>Ga0307378_10008749_pt1 | contig 13388 bp, 8 predicted proteins | sample UN1MG_FD_202238 | JGI IMG/M metagenome (GOLD analysis project Ga0307378, IMG submission 202238) | Soil microbial communities from Risofladan, Vaasa, Finland - UN-1 | ecosystem: Environmental > Terrestrial > Soil > Coastal area > Acid sulfate soil | place: Finland: Risofladan, Vaasa | collected... | reverse complement strand
CTCGGACGCCGGCCGCCCAAGTCGACGGGCCGCGAGGTGTTCGGCGTGGCGTTTGCCGACGACGTCTACAGCCGCGCGCGAAAGAGGCGAGTCGCCCCGCGCGACATCCTGGCAACCGTCACGGCCTTCACGGCGGAGAGCATCGCCCATGCGTACCGTCGGCTCTTGCCGGGACCGGTGGACGAGGTCATTCTCTGCGGCGGCGGCACGCGAAACCGCACGCTCGTCAAGCATCTGCGCCAGGTGCTGGCGCCGGCCGCCGTGCGGCTGACCGATGACCTCGGCATCGACGCCGATGCCAAGGAGGCCGTGTCCTTCGCCGTCCTCGCCTACGAGACGATGCGCGGCGCGGCCGGCAACGTCCCCGGCGCCACGGGCGCCGATCGGCGAGTCGTGCTCGGGAAAATCGTGCCGGGGCGAAGGAAGATTGGGTTTGCTTGAGCGCGAGCAGGACTACAATGCCGCTTTGCGCGGCGGGTCCCCGCACCCGCCGCGCGAGGCGCCGTGGTGCGGCCAGGAACGCCGTTTCTTGCGCGGTGGGTACGGGGACCCACCGCGCAAAGGCTCACGTGGCGCAAAGGCCCACGTGGCGTTGTAGTAGCACGGGGAGCCAGGACCGGCCATGGTGAAAGACCGCTCGAAACTGACGACCGAGCAGCGGAACCCCCGCAGCCGCGACATCGACCGCCGGACGACGCTCCAGATGGTCGACCTCATCAACGCCGAGGACCGCAAGGTGGCGGCCGCCGTCGGGCGGGAGCGGCGGGCCATGGCCGCCGCGGTTGACCTCATCGTCGAGCGCCTGCGGCGCGGCGGCCGGCTCTTTTACGTCGGTGCCGGGACGAGCGGCCGCCTGGGCGTGCTCGACGCCTCGGAGTGTCCGCCCACGTTCGGCACGCCGCCGTCGATGGTCCAGGGGATTATCGCCGGCGGGCGCGGGGCCCTCGTCCGGTCGGCCGAGGGGGCCGAGGACCATGCGGCGGACGGCGCCGCGGCCGTCGACAAGCGGGGCCTCAGGCCGCGCGACGTGGTCGTGGGCATTGCCGCGTGCGGCATGACGCCGTTCGTCCGCGGGGCCGTGCGGCGTGGCCGCCAGGTGGGGGCCGGCACGGTTTTCGTCACGTGCGCGCCCGAGGTCAAGGACTCCGTCCGCGTCGACGTGGTCATCAACCCCATCGTCGGGCCCGAGGTCGTGACCGGGTCGACGCGGATGAAGGCCGGCACGGCCACCAAACTGGTCCTCAACACGCTGACGACCACCGCCATGATCCAACTCGGCAAGGTCTACGGCAACCTGATGGTGGACCTGAGGGCGACGAACGCCAAACTCCGCGACCGGGCCGAACGGATCGTGGCCGAGTTGACGGGCCTCGGTCGGACGCGGGCCGGCGCCCTTCTGAAGCGGGCGCACGGGGAACTCAAACCCGCCGTGGTCATGCATTTCCGCAAGGTGGGCTACGCCGAAGCGCGGCGAATCCTGGGCGAGAGCGACAGCGCCCTCCGCCGCGCCATCGAGGACGGGTCCTGACGGCTCATCGCCGCGAGAGCCGCTGGTAGTCCGTCACGGCTTGGCGGAGCCCCTTGAGATTGTCGCACAGCCGCGACGGCTTGTTGCCGAGGAGCCAGACGCGCTCGAAGTCTCGGGCGAGTTCCTTCGTGGCGGCGATGAGGCGACGCCACGCGGCCGGCGAGGGCGACTTTCCGTCGAGCATCTGCCGCAGGGCCGCCGTCCGCTCGCACGCCACCGTGTCCAGTTGCGCGGCCAGGGCGTATTCCTCGAAGGTGACGTGCAGAAACGGATCGCGGCGCGCCGGCACCTTGGGCCATCGTAGTGCGGCCAGGGCCCGCTGGTGCGCTGCGAGGGCGGACGCGGAGATGTTCGCGAGCGGCGCCACCGTCCAATCGTTTCGTCGGGCGAGTCGGCCGAGGCGCCCGAAGAAGAGGCGATAGAGCAGCCCGCCGTTGCCGTGGGGCGAACCGATTGTCTCGTCGGCGTGGCCGAGGGTGCGGATGGCGCGGGCCAAATCAGGGTCGGCCGAGCCGAACGCGTGCAGGCAGAACCGCTCGGTGAACCGGCGGTCGGCGACGCCGCGCGGATGCCAACTCTGGGCGGCGCCGTAGGCGTGGTTGTGCAGGCTGACGGCCAGCATGTTCCGGTGGCCGCCGTCGCCCCAGTCCGTGTTGAGCAGGCCTTCGACGCCGCGCGCCAGGCCCTCGCGGGCGAAGCGGGCGATGTTCTTCATGCCCATCACGAGGCGACAGCCGTGGCTGTTCCACGAGTTCGTGCCCGGGCAGACCATGGTGGGGAGCCCGGCGGCGGTTATCTCGCGCGTCCGCGGTATGCGGCTGCCGCGCGGGTCGTAGTCCCAGTTCAACATGCAGATGTCTTTGGGCACGTCCGGCAGGAGTTCCGCATGGTCCAGGACGATGTCGGCCCAGGCGTTCATGCGCTTACCGTGCCGCAGGCACAGGCCGTGGATCTTCTTGAGGAAGTCGAGGTACACGCGTCCGACGCCGACTCGCTCGGCCCGGCGCCGGCTGCGGCCCTTGCCGAGTTCCCACGTCTCGTCGCAGCAGACGTTGAAGTCGTCGGTCTCGAACAGGGGCAGGAACTCCTCGTACATCTCGCCCAGCAGCCGGATGGAGCCGGCGTCGCCCGGGCACAGGGTCGTGCCGCCCGGCCAGCCCTGGAAGCCCGGTGTCTCGCCCAGGTGACGGTACGCGGGCAACTGGAGAATCTTCTCGAAGTGCCCGAAACTGGCCAGCGACCCGACGAACCGCACGTGGTGCCGCCGGCAGTGGTCCTGGACGGCCAGCAGTTCCTCGGGCGTGAACGGGCTGTACCCGCGGCCGATGGCGGGGTGCCGGCGGAACGTGAAGACGTTCTCGACGTAGAGTTGCAGTTCGTTGACCTTCCAGCGGGCCAGCCGCTCGACAAACGCCTTGAGGGTCCGGACCGTCGGCACCTTGCCGCGCGAGCAGTCGAGGTACACCCCGCGGCGACGGAAGGCGGGCGCGTCGTCGATGGCGCAGGCCGGCAGCGACCGGCCGTGGGCGACGACGAGTTCCCGCAACGTCTCGACGCCGTAGTAGGCCCCGGCGTCCGTTGAGGCGTGTATCTCTATCCCGGCCGGCGAGACCGTCAGCCGGTAGCCTTCCGGGTCGCCCGCGGCGCGGTCGCGCCCGAGGCGCACCGCGGCCGGTCCCCAGGCGTTGTGGACCGTCGTGGCCCGGATGCCGAGGCGCCCCAGGTCGCCCGCCAGTTGCCCGAGGGGCAGGACGTCGGCCGTGCGCGGACTCGCGAGGACGGCAGCGTCGGGCCAGGTGAAGCGGCCGCGCTGGGGCCGTGCGCGACGGACGGGGATCAGCAATCCCGTTGTGGGCATGGTGGTCGCCTCTTACTGGAAGTCCCACGTGCCCCGCGTCACGCCCGCGGGGTGCATCTTTTCGAGTTGCTGCCATGCGGCCTCGGGGTCGAGGTCGCCCGAGAGGACGCGGGCGTACAGGTCGAGCAGGGCGGCGGCCTGTCGGGGCGTCTCGCGGAGCAGTTCGAGGCGCCAGTGGCGGACGCCCCGGCGCCGCATCTCGGGCACGAGTGTCACGGCCGACTGGGCGCGTCCGCAGAAGAGGGTGTTGCGGCAGCGTGCGTCGGCGGCCAGGGGATGCTCGGCCCCCACGCGGCCGCGCAGGGCCACGTCGGCCCGCGTGCACGGCCGGCCGCAGCCGCGCTCGTCGCGGGACTCCGCCAGGTGGGCGGCAAAGAGGCAGTGCTGCATGTGGAGCAGCGGGACGTGCAGGTGCAGGGGGACCTCGAACCACGCCGCCGGGGCGAGGGCGAGCATCGCGGCCAGCTGGGCCTCGCTCAGGTCCAGGCTCGTCGTCATCCGTGCCAGACCCCACTCGGCCAGGACGGCGGCCGAAATCTCGTTGGCCATGTTAAGCGAATAGTCGCCCACGAGCGGCACGTCGGGCATCCGCTCGCGGAAAAAGGACGCACCGGCCAGATTCCGGACGAGTACCACGTCGGGCCCGCAGGCGGCGATGGCCTCGAAGTCTTCTTCCTCGCCGGGCTTGGCGATCCGCAGCGTCGCGATGCCCAGGCACACGCCTGCCTCGCGGCACCGGGCGACGGCGGCGGCGTGCTGGCGCGGGTCCTGAAAATCGAGGTAGACCGTGGCGGGCCTCCGAGCGGCGCCGGGCGGCGAAGGCTCGAGCAGGGCGTCCAGTTGGTCCGGCCGTCGCGCGAGAACGTGGAGCAGGGGGCCGGCATCGGCGCTATCGTGCCCGTGCGCGGGTGTGGCGGCAACGGCCGCGCGCATGGCGGCGAGCGCGTCGGGCTCCGCCACGGCGTGGCGCGACGCGGCCGCGCGCGATTCCATGAGCGCCTGGACCGCCTGACGCCTGAGGTCGTTCAGCACGCTCTTGGGGACCATGACGCTCTCGGCCGGGCCGCGGCCCTGGGCGTCGAGGAGTTGGGCGTGGCCGAGTTCGAACGGGGTGTCGCCGAGGCGGCCGAACTGCTCGCGCAGCACCTCGATCGTCAGGGGCCGCTTGAGGGCCGCTTCGAGGGGCTTGTCCCAGGAGACCTCGGCCCGGCGTCCGTCGGGGTCCGAGACGAAGATCCGCAGGGGCCGCCCGGCGGACGCCAGCACGCGGACGGCCAGGGGCACCCGCCGCTCGACGAGGTCGCGGGCGTAGGACTTCTCGAGTTCGCGGCGCAGGCGGGGGTCGTCGGTCTTCCAGGCGGTGCTGCCGACGGCGACGGCCGCCAGGTTGACGGCGTCCTCGCCGAAGGTGAGGACGAGGGCCGTGCCGCGGCGGGCGGCGGGGTCGACGCGGAACACGCGGCCGCCCTGTTCGTCCTCGTCGAGCCGGCCGTTGTCGAAGACGACGCCGTCGCCGGGCTTAAGGAGCCGTCGCCGGGTGGTCTCGCCGCCCGCGGCCGTGGCCGTGTCGATGATGATGCCGCGCGCGGTCTTGCCGGTGACCGTGCCGACGCAGACGCCGCGGCTCTTCGGGAACCGGCCGTGGACGAGGTCGAGGTGGTCGGGACCGTCGAGGAACCCGTGCGTGAACCCCCGCGAGAAACTCTGGGCCAGGTCGAGCTGCTGCTGCTCGGAGAGGCTGAAGGTGCGGCCGGCCATGGCGGCATCGATGGCGGCCCGGTAGACCTGCGTGGCGGCGGCCACGTAGTGGGCGGGCTTGAGGCGGCCCTCAATCTTGAACCCGGCCACGCCGATCCGCACGAGGTCCGCGATGCGGTCGAACGCCGCCAGGTCCTTCGTGCTCAGCAGGTACGCCTTGTCGCCCAGGTCGCGGGCCTTGCCGCGCACCATGAGCCGGTACGGCATGCGGCAGGCCTGGCCGCAGAGGCCGCGGTTGGCGCTGCGGCCCCAGAGGGCCTCGCTGGCCAGGCACTGGCCGCTGTACGACATGCACATCGCCCCGTGGACGAACGTCTCGAGCGGGACATCGGTGGCCTGGCGGATGCGGCGGATCTGGTCGATGGAGAGTTCTCGCGCCAGGATGACCCGCCGGATGCCCAGGCGGCGCGCCAGTTCGATGCCGCGCGGTTCCGTCAGCGTCATCTGGGTGGACGCGTGCAGCGCGAGCGAGGGGGCCATGCGGTGGATGAGGCGCGCGAGGCCCAGGTCCTGGACGATGGCGGCGTCGGCACCGGCCTGGGCGATGGCGACGGCCAAGGCGGCGGCGTCGGGCAGTTCGTCGGAGAAGATGAGCGTGTTGAAGGTGACGTACCCGCGGACGTTGTGTGAGTGCAGGTACGCCATGACTTCGGCGAGTTGGTCGACGGCGAAGTTGGCGGCCCGCTGGCGGGCGCTGTAGCGGGTGAGGCCGAAGTACACGGCGTCGGCCCCGTTGGCGACGGCGGCGCGCATGGCGTCCCAGTCGCCGGCGGGGGCGAGGAGTTCGGGACGCTTTGGCGGTGTCGGCGGCAACGGCGTGGGGCTCCGGGCCATCCAGCGACATTCTACCGGCTGGCCGGCCCGGGTAAAGGGCGCACCCGGGGGAAGATGGCGGGCGGCTTGCCGAGAGCGATTTCGGTTGACGTGTTCTCGCGCCCCGGAGATAACGTTCGGACTTGGGATGCCTTGGCCCAGGGAATCTGTCGAGGAGACATTGTGGCGGATGAACTGAACCCGGCAGCGGCCGTTTCGGCCCGGTTTCCGGACCTGGCCGATAAGACGGCTATCGTCAGCGGCACGAGCCGCGGCATCGGCTGCGGCATTGCGGAGTTCCTGGGGCGGCAGGGCATGCGGCTGGTGTTGTGCGCCCGGTCGGCCGAGGCGGGCGAGGCGTTTGCCGCCGAACTCCGCGGGGCCAACGACGAGGCCCACTTCGTCGCGGCCGACCTCTCGACGCCCGAGGGCGCCCGCCGCGTGTTCGATGCGGCGCTCGCGCGCCTGGGGCGCATCCATCTGCTGGTGAACAATGCGGCCCAACTGCGGTCGCGCCCCTTCCTGGAACTCGACGAACAGTCGTACCACGATTCCTTCGAGTCGAACGTGCGGATGATCTATGGCCTGAGTTTCCTGGTGGCCCATCACATGGTCGAGGCCGGCGGCGGCAACATCATTCACATCTCGCCGGTCGGCGGGCTGCGGGCCCATCGCGGACAGGCCGGGTACGATGCCTCCAAGGGCGCCATTAACGCCCTGACGCGGTCGATGGCCCTGGACCTGGCGCCGCACGGCATCCGCGTCAACGCCGTCGCGCCCGGCCTGACGCTCGGCAAGCGGGCCATGCGGCCGGAGTGGGAGAAGAAACTCCAGGACCGCTCGGTCGGCATCCCGCTGGGGCGCGCCGCCACGCCGGAAGACGTCGGGGCGGCGGTCGCGTTCCTGGCCTCCGACGCCGGGTCGTACATCACGGGACAGATCCTTTACGTGGACGGCGGCCTGACGGCCCAGCTGACGCCGCCGGGCATCTACATCTGACGCGCTGGGCGGAGCCGGCCCGGCATCCGCCCGACGGAACGCTCTGGCGGCCGTGAGCGCGGGCCGATAGAATGCGGCAATCTTCTGGAAGGAGGCCGTGCGATGTCAACGAGCGTACTGGTGGTCTGTGTGGTCCTGGTTCTGCTGGTGGCGGCGGCGCCGCTGCCGGCGCTGGGCGGAGAGTCGCCGGCGAAGACGGGCATCGAGGTCGTCGACGAGTCGTTCAAGGCCGTGCTCTGCGCGGACTCGGTGGTCCGCCGCATCGGCGACAACCTGAAGTTCACCGAGGGACCCGTCTGGTACGCGGCGGGCAAGTGCCTCCTGTTCAGCGACATTCCGGCCGACCGCATCTACCAGTGGACCGAGGCCGACGGGCTGAAGGTCTGGCGCGAACCGTCGCACAACGCCAACGGCAACGCGTGCGACGTCCAGGGCCGCCTCGTCTCGTGCGAGCACGGCAGCCGCACGGTCACCCGGACGGGGGCCGACGGCAAGGTCGAGACGATCTGTTCGACACACAAGGGCAAGCGGTTGAACTCGCCCAACGACCTGGCCGTCAGGCGCGACGGCACCATCTGGTTCACCGACCCGCCGTACGGGGTGAAGCCCGACGAGAAGGAGCAGGACGCCAACCACGTGTTCCGCCTCGACCCGGGCGCCAAGGAACCGGTGGCCGTGGTGTCGGACTTCTCGATGCCCAACGGCATCTGCTTCTCGCCGGACCAGACGATGCTGTACGTGGCCGACAGCGGCAAGCCGCACCACGTCCGCCGGTTCAAGGTCAAGGCCGACAACACGCTGGAGGGCGGCGAGGTGTTCGCGACGATCGACGCCGGTGTGCCCGACGGCATGCGGTGCGACCGCCAGGGGCGGCTGTACAGTTCGGCCGCCGACGGCGTCCAGGTGTTTAGCCCGGAGGGGAAACTGGTGGCGCGGATCCGAACGCCCGAGCCGGCGGCCAACCTGGCCTTCGGTGGGTCCGACTATCAGACGCTCTTCATCACCGCCCGGACGGGCCTGTACGCCGTGAAACTGGCCGTGCCCGGCGCGAAGTAAGCCGGGGGGCGGGGAGGGCGGTCCGGGGTTTCGGATGGGGTAGGTTCATGCGTCCAGTCCATTTCGGCCTGTTGGCCCTGATTGTGCTCGTCGCCCTGGTCGGCGTGCTCGAGGTCAAGCCCGCCCTCGAGGATTTCGACCCCGTTCTCCACAAGGAGTTCGCAGACACCTGGGCGGACCGCGTGCACCTCTCGTACTGGGAGAAGTGGAGCGGTTTCGAGGCCGACGGGTGCCAGGCGATGTGCGACGCGTTCAACCGCAGCCAGGACGGCATCTACGTCCACTACGTCCGGACGAGCCAGGTGGACCGGAAGGCCATGCTGGCGGCCATCGGTCGCGACCCGCCGGACATCCTCGGCCTCTGGAACAGCAACCTCGTCCCGTTTGCCGACGGCGGGGCCATTAGGCCGCTGGACGACCTGATGCGGCAGTCGGGTATTGCGCCCGACATGTACATCGAGAATTACCTGAAGTTGGGCCAGTTCCGCGGCAAGACGTACGCGCTGCCGACCGCCGTGATGACGCTGGCCCTGTGCTACAACAAGGAGCACTTCCGGGCGAAGGCGGCCGAGTTGCGCGCCGCCGGCCTCGATCCCGACCGGCCGCCGCGCACCATCGAGGAACTCGACCGCTACGCCGACGTCCTCAACGAGTTCGCGCCCGACGGCACGCCGCGCATCATGGGCTTCCTGCCCACCGAGCCCGGGTGGTACAACCACGCGTGGGGCTATTTCTTCGGCGGGAAACTCGTGGACCCCGAGACGGGGGCGATTACGACCGACGAGCCCGCCAACGTCCGCGCCTACGCCTGGACCAAGCGGTACGCCGAGCGGTACGGCCGCGATAAACTGCTCCAGTTCCGCAGCGGGTTCGGCAGTTTCGACTCGCCCTACAACGCCTTCATCGAGGGCAAAGTGTCGATGGAGATGCAGGGCGTGTGGTTCCCGATGTTCATCCGGCGTCACCGGCCGCAACTGGAGTTCGGCGTGGCGCCGTTCCCCTGCGCCGAGGGCGTGCCGGGACCGCGGTCGCTGATGGAGATGGACGTCGTTGCCATTCCGACCGACTCTCCGCACCCCAAGGAGGCCTGGACGTTCGTCTGCTGGATGCAGAAGGAGGGGTTGGCGATCCTGGCGCGGATCCAGGGCAAGAACATGCCCGTGAAGGACCCGCCGCCGTGGTTCCACCAGGGCCACCCGAACCTGGAACTGAAGGTTTTCGAGGACCTGGCGCTGTCGCCCCACTCGTTCATCGTCCCGCACACGCTGGTGGGCCAGGAGTATCGCGACGCCATGAACCGCGCGTTCGAGCACATCTGGGGGTGGGAGGTCGAGCAGGTGTGCGCGGCCGAACTGGCCGGCCTGACGGGCGCGGCGCGCCAGGCCCGGATCGACGAGCTGTGCCGGGGCGAGGTCGAGCGGACGCTCCGCGCCGTCCGCGAGGACATCGAGAGGAAACTGCGGCAGAAACTCGAGCGTGAACGGTTCCAACCGCGGAGGGCCCAGTGATGCGTTCAGCCCTTCGGGGGCGCCTGACGTCCTACGCGTTTATCTCGCCCTGGCTGATTGCCCTGTGTTTTTTTATCGGGTTCCCGTTCCTGGCGGGGCTCTATTTCTCGTTCTGCGACTTCCCGCCGTTGAAGGTGCCGGTCTTCATCGGCCTGGAGAACTACGCGGAGCTGCTCGGCGACGCGCGGTTCCACATGTCGCTGGGCGTGACGATGGTCTTCGCGGCCGCGGGCATCCCGATTGGCGTGCTGCTGGCGATTACGCTGGCGATGTTCCTGAACGCCCGGATTCGCGGCCAATCGTTCTACCGGGTCATCTTTTACATTCCGCACCTGGTGCCGACGGTGGTCGTGGCCATTCTGTGGCTGTGGATCTTCAACCCCGAGTTCGGCCTGCTGAACATCGTGCTGGCCCAGGTCATGCGGGTGGTGGACGGGTGGGCGGGCGTGTTCTTCGACCTGGAGGCGGCCTCGGCCGGCGCCTGGTTCGTCAAGCGCGAGGCGCTCATCCTGCTGGCGGCGCCGCTGACGCTGGCGCTGACGGTCTGGCCGGCCGTGCCGAAGTTTCTGCGGCCGAGCGCCAGGCTGCGGCAGTTCCTGATGACGTGCGCCCTGGTGCTGCTGGTGTTGGCCCTCGTGCCGCTGGCGGACGCCGTGCTGCACCGCGTTGCCCCGCGCGACATGGCGAAACTGCACGCGCCGGGCTGGCTTACCGACAAGTCGCCGCTGCCATCGGATGTGCCGTTCGCGCCCTCCTGGGCCCTGTGGGCCCTGATTGTCATGGGCATGTGGGGCGTCGGCCAGATGGCCGTCATCTACCTGGCGAAACTCCAGGACGTGCCGGTGGAACTCTACGAGGCGGCCGACATCGACGGTGCCAATTGGCTCCAGAAGGCCTGGCAGATTACGGTGCCGATGATATCGCCCGTCATCCTCTTCAACGTCGTCATGGCCATCATCGGCACGTTCCAGGTCTTCGCGGAGCCGTACATCATGACGGGCGGAGGCCCCGAGGACCGGACGTATTTCGTCGCCCTGTTCGTCTACGACCAGGCGTTCCAGTACCAGCGGGTCGGCTACGGGTCGGCCGTGGCGTGGGCACTGTTTATCATGATCGTCGTGCTGACGATCCTGGCGTTCCGCCTCTCCCGGCGGCACGTGTACTACGCGGGACGGTAGAGGCGCCGCGAGGACCGACGCGCGGGCGTCGGGTAAGGGGCGAATGCAACTCATGGCCGGCGAAAACGAAAAGCGACCCTCGTGGTACCTGCGCGGCATCGTCCACGCCATCCTGGCAACGGGGGCGATCTTCTTCCTCCTGCCCCTGGTGTGGATGGCCGCCACCAGCCTCAAACCCCTGAGCGAGACGATGAAGTACCCCGAGTCGGTCAGCGACGTGTTCTTCGGCAAGGGCGACGAGGCGGATATCGACGGCACGGCCTACCCCGTTGTCCGGGAACGCGATATCCGGCCGACCCCCGAGACGCCCTTCCACGTCGTCCGCCCCAAGGAACCCTTCAGCGCGGGCGAGTTGTGGCTGACCTTCGGACCCGAGATCTGGAAGAAGGCCGATGTGTTCAGCAACCAGGAGAAGACCCGGATGAACACCGAGGTCGGCCCGGCGATGAAGGTCCTGGCCGACGACAAGAACCGTTTCGACCCGAAGACGGGCATCCTGACGCTCCGGTCCGGCCGCAAGGTCCCGGCCGACCTCGTGCGCGAGGTCACCTCCGCTCCGCCGCGACCGCCTGCCACGGAGGGCGGGCCGCCGGTGCCCGACACGCTCTGGCTCGTCCGCGAGTGGCGGCCCGAGGACACCGACACCAAGGAGGTCGGGTCCACGGGCGGCGAGGTGACCCGGGCCTGGGACGTCGTGCCGGACAGCCAGATTCGGCGGCGCATCCGCATCATCCCCCAGAACTACCAGTACGCCCTGGCCCGGGTCAACTTCAGTCGGTGCCTGCTGAACACGCTCTTTCTGTGCGTCATGTGCGTGGGTGGGGCGGTGTGCTCGTCGGTGGTCGTGGCCTACGGGTTTGCGTTTCTCGACTTCAGGGGGCGCGGTTTCCTGTTCGGCCTGACGGTGGCCACCATGATGATCCCGTTTGCCGTGACGATGATCCCGGTGTTCCTGTTGTACCGGGAACTGGGCTGGACGGGTACCTTCAAGCCGCTCTGGGTGGCGACGTGGTTCGGCTCGGCGTTCTTCATCTTCCTGTTGCGGCAGTTCTTCCTGGGTCTGCCGAAGGACCTGCTCGATGCGGCGCGCATCGACGGCTGCACCGAACTCGAGATCCTCTGGCACGTCGTCGTGCCGCTCTCGCGGCCGGCGATTGCCATGGTGGCCCTGTTCACGTTCCTGGGGACGTGGAAGGACTTCATGGGGCCGCTGATTTACTTGCGGCACCAGTCGCAGTTCACACTCAGCCTGTCGCTCCAGGCGTTCCACTCGGAGCACGGCGGGACGCCGTGGCACCTGCTGATGGCGGCCTCGACGGTGTTCAGTCTGCCGCTCATCATCCTCTTCTTCGCCGCCATGAAGACCTTCATCCGCGGCATCGCCATGACGGGCATCAAGGGATAACGATTTCGGATTTCGGATTTCGGAATTCGGATTGGCGACGTACGACGCTGCGTGCTGCCTGCCAGACTTTCCATGCCTGTGAGTCTTTGTGCCGCCCGATTTCCCGGGGCTACCCTTATCGGAAATGCGCGTTATACTGTTTAGGTGGGCGCTGGGCGCGAGGGTGGGTGTGCGCGCCCGGCAGCAAGGCTTTGGCGAAAGGAGTTTCATGGTCGTGGGCAACCCCGTTTTCCGTCCCGCCTGGCTGGTGGTCCTGGCGATGCTGAGCGCGAGTGTGGCCGCGGCGCCGGCACTGCCCGAGAACCTGGCCCCCAAGGCGACCGTTGCGGCAACGTCCGAGTACAACGACCAGTACCTGGCGAAGTTCGCCGTCGATGGCCGCCTCCCGCCGGCCGGCAGCAGCGACGACGTCGGCAAGGCCTGGGCCGTGCGCGGCGAGACGCACCGCGGCGGCGCCGAGTTCACCCTCCAATGGCCGCAGCCGGTTACCGTGGCCGAGGTCATCTACTACGGCCGCACGGCCTGGCTGATGGGCGAGTGCTGGAAGGACTACGAGGTCTACGCCGACGATGCGGCCGACCCGGTGGCCAAGGGCCGGTTCAAGATGGTGCATGGGCCGCAGCGGGTCACGGTCGGGCCCCGGCAGGTACAGCGTCTGCGGCTGAAGTTCGTGGGGTCGTACGACGGGATGAACCCCGGCGCCTCGGAGATTCAGGTCTTTGCCGCGCCCCCGTCCGACAAGGCCCTTCGCGCCTACGTGCAATCGCAGGGTGGCACGGTGCCGGTGGAGGAGTCGGAAGCCCTGGTCCGGTGCGTGGCCGAAGGGCGCCTGGGCTTCGACCGGCTTCTGGTCATCAAGCGCCGCGTCCTGAACCCCAGCCACGTGTACACGCGGCACTGCGAGGGGTTTGGGGCCGGCGGCGGGCTCTACGTGCTCTCGCCGCCCAGGCCCGACGGGAAACTCACCGAACTCGTCGCCTCGCCCGAAGGGCAGATTCTGGACATGGACCTCTCCTGCGACGGTCGCCAAGTCCTCTTCAGTTGGCGCCGTAGCGGCAAGGAAGGCTATCACGTTTTTCGGATAAACGTCGACGGGTCGGACCTCGTGCAGTTGACCGACGGGGCGTGGCACGACTACAACGCCTGCTGGCTGCCCGACGGCGGCATCGCGTTCATCTCGACCCGGTCGCCGCGCAGCGCCCTGTGTTTCACCACGCCGGCGGGCGTCCTGCATCGGATGGATGCCGATGGCAAGCGGGTCCGGCGCCTTAGTGCCAACTACGTC
>Ga0307378_10008747_pt1 | contig 13389 bp, 12 predicted proteins | sample UN1MG_FD_202238 | JGI IMG/M metagenome (GOLD analysis project Ga0307378, IMG submission 202238) | Soil microbial communities from Risofladan, Vaasa, Finland - UN-1 | ecosystem: Environmental > Terrestrial > Soil > Coastal area > Acid sulfate soil | place: Finland: Risofladan, Vaasa | collected... | reverse complement strand
ATTTGGTCTGCCTTATTGATGATGCTTACATCTATAAACAGGTAGGTCAACTGTTCTTGAACTTACAGGATTGAAGCACGCATTTCAGACCGCTTGGATCTGGATGGAGTTGGCGTATGTAAAAATCGAAGAGACTATCTCGCCTGTACTATTAAAGACATTTCACTCTCACCATATACTTAATCCGATAGAAGTAAAATTTTTCTAAGAAATATTTGTATTTTCGCAAATAATTGACATATTTTAGGACTCGATATAGGTAAAATCAACATTCATGGAGTCATTTTGGTGACACGATGTCCCCTTGTCTTAGCGGTGTTTTTCAGCTTCTGAAAGAGGTGACTTTACATCTGTTAAGTCACTCGTCCACAGCTTCTTTTTGTGGCAGTTTTGCTCGCCACTCTTCGGCTTTTTCTGGTTTGTCCCAGGCTTCGTAGAAGTAGAGCAGCAGATATTACCACCATCTTATGAATGAGTGTATTTTTGGGCATGGAGTTTCTGTTGCTTTGTTTAGCGCTTCGTGATACGATCGCGTGACCATAAGATTAATAACAGCAGACCATTTGGTGTATGCCAATTGCACTTGGGAGTTCGACTCAATGAAAAAATTAATTTACTACTCAGCCGTGATGAGATTTGCGTATATTCTTTTCCTCTCACTATTCACATACACTCCATGGATGTGGGCGGCAGAGACCGAGCCAGCCGCCATCGTCTCATGGCAGCTTGGTACACCCATCGCTACCTACTGGGCCGGTCCGTCACTGACAGATACCGTCGCACAGCAGATGGTCGAAGGTTGTTTCAACCTCGTCTGGTGCGGCAGCGAAAAGGAACTCGATGTGGCAGGTCATTATGGTCTGCGTGGTCTGTTCACTAATGGGCTGCTGGTGCCTGCATCGCTTGACGATCCCAAGCGCCGAGAGCAACTTGATGCTCTCATTGCCCGCGTCAGTAAGCACCCGGCGTTTTATGCATACCACCTCATTGACGAACCCAATGCATCACAGTTCCCCTTACTCGGCAAACTGGTTGCCTATTTACGCCGGCGCGATCCGTTGCATCTGGCCTACATTAACCTGTTTCCAACCTACGCCAACAACAAGCAACTCGGCACAAAAGGCGACGTGGTTACGGCCTATAAGGAGCACTTGCGTCTTTATATCGAGCAAGTGAAACCTTCGCTGATTAGCTACGACCACTATCAGTTCAGGCTCAAGGGCGATGGCAACCAGTACTTTCTAAACCTGGCGATGATCCGGCGTGCAGCGCTGGAGGCAGGTGTGCCTTTCCTCAACATCGTGCAAGCCTGCACTTGGGCGCCGAAAGCGATGCGTGTGCCGAATCCGGACGAATTACGCTACCTGGTCTATTCCACCCTGGCTTACGGAGCACAGGGTATCAGCTATTATGTGTATGCGCATGTGAATCACATAGGTAGTCTCGTAAGTCTGGACGGGACACCCGGACCTCTCTACCATGCGGTCAAATACTACAACCGTGAGTTCATTGCTATTGCGAGGGAACTCCAGCCGCTGCGCTCACTGGGCGTGTATCACACCTCGATGCGTGAACCTGGTTGCGAACCGCTGCCGACAAACGCACCATTCCATCTCGAATCCATGCAGATACCCACCATGCCGCGAGGCTTTTTGCTCGGTTTCTTCGGAGCCGCAGACAAGCCTACTCATGCGGTCGTAGTGAACTTAGACTACACCGCCGATGTGAGCACGACACTTTTTGGCCCGGGTGAACTCGAACTTTTCGATGCTACAACTGCTCATTGGACCTCTGCGAACAAAGCTGCAATAGAACTGACCCTACCACCCGGCGGTGGAAAGCTTGTTCGGGTCACCCAATGAATGAAGGTTGCTGAGACTTTGAAACTGTGGTATCCTGTTGACCATGATATCCCAGGAATTTAACGAAAATCAAGTTGCATTCACTGCTTCAAATACGAAACATCTGCCTCCGGCACTTTTTAACTTGCTGATTCAGGTACTTTGTGCTGTCGCTTTTCCCGGCAAGATCGCTTTAGGTAGCTGGGAGGACCGTTTCACCACTCCACCGGCCGATGGCCGTATATTGAAAATCATCCATAACTGGCCCGATGAGCCCGCAGCGCAGGACAATTACATTAACAGGTTCCGCACACAGGGTTTCGGAGGCGTAGTTTGTAATGTCTCCTTCGATCAGTACCTCGAAAGCGACGCCAAGTGGCTCGCCTTCGTCCGCGCCGTCAACGAGGCAAAGAAGGCCGGTTTTGCCCTGTGGCTTTACGACGAGCGAGGTTATCCTTCCGGCAATGCCGGCGGCATCACGTTGCGAGATCACCCTGAGTGGGAAGCACACGGCCTGCTCGTGAACGACATCGAATCGCAGGACAGTCCCGTCACGCTGGAAGTTCCACCGGGTAAACTTGTGCTTGCAGGCGCATTTGAGGTTTGCGACGGTAACATCGACATAACCAAGAAAATTGATCTCGCCGACCAGGTCCGCGACGACAAGCTGATCTGGCAGGCCCCGACCGGCCGCTGGCATGTGATGGTTATAACCGAGAGCCAACTCTATGAAGGCACACATGCGGAAGGTAATCTCCATGCCAAGATTCCGTATATCAACCTGCTTATGCCGGAACCGACATCACGTTTTGTAGATGTGACCTACGGCAGCTATGCAAAACATCTGGGTGACGATCTTGGTAAATATTTCATGGCCACATTTACTGATGAGCCGTCGTTGATGAGCCTTTTCCTGCGGCCGATGCCATATCGTCCGCTGCCCTGGGCGTCGAATCTGCCGACCGAATTCAAGAAACGTCGCGGCTACAATCTGGATGCGTCGATCCTCCCAGCGCTGGTTGTTGATGCCGGATCCGCGGGCGAGAAGATTCGCTATGATTTCTGGCAGACGGTCGGCGAACTTGTTTCGGAAAATTATTTTGGCCAGATCCAAACTTACTGTCGTCAATACGGCGTTCCCTCAGGTGGGCATCTACTGGCCGAAGAAGGAATTGTCGGGCACGTCCCGCTCTATGGCGATTTTTTCCGCTGCATCCGGCGGCTGGATGCGCCGAGCATCGATTGCCTGACCAGCGTTCCACCTGAAGTGCCGTGGTTTATTGCTCGCCTGCTGAGCAGCGCCGCGGAACTTGAAGACCTGCCTTTTGTCATGAGCGAGACTTCGGATCACAGCCAGCGATACAGGCCCACCGGTAACGATCGGCCCAGGCGTGTAGTGACTGAGGCCGAAATACGCGGCACCTGCAATCGCCTGATTGTCGCGGGCGTCAATTGCATTACCAGCTACTACAGCTTCATAGATTTGTCCGACGAGCAACTGTGCCGGATCAACGAGTGGGTTGGCCGTTGCTGCACGTCACTGCGCGGAGGGCACCAGGTTGCGGACATTGCCGTGCTGTATCCCACAGAAAGCCTTTGGACCAGGTTCGTTCCATCCCGCCACTGGACAAGAGAGGCAGCCGCTGCGGCGAGGATTGAAAGTCTCTATAGGGCTGCTGCCGAGAGCCTCTTTGCCTCTCAGCGGGATTTGATAGAAGCAACCGTGGAATCATCCACACTGGTGCATGGCAAGCTCCGCTGGCGAGTGGTAGTTCTGCCAGGCGCCGATACCATGCCGTTATCCGCCTGGGAGAATCTCGCCAGGTTCGTACGCCAGGGTGGAGCCGTTATTGCGCTCGGTACTCTGCCAGCCAACAGTGAGAGCGAATTCCCATCCACCCGTGTCCAGGCTCTGGCAAAGGAAATCTTCAACGAAAACGTATCTGACTCTTCATCCGTCCGTGAGCCGCGATCCCACGTAAACGCCACAGGTGGTATCGGCATCTACCTTCCTTTTGGTCTGGAAAGTTTGTTCCCGCTTGTACTCGACGGCCTGTTGGAACCGGATATGAAAGTGGCCAAAGCCAAGTCTCCCTTGCGTGTAACGCACCGTCGCCTCGACGGCCGCGAAATCTATTTCATAATCAATGACAGCGCCAAACCATGGACGGGCCAAATGGATTTTGCTGCAACTGGGATCGGTGAACGCTGGAATCCAGCTACCGGCAAAATGGAGGAAACTATTACTTCCAATATCGCACGGATTAGTCTGGAACCGTATGATGCCGCCCTTTTCCGCTTCACCTCCGCGAAACCGCCCAGGCGCCGTACCATCACCGGTGGGAAATTGCCTAATCTGGTTCTCAAAGCCTTACCGGAAGTAGAACCAATTCAGGGGCATGGTGAGTTCGTTCGTGCTGAACTGACGCCGGATACTGCTCACTCCCGTGATAGTTCTCCGGCCTGGCAAGCCGCCGCTGTCCTGACAAAGGGCAAAGTTGACACACATTTGTTCCTCCAGTTCCATTACTCGCAGCCGCCGGACCTGAGCGATGTCGACTGTCTCGCTATAGAAACCTGCGTGCCCGATGGCCAATCCACACCGAGCCAGCTTATGGTGATACTCCGCGAAGAAGGAGGCGGCGACTTCATCGCAGAAACGGGACGTTCCTTGGCCGCCCCGGGCCGGGAACGTACCTTCGTTGCGCTAAGCCGTTTTCAATTGGCAGGTTGGTCGAGAGATGCTGATGGTATTCTGGATTTGAAACACGTGGGCGATATTCTAATAGGGTGGGGTGGCTACTTCGGAATGGAACACGAGAAAATACAATTCAGCGTGGCACTACCTCAGGTCGGCTCCGTAATACGCAACCATAAATGAACGATGTTGCGTTTGTGAAATGCACAGGATTTACGGCCTCATTCGGACCTAATATGGACGATTCTGCGTGTTTCATGCGGCGAGGAATAAGCATATTCCTTTCTTACCGTTTACTTAATCCGACGCAAAAAAATCCTCGTTTTTCGGCTAAAAACGAGGGTTGCCAGACCCTTCAGAAAGCTGATTTTTACAGCTATTCTCCCCTTCTGAGAGCATCGTGTCCGAATTTGCTTATAATTTCATCAAAGGCCTTATCCAGTCTTTTCTGCTTTTCCTGTTCAGTCTCACTGAATAATTGTTGCTGACCGGTACAGGCCTTCTGTAAACCAGATGCCCCAAAGCCTAATAGTCTTAAAGCACCTCCAGACTTCTTATGCCATTTCAAAAATACTTCTTCAGCTTCTTTCCAAAGTGTTTTGGTAACGTTCGTCGGATTCTCAAATGTGTTGCTCCTTGTAATTGTTCGAAAATCGTCATAACGAAACTTCAGTGTTATTGTCCTTGCCTCTAAATCGTTTGTCCTGAGCCTTTGTGCAACATCTTCAACCTGGTTTAACAATACATTGAGAAGAACATTCTTGTCGGTTATATCAGTAGCAAAAGTCTGTTCACTGGAGATGCTTTTGGCTTCTCTGCTTGATTCTACCTCTCTATTATCTATTCCTTGAGCTAACCGGATCATATGTGGTGTCTGATCGCCAAAAATACTCCGAAGGGTATCTATCGGAGCTTTGCGAAGCTGTCCTATAGTATTTATTCCTTTCGATTTCAGGGCCTTCTCTGTTACCTTGCCAACTCCCCATATCTTAGAGACCGGCAGCGGATCAAGAATTTGCTGCTTGTTTTCTTCAGTGATAACTACAAATCCATCCGGCTTATCCAGATCGGAGGCAAGTTTTGCAAGAAACTTATTAGTCGCTATACCAACTGATGCAACCAGACCTAACTGTTCCTTGATTTGATATTTAATGTCTCTGCCAATCTTTTCTGAACTGCCGAATAATTGAAGGCTGCCCGTAACATCCAGAAATGCTTCATCAAGAGATATCGGCTCAATCTGCGGTGTAAACTTTTCGAATATGGCATGAATCTGCTGCGAAAGTTCCACATATCGTTTCATTCGAACGGGTAATACTATCGCTTTAGGGCATAATCTGACTGCCTGCGACATAGGCATTGCACTGTGAACTCCAAACTTACGTGCTTCATAAGATGCTGCACTAACCACCCCTCGTTTTTTAGGCTCACCGCCGACAATTACTGCCTTTCCAATCAGATCAGGATTATCGAGTTGCTCCACCGAGGCATAGAAGGCATCCATATCAACATGAATGATTTGTCGGCTTTCAGCCATTTGCTATTGTTCCTTCAATAGGTAAATCCACCTTGCCAAACTCTTTTGCTATAGTAATTATATTCTCCTAATTGCACGAATAAAACAAGGAATGAAAAACACAATAAAACAGAATTTTATAGCTACCGCTAACTTTTGATAAAAAACCGCAACCAAAAAAGGCTGCGGTAAAAAAAGAATAGAAATCACCGGTGCATTGGAAAGAAAATAATCCGTTTTGTCTCGGGTTCTATCGCTAAACATAGTTCCGGATTCTGAGACATTGGTAAAAATTCATTACCTTCTTCATCCGATGACAACCATACCTGGTAATCATCGCCAACTTCATTTCCAATTCTGCCCAACAGCTTTTTTAGCTCGGCAATATTCATAACCCTTTGACCTGCCATAATATCAACCTCCAATCAACCAACAGGCTGCAATACTTTAATCTTTTTTGGCACAAGGATTTCTTCTTCGGTGATGCGGTAGTTTCTGCAAGTGTGATAATACTCCGCAACAATATCATCACAGAGCTTGTCAAATTCCTGAACCAGCTCGACTCTTTCTCGAAGCTCGCTTAAAGTCCAGCCCTCGAAATCCTCATACATATCAGCGTTCTTGCCGGGCCAGGTAAAGACCTGCATAGCTGTTTGCTCAAAATTAACTCTTGCTTTAACGTCGCATCTGCCGCAGATACCAATTTCATCTTCAGGCACAACTTGATAATTCTTCTGTCCGCAGTGAGTGCAATAGCTTTTATGCCCGCTCGGCTTTATACCGCCTCTGTAAAGAACAACATATCCGCCGCTTCTGCCGTTGATTCCAGCCTGCCAGTGCCATTCATGCTTTCTGCTAAAATCTTCCAGTAAGTCACTCAATTTTTCCTGCCATTCAGTAATCCAGAGCATTTCCCACCAGGTATCGCTATCAATATCATCGGGTTTATCAATTTGATGCAGCTTTATGCAATTGGCATAGCTTGTCGATCTGTTCCAGCTGTTCATTGTATGGTACCTGAAGTGCTTTTTCAGAAATGCTGTCATTGCTTCCCTGCTTCGTTTATCAATTTCTTTATAAAACATCTTATCACCTCCAATAAAAATGCTTAGCGATAGTCAAAAGATGCTATCGCTAAGCATAGGTATTAACACTCACCCACATTCATCTCCGAAGCCAGCAGATTGACCTGGATATCAGGATCAACCGGCAGCAGCCGAAGATACTTAGTGAACTGGGCTAACATAAAACCGGCAGCGATATTCGCACAGTAAATGGTGGTTTTTGCCGTGCAAGGGCCGACAAAAGCTTCGTCGGAGTTGAATAGAGTGGTCGGATAGTGTTTTCGGGACTCGGAATCGCAGGCGGTAAGCACCCGCAAAACTTCGGCACTCATCCTGCCATCACAAAATAGATTCACTCTGTCCTTCACAGCATCCCAAATCAACCGCCGAACATCAATTCTATCAACGGCACAGAATACGATGTTGCCGATCTCCATACTCCTGCGAAAACGCTCAGGTACAGCCTGAATCTGAGTTGCAGCGTTTATTCTCCAGCATAGCTCAAGTGTAGCACTCACCTTCAATTTTCCCATATCGCCTTCCAGATATCCCTGGCTTGCCAGATTACTCCATTCGATCTTATCGTGGTCAATAAGTTGCAGCCATGGAATCCCCATGGCACTGAGTTGTAGGGCAACCTGTCGTCCGATGGCACCAACGCCAATAACAGTAGCTTTGCAATCAGCAATTCTTTCAGGAGGGACAATGTCACGCTGGCGACTATACCTTTCGTTTGGTTGAATTTCACTCATAAGGTTATCACCTCCTCCTCGTTCCATAACTCAGGCCTCTCTGCCAACTCATCCAGAATGAACTGACGCTCTTCTGGCTCCATCCTTTCAAACTCCTCGATGAAATCGTACGGCAAAGCATAGCCAGTAAGATCATGCTCGGCTGAGTTCTCTTGCTTTCTGGTTCGGATGCTTGACCATTCAGCGGCATTGACATCTGCGGTGTACTCGGTATCCCAAAGTTCCTGATTACTCGCTCCAAAATCTCGGGAATAATCGATTCCAACTGGAATTAATACCTGACCACCTGGACCGACATTAAAACTCAGCTTGGCATATGTCTTATTATCCTGAGCAACAACAAACATTACAGCCCATTCGCAGCCGCCGAATACTCTTTCGAATGTCTCTTCATCGATGATACTAGGTTCAGGCGAGTCTCCAGGATGAGAGTGCAACCAAATTCTCGCGAATTGTTCCGGTTTCCTACCGAGATCAACTTGATCTTCAAACAGATTCGCAACTGACTCGTCATCAAACTTGACACTGACAGGAGTGACTTCCTGCTTGACCGTAACAAACTCTTTTACATAGAGCAGGTCGTCCGGTTCAGTAATACCAAAGCCACCGACTTCATTGTCGGATTTATCTCTGAAGTAGAGCAGCTTCGCCCATGCTGTCGGACTGAATCTTAATGCAAGTCTTCTGGTATATTTGGTCTCTTTTTCAACTTGCCAGCTTGATCTCGGCTTCGCCTGTTTCAGGTTGGCTTGGATTTCCGTTTTGTTCTGTTTCTGAGGTTTGACATTCTTGGTCATCGTTATCTTTCTCCATTTCTTCTTTACAGTTTGGACAAATATTTTCTTCAAGACATGAACTGCAATATAATGAGTTACACTCAGTGCATTCCTGCATGCAATTTGTACAGACATGATCTTCACAGTGGGGACATTGTTCGGCACAACCAATACAACAACCCTCATCGCAACAGCGGCAGTACGTCGAGCATTCGCTACAGTAATCGTGTTCGCAGTAAATGCAATAATAGATGTCATCTCTACTCATTACATATCCGCAATCGTAGCAGGGCTCACCACACCAATCATCCAGCGACACATACGGACTGTCCGGATTGTAGGTTGTAAGGATGCTTCTGGCCATTGTAAAAAAATCACAAAGCCTACCTTGTTCGAGAGCTGTTCTTATTGCGACACAGCCATCACCTTCGCAGAGTTTTTCGCTACTGACATGTGGATGCGTAACAGTCTCATCTGTCGCTGCCGGGTTAGGTGAAAGAGCAATTACATAGTAAGGACTGGCCGTGTATAACTCACAGAACCTATTCAACTCCAACTGAATTCTGAATGGCCCGAGATAAACATCATCCAGAGTGATTGATTCTGTTATGACAGAGATGGTGCTCTCAGCATTATCAATCTCTAAGCTGCCGAATTCCTGCTGGACCTGGTTCAGTTCATCAACCAGAGAGGATAGTTTTGGCGGATCTTTCTGCGGATCATTGGTAAGTTGTTTAATCTTCGAGACAGAGTAAGGTATATCGCTGAGTAATCTATTGACGCTCTTGCAGCACTGTTCTGCGGCCGAAAACCAGCCATTCGCCAATGATGCTCCCATTTTTCTCGATTGGGCAGTAAACTCCTGAAGCTGACCGGCAAAGGTTGTCATCTGTCTCATCAACTCCAGATAGCGGCTTTGTTTTAGCCTTGTCAACGTTTCCTGAATCTTATCTGCTATTCGGATCAGATTCTTTTTGTCTTCCATACTAAATTCCTTCCAATAAAAAATGGGCATCTGCTCATTACTAAGAAGAACAGATGCCCTTGTGACATTTTGACGATGCTGAAGCCTATATTTCGGCAGCCTATATTGCGGCGCCCTCAATTTTGGTGGGCGTGACGGTGACACGGTCTCCTTCTTTAAGAACGTATTCACGAGGAACCGGCTGACGGTTGACACGAATCAGAAAGTCGTCAGGTTTGCTGCCTTGCATCTTGTCTTTGAAGAACTGTTCAACTGTTGTTCCTTCGGTGACATCAACAAAATCTGCGAAACCGCCTCCGTCATTATTGATATAGAGTAGTCTCATCTTAAATTCCTTTCGATTTGAATGGTTTACTTTTTAAATATTCTTTGATACAGTGACATTACCACACATCCTGTCTCTTTGGCGGACTGCGCGCACAGGTTCTTTTGTTTCGCATAATATTTCCTTTCGATTTGAAATTATTGTTGATTTACTAACGATTTGACTTGTTAAGGTGGTGGGACCTAATGATGCGTGGCTTTAAGATCTGCGGATTGTCAATAAAGACATCCGAGAGGGTAAACTCTTCTGTTATTTCGCTACCGCATTTATTACAGATGTAATGCACATGTATTGCTTCAGTGTCAATGAAGACCCTCTCTTTGAATTTCCGCTCGGTATGGTCGGCCCTGCATCTTGGGCATCTGTCATCTACGGTGGGCACATTTTCATTAAGTGCATCGTTTAATTTCTTGCGATAAGCCTCTCGGTTCTCCAATTGCGTTGTCAACTCAGTTTCCGGCAGGCTGCCTAAGAACTTCAATCCCGCCTGACAGAGCTTCTGGATGTTAGTATTTGGTTTTCCCGCAGAGTCATATCTGGCAATAGCGGTCTTTGCCTGCTGTATTTCCTCAATATCGTCAAGGTTTATCTGGTTGTCTAATTTATAGAGTAAATCCACTGTATAAGAGGTTATTACCTTGCATGCTTCCAGCAAACCTATTGCCGAAACAGGAATTCGAGTTGTCATCAATTCGTCTTCGACAAATTTTACAGCCTCAACCTCAGTATCGAACTTACCTGCTTCGTACGGCTCGCTTATGTTCAGATAATGGTTCTTACCTTCATCTATTTCCTCGATCTGAATCCATACTTTATAGATCATAATTTGGCCTCCTTATATGGCTTTGTTTAGATATGCTATTTCATCGGCGAACTGCCGGGACTGCTCAGTATGTTCGCAGCCTGATCCTTAATATTCTGCCATCGGCGCTGCTTATCAACAGAGAGGTTTGAGGCGTACTGGTCCCCAAACTTAAGCAGGAAATCATAGGCGACCTTATCGCCTTGCTTTTTGGATATGACACAGGCATCCATGCATCTGCCGTTCCATAATCCCCCGATCATAGGGCCGGTAAATACCCGGTCTCCATTGTCGGCAAGATATTGCGCTGCTGCCTCATAACTGCCCATTTTTCCACTATCTTCCAGATTCGCTTGATCCTCAGATAGGTCAATTTCCGTGCAGGCACCGTTGAAATCCACTACTTGCAGCACGGGCAGCATCGAGTTGGGGTCTGTCATTATTCTATGTGTGTTTTCCGCCGCCTGATGAGGGTTCCTGGCACCGACATCGATGGTATAAACGACACGATACAAAGGTTCCTGATCGTTATTTTTGGGCGGAGGGTCGATTTTCAAACCTTCATAAACCATCTGGCCATGTTGCACACCCCATGAGTAGGCCTCCTCACAAGCCGAACAAAGCGCCCTGATCTGGTCGGCCGGAGTTCTCACGGATACAGGTATTTCTTTAACCGATCTGTTCTTACACAATGGATTTTCACAATATGTTTTCATAATATGTACCTCCACTAATCTTCAAGAACTGACGCCAACATCAGCAACGAATTGTAAAAACTTAGCCAGGTCATAGTCTTCAAAGTAAACGTCTATCGTTGCGTCTGCAACAGTGCCATCGAGCCATTGCTTGACAGGCAGTGTTGGCAAGGCAGCGGTCAGTCCTTTTGCTTCTATTGCTAATCTTCTGAGTTTCTGCACTATTTGGCCTCGCCTCAGAACTTCTTCCAGAGCATCTTGAACAGGCTCTGGATATCCAATAACTTCCCTTAAAATCTTGATTTCTCTGGCGAACTGGCGTGATTGTTCGCCGCCGACATCGATGCTATTTAGTACTTCTTCGATTGCTTCATATACTTTATTAAGCATAATTAACTGCCTCCTTTCTCCGAGTCGTTGAACATTTCAGGAGCAATTTCTTCTAACGTTTTGGGTTTCCAGTACAGGTCACGCTCAATCGGCAAGCCCATCGGGCCTCTGACTTCTTCAAGCTCCCTCAAACTGAAATATCCCAGTTCCTTGAACTGCCCATCAACAAGACCAAAAAACGTGTCTTCACCATCGAACTCACTAGCGTACCAAGACCATGAACTTGAAGGAGTGAAGTACTTAACCAACGCAACAGCCTTGCCGCCCTTACCATCTTGGGAGTAAAGTGGTGGCAGTTTCTTGCGGAGTTCCTGTGTCAGCAGCTTCATACCGCGTATCTTGTTATTTGCCGCTCTTTTGTCGGCCTTCACTACAGTCTCACCACCGACGCAAATCACACGTTCCTTGGGAATGTTCATCTCTTTTGCAAGACTGCCCAGAAACTCAGCCATGTTGCGGTTCTGCTGCTCACGGGAGATTGGGTCAGACTCTATTGCCGGTATTGGTGTACCGATTACTTCAATCTGGACAGGTTCCAACTCAAGAACTACTCTGCCATTTTCATTGCTGAACCACTCCACATAGGGCGTGCGCCCATAATCGTAAGGTGGTAATCCTGCGGTGATGTCACCTACTTTACCGATTTGATGCAATGCAAAACCTTCAAAGTAATTACCGCAGTCAATGTCTGCACCGTCTTCATACGCATCTCCTGTAAAGTGAATCTTTGCTCCTCTAATGTCTCTGTGGAAGTTACCTTCCAAATTAAAGGTCACCTTTTCTTTAATACCGGCGAACTTTATCCATCCCGTGACCTTACCCGGATGGGAATTATCCAATTCACCTTCCTGTACGTACTGTGTTGGTCGCCAAGCCATTTTGATTACCTCCGTTTCTTTTAAGAGAGATGATACGCTCTCTATTCCTATTGAGCGTGCCATCTGGTTAAATTGATTGATTTGAGTTGAAGACTTTAGGTCAATAAACTATTGGTTTGAAACTAAGTGCCTGCAGGATCACTACATCAAAATTTGAACACCTTTTCCGTTCCATCCTTATATAGAATCGAAATTGTTTCGTCTGACTCGATGGTTATTCTCTTCCAATCCTTGACTACACCGAAAAGACAATCCCGTATCTTCGATCGCAGATACTCGCCTGGCCCGATGATGGCTGCCCAGAACTGTTCCAGTTCCTGCTCGAAATAATACAACTGTGTATCCCAGGTGTCTCCTTCATCATTCCAGCCGCCACAGTGATACCATATATCGGTTGAGCCAAGTTGGCTCCTGGCCTCAAGCGTGACATAGACATTCATACAGTACCAGGTTCTTTTATCTCTCTGTTGTTCAAGCACTGCCATCAGTACATCTGATTTGAAGACCTTGTTGTCACTTGTATGTGCTGTTATTTGCAGCGACTCCACAGCAACAAGTGTTTCATTCCAGACACCACCATGACCGAGTTCTTTGCCAATGGTTACCTCAACCTTACCTATTGTTGGCAGGTTCGCCCAGTTGTATCCATCATAGCAGCGCGAAATAG
>Ga0307378_10008746_pt1 | contig 13389 bp, 9 predicted proteins | sample UN1MG_FD_202238 | JGI IMG/M metagenome (GOLD analysis project Ga0307378, IMG submission 202238) | Soil microbial communities from Risofladan, Vaasa, Finland - UN-1 | ecosystem: Environmental > Terrestrial > Soil > Coastal area > Acid sulfate soil | place: Finland: Risofladan, Vaasa | collected... | reverse complement strand
CGGGCGGCGGCGTGAGCATCAATTGCTAAAAGGCGGATTCTTCAACGGGCTGCTAACTCGTTTGTGATGTCTGTTTTTGCTAGAACCGTGAAATTGCCCGCCGTTCCCAGGTTGACCGGAGTGGGGTTATCGTAAAGTGGAAGGGCGTAGGACTGACTGGCAACAAGAAGGGTTAATGCCACGATGGCCACGAGAATCAAGCACTTGCGGTTCATTTTAGGTCTCCCCTCGAAAGTTACTGACCACCCGGTGGTTGCGGCCCTCCCGCACCAGCGGGAATGATAAACGGACGGTTGTCCGCTACTCAACAAAAAGTGTGCTGTGCCTCAGGAGCATCAAGGGGTGACATGCATACCGCTTTGGGAGGAAAAACCGAATAACGCCCCCGGTTTTACTTCCCCCTACAGCAACCCCCTGAAATATAGCTCCCAGCGGACTTATCACCTTCGCCCGCTCTCCCATCGGGATGTACTATACACGCGCGGAGCGGCAAAAGCAAAAAATTGTTGAAATATTCCCCCCCGCCGGTATCATAAGTCCTACAGCGTCCGGTAGCCGAGGATGCCTGTTCTGTCGGCATTTACAGGTCATTGCCCGCGCGGGCTGCCGGCCGGGAATCAAGGCACGTTCGAGGTCGCTATGAAAACCCAAGGTGAAATCGAGGCCACCATCTCGGAAGGCTTCAGCCACTTTGAGCAGAACTACATGGGCCGTGGACCCAAGGACATCCACGTCCACCTCATCGGCGACCTTCTCGTGATCCGGCTCCAGGGCGTCTTGAGCGCCGCCGAACAGCACCTGGTCGCGTCCCTCCCGGGCGAGAAGGGCCGAGACCTCTTGAAGCAGGTGCGGACCCATCTGATCGAGACCGCGCGGCCGACCATGGAGGCCCTGGTCCGCAAGGTCACCGGCGTCGGCGTCCTGAGCCTGCACCACGACATCAGCACCGCCACCGGCGAAGAGGTCGTGGTCTTCACCCTGGCCGGGCCCCCGCTTTTCCGCGAGACAAAGAAGGCGTAAGGTCTCTCCGCCCGCCCCCAAGCACCTCATGCGAACTCTCGTCTGCTTCCCGGACGTTTCGCGTGATCAAGCAAACAGATTCCGGTCCAGGCGGCGGTACTGGACGGCTTCCGAAAGGTGGGTGACCGAGATGTCCGCGGCGCCTTCCAGGTCGGCGATCGTCCGGGCGACGCGCAAGATTTTGTCGTGGGCCCGCGCCGCGGAAACCTTCCACCGTCTCCCCTCTCGCCGACGGCCGGCACCGGCCGGGATGTCAGAGCCACTTCCTCAGGAACGCCACGATCTCGCGGCGCATGGCGGCCGTCTCCTGGTGGCCGACATCGTAGCGGCCGAGGCGCCAGGCCTCCGGCGCACCGGCCGCCGCATAGGCCTTCTTCAGATGAGCGTCAATCCGGTCCAGGCCGGCCGGCGGCGTCAGCACGTCGCGGGTCCCCGCCAGCGCGAGGTGCGGCCGCGGGACAATCAGTTCGTTGATCTCGGCCGTCGTGAAGTGCTTCAGCAATCGCGGCACGTAGTAGTAGATGCCGTGGGCGTCCAGGTGGCGCGACTCGATCAGCGCCTCGAAATCCGTCAGGCAGCAGATATCCACGCACACCTTGATGCGCTCGTCGAGGGCCGCCAGCCACCACGCCATCGTGCTCCCCATCGAGATGCCGAGGGTGGCCAGGCGGTTCGGGTCAACGTCCGGCCGGGCGGCCAGGTAGTCCACCGCGCGCCGGCTGTCCCAGACCATCATGCCCCACATCACGCGGCCGCGCCAGAGCATCTCCTTGAAGATCTCGCTCTCGGTGCGGCCGCGGCGCTCGCCGAAACCCCAGGCATCAATCGCCAGGGCGCCGTAGCCCAGGCGGGCCAGTTCCTCCGCATAGGGGGGGATGTGCAGGTACTCGCGGCCGGCGAGCAATTCGTCCTTCCCAAGCACATAGTTGCCGCCGTGCGAGTGGTTGAAAAGCACGGCGGGCACGGGGCCCCTGGCGTCGAGCGGGCGAACGAAATAGGCCGGCACAGGCTCCAGACCTCCGAAGTCCAGAACGAGCCGCTCGAGGACGTAGGAGTCGCGGCGTTCCTCGGCGACCTTCCTCTCCGCGACAGGGCCGGAGGAAGGGGGAAGGTCGCCCAGAAGGGCGACCAATTCGCGACGCCGCTGCGATTGAAGTTCGCTCATGTCGAGTCTCCGTCGGCCGGGATCGGTAATCCTAGCGGTCTCCACCTCCGCTCACCAGCGAAAGAAGCGGTAGGGATCGTCCATTTCCTCGGGCGCGTCGAGGTACAGGCCGTCGAGCCAGCGTTTCTCCGGCTTCGCGGCATTCATGGGACTCGCGAAACGGTCGAGGATCGGTGTGGCGCCGGCGACCCCCATGCCCGCCAGCAAGCGCGCCACCACGAAGGAAGACCGCCGGTAAGTCCGCTTGAGGTTGAATTGCTTGCTGTAGTCGAACTCCCAGGGCACCAGTTGACAGAAAACGACGTTGGCGCCGGCGGCCTTGGCCAGGACACCGTCGCCGATGACCTCGGCCCCTCCGGACACGAGGGGCAGTTCCCGCGGGTCGCGGTTGTGCACGTCCGCGGGCCCGATCCCGGCCAGGAGGGAGTTCATGCCGAACGGCTCGAAGGTGGCCGCGATGTGTTCGGCCTTCTTCATGGTGACCTTCAGCGGCAGCGCGCCGGCGTCGCGTTCGTCGAGCCCGATCGCCAGCAGATGGCCGCCCGCCTTGAGCCAACCGCCGATGGCCGCTGCGCTGGCGGCCAATTTCTGCCCGCCGCCGGGTCCCACGATGAGCACCTGGTCGGGCGTCAGGCCGCCGCCATCATATGAAGCGACGGGGATGCCCGCCTTGGCCAGGTGGCTCTTTCCGGCCGGATCGCCGACGTACAGGGCCGTTCGATTGGGAGCGGGCTTCCAGGCGGACGCATACTCGATGAGGTTCCTGGCCAACCGTTCGGCCGCCGGGTCGTTCTCGGTCCGTCCGGTCACATCCATCTGGCAGAAGAGGACCATCCCCCGGCCTTCGCGGTACTCCAGGAGCGGGCCGTACTCGAGGCCGAACCCGCCGTCCACAATCGGCAGGAAGTTGCCGCGCGCGGGCTTCTCGATGAGGACGGACGCGACGTTGCCGCGGCATCCCGCTCGCCAGACCCGCGTCACGTCAATGTCGCACCACTTGACGGTCGGACCGTACATGGGCCGCATGACGTACGTAAGGCGCGGCGGGAGGATCGTCGCCTCGCCGCGCCAGTCGCGAAGGTTCTCCGCATCGAGCCCGGCCAGGACCGGGTGATCGGGCACCCGCTTGAAGACCTGCCGCAGGCCGTACTCCTCGACGCGGAAGCCGAAGCGTTTTTCCAGGACGTCCGAAGTCTGTTCGAACACGAGAACCTTCAGGCCCTCGCGCACGCGGCTGACGTTCGGCCCCGGCCCGTCCACGGTCAGGGCCGCTTTCCCCACGATGAGGACCTCGTACGGGGAAAGATCGGCGCCGGCCTCCACCTTCTGGTAGGGCACGTGCGTTGCGGTCAGCCACCGGCCGGTCTCGCCGCGGGGGTCAAAGAGGGCGATCTTGCCGTTCGTCGCCAGGGGCGGCGCGGGCGGCAGCACGTGGATGATAAAGGAGTCCTGCTGGGTCTCGCCGCCGGCGAACTTGACGGTCGCGCGGAGTTCATAGCGGCCGGGCGCCAGCGTGGCCGGCAGGTCGAAGCGCAGCGGAAGGCGCTGCTGCTCGCCCGTCGGTACGCTGACCTTCTTCGCGCCGCTCAGGGCCTGCGGAAGGCCGAAGGACCATGTGCACTCGCAGGAAACCGTCTCGCGGGAGTTATTGATGATGATGAGTTGCTTCTCGACCGTCTCGCCCGGCCGGAAATTGTGGTCCTTGCTCGTGAACCGGGCGGGCTTCCCGCCGATGTAGGCCAGCAGGGGCAGGTTGTTGCGAATCATGGCCTGGCCGTCGGCCGTGGGGACCCAGTCCGAACGCTCGAAGGCCAGGTCCATCCGCTCGTACCGCTCGCCGATGTAGTCCGGACTGAACCCCGGCCGCTGGAGGTTTTCCCAGTCCACCTTGAGCGTCTTGCGGCCCCGGTCAACGCCGTCGCGCGGCCGCCAGAAGTGCCCGTACTCCCACGGGGAATTCGCCGACAACCCCCACGTGCGATAGGCCCGCCAGTTGTCCGTGAGGTACATGGCCATCACCGCGTGCCGATCGTCGAAGCGATTCGAACCGATTTCGTAGGGATAGTCCCAGCGGTGCCAGAGGTTCCCGGCCCGGAACTGCCGGGCCTCCCACCGCAGATTCGCCTTCTCCGGCTCGCTGATCCGGAAGGCACGGTCGCCGAGGAACTGCGCATTCCACTCGGCGAAGCAGAACTCCCACGGCACCTTCGCGCTTCCGAAGGACCGCTCGCCCTTGTACCACCCGCGGTACATCGTCCAGTCCCAGGTGAACGGCGCGCCGTACTCGCACGTGAAAGCCGGCTTCACGCCCTGGGTGGCCCAGTGCTCCAGCCAGTCGGAGAGTTCCTGGATCGGGGCGAAGTTCGGATAGAAGTTGCTCGTGTGCATCGCACCCAGGTTCCCCGAGGAGTGGTGATAGACGATGCGGCCGGGGTCCAGGCGTTTCACGATTGATTCCGCCCGCAGGGCGAGGCGGCTATTGTTCAGAGACCACTGGTCGCGCGGGTCCTTGAGGCCGTCCATCATGTCCGGGTTCATGTCCTCGCTGTAACCGGTCGCGTTGTGGCTCATGGAATAGAACACGACCGACGGGTGGTTCTCGGCGACGCGCACGTAGAACTCCGCGTGGCGGGCATAGCCGTTCGTGCGGTCGGCGTCGGGCGACTTCCACTCGTAGTGGCCGAAGTGCGGCTGGGACAAGGACACGAGCATCCCCACGTCGTCCGCGGCCCTCAGGATTTCCTCGAAGCCGAGGTGCGAACCCGGCTCACAGCCATAATTGTGCGTGTACACCATGTTGATGCCGAAACTCTTGAGGCGGAGCAGGCTCTCCCTGGCGGCCTCGTAGGTGGCCAGCGCGGCACCCACCTGGGCGTTGTCCACCGGCACGGCCGAGAGGAAGAGGCGGGTGCCGTTCAGAAAGAAGTCCCGCCCGTCTATCCAGAACTCGCGGAACCCGAATCGAACGGGGCAGACCGTGTCCAGCACTTGGCCCCCGGCCTCCAGCAGCGAGAGGTTCACGTGGTAAACATTTTGCGGTGTATGGATGTCCCAGAGTTTCTCGGCCTTCCATTTCTCGGTGAAGGCGATGCGGCCATCCTTGAGGTCGCCGCCCTTGAACGGCTTGCTCGCAAATTCCCCGACGGGGCGACCGCTCTCGATAATCCGGGCGCGCAACACGTACGGCGCGTCCGCCGCAAGGCCCGCGAGCGCCGCGTCGAAGGTGATCTGGCCCTGGCGCACCGACGTATCCACCTTCACGTCGGCGATCCGCGCGCCCCGAGGAGCGCCCACGAGGTAGACGTCGCCGCACAGGCCGCGTCGCGCCACCGAGCCTTTCACCGCTTTGGCCGAGTTGGTGTCGTTGTACGAGAGCATGACGCCCTTCAGCGGCATGGCCACCACCAGGAGGCCGAGGACGTGCTTGCCGCCCGCGCGGCACACCGAGGTCAGGTCCACCTCGCCCGCCGGGAACCGTATTTCGCCCGCTTTTCTGCCGTCCACGTACACGGCAGCGTAGGAATTCAGGTATTCCACGTATACGGCAATGCGGCGGCCGGTCCACTGGCTGGGAATGGTGATCTCCCGCTGATACCAGGCCGCGGTGAGGCTGCCCAGATTCGTGCCCTTCCAACTCGGATGGACATAGACCGTCTGGCAGTCTTTCTGCATGTAGTCGCCGATTCCCGGCCAGCATCCGGGGACCTTGAACCAGCCCCACCGGTCGGCGGGCACGGCGTCGGCGCCGTCCTTGGCCGGTTGCCATCGCCACAGACCGTTCAGGCACACGCGCTCCAGGGTCGGGGTCTTCTCGCGGTAGGCCTTGCCAAGGTCCCAGACGACTTTGACGCCGCCGGGCAGCGGCGCGTCGGCCTCGGCCAGACACAAAGTCTCCACTGCGGCGGCCATCGGCCAAAGCGCCAGGATGAAGAGCAGGACCTGATTCCTCGCCATCGCACCCACCTCCCGCCGCGGCTGGCGGCATTCACCACTCTAGCGCCTGCCGGCGACGGTTGCAACAACCTGCCGGCCCCGCTTTCGTGTGCAATAAACTCCAGGCCTGCGGTGTTTTCCCAACGGAAGGCCCGTACTACGGGACGGAAAACCTGGAAAGAAAGGATGTGCGTCATGAGGACGTGGCTGATAGGAGTCGCAGGCATGGCGGTATTGGCGCTGGCGATCGGAGCGGCTTGGGCCGAGGGCGCTCCAGCGGCCGGCGGACCTGAGAAGGTCGCCAAGGGCGAGCGCGGCCAGCATCCCCTCTTCGGACGCCTGGCCGAAAAACTCGGCCTCTCGGACAAGCAAAAGGAAGACGCCAAGGCCATCCTCAAGGCCGCGCACGAGGCCAATAGGAAGAACTTGAAGGACGCCTTCGAGAAGGTCAAGACGACCGTCCTTACGGATGCGCAGCGGGCGAAACTCAAGGATAGGCGCGAGGGCTGGCGCGAAGGCCCCGGGCGCAAGGGCGGCAAAGGCAAGGGCGGCGAAGGCAAAGGCGCCGGTCCGGCCCCTGCACCGGCTGCCACGCCAGGAAAGTAACGGCGACGGCTCGGACGTGAGTGAGGGCCGAGCCTCAAGCGAGCGACGGCGCGATGCCCGGAAGGCGTCGCGCCGTCGTCTTTCCCATCCTGCGGCGCGGCCGGCTATCCGCGAAGTTTCTTGGCCACTTCGGCGACGCGTTTGCCGAACGCGCGGCAAATGGTCTTCTCGTCCTCGTCAATCTCGCGCCGGCCGTCGGGACCGGCGACGTGGCCGGGGCCGTACGGCGACCCGCCGCCCCGGGTCGTAAAGAGCGCCTGGACCGAGTACGGAACGCCGACGAGGATAAACCCGAGGTGCAGGAGCGGCGACATGAGGGTCAGGATGGTCGTCTCCTGGCCGCCGTGGAGGCTCGCGGTCGAGGTGAAGACGCCGGCGGGCTTGCCCTCCAGTTCGCCCTTCATCCAGAGGTCCGAGAGTTGGTCAATCTGGTTCTTGAGTTGGGCCGAGACGTTGCCGAAGCGGGTGGGCGTGCCGAAGAGGACGGCGTCGGCCTGGCGGAAATCGTCCGCGGTCACGAGGGGCACATCCTTCTGCATCGCGCGTCCGCGCCGCATGTCCTCGCGCGACTGGATGACCGAGTCGGGGACGAGTTCGCGCACGGTCCGGATGACCGGCTCCGCGCCGGGGACCTGGCGTACGCCCTCTGCAATTAAGCCGGCCATCTTATAGACATTGCCATACGTACTATAGTAGACGATGAGGATCTTCACGGCCGCCCTCCTTTCGCCGCGGTCGGCGCCGCCCTGCCCGAGCGGCCCTCCTGTCGGCCTACATTCATTATGCGCGGCTGCCGAGAGGCCAAACAACCGCCTTGTCAGAAGGTCGGGAGGGGCCTGCGCAGGCCGCAGCCTACCCCTTAGAGCCTATCCGGACAGGCTCTTCAATGCGTCCACGGCAGCACAGCCATCCCGGCGCGCCGAGTCCTTCGTATGGCCGTTTTGGCGGAAAAACCCTCATTTTTCAGAGCCGTGCCGGATGGATCGCGGGAGAATCCTGATCCAGTCCGTCCAGGAAGGCCGCTCCGTCGTGCATATAACATCTTTATTGACAAGATGTTACGACACGCCCTCGCCACGCACCGCCCATCCGTGCCTCTCGCCTGCATGCCGCATTTGACACACCGGCCATATTGATTAGTCTTTGAGAAGGAAGAGGAGATGGGCAATTGGGGCAAAGTGCCCTCCATTCTGTTAGGAGTAGAAGTATGCGTTATACAGGTGACCGTCGTCCTGTTGCAGAAGTGCTGGAGCCCCGCATCTTCCTCAGCGTGTCATCCTTGCTCAAGGCGGCGTTTGCGTCGGCGGAAATGCTGAGCGTTCCCGCGGCCGGCAGTACGGTCATCAGCGGCAACCTCGGCAACGTCGGCGACGTCCAGACCTATGGCGTCACGGCGATGGCGGCCGGCACGATTGTCGTGGACATGAAGGCCGACGGATCGCCGCTGGATTCCTACCTCGAGGTCTATAACGCCTCGGGCTCCCGGCTCGCGGTGAACGACAACGCGTCGACCAAGACGCTCGACGGGCGCGTGACGCTCAGGGTCACGGCCGGCCAGACCATCTATATCCGGTCGAGCGGGGCCCGGATGAGCACCGGCGACTACTCCCTGTCGGTGGCCAGCCTGGCGACGGACGATTTCGGCAACACGCCTGATACCGCCAAGGCGCTAAGCCTCGGGATGTGGCAAACCGTTTCCATCAGCGGCCTGGTCAACTACGGCGGGGACGTCGACGTGTTCTCGTTCCTCGCCCCGACCACGGGGACGATGCAGATCGTCGGCTCCCTGACCGGGCGGGCGAATGCGCTCGCGACCAGCCTCTCGGCCTATGACGGCGCGGGCGGCGAACTGGCCTACGCCGGCAACCTCGCCGGCGTCGGCGCCAGCCTGGGCTTCGACGTCATCGGCGGCAACCGATACTATATCCGAATGACGGGCCAGGACGGCACGACCGGCACCTACAAGGTGACTCTCTACGACAAACCGGCGGCGCAACTCCTGAACGTCCAGCCGGCCGACAGCCTCACCGTCGCCGGCCAACTGATCGCCGGCACGGCGCAGATGTACTACCTGACGGTCCCCGCCAGCGGCACCATCGTTTTCGACATGAAGGCCGACGGATCGAGTCTGGACTCCTACCTCAGCGTCTACAACACCAGCGGTCGGCTGGTCGCCCAGAACGACAATGCCGCCAGGGGCACCCTCGACAGCCGCGTGACGCTCAGGGTCACGGCCGGCCAGGCCTTCTACATCGGCGCCTCAGGCCAGAAGGGCTCCGCCGGCGACTACTCCCTGTCGGTGGCCAGCCTGGCGACGGACGACTACGGCAACACGCTGGACACGGCCAAGGCGATCAGCGTCCAGACTTCGCGGACGACGGCGATCAACGGCACAATCAACTATGTCGGGGACGTCGATGTGTTCTCGTTCGTCGCCCCGACGACCGGAACGGTCCAGGTCACTGAATCCGCCACGGGCAAGAACAACAACCTGTCCGCGGCCTTGTTCGCGTATGGCAGCAACCGCGCCGAGATCGCGCACGACACGAGCGGCACGGGCGCCGGCGCCGCCCTGACTTTCGATGTCACCAAGGGGACCACGTACTACGTCAAAGTGGCCGGCCTGAACGGGACGGTTGGAACCTATCGGGTGAATTTCTACGCGAAGGCGGCCCCCGCGCCGGCCCCGACTCCGCCGCCGCCGCCGGCACCGACTCCTGATCCGACTCCTGATCCGACTCCTGATCCGACTCCGCCGGCGCCGGATCCCACGCCGCCTCCGGCCGACTATGTGCCCGGCACCCTGGTGACCGCGCAGGTCGCCACGTCGGGCGGCGCGAGCCAACTGGTAATCATCGGCACGAACGGGGCCGACACGATCACGGTGTCGGAGTCGGGCGGCGCCACCTCCATCCTGGCCTGGTCGGGCACCCTCAACTTCAGCAGCCTCTTCCCGACCATCGTCATTTACGGGTTCGCCGGTGACGACACCCTCCGGATCACCAACTCGGTGACGGCGGCCGTAACGGTCTACGCCGGGGATGGCAACGACACGGTTTATGACGCCGGGATGGGCGCGGACACGATCAATGGCGGCGCGGGCGACGACCTTCTGGTGAGCGTCGGCGGCGGCGCCGATAAACTGTACGGCGGCGACGGGTTCGACAGTTTCTGGGCCGACTCGTCCGACACTGTGGCCGATGCCTCCGCCGCAGAGACGGCGGCCAAGAGCGTCCACACCATCACGCAGTTCTACCAGCCGACGAGCAGCGCTCAGGTTTCGCTAGAGATCGCCGGCCAGAACCTGCTCGATCCGGTCGCTTCCTACGCCTACCAGGACTACTCGAACCGGACGCTGTTCGTGGACGGGCCGCAGTATAACGATATCCGCCAGGGGTCCGTCGGAGACTGCTACTTCATGGCCTCTCTGGCGTCGCTGGCCGACCAAGACCCCGGCGTCATCCGCCAGATGATCGCTCCGATGGGCGACGGGACTTACGCCGTCCGGTTCTATCGCAGCGGCCAGCCGGTCTATGTCCGCGTGGACGCCCAACTGCCGGCCTACTACGGCACGCCGGCCTATGCCAAACTTTCGCCCACGGGCGAACTCTGGGCTGCACTGGCCGAGAAGGCCTATGCCCAGTTCCGCTCTGGCGCCAACTCCTACGCCTCGCTGAACGGCGGTTGGATGAGCACCGTTTACCAGGAGGTCACCGGCGCCGCGACCTCCGATTCCTGGATCGGCGGTTCGGGCTCGTCGGTCACCCAGTTCATCAGCAGCCAACTGGCGGCCGGCCACGCGCTGAGCGCGGGGACCAGCAGCAGCGCGGCCGGCCCGTTCGCCGGGGGCCACGCCTACATGATCAAGTCCATCGAGACGACGGGCGACGGGACCTATGTGACCGTGTTCAATCCGTGGGGATTCGACGGATACACCTGGGACAGCAATCCCGGCGACGGACTCCTGACGGTCTCCATGGCCATGTTCCAGAGCAACTTCATCATGATGTCGGCGTGCCTGGCGTGACGCTCGGCGCAGGGCCGCCTCGTGGCGGATGCACCGGCGTCACGCTTCACCCCTCGGCGCCGCGCTCGCGCGTCTGACCCGCCGCCGCGGGCGGGAAAGCCGCGCCGGCGCGGCTCCCTTTCGGTCACCCACCCGCCAGGAACCGCGCGGTAGCCGCGCGGCCCATCGCGCGGCCGCTCGCCGTCCGATACATCCGCTCGACCAACGCCTCGCCCTCGGCCGCCGTCAGAGCGGCGCATTCCTCGGCGATGTGGGCCAGGCGGTCGGCGTCCCAGACGACCCGGAACTCCGGCGTGTCCGGGCCGCGGGCGCTGGGGTGGCTTCCGATGATCTGGAGGACCTGCTCGGCGCGCGCCGCATCCACGCCGAGGCACTCGAGGATCGGCCGGGCGATCGGCGGACCCTCGAGTTCCTGGAACGGACCCGCGCTCGAGCCGTGCTTCCGCTCGGCCTCGTGGATGCCGATATCGTGGAGGATGGCGGCCGCGCGGATCACCAGCGGATCGCCTCCCTCGATGACCATGATCTTCTCGGCGTGGGCGAGCACATCGAGGGCGTGGCTCACGCGCCGCTGGTCCCGGCCGAAGACGGCCTTCATCTCGCGGATGAGCGCGTCGCAGAGCGATTCATCGGCCTCGCCCACGGGCTGGCCCAGGCACGCCTCGGCAAACTGGCACCACTTGGCGCAGCCCATGTCGAACTGCGGATTGGGCGCCACCCGGCCGCACGCGCGGCAGCGACGCCTCGGCTCGTCTTTCCAGAACTCGATGGCGGCGCCGCAGTGCGGGCACGGCGACTCGAAAATGTCGTCGGCCTTCCAGAACCTCTTGTCCTGACCCGGACAGTGCGCGAGCGCCATGCGCGGCCTCCCTGGCTTCAGCCAATTCTATGCGGATACGTTGCGCCGAACAAGCCGCCGCCGAATCGCGTTGACTTGCCACACCATAGTGGTCTATAGTTGGCGCTATCGTCGTGCCATTTGGGGCCAGCGGCAACCTCCCAACCAGAGTAGTTCGGGGGTCTTATGGAGCGCGATCTCATTTTCCCCGAGGCAAGCCTTCGCGATGCCCTGGTCAGCGACCTCCGCCGCATGAATCCATGGTGGGAGGACAAGCCCTTGCCGGTGCTTCCAAGCACACGGCGCCACCTGGTAGGCGACATACATCGGCGCCTCCAGTTGCGGCTCGCCCCCATCGTCGTAGTACGCGGGCCGCGCCAGATCGGGAAGACCACGGCCCAGTTGCAGGTCGTGAAGGATCTCCTGGAGCGGGGCGTGCATCCCGATCACATCCTGCGGGTGCAGTGCGATGAGACGAAGGAGATAATGAGGCTTACTGAACCCCTTTTGCGATTGGTGGACTGGTTTGAGGCGGCTATTCTCCGCAAGCGGTTGAATGAGGCCGCGAAGCAGGGCGAGCCGACTTATGTCCTTTTTGACGAGGTCCAGAATCTCGCCAACTGGGCGGCGGAACTCAAGTCCTTGGTGGACGCATCCACGACCCAGGTTCTGATCACCGGAAGTTCGGCTCTCCGCATTGAACTGGGTCGCGAGAGCTTGGCGGGCCGAATAACCACCATCGAGGCCGGCGTGCTGTCCCTGACCGAAATCGCGCAGTTTCATGAACTGAATTTGGGCAAGCCCTTTCTGGCCGATAACGGCCTGGAGCCGTTAACCAGAAAGGACTTCTGGACAGACCTCGCGGCTCACGGCTTGGCGCATCGGGGAGACCGAGACCAAGCCTTCCGCTGGTTCTCCGAAAGGGGCGGGTATCCGCTCGTTCACCAGAAAGCCGCCGTCGAATGGGGCGCACTGGCCGACCAACTCAATGAGAACGTTATCCGGAGGGTCATCCAGCACGACCTCCGGGTCGGGGACCGGGGCAGGAAACGCGATGCGTCACTGCTGGAGGAGGTCTTTAGGCTGGCGTGTCGCTACGTCGGGCAGACGCCGGGAGCCTCTGTACTCGCAAGAGAGGCGCAGCGAGCACTCAACGCCAACGTTGGACCGGAAAGGATCAACCACTACCTGCGGTTCCTGGGCGACACGTTGCTCTTGCGCCTTATTGAGCCTCTTGAGATCCGTCTGAAGAAGAAGAGCGGCGGCCTCAAAATATGTCTGGCGGATCATGGGCTTCGCGCCAGTTGGTTACAGGAGATCGTGCCCCTTGATCTGGAAGAACTCGGTCGGAATCCACACTTAATGATACTGGCTGGCCATATTGCGGAAAGCGTGGTCGGCGCGACGCTATCCACCATTTCGTCGCTGGACCTTGCCCATCTTCCCGAACGTCCCAACCAGCCGCAGATTGACTTCATATTGACAATCGGAACCAAACGCATCCCCCTCGAGGTCAAGTACCAGAGGAGAGTTGATGCCTGGGGCGACACGGAGGCCATGAGAACCTTCATCGAAAAGGCTATCAACAACGCCCCATTCGGAATCCTTGTGACTCAGGCGGACGTCGCGCCCTTAGATGATCCGAGGATCGTTGCCCTGCCACTGTCCTCTCTCATGCTACTTAGATAGCCTGAAATCAGCCAACGGCACCCGTCGGCCGACCAGGGACCCGGGGGGTGCGCCAGCGATTTCTGGCACACTAGCCGGCCATGCGGGCCGGGGTTTCCCAGTACCTTTCCC
>Ga0307378_10008745_pt1 | contig 13389 bp, 19 predicted proteins | sample UN1MG_FD_202238 | JGI IMG/M metagenome (GOLD analysis project Ga0307378, IMG submission 202238) | Soil microbial communities from Risofladan, Vaasa, Finland - UN-1 | ecosystem: Environmental > Terrestrial > Soil > Coastal area > Acid sulfate soil | place: Finland: Risofladan, Vaasa | collected... | reverse complement strand
CAAAATGAGATGCGTTCATACGGTTACGGGAGACAATACCATGCTATCCGCTCTGATGACCTCAATTGAAACAGTGACGCACTTTTCCAATGTTGGGAATTATAGTTGGAGGTTATATAACATTTATGCAAAGCACCGGTGCCAGGCACAAGCTGGAAAGTGAATACAAGTCAATGAGTTCAGGCCAAAAAACAACCGACGATCTTCCAAAAATCGTATAAAAAATACCCTGATATGTATATAAAAGGGTGTAAGCGGGGGAAATATCAGGTTAAAAACCTTAAACTTATCAGGATAAAATAATAAGGCGATGAGATTTTTGAATCAGAATTCCGCAATCAGGACACAAAAAAGGGATTGATTGATTTGACAGCAATAAAAAACTCCCCCGGGCATATGATAGCATGAACCCCATAATCCAGGTTGAAACCATTGTCCGCACATTTGGCAGCACACGGGCAATCGACGGTATAAGTTTTTCTGTGGATGAAGGAGAAGTCTTCGGGGTCCTCGGGCCGAATGGTTCGGGCAAGACCACGCTTGTGCGCCTGCTCAATGGCGTGCTGGCTCCCACGTCGGGAAAAGCGTTCCTTTTTGGCAGGGATGTGACCATTGACGGGTCGTATATCCGAAAAAGGACCGGCGTTCTGACCGAAACCCCGTCCCTCTACGAGCGCTTCACGGCAAAAAAGAACCTCGCCTTCTTCTGCAGGTTCTACGGTATTCCTGATGCAGAGATCCCCCGGCGTGTTGACAGGGTCCTCTCGCTTTTGGATCTTGCAGACCGGGGCGATGAAGCCGTGGGCGGATTTTCAAAAGGCATGAAACAGCGTCTCGCGATTGCCCGTGCCCTGATCCACGACCCGCAGGTTATTTTTCTCGATGAACCTACATCAGGACTTGACCCGGAAGCGGCACGGCAGGTGCATGGGATCATACGCGGGCTTGCATCGGACAAGGGGAAGACGATCTTTATGTGCACCCATAACCTGAACGAGGCGCAACACCTCTGTTCCCGCGTTGCGATGATCAACAAGGGGAGGGTTCTTGCACAGGGAAGCATCCGGGATCTCTCGGACCGCCTCTGGAAAGCGGTGCCTATTGAAATGGAGTTCCTCAACCCGGCCCCCCCGGCAGTAACAGAAAAAATCCGTACGATGGAAGGAGTAACCATCGAGGGCCAGACCGTAAATACCCTGACCCTGCGGGTTTCGCACAGGGACCTCGTTCCGGTGGTGATCGGGACTGCAGTAAAAAATGGCGCCGAGATCTTCCGGGTCACCCCCCGGAACAACACGCTTGAGGAGATTTATTTTGCCGTTCAGGAGCAGGAAGGTGGTGCAGCATGAACTGGCAGTATATCCGGGCAATAGCGGAAAAGGACCTGTCCGAGGTGGCAAAAAACCGTATTGCTGTCATAGGGGCTGTCGTGCTTTCTGTGGTATTTGCCATCGGCTTTCCGCTGCTGATCACCCAGATAGCCGTCATTTCCAGCGGAGACGACCTGTCGGAGTTTGATACCTTATCAGCCATTATCCCGGCGGAACAACTGGCGGGGCTCTCACCAGAACAGCTCCCAATCGTCCTTATCCTCGGGTATCTTATTGCGCCGCTCTTCCTGGTGCTCCCGCTGATGCTCTCCTGTATCATAGCAGCAGAGGCTTTCGTCGGTGAGAAAGAACGAAAGACTCTTGAAGCGCTTCTTTATACCCCGGCAACCGATGCTGAACTGTTCATCGGGAAAGCACTGGCTGCTTTCATTCCGGGCATTGTATACACATGGGCAAATTTTGTGATCTTTGCTATTGTTACAAACATAGCGGGTTACCCGGTTATGGGCAGGATCTGGTTTCCGACAGAGAACTGGCTGGCACTCATGATCATTGTCGTGCCGGCTGTTGCCCTGCTCGGGGTCGCGGCAACGGTGATTATTTCAACAAAGGTCAGTACATTCATGGAAGCCTACCAGGCATCCGGGGCACTCGTCATTCTGATTGTCATGCTGGGAGTTGCCCAGAGTACCGGGTTGTTATTCCTCTCGCCCTTTATTGCCGTGCTCGTCGGCCTGGCGCTTTTTGCCCTTGACGCCTGCCTTATCCGGATAGGGATCCGACTCGTTTCCCGGAGCGAATTGATCTCGAGGATATGAACACGACTAAAAAAAGCCACGGGATGAAACCTCGTTTTCTTCGCCATCCGTAAATAGTTTTGATTTTAGATAGACCTGTATGCAGACAAAAGTCCCTCTCAGTGAACTCAACAACCGGTTGACTCATTTCCGGCTCCTGATGGACGCACAGCATCCCACGTGGGAAATTGCAATTATTGTTTCCAAAATTAACCTCTATTATTTCACCGGGACCATTCAGGATGGTATGCTGCTCATTTTTAGAAATGGTGAGGCCTGCTTCTGGGTCCGGCTTAGTTTCGAACGGGCAACGGATGAATCATTCTTCCCGCAAATCCGTTATATGCGAAGTTACCAGGACGCTGCAGAGACCATGACAGCAATTCCAAAAACGGTCTACCTTGAAACCGAGCAGGTTCCACTCGCACTTTTTAAACGCCTGCAGAAGCACTTTTCATTCAGAAATGTGAAGGACATTGACCGTCAGGTTCTCAAGGTCCGGTCTGTGAAGAGCCCATATGAACTGGACCTGATGGAGCGGGCTGGTAGTATTCATCGCCACGTGTTAGAAGACCTTGCTCCGGAAATCCTTTTTGAAGGGATCAGTGAGCTGGAGTTTTCCAGTGAACTGTACTCACTCATGGTAAGGGAGGGGCATCAAGGGATCGTCCGGTTTGGCATGTTTGAGTCCGGGATCATTTTAGGGCTGGTCGGCTTTGGCGAGAGTTCCATCTATCCTACATATCTTGATAGTCCGGGAGGGAATGCCGGGTTGTCTCCTGCAACCCCATTACTTGGGGACAGAAACCGCAGACTCCGTGACGGCGATCTCATCTTTGTGGATATCGGATGCGGGTTTTTAGGATATCATACTGACAAGACTATGACGTACGTATTCGGCAGGGCTTTACCAGACGAGGTTGTCGCAATCCACCATGAATGTGTGGATATCTATAATGCGATTATTCCTCTTTTAAAACCCGGATCTGTTCCATCGCAGATTTACGACATGGTTATGACCAGCCTTGAACCTGCATTTCTTGAAAATTTTATGGGTTACGGTAACCGGAATGTCCAGTACATCGGCCATGGGATTGGTCTCGAGATTGCGGAAAATCCGGTTATATCCAGAGGATTTGATGATCCTCTGGAAGAAGGGATGGTAATCGCCATCGAACCGAAAAAGGGGATCAAGGGAATCGGCATGGTTGGTATCGAGAACACATTTGTTGTTACATCGAATGGTGGCAGGAGCATTACCGGTCATCACCCCGGACTGATGCCGGTGGGATAAAACAATATTTTTCGATGTTTCCCAAATTTGTACTCCAGCGATCCCGATGCCATGAAACACCTCTGCGTGCAAAACACAATCAACTTCCACTTTTGTAAGGGAGTCAGATAATATAAAAAAACCGTAGCGTATTCTTATACAGGGAGTGATTGGCCCAATGAAAACATTGATTGTTTATACATCAGTTCATCACCAGAATACCGAAAAAGTGGCAAAGGTGATGGCAGAAGAGCTGGAAGCGGACCTTGTCCCCACAGAAAAGGCGCAACCCGATACTCTTGCGGATTATGATTTGATCGGGTTCGGGTCCGGGATCTATTTCATGAAACACCACAAAACGCTCCTGCAGTTTGTGGAGACGCTGCCGCCAGTGACACAAAAAAAAGCGTTTGTATTCTCTACCAGTGGAGACGGGAGGAGACAACACCATGCTTCTCTGAAGGAAAACCTGGTGAACCGGGGATTTATTATAGTGGATGAATTCACCTGCAAGGGATGGGATACGGTCGGCCCCCTGAAGCTTATCGGGGGAATCAATAAGGGAAGGCCTGATGAGAAAGACCTGGCAGCAGCACGGGCATTTGCTCAGGGATTAAAAAATAAAATATAAACTGCACTGTTATCAGGCATGGCATGGTGAAACCTGTCTTTTTATACGTCAATGCAAAAGGAATTTCATTACATTTTTAGATCTTTCTGCTTTTCCTTGCAGTCAGGACAAGATCCCTGATCTCCGGTGGCAATTGTTCATCTTGCCATCTTCTTTCTGCATCTGGTGATTTACCTGCATTTTTCACGGCTTTCAGGGCATACCATGCTGCTCCCAATGAATGGTCAGCCATATGAGCAGTTGCAACAGCCTGCCCTAAGGAACGAGCCACCGCTGTTGATGTCGGATCAGAAGATTCTCTTGCCACAGCATGTGCGGCTACAGAAGCTTTCATCGCGTCACCTGTTGAAGCGTTTCCCATTACCCATTCTTTAGCTATCAACAGGGCATTTTTCAGTCGTTCATCTGGTATTTCACCAAAGAGGTGCAAAACATGCTCCGCACAGTCGCAGGCCCATGTAATTAACTGATGGTGCTGTGCCTTTTTTAGAGGTCCGCCCCGGTGTTCTGCAACAAATCTTTTGTCCCGCATTTTTACCTTTCACCGCAATGCTTCGGCAGTCATTTTTATCATGACCGCGAATTATCAACTACCCATTATCATTGGTCTATTTTTTACTTTTTCAACTGCCATCAGGACAATATCCAATCAGTGTGGTACATTTGTCACAACGCTCCCATCTGCCTCAACACGATATCGTGATGTTTCCTGTAGAGATCTATTGTTGAAGCTCCCACTCCCATATTTTATCAGTATTGTTTCCTTTGAATTCAACAATATCTGAAAATTCCCATAATTTCCTCGTTGATTCACAGCGTGAAAGGTCTCTTGTCGTACCTCAAAAGACATATTCTGACAGTAATTTCTTTAATAAAGTGTCCACGCTTGTCCAATTGACGGCAATACAGTATGGATTATTCATTATAGAAAACGGGATGAAAGACCTGTGGCAACGGTCAGATCTTTTGCGCGCTCATGGTACAAAAACCATTTCAAGGCTGTTTTTTCAACAGCAGTTGCTAAAGATTGTTTATCATATATAAGAGTTTCTTTTTCAATTCTGGACTATATAGAACGATTTTTTAGAAATAAAAAGTATTAAGAACGATTAAGTTTTACATGAACGGTAAACAGCCTTAATTCAAATTGGGGCCCAGGAAAGATTACCGGAAAATTCCGGATTGACGTGATGAAGTATGACAAAATATCGATTTGTGAAAGGATTTATCCTGCTCGCACTGATTTTGATGGTTACAATCGTCAGTGCCGAGGATGGATCGCAAGCTGACCTCAATGTCACAAAAGTGATGAGTTCGACCGGACCATATGCGGTCAATGACACGGTAACGTGGGTTGTGACCGTCTGGAACAACGGACCCGACGATGCCACGAATATCACCCTCAAAGAGGATATTTCGCAGCTTTCAGACCATCAGGACATAACCGTTGAAGTGAGTGACGGTGCGTATGACAGCGCAACAGAAAACTGGACAATTCCCGTGCTGGAGAACGCCACATCTGCAAGCCTCACGCTTGTAACGAATTTCAGCACACCGGGTGAGAAGATAAACCGTATCAGTATTACTGATCAAACGCCTGGTGATTTGCTCCAGGAAGATAATAGTGCCGAATCGGGCGTTGTCATATATGACAAACTACTGCTGTCAGCAGATCTGAAAATCAAACCAACCACCCTGAACCTCAACAGTAAGGGTGTGTTCACGGTATTCGTCACCCTGAAAGTACCAGAGTCCGGTGAGGATAAAGCAGCAAAACCCAGGATCGATTTTGCCGCCAGCTCCCTGACCTGCAGCGAGGCCGAGCTTATCAGGGCTTCAGTATCGAATAAAGATGGCGGGACCCTGATTGCAAAGTTCTACCGCCAGGACCTTCAGAATGTTACGAACGGAACCGGTGTGATGGTTAATTGTTCGGGAACCCTCTCGGTCGACGGTGAGAGTATTTATGTCGAGGGCAGTGACACGATCCGTGTTATTGGAGAGAAGAAAGGACTGGATAAGCTCTTCTCAGATTTGAAAAAATTCTTCGGTATTGAGAAAGATGAGATAGAGATCAACCAGACCGAAGATGGTACTACTACCATAATGGTCACGCTGGACCCGGAAAGTTACAAAAATAAAGGACAGCTCAAAAAGGTGACCGGGAATTCAGATGATCAGTCCGTGACAACCACCGGCACCCAGGATCCCTCAGACAAAACACGGGGACCCAAAGAGGATACAGGAAAGAACAACGGAAAGGATAAAAATCTCCAGGAAAACAATGCAGGTGATACTTCAGGCAAAGGCAGCAATAACGCAAACAGACCTGACGACGAATCCCCGGGGAAGTCGAACGGAAAAAAGACGAAATAATCAGATCCTGATCAGGATGAGATAATTAATAGCGGGCGTTGGATTATTCCATCACCCGGATATTAATTTCAGGAGGTTCTATGAGCAATGGATATAGTAATGAGAAAGGATTCACCGGCCTTGAGGCTGCAATTGTACTCATTGCATTCATCGTCGTAGCCTCGGTGTTTTCATAGGTTATTCTGGGAGCCGGGTTTTTCACAACCCGGAAGGCCCAGGAGACAGTGTACAGAAGTGTTGAACAATCAACCACAAACGTTCAGTTAGTAGGCAATGTTTACGGATTGGCCTCGAATACGACGGAAGGAATCGATCAGATCAGGTTCACGATTGGTCTTGTCCCGGGTACTCCCTATATCGATCTGGAAAAAATGACTGTTATTGTCTCCACACCAGCGTTTAGTCCGAAAATACTGGCATGGACCAATGAGAGTTCTTCAACGAAAGACACGAACTTTATTGCATTAAAAAATGGTATCGGCAACTCTCAATCAGCTATGGCATCAGGAGACCAGACAGAAATACAATTCAATGTTACATCAGTCCCCAGGGATACCAGAATAACTATCGAAATACATCCCGGTGTTGGTGCTTCCTATCCATTCTCGAAGACAACACCATCCATTATTGCTCCAAATAATCTCATTTACTAAATTTTTTTAGAAAAATGAGGCGGGTGAAATGATATGACAATCGGGATTAAAAATGAAATGAAAATTTTGCCTGATAGTTGGGACTTCAAAAAAGCAAGGTTCTGGTTCTGGCCAATCGTTATTGGGATTACAATTTTATTTGGGCTTTTTGACGGAATAAAAGGGGCATTTGTTGGTTTTTTGTACGGCATAGTTGTGGGTTTGTTTATCATCCATGAAAGTCTGCCAGAGAATAAAAAAGTAAGATAAATCAAAAAAATACTACCCGGCATTGAGCCTGACAGCTCCATGCGACCTTCAGGATCATTTATAAACAAATAATTATACATTTGAAAATATGACCGATGTGTCTGTGTTAGTTGATTCCAGAGGTGGGAATACAAGGAAAGTAGCGGATGCCATTGCAGATGAACTGGGTATTAAAGCGAGGGACGTCACAGCATCATTGACAGATGATGGGAAGATCCTGTTCCTGGGAAGTGGGACATATGGCGGCAAACCAGGTGAGGCGATGATGAAATTCATCGAGTCCGGTAACTTTTCGGAACGAAAGGTCGCCATTTTCGGCACTTCAGCAAGTATTGCAGGGGCTCAAAAAATGATCGCCACTATGGAGGATGCTTTGACGAAGAAGGGTGCCACTATCCTGGGAAGCTATCATTGCAGGGGAAAAATTTTCCTGGTGAACCGGGGCCATCCCAGCAGTGAAGACCTGGATAACGCAAAAAAGTTCGCACGGGAAATGATCAATAAAAGCTGAACCAACACTTTTTAAAAACACTGGCATGACAATCCCCAGGGCTCCCTGACCGGACAAGTTGGAACGGCTCTGTCAGTTTTTTTGTTTATGTCTTTAAATACCGGGTGATACCAGGGAAACAGGGATAATAATGAAAATAAAATACCCCGAAATTGGCATTTGCGGGCTTTCCTGCAGACTGTGCCCTCATTATCATACTGAAGGTGTAAGCAGGTGCGATGGATGTAAAACCGAATCCAGAACAGGTGCCGGGTGCCCTTTTATCACGTGTGCCCTGAAGAAAAAGGGAATTGAATTTTGCTGGAATTGCAAAGAAAATGAAACGTGTGGGAAATGGACAAAACACAGAGAATCCGCAAAAAAAGCCGATTCATTCAAGTGCTATCAAAAACTTGAAGATGATATTGCATTTATTGAAAAGAATGGGATAAACGAGTTTGAAAAGACTCAAAAAACCAGAGAATTCTTGTTAAAAGAGATGCTGCGGGAATTTAATGAAGGACGTTCAAAAACCTACTATTGCATTGCAGCTACCGTTATGGAAATTGGAGAATTAGAAGAAGCACTGACTAAAGCTAAAAAGATTTCTGGTGGATTGGACAGTAAAGAGAGATCAAAAGTTCTTCATTCAATATTAGATGAAATTGCCAGACAAAGGAACTATTATCTGAAGTTGAGAAAATGAAAAGAAATTTTTGGCGGGATCGTTGAGTTTCTTTCGGTATAGTCCTCCAGGTCCGGGCATTTATCAGTCACTTTTACCATGCTCATCTTCGTGTGCGCCGTTGTTAATCATGCGGGGCACCCGTCCCGCAAACCCTATCGTATTGTATACGAAAAGGAACATACAAAGAGCTGGAAAATACTCACGAACCATGACTACGCAGTTGCCCATCAGACCCTGGAAACTCGTCATCCTCATCTTCATCCTGCTGGCAGTCATCCTCTTTGCCTGGACCGCCTGGCAGTTCGATCAGGTCAGCCGCCAGAGCGAGCGCCACAATTATTACTATACTATAGATCTTTCCTATACTACCCCGATCGAAAACGTCACCCTGTTCCTCCCCGTCCCCGAACAGAATAATACGCCTGTGTTCATCACGTCCCTGCTGGACAAGACGGCATACGGTATCTCCCCGGACTGGGACCTTTCGGTTGTCAGGGAGAACGGGAGCCCGATGCTCGCCATCAGGGCCGTCAGGATGGTCCCTGAATACTATGGGTACCCGGTCGCGATCGAGCCCGGGGCGACTGTTCTCCCGACGACGCGAATCCCCGGCCACGAGTACTCCGGTGATACCCCCATTCTCATGCCCGTCACGATTGTAGTCATGGAAACGAGTGTGCCGGAGATCGACACCCGTGACCCGTTCGGCCATGAACCGCTCTTTTTCCCGAAGGGACCCTTTACCCCGAAATCGTGTGATACTCCGGGCTGCAAGGGACCCGTGTACGACCACCCGGTGCCGGTATATATCAGCTATACGTCAGAACGCCCCGTGGTTATATCGCTCCGTGTTTCCGTCTCGGGGTCAAACTCGATCTGGAGCGGGGGCTGGCGGGGTAACACCTATTCGGACACCGTCTTTTTTGAGATCGCAAACGGTACGCAGGGATGGATGGGGGGGGAAGGCAGGCTCATCACTGCTGAAGGAGTATATTATTAGCTCCGGCCCGGTTTTAAAAAGATCTTCCCGTTTCGGGATACTGCCCCTCCGGGAAAAGAATAATTCGCCTGCCTTTTTCCCATTCATCACACAACTCCCAATCCCAAATGTCACTACTTACCGACCACTCCCCCAACTGGCCTGCAGGTGCTGCAGCTCTGCGAATGTGCGGGAAGAATGATGGGGGAGGTGTGTGAAACATGACAGAAATTGCGACTTTTGAAAAAAGAATCGCGTAGGTATATTTTTTTTAGTAATTGGTGCGTGCAGAATGATTTCACCAGAACCAGATATCCCAAAATAAGAGAAAATGATTATATGCTTACTTTTTTGCCCCTGCTGCTGCCTGTTTGACAGAATCAATGATTTGGTCTACCGTAAGTACTGGCTTGATGTTGAAACTTACATACGGCATCCATCTCAGTATCGTAGTATAAAGGGTTTTTTCGTCTGTTTCAGCAAAAGCATACCCTGCGCTCGCATCACTACACATTCCCCAGTCATTTAACGCACCGGATTTTAAATCCGCTTTTACTAATTCAAGCATCGACATCCAGAGTTTCACTCGCTCTTCTGGATTCGTAGGAATCAGCATGGGATTCAGGTTCCATCTCATATAGAATTTTGGCATTTTCTACTACCCCTGCGATCATCACTGCTCCTTTGATAACAGCGCAATCGTTCATAAAGACTGGCGACCACTCACCAGTAAATTCACCAGTAAGGACTGCTGTTCTCAGAGCAAGTTCCTGATTGGAGTAACGGAAGATAATACTATCTCAAAGAAATGATATAAATAGCAGAATGAAATCCCCCTATAGCCCTGTCGTATGATTTCTCCTGAGCAGTTGTGGGGTGAGAGGGGTTATACCCCACAAACGGGAATAGTAAAGAGAAATACTCATGTCGCCCGATCCCGACCAAACCCCCATCGATCCAGAAGACAGGGACTACCTCTCGTACGCCTGGTCCTCCCTCCCCTGGTCCCCGTGGGTCCCGTTCACCGCAACAAAAGAAGAATTCCGGCAAATCCCCCGGGAGCCCGGCCTCTACCGGATAAAACCGGTCGGCAAAGACTTCCTTATGTACATCGGCGAAACCCGGCGGACTACTCACGAACGACTGAACGAACTCCGCCACACCCTCAGACGGACCGACCTGATGCCGTGGAATGATCCAATTGCTGAAGCACCCCCGCTCTGGGCCTGGCAGGATGCAGAAGGATTTACGTACGAGTGTTCTGCTGCCCCGCTTGATGCTTCCCAAAGCGGGAGACGGGGAATGGAGAGTTTCCTTCTCTACCGGTACCGGCAGGAATACGGTGCATCAACGCTGTGCAACTTCGGGCGGTTCCACCCGCGGTACCGGAAGTCCACGAACCGGAAAGAGAACAAACGGGGCGGGAAACTCGCAGAAAACCATCTCGATAACCCCGCCGGTTCGCCCAGCGTCCCTCCGTTACCGGTAACCGGAACACCCGGGGAGCGGGACTGGATGGGACTCCCATGGAGCGGAATACGACCATTCGACGGGGAAACGATCGGGACCGTGCCTCCCGGTGCGGGATTATACCTCCTCTTCGAACGGGACACCCGGGATATCGTCTACATCGGGAAGTCAGCAGACTGTGCGAAACGACTCAGGAGCCACGCGATGAAATTGCTCGATGAAAAGGATATGCTGTTTTCCTTTTACCTCGAAGAAAAACCGGTGCTCCCCCATAACCTGAAAGAGCGGGAAAATGACCTGATCGGGAATTATTTCGAGGTGTACCGGAAAGCACCGAAGTATCAGTTCGGGAACAACCGATAAACTTCTTACCTCCATCACAGGGAGATAAAAAATCAACGTTGTTCAGAGCACCGAGAACGATAACATCATGATATACGAACGCATCATCCGGTTCAATCCAGGTTCACCTCGACCCGCTTGTATTGAACGGGGTAGTAGAGGTAGCCTTTTTCCCGGAGCGGGTCTGTAAGGATAAGGACTGATCCGGTCCGTTCGGCAGTCACGATATACGAATAAAAGAAGAAACGTCGGACTTTTGGTAATTGTGCAGCAACCGCGAGTTCACCTGCATCAGTATTCCTGAACTTTTCAAACTCAGCCTCGCCGGAGTACCCGAAGAACAGGGTGTACGTACGGACCTTGTATGAAGTTTCATCCTCCTGTATCACCAGCCAGCGAAACGGGTTGATGGATGGGACTTTCCTGCCGGGGAGTTTTACTGCCGCGACCAGGAACATGGCAGCCCGTACCGCGATATAGAGAATGACCACACTGCCATAGATGACAATTGCTGAAGAGAACGGCAGGAGCGGAAGCGTCACCACCATGACAAGCCCAAGCGCAGCGACGGCAAGGAGCAGGCTGGGGCCGGGCAGGATTCCCAGCGTGTATTTCCGGTCAGAGAACGGGGCAAAGACCGGAATGCCCGGGCAGGCAGAGACATCGAGTGCCAGGTGCAGGAGGGCACCGGCAAGGACTGCACCAAAACCGTACACCCCGGCTGCAGCAATACTGCTGGCAGGGATGATGCCGGCAGCCGCGAGCAGAACAACCATGCCGTATGCAAGCAGGGTTAATGCGAACACTCCCGCGATACTGTGTGCAATCCCGCCGTGCGTGAACAGGTAAAGGGAGGGATTCGTCTCAGAGATTTTCGGAAAGACGATATCTGCATCCGGGATCACTGCACCGAGTACAGCAAACGGGATAAGAGGCGTAAGCCCGGGTGCAGAGAACAGGATAGAGGCGATCAGGGCATGGGAGAGTGCATCCACACAGAACTGTCTGAGGGGAGCAAGGTAAAAAGGGTTATGAGAATCCGCCCCAGAGAACCCTCTTTAGTTCCTGTAGGACCCGGTCAATCATGCTCCGGGACCGGCCCGTTGATGAGTCCGTTGCAGGTACAGGCCGACTCCCACCGGGATGAGGAATGTCACAACGTAATACACGAACACATCGGGACCGTAATAGGTGGCCTGGAACAGCAGGACGATGAACAGGTAATCGAGCACGACTGCGATCAGCACCCATGCAGCCCCGACACCCGCGTAGTACTGCACGGGGAGAGCCTCCCGCTTCCTGAACCACCACCACGCGATAGCGATAGTGACCGGGGTGAAGATAGCAAAGAGGATCCAGCCCATGATTCCTGCAAATGGCGTGAAGACCAGCACCAGCGATGCGAGATACCCGATCACCCAGAGAACCGTGCCAAGACCTGCAGTATCGTTAATCCACTGCTTCATACCGGGTATTTTTACCGTTTCGCATTCTTGTGCTTTTGCGCCGGGCTACGGGCCGTCCGGATCCGGTCCTGGTACACCGGTTATTAAAGAAAATTAAAAAGCCGCCAGGTACAATAACGGGTTTATTGTCGAACAGGCAACCGGCCGGCAAGCTTACACGGCCGCCCCTCGCTCGTGGCCACGTCAGATGCAAAAGGATCCTCGTACGAATGCTCTGCCCCCCCATCCGAACCTGTTTTCAACAATCATCCCATGCTTAACCACCCCGCCAATAAGGCCCGGCCTCCCGATGGAACACCAGCTGCCCTGGTATCCCCCGCTCATCGCACGCCATGAGAAATCAAAGCATTTTTCAGGTTAGTTGAAGGAGTATGGCTGAGTAACTATGGGAAAGATCTTTCTTATTGCTGACAGTCACTTCGGCGCAAAGGAAGTGATCAGGGTTTTTAAACGGCCCTTTAAAACCGTCAGGGAAATGGACCGGGTTATGGAAGAGAACTGGAACCGGGTGATCGGACCCGATGATACCGTCATATCAGTCGGGGACTTTACCTGGGACCCGAAAAACCGGGAACGGTTGCTCAACGAGTTGAATGGAAATAAAATTCTCATCCGGGGAAACCATGATTGCGGGGGGCCTGAAG
>Ga0307378_10008744_pt1 | contig 13392 bp, 11 predicted proteins | sample UN1MG_FD_202238 | JGI IMG/M metagenome (GOLD analysis project Ga0307378, IMG submission 202238) | Soil microbial communities from Risofladan, Vaasa, Finland - UN-1 | ecosystem: Environmental > Terrestrial > Soil > Coastal area > Acid sulfate soil | place: Finland: Risofladan, Vaasa | collected... | reverse complement strand
ATCTTTACACTAGACAATCGACCATCACTCCAAATGAATTTAATTAATCCAAATGGTGGAGAAATATTCACAACAGACTGTTTGATCTCGTGGAATTTGGTCTATACTAATCAGCTAATTATCTATCAAATTAAACTCGAGTATTCTTATAATAGCTCAAGTTGGGTAGAAATTACTTCTGGTATTACAGGCACCTCATACAGTTGGAATACTTCAGCTCTGCCAGTAGGAACGAATTATCGTCTCAGGATAACCTTAACAGCCACCTATTTAGGCTATGCTCTAGATCCTATCGTTGACATTTCAGAAAGTACTTTTATGATCTTAAAATCAACGCCAACAGGTATAAACAGTGTACCGCTAATAGTGACTATTATAGCATTAACAGCGTTAACAATAATACCAGTGCTGAAACTTAAGAAACGCAATTAGAAGAAAACCATTCACTAACTGAGTGAATTTTTTTCTTTTTATTTTTTTTAGTTCTAAAATAAATATTTGACTTTTCATTTTCATAATAATTTATTTCAAATCCCTCCATTATGAACTATTTTATGATACGATCATTTTGATAAAGAAAAAAAATAAAGAAAAAGAGTTCAGTAAAGGACTCTCTTAAAATATTTGTAATAGGGGGAACAATACAATTAATGGAATACTAATTAGTGCTAAAATTGAATAGAAAATCCTATCCCAAATTTTCCAATAAGGCTTCCGCTCTTTATTACCAACTCCTACCCATATGAGTATCGAATAAACGAACATTGCTGCAAAAAAGACGATCGTCACGGATGCTAGTATTTTCGGTCCCATATAGTTGGTGGATAATTCGTTATAAGTTAACAAATTGATATCGACTATTCTTGAAGAAATAGCCAAGGTAGCGAGTGTTAATAGAACTGCACCTAATGGGAATAATTTTGGCAAGTCAATAAGAAAAGGATCTCGTTGTTTTCTCTTAAATTGTAGGAGAAAGTCAATGAACCACCAAACAAGCGCTAAGAGGAATAAACCTAGGACTACATAATCAACGATCAATAAGGCATCTAACTGATCAGAATAAAAGGGATGAAGGCGCTCCATGGCAAATAAACTAGTGAAAAGATTGCCGTAGAAATGTGTGACCTCACTATTATCATTACGAATGAAAGCCAATTCAAAATCATATAAGCCACTTTTCTCGACAAAGTAATCAGGTTCAACCTGAATGAATTCATATTGACCAAATAGTATGAGAGAATCATCACCTTTAATGATTTCATACGCTTGAGCTAAATAATCAGTTTCTAGGATTTCAACAGTCTGTTCTAAAGGAGTGTAATATGTAAACGTAGTGTCTTGATAATGACGTCTTGTCGTTAGATAGAGCCCAACGAAATCATTGAGGTTCTTGGCAGAATCTTCCATAGGTTCAGGGGTAGCTGAATAAGGATAAAAGGTTTGAATAAAAGAATTGAATAGTATTTCTCGAGCATACATTCCCTCATAGGAGTTAAAGGATACAAAGAAACCAAAGTCCTCATCAGGGAGAAGAGCCATTAAACTGTGGAAGAAGGATAGATCACCACCATGACCTATAACACGAACACTATTGGGAGCCATCTGGTATAGACCAAAACCGTTGAAGGGAAGGTTAGGATGGGGTTGAAATTGAGGGTCTTGCATTAATTGGATGGAAGTGCTGTTTAATATTTGCGTACCATTGTAAAAGCCATCATTAAGTAAAGCGAGCATTAACTTAGCCATGTCTTTAGCGGAACTAGAACAAGAACCAGCAGGGGCTTGGGTGACGTACTCAAACGAATTAGCAAAACCATAGGCATCATAGCCAACCGCTGAATAAGCTGAAAGAGCAGCAGGAATCGGTTGCCTTAAGGTAGTAAAATTCATTCCTAAAGGAGTTAAGATCTCATCTTCAATATATTGGTCAAAAGCCTTTCCAGACGTTACTTGAACTATATAACCAGCTAAGGATAAACCATAGTTCGAGTAGGCTGAAATATAGCCAGGTTCATAGACTCTGGCAGGAATTGCATGAGGAGCAAAATCTTCTAAAGTAGGCAAATGGGACAAATAATAAACAATAGTCGTATTATGCGATTCTTCAAAACCAGCAGTATGAGTTAGGAGATGTCTTAAGGTTATAGGAGAATCAAAGGTAGCAGGTAATTGGAAAGAAGAAAGGTACGTGTTGACATCCTCATCAAGATCGAGCAGACCATCTTCAACCAATTGGAGAACAGCAATTGCAGTAAAGGTTTTCGAGATAGAACCAATTCTAAAAAGACTTTGATTAGGATCAACTAAAGAAACAGAGTTGCGATAACCGTATCCCTTAGTTAATAATATCTCATCACCTTTAACAACAGAAATAGTAGCACCCTTCAAATTATAACTATCAAACAGTGAGTCCATGGAAGCATCTAGAAAATCCTCCAAAACAGTACTAATGGGTGAATCTTGGATAGAGAAGAATTCATTATTTAATGATGAATCTCTTTCATTGGTAACGAAATTTCGTTCAAAATTAGTAGTTATATTTACCGAACCGGAAACTAATACTGGTAAAATGATCGCACAAACAATAAATAGTGTGAAAGATGCCAATAGATTTTTTTTAATCCCAGACTTGATGTTCAAAATATACCCTCTGACTAATTTCTATTAGACAATCAATATTTTAAACATAAGCAAAAAACCAGAAAAATAACAGTAGATTTTTTATAATTAATTATTTTAGAATGTTAATTTTAAGAAATTCTATAATTTCTAAGGAAAATTATTAAGCATTAATACCATTAAAAACATATTATTATTAGATAATGTATTAGGAAATAGACAAAACTTTTCCTCTTATGATTACAAGTTTTGTTAAAGATCAAATTTATTATTTGAGGAAGTGAGTTATTTGAAAATTGAATCAAAATATGAGAAGGAAATTAATGAGTATAAAAATAACAATAATAGAATTCTTTGGAAAAATCAAGCTAAACAAACTTCAGATATTTTACAATTACTTGTTGAAGCTATAACCAAAGCTAATGATTTTTCAATGAAAAATTTTCATGCTTTAATATATATTACAGCTCATAAATCAAGTATAAGTGCTACAACAAAAATAGATAAAATAAGACAATTGAAAATAAACAAGGATTATTCTGAAAAAATCCTTAATTTAATTCATGATGACATTGGTTGTTGGGCACTTCCTAGAAAAAACTATGAGGAATATATACATGATAGAATTAGTGAAGTTTGGGATTTAATTAAAGCAATTTATGAAAAAGATGAAGAGATCACATTAGTAACTGAAATCGATGACTTTGCTCAAAGGAGAATTTCTAATCTTCAATCCGGATTACTATCACCCATATTTTATTGTTTAAAACCAACAATGTTCCCAATAATTAATGGTAAATCAATAAAAATAATTAAGGGAATTCTTGGAACAAATATATCTAACAAAATATTAGATTATAATTTTGAAAGAAAAAAATTTCTAGAATTTAGAGAGGCATATGACTTTTCTAAAGATTTTAGAGACTTAGATGGTTTTGTACTTTGGTGTGAAAAGAAAAAATTATTTTGATAATATAAATTTAATTTGTGTGATAAAATAATGATATTACCAAAATTTATTGCTGTTAGGTCTTATCTAGAATCTAGTGGAATAGCTTTTGCTAAAAAGGAATATATTTATACTCTTTTTAATCAATTGCTTCAGAAAAAAGAAATAACGGTTGAAGAAGGAAAAGAGATACTAGAACATAAAACTGATACAGTAAGCAGTATTTTCAAACTCTTTGAACATATGGGATTAATCTACAAGAGAGTAGATTTAGAAAGCAAAATAGCCTATTTTTCATTTTCAAAAATAGGAAAAGAGATATTGCTAAAAGAGGATACAGGTGGAGATTTAATTCAACCATTAATACCATTTTTCTTATCATGGTTACCACTAAAGATTTTTTTGAAATATCTTCAACTTTATCCAGGTTCAGATGTGGAAACAATTAATTCTAACCTTGGGTCACAGGTAGCTTTTCATACTAAAGAGGTCAAGAATCTCTTTAATTTGAAATATGTTGATGTAGAAAGTGGTGTGGATAAACCATTCAATAGACATGTTATACCAAATGTTTTAGCTACAATAGGAGGTCTTCTAAAGCTTGTGAAAATTGAAAAGAAGGAAGGACCTTATTATCTATCACCTTTAGGAAAATATGTAGCAAACTCGATTGACTTATATAATTTTAATTTTGCTAAATTAGACTATGGATTCAGTTATTCAAAACTTGCATTAGCTGATTTTATTGAAAGGCATGCTTCAAATATAATCATTTTAGGTGATGAGAAGAATACAAACGACCTTCAAAACTTTATTAAAAACTACATTAAGATAAAGAAATTAGATAATTTAAATGAAATTGAATATAAAACTAATGAAATGGAAGCGATATTAACAAAGGAGTCTTCATATATTTCCATTTATAATAATCTCATAAATCTATCTTATGATCCCATTAGAGTGCTTGAATTAAATGCAAATTTAATTGTTTTACTTAATAAATAACCTTTTTAAACTAAATAAATTAAAATTGCGTTTTAAATAAAGTATAATTTTTAATTACATAATTATTAATAATACCTGTAAATTAATTAATGAAAAAAGGAATTATATATTTAAAAAGAAGATAGAAGAGAACTAATCGAGGTAAAATTAATTTTGCAAATTATCAAGACTATTTCAATAGAAGATTTAATAATTAGTGATTTAAATCCTAGAAAAAATTTCGATCCAGTATATATTAATTCATTGGCTAAAAGTATAAAAAGGGACGGATTGTGGAACCCCATAATTGTGAGAGAAATAAATGAAGGATATCTTTTAATTTCTGGAGAATGTAGAGTTAGAGCTTTTAAAAAACTAAATCGAAAAAACATTAGAGCAATTATTCTAGACATTAGTGATGATGAAGCAAAATTATTAGCTGTAAAAACCAATATTATAAGAAAGGACTTGAATCCAATTGAAGAGGGAAATGGATTATTAAAATTAATTGAAAGAGGTTGGGATATCGATTTAATAGCTAAAGAAATTAATAAAAGTAGAAGTTGGGTATATACTAGAGTAAGATTAGCAAAAGAAAGTAGTGATGGTTTGAAAAAAGCAATTATAAATAATGATATTCCATTTTCATATTCAATTAAAATAATAGAATTGAATGAAGGATTGCAAGGTCCAGTTATTGAAAAAATAATTAAAGATAGGTTACAACAAAAAGAAGTAATTATTTTGGTGGATTTATTGAAAAATAATGATGATTTAGATGAAATCGCGAAAATTCTAAAATCATCATGGGATGACTTGTTTTCAAAAGATCAATTTAAAAAACTTATGTTAAATAAAACAAACAATAATGGTGATAATATATCTATAATTGATTGCAAATGTAATGTAAAATATATAATTGATTGGGATAAGCATCGGATAATTAGCAAAGAACAAATCAATTAAAGAGGTAAAATTATTGGAAAATCTTATTAAAAAGGCAATAGATGATATCAAGAAATATGGAGAGAAATATGATAACGTTTTTGTTAATTATAGTGGTGGTAGATATTCTACAGTATTATTACATTTAGCATTGAAATCTTTAAACAATGTTAAGGTAGTTTATATTGATACAACAATATCTTTGCCAGATTGTGAAGAATATGTTTATGACTTACAAAAATTATGGAATTTCGAGCTAATAAAGCTAAGAAGAGAAGATACTGATTTTTGGGGAATAGTAAAAAGAAGAGGATTTCCCCATAATAGATTTAGATGGTGTTTAGAAGAAATAAAATCTGTACCATTAAAAGCATTCAATAAAACAACAAATGGAAAAAATTTACATTTAACAGGAACATCAAAAAAAGAAAGCACTATGAGAGAGAAAATTTATAGTATTCGAGGTAAATTACACTTTAATTCAAGCATTTGTTCTTTTGTATTTCATCCCCTTTTGGAATGGGATGATAAACAAATTGAGGAATATTTAATGATTAATAAAATACCAATTAATCCATCCTATAGAATGTTTGGTCATGGTGGAAATTGTTATTATTGTCCTTATCAAAAGAAAAAGGAATATTATCTTAAATTATATAGAGAGTATCCTAATTTATATCAAAATATAATAGATGCAGAAAATTCTATGATTAATAAAGGTGCAGCTATTTATTTAGGAAAAGGTAAAAAAATGTATTTATCGGAAATAATAAAAAACATTTAATTTACTTTGGCAAGTAAGTTGATTTTATTTTTAGGTTTCTATTTAAATATTGTACAAATAATTCTGCACTACCACCACATCTATTATTATCAGCAACAACATATTTAGGTTTACATTTTTTTACAAAATCAATTAAACCCTTAAAATCAGCATGATCAGAAATACTAATCATATATTCATTGCGAGCAATTTTATGTTTAATAGGAGCAATAACATTCCATTCGCTTATAGTAAATTTTACATAATTATCGACTCTGCATATTTTAGTGTTTATGGGATAAAATGTTATATGAGAGCTTCTTGATTTAATTATTTCTTGTGCTTCATAACTACTCAAATCAATAATATTGCCAGTTACACAATTATGTTTTGTATAAACTTCAGCAATTTTCTTAACAGATTCATCTGCTAAAAAAGGTACATCTATATCAGCTTTATATAGCAAATTCATAATATCTTGCAATTTACCCTTGCATGCAAGGACACATACAGATTTTGTATTTATTTCACTTTTGACGTGTTTAATAAAACTCTTTATAACATCATCTCTTTTGTGTTCACGAATATGTTCAGGCTTGCCAAAGTGAGGTAGTATTACTAAAATATCGGTTTCAATTGGATTTGTTCCTTCCCTTATATCTCCAACAAATAGAATACGTTTCTCATTTGATTCAATTAATATCTGACTTGAACCTAATACATGATTAGTTGGATATAAAGTTATTTTTTCATTATCAAAAGAATGTGTCTTATTATAAGGTATTGCAATTAAATTATTTCTAAGTTTTAAGAAAACACCCATAGATGCTATCAATAAATCCTTTGTTGCTTCGGACACGTAGATTTTTTCATACCAATGTAAAGCGGATTCCAAACCTTTTGTGTGATCATCATGGAAATGAGATATTGCTCCAGCTTTTCTTGTGTTAATAAAACCATCACAACAAAAATTCTTTCCAATCAAACATGCACCATCTTTTATAATATCCACTATCCCTTTTATTTCCTTCAATTTTTAAATCACACTTCTAATTTGTCTGAAATAATTTTATCAAAAACATTTTCCAATTCAACATTAAATTTGTTTGATAATTTTTCTAATATATCTACACTTTTTGTATTAAAAATTACAAAAATTATTTTTTCAAATACTTCTATATTTATGATTTTATCATGAATTAATTCAACTTCATTAAAAATATTAAATAATAGAACATTTATAGAAATGTTATCATTTATTTTATTTTTTTCTAGAAGTTGTAATGATTTATCACTGATATCAGCAATTACTAAATCATTCGTTTGAATTTGTGGTCTGTATTTTAATGCTATATCAATACATTGTCTAATGGGCATGTTGGGATTTCTTTTTTTGAGATTTTGAATAATACCTCTAATTTCTTTAGAGGTCAAGTTATCCTTTATTACAGCATCTGCAAGCTCTCTTTGTTCATTGAAATCATCGAGATAAGATATATTTTTAGCAATATCTAGTCCAATTAAATCTTTACCAACTAGTGACTTTACATAAAAAGATAATTTGTTTAATCTTAATAGTTGACGTATAGTCTCTGATGAGACACTTAATCTTCTAGCTATTTGACTTCGTGTGGATTTGTTACATAATTCGCTAATCATCTCAGCTACTTCTATATAATTAAAATGTCGCCATTTTTTTCGAGTGCCTATTGATAACAGAAGTTTTGCAAGTATCTCGTCATCAATTTCTTCCATGTAAATTACTCACCAACATAACCTAAATCACATAGAGTTTTTATAATAGCTCTAACAGCAGCTATACTTTCATCGATTTCTTCTGATTTTGCATAATCAGATAATGCAGAATATTCATTTGAAAGCATAGTTATTCTAAATGATTTTGTTTTTGGTATTTGTTTAGCAACTTCAGATAATTGTTCGACAGTAGCAGCAGGTTGTTCTTTTGAAATCTGAATCATAGTTTTTTGTTGGTCAGGCATTAAGGTTTTCATTACATTAGCCATTTTAATAGCTTTTTCTTCATTAACTGTGCCATCAGATTGTATGGAGGCTTCTGTTGCTCTTTTTGCTAAATCAACATCAAGTTCACCATTGTCAACTTTTTCTTTTAATGTATCAGATAAACCTTCATATTTAATAACCTTAAGAACTATGTCATAAGGAATGCCAAGAGTTTTTGATATTGCTTTTCCTGAAGCACTACATCTTGTATAAAGAAGCATAATTGAATCCTTTAAGTCAGAATCAGCTAATCCTTGTCTTATTATATTTTCTGATAATGATAATGCTTTTGCTTGAATTTCATTCGGTTTATCTTTTAGTATTCTTGCAGGAATTTCTTTCCATTTTAATATTTCACTAATTGCTAAAAATCTTCTTTGACCTGCGATTAGCTCATAAGATGAGTCATTTATCTTGAAGACAGTTATAGGGTTTATTAGACCCAAAATTCTTATATTTTCAGCTAATTCGTCTAACTTCTCTTCAACCTTTCTTGTTCTAGCTTGAAAACGACCTATTTCTATTTTAGAAATAGGAATTTTTTCAACAATAAATTCTTCTTTTTCCCTGTCAATTTCTTCTTCTGACATTTAAATCTAACCCGTATATAAATCTATAATGAATGATATAAATTTGTTGTTTATATCATTATTTTTGATTATTAAAAAAATAAATTGTTTTTATATAAAATATTGATTCTTTTTAAGATAATATGAGATTATATATATAAAACTTAGACTAGAAATCTAATTAAAAAAATACATAATATAAATGTTTAATTAAAATAAAGATAGTAGAATATTTCCAGATTATAATAAAATCCTTAAAAAATAAAGCCAAGATTTATAATTTTCAATTAGAAATATTTTTTAGCAGAAAGAAAACATTTAAATGATTAAATTGCTCTATACCAAAAATCAGCAAAAAGCTATTGATTTCTGTGAAGGGAATTTGCAAATCATAGCCTGTGCAGGTTCTGGGAAAACAGATGTTATTACTCGAAGAATGGCTAATCTGGTTGTTTCTGGAGTTCCCACTCGAGCAATTGTTGCCTTTACTTTTACTGAGAACACTGCAGAAGAAATGAAATTCCGAGTGAGAAAACATCTCCAAGAGCTACATCCAAAGGATCCCGAAATCGGGGAGATGTATATTAATACTACTCACCCCTTTTGTTTGAAGTTCTTACAGGAATTCAAATCCCTGTTCAAAGGTTTTAATATTCTTTGAACACTAACAAGTGAAACCAATTTTTATCTTTTGTAATTATGTGCTTCTTAATTCAGAATAAGGTAACTAAAAATTAAATTCCTTCTAGAATATTTCTATCCTTGTTCTTTAGATAACTAACTTTATTATGACAAGGAATCTTTTGTTGTTATTTTGTGGTATTAATTTAAAAAAACTTTAGAAATCGTTTCGCCATTAAACTATGTTTTTATTTACGGTTTACCATTATACTTAATGAAAATGTTGGGAATTGGTAGGAAAAAATTAAAACAATTTATACCGATAAGTTTAATCATTTACTATTAAAGGTGGATTAAGAGTGAGTAACAATAGCAACAAGAGAATGGTCCTTTTTCTTCTTGTCTTTTCTTTCGTTAGTATTATCCCATTAACCTCTCCTTCATTGAACAACATCTTCTGTTCTGTAACCAGCTATGAAGCGATATTGCTCTACGAGTATTTTACAGCTGTCCAGTTTGATGACCCTTTTCAAACCGATTATGTTCTCAATTGGTCCTATACTCTCTCAGCGTCTTACCGCCATATGGTCTTACTTTTTACTTTAGAGAATTTTAATAAAGTCAATTATATTTTAACCCTGGACTTCCAGGATGAAACTACCGAGTATTATGTTTTATCTGATTCTTCTAGTTTGCAAACTGAAGGGTCCTTCCAAATTCCCGCTGTTGGCCTTTATGTTTTTGTTATTTACAACAATGATAGCCTCTGCGATATTTTACATGCAGTTCAGGTCAATTATTCTGTTGATGTTTACGACACAGTCCCTGATCCCCCCATTGCGATGATCATCGCTCTTTCTATTTTTGGTTTAATGTTACTCGTTGTTGCCAGCTTGGTGACTTGGTTAAGGGTAAAAGTCAAACGCCTTGAACTTGCTGATAAAAAAGTACCAAACGCTCCTCACAAACCAAAAGTTCCGAAACGCAAGATGAAACCCACGAAAAGCAGCTCGTTTCGCTGTGCCAGCTGTGGTGGGAAGATACAAGCTCTTATAGATAATTGCCCACACTGTCATGAACCTATCTCTTGCAGTATTTGTAAACTGGTCATTAAAACCACTGATACCCTTTCCAAATGCCCCTATTGTGGTTGCATTGGTCATTCTGAGCATTTCTTGGAATGGTTACAGGTTAATGCTAAATGCCCGAAATGTCAAGTAAAACTTGAAGCTAATGGCTTAAAGCTTTTACAATTAAAGAAATCACCCGATAAGGAATAATGCTATAGTTAAAACCAAGAAATATGGTATTTGAAATAAATTAAAAGACTTTTATTTTTGATGCTTTAAAAATAAAAATAGTTTTTTTTGCATCTAAATACATATTTTAAATTTATAGTTTATAGCTTCTATTGGGATAATTCTTGAAATATACTAATGATCAACAGAAAGCGATAGATTATTGGGAAGGTAACCTCCAAATCATTACTTGTGCACGTTCAGATAAAAACAGATGTCATTACTCAATGGATTACTATTCTAATCGTTTCTGATGCAACCACTTATTTGAAGAGTATGATGCATTTATCCAGCTACTTGAATCTACTAGCCCCTTCTTACAACTCTTTTGCTACCTTTTCATTTTTTTTTAAAAAAAAATCTTCTGTTTAACTTATTCCTAAGGTTATAGCAAAAAGCAGCAACAGCATCGCCACATAGACCATATCTGCAAAGGACGAGAAGAATGCTATCAAGAAATTGTCCGGGTCGACCCCCCGCTTATACGACAGAACGATCACCCCGAACATCACCAGCATGAGTAGCACATAGCTTAAGATATTCGCCAGCACCACCAGCAGTACCACCCCTCCTAACACCAGAGTCAGACCATTTTCCTTTATCCTCACCAGTATCCCTATCAGTGCTATCAGCCCTGTCACCACCACACCCCCTGTTCCTATTCCCCCGAACTTCAGCAGCACCCTTGGCTTTCTGATGGTCCTGAACTTTGGCTCATACTCCTTCTTAGCAAACCTCGTTGTCAAGCTATTCCCCGTCATGTTGCTCTGGTCCTCCATGAGCACCAGCAGTGCTGGCAAGGTTATCCACAGCTGCGGGTATTTCACCAAGACCGGCTCCATTTTTGTCAGCAGCATCCCTGTCACCACTCCGCAGACCATTCCCAGCAGTATCATTGGCACTGCTTCCTTGACTATCTTTGTGTACCTCTTGTCTTTTCTTCTCCTACGGTTCAGATAGATCACTCCCCCCAGCAGCAACGCCACCGGGATAATCGTCAAATAGGTGGCGAACAAGTCCCCTTGTGTTGGTGCTGGATAGTATTCCCCCAGCAATGGATCGGTTTGTAGCTCTTTCCCCCATGGCTTCAACCCCAGTACCATCGCAACATACAGCACGGTCATGATAATATTGTTCAGACTATTCGTTAGTGGGACTATGTAGAGGTCCAAGTTCAGTTTTTTCCTATACAACCCGAACCCTAGGGTGGTTGTTATTCCAATACTTATCATCGTTGCACCGTAGAGCACCACCAGTGGTATGACGAAAAACAGCGTGGGGTTCAGCACCCGCAACTCTTTCGGGAACAACACCAGATTGCTCCCGTAGGTCAAACACCCTATCACCAGAGCGTCTACTGTGATGATGGTTATGATCGACACGAGCAAGTTCTTGAATTCCTCGGTGTTCCCTCTATAGGCTGGTCGCACGGTTTCCAGGTTCAACGCGGTTGACAGCTTCCCTGCCAGTATGCCAATATCCCCTCTTGCAGCCAATAGCGAGCCATAGATCAATACTAGCCAGCTGATCCGTTGGGTATCTAAGTAGGTGTTCATGAACACTCCCGCAGCAATACCACTCGAGTCTATGCTCAACGCTAAAACGGTTTGGATAACCAAAACTACAAAGATGCGCCAGAATGTCTTTTGTTGTTCTTTATTCTGGTCATCTACTAGTCACAATGATTGCTGTTCAGTGTCCATTTGTAATTGTTCCTCCAGATATTTTCCAACTTCTCGAAAATAGGTGTCGGAATAATATTTGAATCATGAAACTATACAATCCATTTTATTTATTTCTTGCGCTTTTTTGGCTTTTTTTGCCTTTGGCTGATAATTTTTTAATTGTATATGTTATCATTTATTTTAGGACTGTGGTCACAATGGATTACACACCCAATCAACAAAAGGCTATTGATCACTGGGAAGGCAATCTCCAGATAATTGCATGTGCTGGCTCCGGTAAAACAGATGTGATCACAAGAAGGATCGCTAATTTAGTTGTTTCAGGTGTTCCCACACGAGCCATTGTAGCCTTTACCTTTACTGAGAATGCTGCTGAAGAGATGAAATTCCGTGTGCGCAAACATCTCCAAGAGCTTCGACCTGAAGACCCTGAGATTGGTGAGATGTATATTGGCACTGTTCACTCTTTTTGTTTGAAGCTGCTACAAGATTTCAAACCTATCTACAAAGGGTATGATGTGCTTGATGAACATAAACGAGTAATATTAATTTCCACGTATAATAATTTTGAACTGATTGGTCTGAACACTATATTCGATCGTTCCTTTGAGAATATCCAAGATTTTTGCTTTAACATCGATATCCTTCGTGAAGAAATCATCCCCCTTGAAAAAATACCTGATGATTTCCGCAAATGTTTTGAAAATTATCAACAATTGCTCCAGCAAGAACGCTTCCTTGATTTCTCCGGTATGATGTATGAGGTTTACCAATTATTACTAACCGACCAACAATTCGCTTCTCGAGTTTATGATCGTTTCAAGTATATCATTGTTGATGAATACCAAGATATTAACCCTTTACAAGAACGTATTATCGAACTCTTAGCTAGACACTCTGGTAATCTCTGTGTTGTTGGTGATGATGATCAGTGTAT
>Ga0307378_10008743_pt1 | contig 13394 bp, 10 predicted proteins | sample UN1MG_FD_202238 | JGI IMG/M metagenome (GOLD analysis project Ga0307378, IMG submission 202238) | Soil microbial communities from Risofladan, Vaasa, Finland - UN-1 | ecosystem: Environmental > Terrestrial > Soil > Coastal area > Acid sulfate soil | place: Finland: Risofladan, Vaasa | collected... | reverse complement strand
CAACCGCGGGCTGAGCTTCCTGGACATCATCCAGGAGGGCAACACCGGACTGATGCGGGCCGTGGACAAGTATGAGTACCGCCGCGGGTACAAGTTCTCCACCTACGCCACGTGGTGGATCCGCCAGGCAATCACCCGCGCCATCGCCGATCACGCCCGGACGATCCGCATACCGGTCCACATGATCGAGACGATGAGCAAGCTGCGCAACATCTCCAAGCGGCTGGTGCAGGAACTCGGGCGGGAGCCGACCATCGAGGAGATTGCCGACCAGGCCGGCATGAGCGTCACCGAGGCGCGGCGCGTGTTGAAGATTTCGCGCCACCCGATCAGCCTCGACCGGCCGGTGGGCGAGAGCGAGGACAGCTACTTCGGCGACTTCATCGAGGACGAGACGGCCGAGAACCCCGTCGAAACCGCCGGCACCGAGATGCTCAAGGACCGCATCGAGGAGGTCCTCAAGACACTCACCTATCGCGAGCGCGAGATCATCAAGCTCCGCTACGGCATCGGCGACGGATACACCTATACGCTGGAGGAGGTCGGGCGCATCTTCAAGGTCACCCGCGAGCGCGTCCGCCAGGTGGAGGCCAAGGCCATCCGCAAGCTCCAGCACCCGGTCCGGGCGCGAAAGCTCGAAGGGTTCCTGGAGTCCAAGACGGCCGAGGCAGAGGAGTGAGCCTGGCGGCCCCTCGGGGGCGCCGGCCGTTGCACCCGGAGGTTACGCTCCAAGGGGGCGCAGGGGCAGTGGGGCGCGCGGGCAGCCTGCCCTATCCAGCCGTTGCGCCATTAGCAACGAACCGGCGCGCTGACCGCACAGACCCGACCCAGCACGTCCAGATAGCTGCCTGAGGGCAGCCGGCCCCGACTGCCCAGCCGGGGCTGGGGCACCGCACAGATCGGCGAGCCCGCCCCGCCATAAGCCTGCCCAGAAACCGCTTGGCTGGCTGCCGTGCGGAGTATACAATGATGTGCTGACTGACCGGTCAGTCAGGGCCTTCTTGTGCCGATAAAGGTTTACAGGAAAAGGCATTGCCAAGGAGCCGCCAGGTGGAGCCAACCCCCCACGGCACGGGCCGCCGCCGGATGGAGAAGCCCATGAGGCACGAACGCACCGCTGCCGAAGATCGACGCCGGGCGATCCTGGCCGCCGCGGCTAAGGTGTTCGACGCCCACGGCTACGCAGCCACGACCGTAGAGGCCGTCGCTGAGCAGGCCGGCATCGCCAAGGGCAGCATATACAACTACTTCAGAAGCAAGGAAGAGCTGTTCGCCCAGGTCTTCGACAACGTGATATCGGTGGAGTTCTCAGACTTCTGGAAGGTAGTCAAGGCGGACCGCCCCGCCATCGACAAGCTCAACACGGTGCTGGACCTGTGGTACAAGCGGCTGGCGCAGTACAACCGGATCGGCCGGCTGGTGCTGGAGTTCTGGGCGACCGCCGCCCGGGGCGAGCACGACAAGGGCCCGTTCTGGGCCGGCTTCAGCAAGCTCTACGCGGATTCGCACCGGTTGATCGCCTCAGTCCTCGCACAGGGAGCAGCCGCAGGCGAGTTCGGGCGGGAGTTTGACACGCCGCTGGGGGCGGCCCTTATCGTGGCCTTGCTCGACGGCATCCAGATCGAGTCGCTCATGCAGATCGGCCCGGCGCTCGATGCCGAGTTCCTCGCCGGCCTGAAGAGAGGAATCCTCGCCCCCCTGGGAGTGCACGCCGAGACGGACTGATCGCGCAGAGAAGGATACGTCTATGGAACCGCCCACCATTCCGAAGAAACGTCTTGCCAGGAGAGTCATCCGCAGGCTGGTCCCGGCGCTGGTTGTCCTGGCGGCGGCGGGCGGGGTGGCGCTGCTGGCCATCGCACTGCCAGAGAAGTCGCGACAGGCCCCGCCCGCTGAGACGCCCCCTGTCAACGTGGTCGTCGAGGTCGTCCATGCGCTGGGAGAGCTGCCGGACGTTCTGGAACTCAACGGGACGGTCGAACCCTATCTGGTGGTGAAGGTGGCCGCCGAAGTCCCCGGGCGAATCGAACGCTATGCCGATCGCCGGCACGTTCCCGCCGGTGCGGTCGGGCAGCCGCTGGCCGAGGGCGACACGGTCGAGGCCAACGCGCCGCTGGTGTACCTGAACACGGAGCTGCTCCAGGCCGAGTACGACCGCGCGAAGGCCAAGCTGCTGTACGACCGCAATGAGCTGAGGCGGTTCCTGGACGCCGTCGAGCGGGGCGTGGCCACCGCGACGGAGCTTGACGGCGCGCAGACCGCGCTGGCGGTCAGCGAGGCGACCTTCGCGGCGTCCAAGGCGCAGTTGGACCGCGCCGTCATCTACGCGCCCATCGGCGGGATCCTCAACAAGCTGCCCGCCAAGGTCGGCGAGTACGTCAAGGCGGGCGACCCGGTCGCCGAACTGGTCCAGAGCGACAAGGTCAAGGTCGTCGTGGACGTCCCCGAGCTCGACGTCCACTACCTCAAGGTCGCCGACACCCACGACGTCTTTGACAAACTCGGCCGCAGCTCCGGAAGGGTCACCGGCGAGGCGAACATGGCCGGCGAGATCACGTACATCGACGCATTGGCCGACAAGCTGGCCCACACGACGCGCGTCGAGCTGACGGTGGACAACCGCGACCGCAGGCTGCGCAACGGCCAGATCGTCTCCGTCCGCCTGACGAGGCGGGTGCTGAAAGACGCCATTACGATCCCCCTGAAGGCCGTCATCGCACAGGAGCAGGGCTACCAGGTGTTCGTCAACGAGGGGGGCAAGGCCGCCGAGCACGACGTGAAGCTGGGCTTCCTGACGGGCCATCGCGTGCTGGTCACGGACGGTCTTCGGCCCGGCGACCGCCTCATCACCGACGGTCACCGCTTCGTCAGCCCGGGACAGAAGGTCGCCGAGCGCGATCCGAACATGCTCGCCAGCGAACCGGCCGCCCCCCTTATCAGTGAGGGGCCGAAGTGATCATCTCGGACCATGCTATTCGCAACCGCACCACGGTGCTGGTGCTGGTGATACTGATCGTGGCCGGCGGGCTGATGAGCTACATATCGCTGCCCCGCGAGGCGGCCCCCGACGTGCCCATTCCCCGCGTGATCATCACCACCGCCTACGAGGGCGTCAGCCCCGAGGACGTGGAATCGTCGATCACGATCAAGATCGAGAAGAAGCTGACCGGCCTTAAGGGCCTGAAGGAGATCACCTCCTCCAGCGCCGAGGGGCTCTCGGTCATCGTCGCGGAGTTCCTTCCGGACGTCCGCATCGAGGACGCCCTTCAGTACGTCCGCGACAAGGTTGACCAGGCCAAGGCCGACCTGCCCACCGACTCGAAGGACTTCAAGGATCCCGTGATCCAGGAGATCAACATCTCCGAATTCCCGATCATGATGATCAACATGACCGGGACGATCTCGCCGGTGACGCTGAAGGCAATCGCCGACGAACTGGAGGAGACGATCGAAGAGGTGCCCGGGGTCCTGAACGTGGACGTCCTGGGCGGTCTGGAGCGGGAAATCCGCATCGAGATCGACCCGGACCGCGTGGCGGCCTACGGGCTGACCGTCGGCGAACTGCTGGCCCTGATCCCTTCAGAGCACGTGAACATCTCCGCCGGCGGCATGGAGACGCCCGGGGTGAAGTTCAACGTCCGCGTGCCGGCCGAGTTCGTCGAGCCCGATGAGGTGGACCACTGGCCGCTGACCACGCGAGACGGGCGGACGATCTACCTGTCAGACGTGGCCCGCGTGCGCGACACGTTCAAGGACCGCACCAACTACGCCCGCCTGGACGGCGTCAGCAGCATCACCCTCAGCGTCCAGAAGCGCACCGGCGAGAACGTCATCCGCATCACGGCGATCGTCAAGGCCATCCTCGCAGAGGCGCAGAAGCGCCTGCCCGCGGGCGTGAAGTTCAACCTCACGCTCGACCAGTCAAAAGACATACGGATGATGGTCTCCGACCTGGAGAACAACCTTTTCGCGGCCTTTGTGCTGGTGCTGACGATCCTGATGATCTTCCTGGGCCTGCGCGCCAGCCTGGTGGTTGCCGTGGCGGTCCCCATTAGCATGCTGATGAGCTTCGCCGTCATCAGCATGCTGGGCTACACGCTCAACATGATCGTGCTGTTCAGCCTGGTGTTGGCGATCGGCATGCTGGTGGACAACGCCATCGTGATCGTCGAGAACGTTTACCGGCACATGCAGTTGGGTTACGGCCGCTTTGAGGCAGCCAGGAAGGGCACGGCCGAGGTCGCCTGGCCGGTCATCACCTCCGCGCTCACGACCATCGCCGCCTTCACGCCGCTGCTGTTCTGGCCGGGCATCATAGGCGACTTCATGAAGTACCTTCCGATAACGGTGATCGTCGTCTTGTCCAGCTCGCTGTTCGTGGCGATGGTGATAAGCCCTGTGGTCTGCACGCTGGTTGCCCCGCGGGCCAAGCCGCGCGACCACAGCAACTTCATTGTCCGTGGCTACAAGGGCTTGCTATCGCTGGCGCTGGAGCACCGGCTGACGGCGATCTCGCTGGCGTTCCTGGGGCTGGCGGCGATGGCCATCGTGTACGTCAAGCGGGGGGCGGGGCTGGAGTTCTTCCCGGACGTCGACCCCCGTCGAGCGATCGTCAACATTCGCAGCCCACAGGGGACCAGCATCCGCCAGTCGGACGCCCTGGCGCGTCTGGTCGAGCAGCGGATTGAGGCCCGGCGCCAGGCCTACCGGGGCGTGCTGGAACACGTGGTGGCCAACGCGGGCTCCTCGGGCGAGTCGATCTTTGGCGGGGGCACGGGCGGCCCGCACGTGTCCAACGTGACGCTGTTGTTCGTTGACTACGAGGACCGCGTCCGCCCCAGCGCCGACGTAGTGGCGGACCTCCGCGAACACCTGACAGACATCCCCGGTGCCGAGATCAAGGTCGAGAAGGAAAAGGAAGGCCCGCCCACCGGCGCGCCGGTGACTGTCCGGATCATCGGCAGGGACTTCAAGGAGCTCGAGAAGTACAGCGGGAAAGCCAAGGCGATGATCGCCAACGTGCCCGGGCTGGTGAACCTGCGGAGCGACCTGGAGGCCACCCGCCCGGAGCTCGCCTTCCGCGTGGACCGCAAGCGCGCTATGGAACTGGGAGTCAACACCTTCACTGTCGGCCACTTCCTCAAGACATCCGTCTTCGGGGCCAAGGTCGGCGACTTCCGCCAATTCAACGACGAATACGACATCACGGTCCGCCTGCCCGTCTCGCAGCGCAGCAACTTCGACGACCTGCTGCGGCTGCGCGTGCCCAGCAGCTCCGGCAAGGCCGTCCCGCTCAGCTCGCTGGGGCGGTTCGAGTACCGCGGCGGCTTCGGCACCATCCACCGGGTCGCCCCGAAGCGAGTGGTCACGCTGACCGCCGACAACGAGGGCCGGCTGGCCGACGACGTGCTGAAGGACGTGCAGGAGATCCTTTCGCCCTTGGGCCGAAACCGTCTGATCGCCCGTGATGTGGCTGACTGGGGCGCGTTCTGCGCCGCGCTGAAGCAAGGCGCCCCGTCCGGCCCGCTCGCTCGCCGCATCCGCGAGCGCCTGCCATCCAACGCCCGAAGGCTGATCGACCAAGCGGAGGCCGACGGGCCGGCCGACACGAAAGACCGGCAGGCCATCCTCGATGCCCTGAACGGCAAGGACGTCCTGCGCAGCCGCGACCTCTGCCGCCCGGGCGAGTTGGCCAACCTGACGCTGCCCGCCGAGGCCCGCGCACTGGCCGAGACGCCCCGAGACGAGCTGACCACCGCGCAGGTCCAACGTCTCAACCGCCTGGCGACGGAGTCCGCCCTTGGCGGGCTGATCGCCAAGAGCGTCAAGCTGGGCCTGCCGGAGGGCTATGAGGTCCGATACGCCGGCGAGAAGGAGGAGCAGGACAAGGCCGCCGCGTTCCTCTTCAAGGCGTTCGGGATCGCGCTGCTGCTGATCGTGCTGGTGCTCGTGGCGCAGTTCAACACCGTCACGGCGCCGTTCATCATCATGATAACGGTCGGCCTGTCGATGATCGGCGTGCTTGTAGGGCTGCTGGTATCGGGCCTGCCCTTCGGGGTCATCATGACGGGCGTGGGGGTAATCAGTCTGGCCGGCGTGGTGGTCAACAACGCGATTGTGCTTCTGGACTACACCCGCAAGCTCCAAAGGCGCGGGCTGGATCTGGTGGCCGCGTCGATCGAGGCCGGCACGACGCGCCTTCGCCCAGTGCTGCTGACCGCCACCACCACCATCATCGGACTTGTGCCGACGGCCATCGGAATGGGCTTCGACATCCACACGTTGGAGTTCTACTCAAAGAGCGAGAGCAGCCAGTTCTGGCGGAGCATGGCCGTCGCTGTGATCTTCGGACTGGGCTTCGCGACCATCCTGACTCTGGTCGTCGTTCCGACGCTGTACGTTACGCTCTATCGGCTGGCCGCCAGGCTCGGCCTGGGCGGCCTGAAGAAGGTCCAAACGCCCGGCGAGCTGATCCCGCCCGCTCAGGAGACGTGAGGCCCCCGGCGGAACTCCAGATCAGCCAGCCACTGGGCGCACAGCGTCTTCCAGGCCCCCACGGTCGGGTCGTCCTCGGCCAGCCCCAGCCCGTGCCGCCCGTGAGGGAACACGTGCAGCGCCACCGGCACTTCGTGCCGGCGCAGCACCTCGGCCATGAGCAGTGCGTTGCCCAGCGGCACCATCTCGTCGTCGGCCGTGTGCCAGATGAACGTCGGCGGGGTGTCCGCCGTCACGCGGTTCTCAAGACTGAGCCGCCGAATCAGTTCCTCGTCGGGGCCGGCGCCCAGCAGGTTCTCCATGCAGTTGTGGCGGTGATAGCGGTCAAGGCTGACGACGGCGTAGCACGCGATCAGCGCGTCCGGCCGGCAGGACTGGCGCTCGACCGGGTCGGCGGCCTCGGGCCTGCCCGCGTCGAACATCGTCGCCGCACAGCCAGCCAGGTGCCCGCCGGCGCTGAAGCCGAGGATCGCCACCCGACGAGGATCGATGTTCCAATCGCCCGCACGCGCGCGAACCAGCCGCAGCGCGCGCTGGGCGTCGCCCAGGGGGATCGGATGACGGTACGGCGCCACGCGGTACTCCAGCAGGATTCCCGCCATGCCCAGCGAGGCCGCCCACCTGGCAATCGGTTCCTTCTCGTGTGCGGCCAGCACGTGATAGCCGCCGCCGGGGCAGACGACCACGGCCCCCGTCGGCTCATCCGCCTGCGGAAGGAACGGGGTAATTCGAGGCCGATCCGCCGAACCGTCGCCCATCGCCCCCGGCGCGCCGCCGGGCCAGAGCTCTACCGGGTCAAGTCCCCTCGTCGCCAAGTCCATTGCTCGCCTCCTCGTCAGGATGCACCCTGCGGGCACCGTTTACGCTTACCAGGTTGGCATGCCCGGAGTATAATATGCTCGGCGCGGTTGGCAGGCGAGAGGAACTATCATGAACGAGCGGATCGCCATCGACCCAACGATCCATCACGGCCAACCGGTCGTTCGCGGGACCCGGGTGCCGGTCGCGCGGATCGTGGGAGGCTTGGCAGGAGGGATGACGTTTGAACAGGTTCAGCAGGAGTACGGGGTGACGCCGGAAGACGTGCGCGCCGCGCTGGACTTCGCCGCCCAGCTTGTCAGCCAGGAGGAACACCATACCCTTTCCCGCTGATCCCGCACTGCGGCGGGGGATGCAACGGGAGGAATGGAAATGGAATTCCTGATCGACGCTGATCCGCCCGGGCGGAGTGCCACGATCCTCCGCAGGCATGGGCACGAGGCGACGGATGTTCGTGACATCGGCTTGGGCAGCGCTGATGATCGCACGGTCGCCGGACATGCCAGAACGAAGCATCTCTGCCTTCTCACAGGTGACTGCGGGTTCGCCGATGTCCGCACCTACCCTCCCAGGGATTACAGCGGGATCATTGTCCTTCGGGTGCCTCGAAATGCCACAGCCGACACGATCCTGGACCTGATCGAGATGCTGCTCAGAGAGGCGGAGCTCCTCGCTCGTCTTCCCGGGCGACTGGCAATTGTCGAGCCGGGCCGCGTTCGCGTGCGTGGGGGCTAAGCCCCAGTCCTTGACGCGCCGGGCCGCCGGGCAAACAATCCCACCGTGGCCAAGTGCTATTTCATTCTCGGCTGCACTGCGTGCGGCAAAGGGGCTGTAGGGCGCGAACTGGCGCGGTGCGTCGGCGGGCAGATCGTCAGCGTCGATTCGATGAAGATCTATCGCCGGATGAACATCGGGACGGGCAAGCCGTCGCCGGAGGTTCGCGCCGAGATCCCGCATCACTGCATCGACATCGCCGAGCCGAGCGAGGGCTTGTCGGTGGCGCAGTACGTAGCCGCCGCCGACGAGGCAATCGAGGCGGTCCGCTCGGCCGGCGCGGTGCCGCTGGCGGTCGGCGGCACCAGCCTGTACATCAAGGCGCTGTCCGAGGGCCTGTTCGACGGCCCGCCGGCCGACCCGGAGCTGCGAGGGGCCCTCCGGAAGCGGGCGCAGGACGAGGGGCTGGCGTCTCTGCACGCTGAGCTGGCACGCGTGGACCCGACCGCCGCAGAGCGCATCCACCCGAACGACGCCAAGCGCATCATACGCGCGCTGGAGGTGCACCGCGCGACCGGCCAGCCCATCAGCGCCCTTCAGAGCCAGTGGGGTGCCGGCCGGCGGCGCCACGACTGCATCTTCATCGGCCTCACGCGCGACAAGGCCCAACTCAACCACCGGATCAACCTCCGCGCCAAGCGGATGATCGAGGTCGGCCTGCGCGACGAGGTCGCCGCCCTGCTCGCCGAGCCCGCGGGCCTGTCCGACCAGGCCGCACAGGCAGTCGGATACGCAGAGATGATCGCCCACCTGCGAGGTCAGATCTCCCTGGCCGGCGCCCTCGAGCAGATCAAGGTCAACACACGCCGACTGGCCAGGAAGCAACCAACCTGGCACCGGCGCTTCGCCGATGTACAATGGTTCTCCGTCGGCCCGGACGAGCCGGCAACGCAGACCGTCGAGCGGATCCTCCAGGAGGTCCGCTTCGAGTAGCCAACTGCCACCGAACCCGCGCGGCTGGGCTCCTGTGCCGCCGCGCCAGCACCATCATGAGCGTCGAGTTCACCATCATCAGCATCGGGGCGCTGTCCCACAACCGGCTGTGGGGCGAGTCGGGCGCCGCGCGCACAGCCCACGCCACGACCACACTGGTGGCCGACGGTGAGAAGCTGATCCTCGTGGACCCCTCGCTGCCGCCGACGGTGCTCGCCGCCCGCTTCAATGAGCGAACGGGCAGGGGCCTGGCCGATGTGACCGAGGTATTCTGCACGACGCTTCGGCCGGTGCACAGGCGCGGGATAGCCGCACTGCCGGAGGCGAAATGGTGGTGCGGCGAGATGGAGCTCATCCGCTATTCGGACCACCTGGCCGAGCTGGCGGCCAGCGCCGACCGCCTGAACACTGAGGATCTCCAGGCGGTCAAGGAGGACCAGAAGCTGCTGGAGCGCTTCAGCCCCGCGCCGGAGAAGCTCACCGAGCAGGTGCAGTTGTTCCCGCTTCTGGGCCCGTCGGTGGGTTCGTGCGGCCTGTTGCTGACCCCGCCCACGACCACCGTGGTGATCGCCGGCGACGCAGCGCTGACGGCCGGTCACGTAGAACGAGGCCAGGTCTGGGCCGGCTGCGCCGACGCGGAGGCGGCCATGGAGTCGCTCCAGAGCATCATCGAGGTCGCCGACGTGATCGTGCCCGGCCACGACAACGTCATGCTCACCGCCAAACGCTGGTTCTAGTGCGCGCCCGGCCGTATAATGTCCGCCCGTCCAGATGGCCGCCCAGCCGCAAAAAGACCGTGCGTGGTTCGGACTTCCGGGCAGCGCCGAACGCGGGCTCGCTACGCCGCGGACGTTCGGGCGTCAAGGCGCCCCCGAACGCGCACCAGACGCGATGGTGAGGCAGGGGACATGAGCTGGGATCGGTTCATCTCCGAGCACCCTTGGCAGCTCGCCTTACAGGCGGTGCTGCTGGCGTTCTCGGCGTTTTTCAGCGGCTCGGAGACGGCCCTGTTCAGCCTGTCGCGCAGCCAAGTTCACCGCCTCCGCCACGGCGGATCGTCGGGCCGACTGGCGGCGGCGATGCTCGCCCGCCCGCGGCGCCTGCTCAACACGATTCTGCTGGGCAATATGCTGGTCAACACGGCGTACGCCAGCATCGTGGTCGTCGAGGTGCTGTCGATGCGGCGCTCGGGCATGGCGGGTTGGGCGGCCGGCCTGACGTCGCTTATCTTCCTGGTGGTGTTGATCCTGCTGGGCGAGGTGGCCCCGAAGGTCCTCGCCCTGGCCACGCGGGAGACATTCTCTCGGATCGTCGCGGCGCCGCTGTCGGTGACGGGGCGTGTGCTGGCGCCGCCGCTGTGGCTGTTCCACAATGCCCTGATCGCGCCCCTGACGCGCCTGCTGGCGCCCCGCGCCGCACGAGGCGACGTGTCGGCGGAGGAATTGGACGCCCTGCTGGCGCTGTCGGCCAAACGCGGGATCATCGAACGCGACGCGCACCGGCTGCTCCAGGAAATCCTCGAACTGAAGGGCCTGCGAGTCCGCGACGTGATGGTGCCGCGTGTAGACATCACAGCCTTCGACGCGGCGGAGCCGCGGGCGGAGCTGCTGAACCTGTTCCGCAGGACCGGCTTCCGCAAGGTGCCCGTGTACGAGAATGACATCGACCACGTCCTGGGGCTCGTGCACGCCAAGCGGCTGATCCTCAACCCCGATGCTGACGTTCGCTCACTGGTGACGGGCGTGCAGTTCGTGCCCGTGCAGGCCAACCTGGAGCGCGTGCTGGTGCAGTTCCGCGTGACGCGCACGCAGACGGCCATTGTCGTGGACGAGTACGGCGGCGCCGCCGGGCTGGTGACGCTGGAGGACCTGCTCGAGGAGATCGTCGGCGACATTCCCGATCCCGACGAGGCCCCCGAGCTTGGCGTCCAGCGCCTCGCAGAGCGCGAGTACCTCCTTGCGGCGGACCTGGCCATCCACGAATGGACCGACGTGTTGGGTATCGAACTGCCCAGCCGCCGTATAAGCACCGTCGGCGGGTTCGTCATGTCGCTTCTGGGGCACGTGGCCCTAGTCGGCGAGCAGGCGCGATACCGCAACTTGCGCTTCACGGTCGAATCCGTCCGCGGGTGCCGAATCCGCACGCTGCGAGTCGAGCTTCTGGAGGGCGAGCCATGATCGCCGATGTCCCGGCGATGCTCGAGTGGGTGCAGTGGGCGTCGCTGGCGGCCGCAGGGCTGGTCCTGACCGGCCTGTACGCCGGCGCCGAGACCGGCATATACGTATTGAACAAGCTGCGCCTGGACCTGCGGGCCGAGGGCAGCTCCCGGGCCGCACGGTCGCTGCGGGGAATGCTTCAGAGGTCCGACTCGCTGCTGGCGGGGCTGCTGATCGGCACGAACCTGGCCGCCTACCTGACCACCTTCGCCGTCGGCGCGATGTTCGTGCTGGCAGGCTACGAACGCTACGCCGAACTGTGCACGCTGGCAGTCGCCACGCCGCTGCTGTTCGTCTTCGCCGAGAGCGTGCCGAAGAACCTCTTCCAGCGATCGGCCGAGACGCTGGTCTATCGCCTGGTATGGTTTCTTCGCGCGTCGATGGTGGCGTTCACCGCCTGCGGGCTGCTGCCGCTTGTGCGCGGCTTTGCCGGCCTTCTCTCGCGGCTGCGCGGCGGGGCCCATCCCCTGGCGCACGAGGGCCTGGCGACCATACTCGCCGAGGGCCAGGCCGCCGGGCTGCTCACCCATGCTCAGTCGATCATGGCCGACCGCGTGATGCAACTGGGGGGCGTGCGGGTGGCCGAGGTGTGCCACCCCATGAAGACCGCCCTGTGGGCGCCCCAGGGCATCACTCGCGAGCAGCTCTTCGAGCTGGTCAAGGACCACAACTACTCCCGCGTCCCCATACTCGGCGCCGAGGGGCGCGTCGTCGGCATTCTGAACATCTACGACGTGCTGATGGCCCCGGAGCCGGTCCAGCCGGCCGACAGGATGACCCCGCCGCTGCTGATCGGCGACCGGATGACCGTCACCGACGCGCTCTATCGCATGCAGCGGGCGCACGCGGCGATGGCCATCGTCACCGACACCGACGGCAAACACATCGGCCTCGTGACCATCAAGGACCTGGTCGAGGAGATCGTCGGCGAACTGGAGGCCTGGTGACGGAAGGAAACAGGGCGCTGGGCATAGGGGGAGCGGAAGCTTTCCGCTGGTCACGGTTGGCGGCTACGGGGCCGCAGCAGCAGCGGGCGGCGTCGAGAGCACGATATTCCGCATGATCTGGTAGGCCGTCTCAGGCTCGTAACCGTCGCACTCATACGACGCGTAACCCACCATACCCCCGGTCAGGTCCTCCCTGCTCAAGTACAACACCGCACGATCACCTCGCAACACCGACTTCAACCACGGGGCGCGATCCCGACCCAGACGAGACCGGGTCCGACGACGATACTTGAACTCCCTGATCTCCTTGCCCGACACGTTGTACAGCTTCGCCGTAGGACCCAAACGCTGCAACGAGTCCCGGCCGAACAACTCAAGCACCATCTGCTCCGCAGACGCCCCGAACTTCCTGTCGCCACCCGCCGCGTCCAGCACCAACACGCCCCCGCCATCAACGTACTTCTTCAGAAGGGCCTTGTCCTCTACAGACAGCCTCAACGCACCTGTACCCGTCAGCGTCGCCAACTGTGCACCGCTCGACGCCAGGTCCTTCAGCTCAACGGCGTCCAACACCTCAAGGCTCACACCCTCGCGACCCAAGAGCCGCCCGAAACGCTCGTACGCCAAGGGCTCGGGATTCCAGTGCCCCGTGTACTTCAGACGAGCAAGCTTCACCCTACGGCCGACCGCCTCCTGAGACTCCTCAGGCCAATGACGAACGCCGCGGGCTCGCAAAGAACCCTTGTCCGTCACGTAGAAAAACACGTTCGCCGCCCCCTCATACGCCCACGGCTGGGTCACGTGACGAAGCGTCTGCCATGAGAGCGCCAAGTCGTCGTCCGTGTGGATCACCAACGGCCGAATCCCGTTGTGGATCATGTGAAACCGAGGACGACCCCTAAGCTTGAAGTGAAGACCATACAACTCGTGATCCGGACGAACCGGAACCATCTCATAGTCAGGGAACGCCTTCGCGTAAACCTCCCGTATCCCCGTCTTGAAGTCCTTACCACCGCACTCCGTCACGCTGAAGATCGTGCCGCCCTGCCAGACATACCTCCGAAGCTTGGCTATCTCCTCGTCGCTGAACTCCGGCTTCTTCGCGCCGCTCAGATAGATGATCGGGGCGTCGTGCCACTCGCTGACAGGAACCTTCAGGTTGATGATCTGCCAGTTCACCGTCTTCTCGAAGTTGCGGCTGATCCAGCGA
>Ga0307378_10008741_pt1 | contig 13395 bp, 13 predicted proteins | sample UN1MG_FD_202238 | JGI IMG/M metagenome (GOLD analysis project Ga0307378, IMG submission 202238) | Soil microbial communities from Risofladan, Vaasa, Finland - UN-1 | ecosystem: Environmental > Terrestrial > Soil > Coastal area > Acid sulfate soil | place: Finland: Risofladan, Vaasa | collected... | reverse complement strand
TTGTGAATCTTTTTAATGAAGAAAAAAAGCAGGTTGACTTATATAATCTTGAAAATAAGGAATTGAACGCCAATTTTAATGCTTTAAAAGATACAAACCTTTCAACAGACGCCCGGAAAGAACTAATAAGTCAAATAAATACACAATATGGTACATATTTGCCAAATTTATTAACAGAAAAATCAAGTTTGGAAGAAATTGAAAAAGCCCAAAAAGCTGTTAACGATCAAATGCGTATTGACATTATTTCAAAAGCTCTTAAGGAGGAATTGACTAATGCTTTAAAAGAAGAAGCCAAGGCTGTTGAATCAATAGTAAAGGGGGATATTGCCGCCGCAAAAGCCAAAACACAACTTACAAATGTTACCGATGAAGCTTCAAAAATACAATTGGAACAAACAATTAAATATGCTGAAATTGGGAAAGCTCTTACACAATCAATCATTGATAATTCTTCTAATACTGAGAAAAATATTAAGGAAAAATTTAAGCGTATTGCTGAATATTACGACATAGCATTTGAGAGTATCGAAAGAGCAGTAAAAGGAACTGAAGAAGTAGGTTCAATAATTCCAAAAGTTGACGAAAAACAGGTTAAAAAAATTAATGATTTATATGCAGCATTAGAAAAACTAACAACCGATTTTCTTAACTCCCAATTATCTGCTAATGAAAAAGAAATTGCTGCGGCAGCCGAAAAATATAAAACGCTAATTGATCAGGCTGGTAAAGATCAAGCGTTAATTAATCAAATAGTATTACAGCGTGATAAAGAATTACAAGCAATAAGGCAAAAACAATTTGAAAAAGAACAGGAAGACAAATTAAAAAAAGAAAAGGAATTCCAGGAGCGGCGAGCACAACTATTAGCGGAATACCAATTACTTTCCAGTGAAGAATTAATGCAAATGGAGCTTGACCAATTAGCTGAGTTTCATGAACAAAAGTTATTAAGCGAAACCGAATATTTAGAAGCAAAAAAGGAAATTGAAGACTGGTACCGCGAACAGGATGCCCAAAAACTTATTGAACACGAACAAGCTATTAATGCAGCCCGTGACCAATATGGTTTAATACCACGCCGTGAGCAAACCCGTATTGAATTAGAGGAAATAAAAAAGAAAAACGATGCAGGTTTGCTCGATGAAAAAGATACACAAAAAGCAATTAACCAGGTAAAATTAGCTGCTGCACAAGAAAATATGGCACAGGTAAAGGCAACTGCCGATATGGTTTTTGCTCTCGCAACCAGTCGTAAAGAGGAAGAGATAAAATTTGCAAACAATTTTTATGAACAAGATAGGGCAAACCTTGATAAACAACTGGCAAATAAAGAAATTTCACAAAAAACATACGATTACAAAGTTATTGAACTAGATAAAAATCAAGCAGATGAGCGTAAGAAAATAATGAAAAAATACGCCGATATTGAAATGGTTGCTAAAATTGCTCAAATTGGTGTAAATACTGCAAATGCAGCAATTGCTGCATTTCAGGCATTAGCTGTAATTCCAATTGTTGGTCCTATATTAGGAGTTGCAGCAGGTGCTGCAGCAGTAACATATGGAGGTATACAAATTGCAAATGCTGTAAGTGAGCGCAATAAAATAAAACAACTTAATAAAGGTAAATATACAGTTACCGGATCCGAAGATGGTAAAACATATAGCAACATACCATATTTTGGACCCGCCTCAAGTACCGGAGTTTATAATGGTGGCAAACCAACATTAATAAACGAAACAGGCGGTGAAATAGTAATTGCAGCGAAGCATGTTGACAATTTAAAAATGAATTACCCAGCCATTATAGATGCTATTTACAACACCCGGCCAAGTGTTAGCCAAATGCAAGATGGTAATGTCGATAGTGTTTCAAATATTTCAGGTACTGGCCAGCAACAAAATAATGCCGAAATAGCAAACAAAACATTAACGGCCATAGCAGTATCATTAAACCGGCTAAACACCATACTTGATAACGGCATTGAATCATATATGCTATGGGAAAATTATAAAACCGACAAAGCCACATTCGAATCCGTTGAAAATAATAACAGCCTTCAATAAATTTGCGTTATATGCTAATTAATTGGCGTATTACGCAAACTTATTAACATATATATAAACTAACCAAGCTGTAAATAATCTCATTACTCACTACTCTTAATCTCAATACTAACATAACCAAGCTGTAAATAATCTCAATACTCTGTACTCTATACTCAATACTAACAATATTTGTCCTTTAATATCCCCTTTCTTCCCTTTATTATTGATAAAAAATTCACACTACTATGTCAATTTGGACATCAAAATTCGGATTATCAGCAATAATTGTATGGTTTAAAACCCAAGTTGATTTTCTCTTGAATTCAGTATTAGGTGCCTCAATAGGATTTGAAGATACAAAGGCCGATATACGTGCAAAAACAGGTTATAGTGATGAAGATTATGTCGGTTGTTTCGAAAACAATTTTACTTATCAGTTTGATGCTGCACTAACAACCGCCGACAATGATAACACTATACTAACACCCGATGATATTACTGAACCGGCACCAGGCCGATGGGTAAAGGTAAATGAATATTCAACAGTTGGCCATGGCCACTCACAATACGCCAATAAAGTAGGATCACCAACCACTGGTGACTTCGCCGGTTTAGATGCAAATGGTGATTTAATCGACTCAGGCAAAAAACCCGCCGATTATTACGATAAAACAGTTTTACCCACCGAAGGCAACCTGGTTGAATATGGTCCGGGTGATACATTAGTTGATTCAGGTGTTGCCGCCGATGATGTTGTAACCGAAGCTGACATTGATGACAAAATGGATAAAATCAGCGGTGTTGTTGGCGGTGATGTAGGTAAAATACTCACAGTTGATGGGGACGGTAACGCCGATATGAGTGGAAATAAATTAACTGATTTTGTACAAATACAAAATTCGCAATTTATAATATATAATAACGGCACACAAACATTACAAGCCGGATGTGTAAGACATTTTATTGATGGTGATAACTATAAAATTCAACAATACAATGGTGCTACCTGGGACGATGGCCAGGTAATAAATTTTGCTGCAAGTGGCCCAAGTGGATTTTAACATAAAAAATTAATATATGAAAAAACTAATTCTAATTATAAGCTTAATCATTTGCGTATTATTTCGAGTAAACGCACAAGAAACAGAATTCACCTATGTAAAAGCAAAAACTTTTCACGCTCGCGACAGCATTGGAATTTATAACATTTGGCTTGATAGTGCCGACTGGCGTAAACTCCAAAATATTGATGACAGCATTGCTGTAATTATTAACGATTCGTTAGCTTATTATCTTAATTTAAATGATAGCACAATACTATATGTAACACCAAAACAATTAGCAGATACCGCCGCCGCTATACGTGCCATCATAAGCGAAATCATTCCGGTTACAATTAAAAAGGCAAAAGCTTTAATATTTTTTGATGATAATGCTCTAAATTTTGATACAGATAGCACTAATTTATCTTATGATAGTTCAACCAATACTTTGCATGCCAAAAATATTGAAGGGGTGAAGATTAATATAGATACCTTAAATGCTGATGTTATACAAGCTACTGGAAATATCTTAACCGAAGGTTTAATTGGAATTAAAACAGATAATCCTGAACAGTTAGTACATGCTATTGGTAATGATACTTATTCTCGCTTTTTGCTTGAACATTATGGGACTGCCGAAAACCCTGTTATAGAGTTTCACCAGGCAAGTGGGACTAAAGAATCCCCGGGATATAGTCTTAAATCAGATGGTACATTTATATGGCAAACGTATTTTGACGGGGGGTTTAAAAATATGGTCAAAACGTATGTAAGCCATGATACCTCATCAACAAGCAAAATAAGGGGGACCTATAGTTTTCAATTAAAAGATTCAAACGACGTTACCACAAAAGTGAAAATCAGGCTATTAAGCGATGGTAGTATAACACTATCTGACACAGCTAATCAATTAGCTGTTTATGATGCTCATAATTCTATGATTTGGGCAGTTGACAACGGATTAGATTATTTTATAAGATTTTCGACTTATACTTCACCTGAAGAATATAAGTTTAAAGTAGATATGGAAGGTAATACTACTATGGAAGGCAATAGCTTAGTCGATACGTCAAAAGCTAGCGTATCTCAAATAGGAAACACAATTTTAAAAGATGTAAATGACACTTTAACAACTCCAAACGTTTTTAATGCTTTAAATATTTTGAAAAATGGCAGTGAATTAAACCCTATTAGCTATGGATCAACAACTCAAATTCCTTATACTAATACAACAGGAGATGGGTTTTTATATACTTCTAACTTTACTACCAGTTCAACTGGAAATCTTGGAATTGGACAAACTTTAACATTTGGCGGATCGGCTGGAACAAAAGTAATAGATGCCGGAAATTTTAACCAGTTGCAATTTAAAACGTCAGGCGGTACTGCATTTGATATCGCAAACAATAACTTAAGGATGTATGGGTCATTATCAAATATATATGGTGATTTAAATGTGGATGATAATATTATTGCAGCTAGCAATAATGGTTATTTTTTGAGAAAAACTAGTACAAATAATGTAATATATGGTTATGGGTCAGGAACTGACACCAGTGGTATTGGAATTGAAGAAGATATTATTTCTTTTGTTTTAGATAAAATAAACAAAATGTACATAACTCCCGATACAATTTTTCAAAATATAAATGTAAAGATTGATAATTCTTTAGAAGTTGAAGGAATGGCTAGTTCAAAACATTATTCAACAAGAATTTATATCAATGGAGCGGGGCAAGACGTTATTATTTCTAGCGCAGGAGTTTATTATTCAATAATAGGAAGTTCATTACATCATAATGCAAATCAAAGTTATACGGATAGTTCAATTACAGTTGCTGAAGATGGTTTATATATTGTCTCTATGAATTGTGATGGATATACGGCTTCGAATGGAAGAGCTGTTCATATATCATTATTTGTTGATGATGTCGAAGATACCGGATTTGAAAAAGAAACTTTTCATAAAACATCAAATGAAAATTACCCTTTAGATTGGTCTGGTACAATAATTTTGACAGCAGGTACAGTATTAGAACCTAAAATAAAATATATAGGAGTTACAGGAACTTACCATTTTAGTCATTTTGGATTTGATATAACAAGAATTAATTAATTATTTTAAAATAAAGGAACATACATGACTGAAAAACGCGCAAATCAAATAGGAACTTTAAATAAGTTTTGGTTTAACATCCTGTTTTCAATAATAGGCATATTAATTCTTATGCTAGTAAATGATATTAGGACCGGAATAAAAGAAAATACTAAACGTGGCTTCGAAAATGCATATCGTATTGAAAATCACGAAATGCGTATTAGGGGTGTTGAAGAAAAAGTAAGTAATAAACAAATTATAAATAAAGGAGGATTTTAAAATGGATATAAACAAATTAAAATTAAAGGACAGGATTAAAGCACCAACACCAAAATTTTTCAAAAAAATTATGGCTTATGGTATGGGTGCAATCGCATTAGGCACTGGTTTAATAGCAATGCCAGCAACACTTGGTTTATCAATTCCTATCATGGTTAAAATTGGTACAATAATTATTACAGCTGGCACAGCTCTTACAGCTGTTTCAAAAACCGCTGTTGATGTTGAAAAAGCTATTGAAAAAGCTAATGAATAATGGGATTAGTACCTAAACAAAATGAATTTTTAACCCATGTTGCTTTGCTTATATTGCAAGCCCAGGACATGGGTTTTGAAGTCACCGGTGGTGACCTGTACAGGGCAAATGAATTACAGCTCGTTTACTTTCATGGTAAACAGGTTATAGAACAAAATAATTCAATTGTTTTGAAAGATCGATCGCGACGATCAAAAACCATGAATTCAAAACACCTCAAAAGGTTGGCTATTGATTTAAACTTCTTTAAAAATAATGTTTACATCAATGGCTTAGATAAAATAATTGTCAAAAAACATTTGCAACCAATAGGTGACTATTGGAAAAGTCTACATCCCGACAATGAGTGGGGTGGTAATTGGAAAAGCTTTTTTGATTCTCCGCATTTCGAAAGAAAATAATTAATTAACGTGGCCATAGAAATAACACAGCAACCTAAAGACATTGTAATTTCCGGTAATCAGTCAATACTATCGGTAATTGACGAAGATGTTTTTGACTTCACCACTCTTAGTGCTGATTATGGCAAAATAGTATTTATATGGTTTAATAGTGGTTTGGTTGCAGGTAATACAATTAATTTTTATGGCCATTTTGCAGTTGATGTAAAAGCTGTAGATAACTACGGTGGCCTCGATCCTTATATTAATCGTTTATTTGATAGCTATGCACTTCATGGTGGTACGCCATACGAATACCTTGAATATATGGTCGAGGCATGGAATAAGTTTATTTATTTTCCTGATGCTGTTTATGTTTATGTTGGTGAATATGGTGGACACGAAGGCATTTTTGTTTTAAATACTTATGGCGGGGCAGTTAGGGTACAACCGCTTTTTACTGCAAATGTTGAAATAGTTGAACCGACAGATCCTATTATTATACTTTCGCCTTATAAATTTAAATATTCTGTTTACGAAATAATTGATAATGTTTCAAGTCTTCTTTCCTCTGTGCTTTTTACAGCCGATGCTGAAAATACTGATGCCATATTTGATTATGATATCAGCGATTTTTTATTTAAAGAACAAACAGGCCATTTTACCCTTTTAACAGCAAGTGACAAATTTATAGTGCATGATATATTATCAAAAATTAATGTAGTTATCACTAATCAGTTAAATGATCCAAATGATATAACAAGTTCAGCGCGTACTGATGATTTTTATGTACTACAGGGTAAGGTCCCCGATTTATTAGAAGCACAACAAAACGAGCTTAGTAAAACTATTTACGATTATTTAGCCGATAATAAAAAATTTTTATCCTTGGCGCCTACCACTAAAATAACTGATATTTATTCACCCGAAAGGCTTTACTGGGCAAAATATTTAGGTATTCCAACAGTAGCAGTTTTTACTATTTATTATACTGACAGTACAAGCGATGTTGAAAATCGTGCAAACTCATTAACTGATGATGATAATAAAATAATTGAAATAAATACATCATTCCAGGCACTTACTTTTAATGAAAACAAAGTGGTTGATTATTACGAGGTGTATTTAAAAGATGTAACAGATACCAAAATATCTGAAACACGCACATATCAAATGAGTTACAAATATCAAAAATATGCCAGGTATTTTTTATTTCTGAATAAGCTTGGTGTGTATGATGTTTTTCGCACAACTGGTAAATTAGAAAGTGATATTAATGTTGCAAAACAATTTATAACTGTTGAAAAACCAAACAATTATACTGAAGATTATCGTAATCAGAAACAAATTGATCAATTACGCGAATATTCAGCGGTACTAAATACAGGCCACTTACAAGATAATAGTTGGGCAATATATTCACTCGAACTAATTGAGAGTAGTGATGTATATTGGTTAAAATATGGCAAAGCCTATCCGGTAACTATCCCAGGTGAAAAAATAAATTTCAGCGAAGATGGTGAATATCTTCAAAATATACCGTTTCCATTGAACCTGGTAAATCCTGAAGATGAGTTATACAATGACTTTGATTTCGATCCTGCGGTACCATTGGCAGGTGACTTTAATTTTGATTTTCGTGAAGATTATTATTAATATATTATACTATGGCTGGTGAAAAGACAAGAGTTCAATTGAAAGATGCATTAGATGCCGTTTTCTATCCAAATGATTTACGATTAATAACAGCTGCGCAAGCGAATAGTGTATTGACAGATTTTATTAATTCAATGAGATTATTATTAGAACCACCCGCCGATGTTTATACGGTAAAAATTGAGAATAGCGATTTATCATCTTTGGAATATACCATAGCTCACAATCTTGATTGTAACGAAGTTGATATCATTGTGTATGATACTGATAACAAACAAATAAGGGGTGATGAATATTTTACTATTGAGCGAATAAATGCAAACAGTCATAAAATGATATGGCTTGAAGCTATATCCGCCGGTTACGTAAAAATTGTATCTATAAAACTAAGTGATTCTATTGCATAATGTATAAAATATATTTAAATAGTGAAGAAATTGAATTTGATGGTGTTATTAGTGGTAAGATTTTTAACCCGTTTTTTCTTGATTATTCAAATTATTCGTTCCCATTCAATATAATCTTAACAAAAAAAAATAAAAAAATAATCGACTATGTTTACCTGGTTGAGAAATCCGAAAGTGAATTAGTACAATACGAATGTAAAATTGAATTACCTCGTGAGGTGATTGTTGGTAAAGCTACTTTTTTAAAATTTAATAATAACTCAGCTGAGTTAACCTTTACAGAAAATAAAGATTTTTGGAGTGATATGAAATCACTTACCCTTAATGATTTAAATTTAAATTTATTTCGCAACTTATCATATGATAAATATACCAGGGAAACAACCAATTATGTTTATGCACCAATCTATAATGAAAATTTCGCTAATGGATTTAAATATGCAAACATTGAATTTAATCCTATAATTAACGAAGTTTTTCCGGTTGCTTCAGATTCAACATTAACATATAACAATAGACGTATTTACATTCCCTTTCCAAAATTACATATTCTTGTAAAGAAAATATTCGAATATTTCGATTATAAAGTTGCCTATAATGGATTAGAACAAGATGTATATTTCAGCAAAATGCTGTTGTATTATAATTACACACCTTTTTACTTTAAATGGATACTTGATTCTCAGCTTGAAACTAACGAATTTATTGCAAATATTACTGATGATAATAATGACGTAATAATTACAACCGGTGATGTAACTACATTTATTACTGGTGAAATAATAATGATTACACAATTAACCTCAGTACCCGAATTGAATAATAAAACCTTTGAAATTGAAGTTATCGACAATCAAAACTTCAAATTGCTGGGTATAAATTTCGATGAAATATCAAGTTATGTAAGTAGTGGTAGAGTGGATAATGTAAAACTTACTATCAACCAAACAAAAGATCCATATCAAGATGTTTTTCCAAACATAACGTTGTTAAGTTTTATTAAACAAATTCAAAAAATTAAACCATGTGGTTTTTTTATTGATGAAAAAACAAAAACTGTTCGAATAGAATTATTTGACGATATGTTAACCAGTATTGAAAATACTAACATAACCAACATTACAGGAAAAATTAACGATAATACACCAAACGAATATGATGGATATATTGTTAAATATTTGGATGATTCAACCGACGAATTAACAAGTGAAAATTTTAAGGATCTATCAAATGTAGAATTTGGGGATCCCGTAGCAACATTTAATGATTTGCCGGCCATTGGTAACCGGTTTGAAGTACGCCTGGTTATTGATTTACAAATTTATTATCAATATAATACTGGCATTGATGCAAATAACAGCAGTTGGGTAACATTTTCTGCTGTTAAACAGCAAGCCACACAAGATGGTGACAATCAGCTATTATATGAAATAGAAATGAGTCCGCCAAATATGATTAAAACAAGTGTATTGGGAATAACAGGCAGCGTTAAAATGATACATATAAAACAAGCTGTCAATAATTATTTTAGCGAAAGCATTACCGAATCACCGTTCAGGTTCTTCATATATTTAGGTGAACAAAAAGTTATTGGCACAAGCGAAACATGGCCATTATCTACAAATTTATATGGTGATCATGAAGGCAGTAGTATTGACAGTAATGAACAACTAGACTTGATGAAAATTGATGAATCTACAGGTTTTTATGAATTAGTATTAAAAAAATTCATTAATTGGAGCATTAATGAACGAAAAGATGTGAAAGCCCAGGTTAATTGGACAAATAACACAGTATTTAATATTGATTTTTCAAAGAAATTCAAAAATCTATATACCAACTATCTAATTAAAATGATACCTTATAAATACGATTTTGCAAAAAAAATAACTGAGTGGGAACAAACTGAGCTCGTTAAAATTTAGGAAACTCATTTATAAACCTGGGGTTCATTTGCATATTAAAACGTTTCATATATACATCTGTCGTTGCAATATTCTCATGTCCAAATAAATCCCGTATATCTTTTATGTTAAAGCCGGCTTTAATTAATCTATCGGCGGCGGTATCCTTTAAGCTATATAATTTTACTTCTTTATTTAAATTTATTACTTCTCTAATTTCGGCAAATCTGTCAGCTAATCTGGTGGGTGAACGTTTTATATTACCAGGTTCAAAATTTTTAGAACATACAAAATAATCAGGAAGTGATCCTGAAATAAATTTTTCTAGTTCAAAGCTAAATTCTTTTGCTATTGGAACAACCCTGGCTTTTTTACTTTTTGCACTCCCTGCAGGCACCCGTATAAATCCATCATTAATATTAATATCTTCAATCTTTAATCTGCATATTTCTATAGGCCTTATTGCAGTATAATAAATAAACATGCTCATGATATACATATTGTAATCATGTTTTTTAACATAATCAACATATATTTTTTGTTCTTCAGGTGTAAACGGTCTTTTCTCAGCTTCAGTTTCAGGCAATTTATCAATAGCATGAAAAGGATTTTTATTCAAATAACGTTGTTTAACCAAGGTATTAAAAAATGTACGATAATCAAGCAAATAATTATTATAAGTACGCTGATTAATATCTTCATCCATTAATAACGCATTCATGTACTCAATAGCCATATCATCATTAAACTCAAAAATATAGACATCTAGTTTATTATTGTTTCTTAGCCATTCTTTAATCCTTTTAATCCGTTGTTTGTATTGTGGCAATGTCCGTGGTTTAACAAACCTGCTTTTATAAGTAATAACAAAGTCAAGTGCATCAACAATTTTAGTATACTTCTTTTTATTTTCCGAATCATCAATCCAGGGATTCCAACCATCCTCTAATTTTCTATTGATAAGAGTAACAAGTCGGTTTAAATGCCTTTGCTGAGTTCGTTTATCCTTATATCCGTTAACATAAACTCTTTTTCTTTCCAAATCACCAGATTCAGGATTCACAGAATAATAATATACATAATATCTTTTATTATCCTTTCCTATTTGTGCATATCGGAAGCCAATATTCATAGTATTTACAAAATTTTAAGTTAACGAAAATATTCGGCGATTATTTGGCGACAATAATTTGTCAAAATAAGGGGAAACGTTTGATTTTCAAACACTTCCCCTCGTACCCGGAGCGGGACTTGAATTCTCACACCAAAAAATTTATAATCGTATTTATTTAATTTACAGATTTTTACGCTTTTAAATTCACTCATTTTTACCCCTGGTTTGCCACGGTGCAGTCTACCGTATGGCGATTTTAAAATTATTTCAACAGGTTATGTATCAGCTAAATAATGCCTTTTAGCGGTGCGGGAGTGAACCCGCTACGCTGTTAATAAGTCTATTTTTCTTCCTCTTTTTCGCTAGTTTTCTTCACTTTTTCTTCTTTATCTTCCTTCACTTCTTCTTCACCGGCTATTTTTTTGAGAAGCCTAATTATCTCATTTTGGTTTTTAACAATTTCAGTTTGTTTCGTATACCAGCACCACAATTCACGGAATAATAGAAAAACTAAAGTTGCTACTAGTACAGCAAGAATTAATTGTAACCAGGAATAATCGTTTAACATGGCAATAAGTTTTAATTAATAAATAAGTTAAAAATCCAATACCCAGCCATAACCATAATAGGTAGGTTTTATACTGGCCCTTCCAATATGCTTGTTTGCATCTATCATTAAATAAGTACCAATTGTTGTTAATATACCTCCTACTGCTATGAATGGTATTACACCTTGTGGATTTTCAAAGTAGGGCATTAAACCACTAAATAACAATGTGGCACCTGTACCTGCACCAACAAAAATAAGCCCTTTCTTATATTCTTTATGGAAATTATTCAAATTATATCTCATAGAAGAAAGCTCATAATTAATGCTGTCTTTAAAAGTAATTCGTTGAGATTTGGCAGTGACTTGAAAAATTACAATAATAAATGTTAATAGTAATAATCTTTTCATGATAAAAATTTTTAGTTAAATAAAATTTATCCCAAAATTCTTCAATAGGTTACTCTTTATTCTTTTCTGCCTCCATATAAGTAAGTAATTTTTTGTTTAGTTCACGGTTTTCTTCAACTACCTCAAGATATTTTTGTATTGGGATGCTTTTCATTTCATATTCGGCATTAGGTTCTTGCAAAATTTCTACACTATCATCAAGTATTATGCTTTCTGTTTTGGTTTCACATAATAACCAATTTAAATCAACTTTTTTTGCTCGATGAAAGTTTTGCAATGATTTAACTGTAATATTTAATCTTCCAGCTTCTAATTTAGAAACTGATGAAGGATCAATTTCTAAAATATCACTAAGATCAGTTTGGCTTAGATTTAATGCTTTTCTTATTTTTTTAACTCTCTCGTTAATAGTCATATATAATTATTTTATGAAATTATTCCATTTTTTATTATGAATACCTTGCATATTTAGGAACTATTTCCATATATTTGCGTAAGTAATATACATAAAATACTAATTAAAAACATGCCAAATTATGTTGAACATTAAAAATCAGATAGAAACAGAAATTAAACTCTTAAAACAAGCTTTAATTGAATTTGCAACCGATGAAAACGAAATTGATGATATCATTGAAGTGCTTATTAAAAACGATAGAGGTAATACGGTTGCTCGACAATTAGCAATCAGGCAGTGTGGTGTGCTCTTACGAAGATATGGTTATACATCGACTAAAACCGATGAAATACTCGCAAAAATTACAGGTTTGTCAAATGCCACCATTCGCCTTACAAGGCAAAACGCCAAACTCGAAAAAGAAAATATTCAAAAAATACATCAAAAAGAAAAATCATGAAAAACAATCTTAAGAAATTCCTCGAATTTAATGGTAAAGCCATTTCGTTTTTATCTATTGACGGGCAATATTGGGTTGCTATAAAACCAATTTGCGAAGCTTTGGGTGTTAATTACAACAGGCAATTTCAAAACCTGAAAAAAGACGATTTATTAAATGACGTGTTTGCTAAACAGCAAATGCACGATGCCTCAAACAGGCTTCAAAAGATGGTCGCGTTGCCAGAAAAGTATGTTTATGGATGGCTATTCAGCATAAACAGTGACAACCGTGCGTTGCAAACATATAAAAGAAAATGCTACGATTTACTTTTTGATTACTTCCAAGGCTCTGTAACACAACGTAAAGAATTGATAGAAGAAAAAATTTACATTGAAAAAGATATCCGGGAA
>Ga0307378_10008739_pt1 | contig 13397 bp, 12 predicted proteins | sample UN1MG_FD_202238 | JGI IMG/M metagenome (GOLD analysis project Ga0307378, IMG submission 202238) | Soil microbial communities from Risofladan, Vaasa, Finland - UN-1 | ecosystem: Environmental > Terrestrial > Soil > Coastal area > Acid sulfate soil | place: Finland: Risofladan, Vaasa | collected... | reverse complement strand
TCCAGGTCTTCGAGGACGTGGCCTACGTCTACGGATCCGCGGCCGCCAACTTCGGTCAGGCCGAGTATGGAACCAAGACCTTGTTCATTCGAACGATCCTTGGCATGACGGGGCACTGGACGTGGTCTGCAGTGTGTGGTGCCGGGCTGATTTTCCTCCTCGGTCGTCCAGCGGAGAAGCCACGTCGTCTGCTCGGTGTTGCGCTGATCCTGTCGTCGATGTTCCTGCACTGGGCCTGGGACTCGATCGGCGGTTTGACCGGTGGCGCCCAGTGGGCGATTTCGATCTACGTCCCGCTCTCGATCGTCAACCTCGCGATCTTCATCTGGATCTACCGCAAGACGGTGGCCAAGGAGCGCACATGGGCGCGGGCACTGCTCGCCGCCGAAGTCGACCGTGGCGTCATCACGGCCGGCGAGCTCGACGCGGCGGTCGGTTCCCGCAAGGCGCGCAAGCACTTCGTCAAGTCGCAGCCGAACCATCGCAGCACCAAGCACGTGCTCGAAGCGACCAACGATCTCGCCGACGAGATCGCGAACGCGTACGCGAACGACACCCCCGGGGTCGAGCACGCCCGCGCCGAGATCGCCCGTCTGCGTGGCTAGGTCTCGTACCCATGTCCCGTGAGCAAACGGCTCGTGACGCCGTCCAGGCGCTGATCCCCGACGACACCATTCTCGACGTCGCGCTGACCTACCCGCGCGGGTACACGAAGTCGGAGGCGTTCGGGATGGCGGCCGGCGGGTTGATCGGCGGGAGTGACTTCGTCGGTGTGGGTGCCGTGGTGGGCTCCGCGGTCGGCGGCAAGATCTTCACCAACCTGAAGGAGCTTCCTCCGACGATCGTGATTGCCGTCTCCGAGACCGCCGTGTACACATTCGGCCGCAACAAGATGGGTCTGGTGGGCGGCTGGGACAAGCTCATCAAGATGGTCAAGTTCGACCGCAGTACGTTGCGAACAGCTGTCCATCAGCGCGCCGTGACACTCGAGATCACCTTGACCGACACCGAGCACGATGTGTCCGTCGAGCTCGAGGCCAAGCGCCTCGGCAATCTCGGCGTCAAGGAAATCACCGAACTCCTCACCTCCGACTGATCACGTGCCACTCCGTGAGTGAGCACGACATCACCGTCGGACTCACCACGGGGGTGGATGACTCGTAGTCGGCGCCTTGCGCTGGTCAATGACGTCGTGGGGTGATGGTGCAACTCATCCCTCCGACACCAGCGATCTCGAGTGAACGATCCGTAGCCCTAGCTCCTGGAGGGCATGTTGATTCTCGGGCTCCTCGCACCTCGACCCTGAGGTGGTCGCGGTACACCCTGCACAGCGGAGATCTACTCGTCGAGCAGTGTCCGCCCTCTAAGTGTCGAACGGCAAGAAGGACGAACCTGGACGACAGCGCCCTTCTTGTAGCTGCGGCTACAGCTCGAGCTTGGTGAGCCGATTGCTGGAACTCGTCGCCGTGATTGCGTTGCGGAGTGGGACGAATACCCACACCGCTGGGGCTTGGCCCGACAACCCTGGCGTGCCCGCAGTCGAGAGCGTCATCCGTTCCTGGCGTTGCCGTCGTAGAGATCGATCTCCTCGAGATCAATGCCGTCGACCGTCGACGCGTGAGCGTTGTCCAAGTCTCTGATCACCGAATTGCACGCGATTAGCTCGTCGAGGACCCCATCTTCTGCGTAGTCCGCCTCCGCAATCTCGACAAGACGATCAGCAATCAGCACTGCGTCCTCATCGGTCACGGCGCTGATCTCGTAAGTGGCGCGTAGTTCGGCACACGTCGTCGTTGCGGCGACAGCATCGGAGAACGATCCGGCTTCGTCGTTCGAGCCACATCCGGCGGCCACTGACAGGGCGAGGGCGAGTACGACTACGTGAGTAAGGCGGACGGGCATTCGGATCTCCTTTGCTCAGCAGGCAGCCTAGTTGTCGGTCCGCTCGGTGTCCGGCCGAGGTGTGCGGACATGAAGACATCGGAGGGTGCCTCGTACTCACGGCACGGACGTGCCCCATGCCTCGAGTCGATGGATCGTTGAATTCGGTGACGTCGGTCCTCCGACACCAGGCGCTACCCGTTCTCGTGAACTCGTACGGGAGCAGAACCACCACGAGTTCACGAGTTCGCCACGAGACGCCAGTGAACAGTACGAGAACCTCGCTCCGGTCCTCTGACTGCGACTTTCGGGTGGCCGATATTGGCCGCGATGCGGCGGTGTCGGATGGCGGGATTCTGCGTGTTGAAGTGGGCGCACCGAGAGCATTGGGGCGCGTTGACGGTTCCTGCGGCAGTGCACTCGGTCGCACCACAGTGGTGGACGTCGTTGGCGACCGACTCCGCGGAGCGGTCCGTTGATCAACCGACTGGCATCGATCTAGGCTCGCAGCCATGTCGTTCGGCGTTGATCAGCTGATTGCTGATTGCGTGGAGGCGTCTGAGCGCGAGGGCACCCATGCTGGCGTCGCGATTGATGAGGTGCTGTCCCGCGCGGTGAGCAACCCGACCGCGATCGATGCTGAACTCGGCCATCCACGCGATATGCCGGTGTTCTCCACTTGGCATCACACCGATGCGCTCACGATCTTGCACGTTGTGTGGCCGCCCGACGTCGATCTCATGCCCCACGACCATCACGGTCTGTGGGCGACAATTGGGCTCTACGGCGGTCAGGAAGTCAATCGGCTGTTCCGGTCGCTCCCTGGCGGGGGGATCGAGTTGCGCCAGACGAAGACCATGTATCAGCGCGACACGATTGTGCTTGGTGGCGACACGATTCATGCCGTGGCGAACCCGACTCGGGAGTGGACGGGAGCAATCCACATCTATGGCGGTGACTACTTCGCCGACGGCAAGCAGATGTGGGCCGGCACCGATGCCGACCCGACACCGTTCGAGCTCGACAGGCTTCAGGCCGTCCTCAACGATGCGTCGGTGATAGCTCACACCCGCGAGAACGCCGACCGTTGATCTCGACTCGCACGAGGCCGATGTGGTTTGTTGGACTCGGTCAGGCCTTGGGACGCGACGCAGAAGCGCACCCATGTCAGCAAGCTGTTGTCGGCGATCTGGCCGACCCGAACGGCACGCCCGATTGGTGACGTGCACTGGGACCCATTGGTAGTCGCGAGGCCGAACGCTCCGATCCGCGCCTCAGATCCGGTGAAGTGTGCGGGCCTGACGGCCTCAAGAGTGCCCGTAATCCTCCGTAGGACTTGAGGATCCGGTCGTAGGAGCCGTCGGTGAGCATCTCGAGCAGCGAAGCCGTTATCTGCTCGCGGAACGGAGAGCCCGGCTGCAGGGCGATGACCACGAGTTCACGAGAACGTCGTGAGACGCCAGACGTCGGCGAGGGCGCGGCCTACCGGTGGACGAGCGGGAGGTCCTCCCAGGCAGTGTCCTCGCCTCGGCGGCGCAGCTCCTGGTATCGGTCCGCACCCAGCTCGCGCTCGACGCGATCCTGGGACTCCGAGAGGCGCCGCCGATCGAGATCGAAGGGCCTGACAGATCCGGTCGTGCCGCTTGCTTCGGCGTAACCCGCAAGCAGCGCAGACACCTCGAAGTCATCTCGCTGCTCGGCGATCATCGAGAAGAAGTGGGCGTCGAAGGTCCTGTCGAGAACGGTTGTGGCTGCGACAGGTGTGTCGGTGTATTCGCCGACGGCATCGTCGAGCCGGCCGAGATCGATCATCAGCATGCCGAGTTCCCAGAACGTGGGGCCCTTCCCAGCGATCCGGAAGATGTGATGGGCCCGCCGTACGAAGCGCTCCGCCTCGTCGAATCGCGCCAACGCGCGGGACGCGTGAGCTGCGAAACCCAACAGCATCGCCTCTTCCCACTCATCGGCCGGCGTATGCGACGAGACGAAGTCCAGGATCTGGATGTATTCGCCCTCGATCAGCTGGAAGCAGGTTCGCACGACGTCGCCATGCACGTTTGCATTTTCGGACTCGGCAATCGAGATCAACTCGAGGACCTCGGTCTTCGAGGACGCGTCGTTCATCGTCCATGCGGTGAGCATCCGGTTCTGGAGCGGTGCGTACCAGAGCCGAGACCCGGCTTCTCTGAGTGTCAGGTGAGCTTCTCGAAACAGCTGATCGGCGTGCCGGACGTCGTCGGCGATCATGTCTGAGGCCAACGCGTTCGAGAGGAGACCCCGCTCGGCGCGATCGCACACGGAGAGCAGGCGTTGCACGCGTGGTCGCAGCGAGTCGAGCGTTGCTTCGTCCCCGAGGTTCGCTGCGTCGGTGAGTGCGAACGCCAACCCGCGCGGCACATTCGGTGAGTCGTCGTCGACCAATCCGAGCGCACTGGTCAGCCACTTGACCGATTCCCGGTACATGACCCGGTTCCAGAAGTAGGCCCGGAGATCGGATCCGATCTGGAGCGCGGTTTCCCCGCGCCCGGCCTCGATCGCCCAGGTCATCGCAGCCCGGTAGTTGCCGAGGTCGTCGGTCGCGAACCCCATGTACCCCGAGTCCGCGCTGTGCAACCGATCGTCGACCTCGACGGCTGCCGTTTGGAAGTACTCGGCGTGGCGCTCCCTCGCGTCGTCTGCCTCGTCGGCTTCGACGAGTTTGTCGAGCGCGTACTGCCGAACCGTCTCCAGCAGCCGGTAACGAGGGCGCACCTCGGCGTCGAAGGTCACGATCGACGCCTCCACCAGCCGACCCAACAGGTCGAGCACTTCGAAACTCGGCAGTGTCTCGCCGGAGCACACCTCCTCGGCGGCCTCGAGCGTGAACCCGTCGTAGAACACGGCGAGCCGCCGCAGCAGGGCCTGCTCCTCGGGGCTGAGGAGGTCGTACGACCAGTCCATCATCGCCTTGAGCGTCCGCTGCCGCTCGACCGCCGTGCGGCTGCCCCCGGTCAGCAGCCGGAACCGATCGCCCAGGTGTTGTGAGATCTGGTCGACGGAGAGCATCTTCAATCGAGCGGTCGCCAACTCGATCGCGAGGGGGATGCCGTCGAGCCTCACGCAGAGTTCGGCCACGGCGGCGAGGTTCGTTTCGTTGACGGCGAACCCAGGCTGGACCAGACGGGCACGTTCGGCGAACAGCTCGACGGCGTCGGCCTCGTCGTCGACTCGGAGTGATGGCACGCGCCAGAGGACTTCGCCCGTGACGGCGAGCCCTTCGCGGCTCGTGGTCAGGATGTGCACCTCGGGGCACATCCTGAGCATGCGGTCCACGAATTCGGCAACGTCATCGATCAGGTGCTCGCAGTTGTCGATCACCAGGAGTGCACTGCGGCTCGACAGAAAGCGCACGAGCCGATCCTCTGCCGAAGCGGTGGAATCCGGAGGCACGGAGAGTTCGCTCGACACGGTGTCGGCGAGGAGGCCCGCCTCGCCGAGCCCGGCCAACTCGACGAACCAGGCGCCGTGCTCGAACTCGCCGAGGAGTTCCGCTGCAACCTGGAGCGACAAGCGGGTCTTGCCGACGCCTCCGATTCCGGTGAGCGTGACGAGACGCGATTGTCGAACGAGGTCCGTGACCTCTTTGATGTGGCCCGCCCGGCCGACGAACGTCGACAGTTGGATCGGGAGGTTGTGCGGCGCCCGTTCGAGTGTTCTCAACGGGCGGTCATCCTCTGCACCAGGGGAGACCATCCGGTGGAGGCGGATCGGCTCGCCGAGATCCTTGAGTCGGTGCTCGCCCTGATCGACCAGGATGGCGTCCCCGGGAATCTGGTCCCCGATGAGCATTCGCGCCGTGTCGGCGACAAGGATCTGGCCGCCGTTTCCGGCGTCCATCACGCGTGCGCTGCGCGTGATGGTCGAGCCGAAGTAGTCGCCGTCGACCGGTTCTGCTTCACCGGAGTTGAGTCCGATTCGAACCTTCAGCGGCGGCCCATCCCAGGGTTCGGATGCGAGCGCCGCGGACGCGGTGGCGGCCGCAGCCAGTCCGGCCGACCCGGACTCGAACGCTGCAGCGAAGCCGTCGCCGGTGTGCTTGAAGACATGGCCGCCGGCGTTGGCGACATGGTCACGGAAGATCTCGTCGTGACGGGTCAACGAGCGGCGCATGCCCGACGGGTCCGACTCCCAGAGCCGCGTGCTGCCCTCGATGTCGGAGAACATGAAGGTCACGACTCCGCTGGGAAGACTCATTCGGGCACGTTAACGCTCTTGCCAAGAGGCCAACTGCCCCACCTGCGTTCACGACGAACTCCCTGGCCTCGTCGATCTCGAGCGAGGTCTCGTCGATCTGGCCGTCGGCGGCCCGATGGCGCCAGTCCCGGAGTCGTCCGACCGTTGAGGTCGGTGACCGCGGTCCTCCCACACCAGGTCGCTGCGAGCCGCCAGTGACCGGTATGAGACTCTGCCCACCAGTCCTCCGACACTGAGCTCTCGCAGGCGATCATCGAGCACTGCACTTGGGCCCAACTGCAGCGCGTGCTCATCGTGCTCGACCGGACTACGAAGCGCACGTTCTGTGTGGTCGACGATGAACAGTTCGGGGTTCCCGGACGGCTCTGCGGCTGTCGCGGCGTCGCGAATGTCGACCACGACATTCGGGCCTGATTGATGCTCGAAGGGCGTTCCGACGGTTGTTGAATACTCGGTTCGGGCGCAGACCGGCTCAGGTTGCCTCGAAGTCATTCGCGACTGTGCCGGCGAACTCGGTTCCGGCTTCGAGATCTTCGGTGTTGGCCGAGTCGGCGCGCACCATGACGACGGCGACTTGATCATCGAGATCCATCGCCCAGACGCGATGTGTGGTCGCGGGGAAGAGTGTGAGGAAGTTCGAGCTCGCCCACCCGTCGGGCGCTGACACGAATGCCCCGACCTCATTGCCGTCCGGAACGTCGAATTCGACGCCTGATACCGTCTCGCCGAGCAGCGTGACGGTGTCGCCGATCTCGCCGAGGTTCGTGATGAGCCCGTCCTCGGCCAGCGATTCCAGGAATGCGACGAATGCGGCTGCATCGACGGGGGGATCTCCGAGCGTGCTGGCGAAGATGCCTGCGGACGGATCGTCGGGCGGGAGGATGAGCTGGCCGACGGCGCCGATGTGGACAACTGGTTCGGTGGCTCCTGTGAAGTCGCCAGGGGCGTCGAGGGAGAGGAATTGCGCCGCACTGAGGACGGTTGCGTCGACGGGCAGTCGCATGATCGTGTCGCCGAACAGAAGTGTTCGGTACTGGTCGCCTGCCGTGACGTCGGTGAAGAACCCGCCGTACTCGATCGGCTCCCTGCCGTTGCGAGGGTCGGCGAGCGTCGGGCCGACTTCGAGCGATGCGACGACGCCATCGACGACGTCGCTCCATTCATCGTCCGAGATGGCCGTCCCGATCACCAGCGGTTGGGGGTCGTCCTGGTCGATGATCCAGACCCGTCGCGGGAGTCCGTCGCCGAAGCTGAGCGCACCGCTGGCGACGACGCCGCCGATCGACTCTCGTGGTGACGTGGGCGTGATGTCGAAACGGCGGACGGCGTAGCCGCTGATCGGGTCGACGTCGGTCTCGGCGACGTCCCATCCCGAGTCGAGCAGCTCGGCCGTCCACTCGTCGGGCGTCGAGAGTTCGTTCTCTCCCCACCGCGACAGGAAGAAGACGCGGTCACCGTCGAGGTCCCAGCCGATCGTGCCCGCCCCGTGCTGGCCGAGACCGAACGGCTCGGGCACGTCGAACACGACTTCGGTGCCCAGCCGGTAGCTGTGGTAGCGGCCGGGCTCCTCGTCTGGGCCACCCGGGACACCTCCGTCACCGAGCGGTTCGATGCCGTCGACGAGCAGCTCCGTCGGCTGCTCCAGTGGCGGTGCAGGCGCGCGGGGTGCGCCTTCATCGGGTTCGTCAGACAACTCCTCGGGCGCCGAGGTGGAGGGTGTTTCGGTGCTGCGTGACTGGGTCGGTTCCGGGGTCGTGGCAGCGACCTGTGCCGGTTCGGTTCCGGCCGACGCGCCGTCGCCGTTGCTCTCGCTGCCGCAGGCGGCGAGGGTGGCGACGAGCGTGGCGGTGAGGATGATGCCGGGGGCGGATGTTCGGGGTCGCATGTCAGTCTCCTGTGGGTGTGGTGATGGGTGATGGGTCGGGGGTGTCGAGCTCCTGGAGGGTGAAGGTTCGTGGGGTCTCGCCGTCGTCGACCTCGACACGGACCAGGCCGGCGAGTGGCGAGATCCAGAAACGGGTGCGGATCCGATCGAGTGAGTTGTTGGTGGTCCAGTCCACGTCGATGCGTCGGGCCTCGTAGCGGCCGGCCGGTGTGACGACGACTTCGGCGGGCCCCGCGGCAGCTGTGTAGTCGACCACGTCGCCGGCGCACATCGCCGTTCCCGAGCCGCTCAGGTCGATCGTGGCATCGCAATCGACCCATGCGCGTTCGGGGTCGAGTAGCAGGAGCGGGAGCCGAACCTGTCCCGTCGCGTCGACTTCGAACCGGACCTCGCCGAGGAACTGCCGAGGCGGGACATCGGCGGTCGCGACCCGAGCTTGGGCGCGGCCTGCGTCCTCCATCCGGACCGTGAGCGACGCGCTGGCCGCACTGTCACCGGACGCGATCGGGCCGGTCGCGAGTCGCCAACGGGTGCCGGATCGGAGCAGATCTGCGGGGAACACGGTTGCAGGTGGGCCGGCGAGGTCAGCGGCCGGTTGTGAGTCGTCGCCGCTGACCACGGCCAGTCCGAGCACGAGGACAATCGCCGCAGCAGCTGCGGTCAGGGGCACAAGCCAGCGTCGGCGACCGAGCGCACGCTGCGACTCCGAGCGGACGGAAACCAACGCGATGCCGTCATCGTTGTTGTTCGCGTCGCGGTCGTCGTCGGCAACTGCTTCAGAGAAGTTGGCAACTGCGTCCGAGAAAGCGGCGTCCAGGCGCGCCTCGATCCTGGCCTGCGCATCGGAGGACAGCGGACGAGAGATGTCCGGGCGCACCGAGAGTCGGTGCAGGGCGTCGACAGTGCGGTCGTCGGTCATCAGGTCCTCCTCGACCAGCTGTCGTTGTCAGCGGTTCCGGCGTCGATTGCAGCGGCGAACGAGCGTCGGGCGCGGGCGAGCAGGCTCTCGACTGCTCGGTAGGAGACGCCGAAGCCATCGGCGATCTCGTCGAGGCCCCAATCGTCCAGATATCGCAGCGTCAGCACCGTTCGCTGCCGAGTCGGGAGTGACGCGAGTGCAGCGGTGACGTCATCGTCAGGATTGGAAGCCGGCGGGTCGAAGCACTGTTGCCGGGAGCCTGCGAGGCGGTCGACTGCTCGCGAGCGCGCTGCCATGTGGCGCCAGTGGTCTACCAGCCGGCGCTTGGCGACCACCGTGAGCCAGGCCGGTGTGACCTCGGCGCCGCGACCTCGGGCGAACTGGTGAGCGGCGGCCTCGAACGTCTGGGCGGTGATCTCCTCGGCGAGAACCGCATCGCCGCAGCGGTCGTAGACCACGCCGTGAACAAGTCCGTGATGCTCGCGGAAGCACGCCGACAGCCCGCTGCGGGCGGCGTGATCACGGGCACTCATACGGGACTATCGGATCACGGCGCCATTCCCCGTCGCGCACACCGGGAATCCTTGCCGTCGATCAGGTCGGACATCACACGAGGACCACGAGATTGTCACAGCATCGTGCAATTTGCCAGGTCCTCGAACGATCGCGGAGGGGTTCGGGCGGGCACGCTTCGCCCTCGGAGTCGTTCAGACATCCCAGCGTGCGCGTGTCGGCCTGATGTTGCTGCGCGCGGATGCAATGCTCGCGACCGAGCGGCAATCGCAACCCGAGCCCGGTGGCAGTGCGCCGCACCGCCGGCGGTGCGAGCTCGACCGTCGGGCTCGTGACCGAAAGCGCGGGTCCCTTCGCTGCCAACGCTGCTGATCGGTGCGCTGACATCCGCTACTCGATGCGCCGCGTCGTCGTGTTGAAGCTGCGCAGTGCTCGGTTCAAGATGATGGCGGGAACCGTTGCATGGAACTCGTCTTCGATTGCAGCGCTGTTGATTCGAAGCGTTGGATCGGTGCGTTCCTTGAGTTGGCCGACGAACCGTCCGAGGTCGTCGACCATGTCGAGATGCGCAGCTGGGGGCTTTGCAGGATGCCCGTCGGCCAGGTTGAACGCTTCATGGCGACGACCGGCGTCGGTCTCGAGCGACCCAATACCGAAGAACACCTCAGCGTCCAGTCGATCGCCGTCGGGGCGTTGTCGTTCGATGTCAAAGATCACCTCGTTGTCCCACCACAACGATGGGCTGCTGCAGATGTAGCGGTCAAACGTCGAGGTCGCCGTCAACAGCGTGTACGCGCCGAACAGCCCGCCGAGCGAGTGACCGAAGTAGGTGACGTCACCGGCAGCGGTCGGGAACCGATTGGCGATCCACGGGCGGAGCTCACCGGACACGAACTCGATGAACGCGTCCGCGTGTCCTGATCCCGGGAAGCGGCTGCTGGGTGTCGGGGTCAGGTCACGGGCCCTGATCTCAACGGTGTCGATCACTCCGCCTGCGTCGGCGTAGCCGACACCAACAATCAGCAGCGACGGCACCAGGCCAGGAATCTGCATCAGTCGCACCGTGTCGACTGCCAACCCGAAGAACCCGTTCGCGTCAGTCACGAACAGGATCGCCTGTGGTGCTGGTCCGCAGTGCCCGACAAATACTCGGAACGTGTCGCCGACCGCCTCGGACTGCAGGTCATGAACCTCGGCTCCGCCCAACGCATCTCGCATCCACGCAGTCTTTCGCAACCACCAACATCGATCCGACCGAGTTGGCAGGAATTGGCTGGTGCGGCTCGCACTCCACTCGCAATCGCGGCCCGCACCGCTCCGATCCGCGTGCCACCGTGCCGGCCGACGTGTTGGACGTCTGGCTGCTGATCGGGCGGCGCACAATTCCAGCCCGTCGAGCGAGCGAAGTCCGTCCGAGAAGGGCACCTCGACGCTCGATCTGGTCCTCGAGAACGCGCGTCGGCCTTGCAGAGCGGCAGGTCCGGCCGCCGTCGATCCTCGTGCCGACTCGATCAGCGGCCGCCAATCGAAAGACTCTGCTGGCGTGGTCTCAGTCCGTGTCGGGTAGCTGGCCGAAGAATCCGAGGACGCGCGTGACCTTTCCGCGATCATCCACTTCTGTCACATCGAATCCAGTCACGACAATCTCGCCGTATCGACTGATCTGCCACGAGTAACGGTGCAGACCATGGTGGCTGTCCACCCCGCTCGTTCGCGAGTACTCGGCGCCAGGAAATCCAGCCTGCACGTTGTGAACATTCGCTTCGAACTCGTCGAGACCGTGCGTCTCGACGCTGGGATCAATGAACTCGACACCTGATGCCAGAGCCCGCTCCAGGTGACTCCGGACCATCGAAGGATCAGACTCGTTCCATGCGGCAAGCATGTGATCGAGTGAGTTGGGATAGGCCATCGATGAACTCCTCGGTGAGGCTGGCATTGATGCCCGACGTTACTGGTGGCGATCTGGCCGGGTGTGATGCTGCCGACCGCCCGTATCGATGAGTCGACGAGACTGACCTGAGCGAACAGAACGGCATTTCCGACCGGCAACAGCACGCCGGGCCCCGCTCGTAATCGCGGACGCGAATGCTCCGGTCCGCGCGCAGTCCCGGCGCACTGTCGGGGCCAGTCCAGTGTGCACGCCACTGCACAATCGCCGACACGTGTCCCCACCCACCAGGCCGACGGACCGTGGAGATCGGTGACGACGATCCTCAGACACTGAGGCTTGTCGTCCGCGACTATCGGGTGTGCGACATGGGCCGGCGTGTGGCGCTGGCCAAGAGACCAGGCAGGGGCAGTCAGTTCGAGCCGTTGGCGGGGCGCAGCATCGGCCAGATCGTCGGCGAGTCGCCGGCCTGGATCTCGGCAGTGACCGCGAACCCGAATCGCTCATACAGCGGAACGTTCAACGGGCTCGACGACTCGAGGTATGCGACGCCGCCGCTGCGATCGACCTCCGCAAGCGTGTGGGCGAGCAGCAGCGAGCCGAGCCCGGCGCCTTGCCGGGACGGATCGACGCCGATGCCAGGCAGGTGCCAGTGGTCGACCTCCGGATGCGACGCACCGACGTGCTCCATGAACTCGAAGACCACACCGAGGCGTTCGGGCTCGAGGGCCGCCTCCAGCACGCCGCCGAGCGCTACTTCGTCGACGGACTCGCCCGGCGCGAGCCAGCAGGCACAACCGGAGGAGTCGTCGGTGCGGAACGCCGTGCCGAGATCGAATGCAGTGCCTCCGTAGTGGCGGATCACCTGTGGAAAGGCAGTGAGGTACTGGTCGGCGTCCGGGAACATCCACCGCATCAGCGGGTCGTTCACGAAGGCGGCGACGAAGGTGGCCGTGCATCGCTCACGGTCTACGGGTGTCGCGGGCAGTACGTCGCGTGTGTGGGTCATGGTCATGGGTGTGCTCCTTGGTTGAAGTGCCGACGGAACGCGACCATATTCGAGAAAGCATCCTATTGTCAATAGATATCTATTGTGAATAGTGGTCTCTCTCGTGTATCGTTGTTCCAGTCTGATGTCTGCCAACTCGCGTCGCTCGTACCACTCTCCGCTGCGGGAAGAACAGGTCCGCCTCACGCGCGACCGGATCCTTGACGCGCTGACCGAACTGCTGGCCGACCGACGAGCTGACGACATCACCACCCGGCAGATCGCTGAGCGCGCCGGTGTGTCCCAGCCCACCGTCTACCGATACTTTCCCGACCGAACAGCGCTGCTCAACGGCATCACCGAGCGGATCAACGAGCTCGCGGCCGAGTCGGACGGGGGTGGCTACGCCCTCGAGAGCATCGACGAAATCGGCCCCCGCATCGAATGGCTGTTCGCGACGTCCGACACGATCCCGGTCGAGATGCGCGCCGAGGCGCTGCTCAACGCTGACCCTCGACGCTTCGGTGACGACACCCAACGGCACACCGACGAGATGCTGGCCGTCGTGACCGCCGAGTTCCCGGAGCTGGATGAACGCCAGCACATCCAGCTCACCGGTCTGCTGCGGTGCCTCGGATCGTCGCAGGCGTGGCTACGGATGCGCGAAGAGTTCGGCGTGCCCGGTGCCGAGGCCGGCCCACTCATGCGCTGGGCGGTCGACACCCTCGTCCGTGCCGCGCGTGCCGGCGAACTGCCCCAGATCGACGTTGCACGACCAGAGGATGGCGACACACGATGAGCAAACTCGGCGAGCACAATCCAACACCGACAACCGAGCCGGGCTTCGAGGCGCCGGCACCGGGCCGATGGGAACTCGAAACCGCGCACCACGGGCTCCGCCCGCTGTCACCGTTCATCCGTCAGGCATACCAACGAGCCTTCGAGGGCGGCATCGCCGAACCGTTGCAGCGCTATGGCCTCCCGCTCGCGACCGTCGAGGCCAAGTTCGTGCACGGTTGCCTGTACATGCGCCCGCTCGCGATCGGCGAGAAACCCGGGTCGTCCCCGAAGGGTCCCCCGCCCGCGT
>Ga0307378_10008738_pt1 | contig 13398 bp, 15 predicted proteins | sample UN1MG_FD_202238 | JGI IMG/M metagenome (GOLD analysis project Ga0307378, IMG submission 202238) | Soil microbial communities from Risofladan, Vaasa, Finland - UN-1 | ecosystem: Environmental > Terrestrial > Soil > Coastal area > Acid sulfate soil | place: Finland: Risofladan, Vaasa | collected... | reverse complement strand
TACGAACGCAAGAAAAGCGAGCTGGTGGAAGCTGCTAGAAAACAACTTGCAGCATTTAACATTTTCGTAGCAGACGTGGGCAATGGGCCTAGGGTTCTTGAGCGACTTGAAGCAACAATCATGCTTACCCTCTACAAAGACGTGCCGCCTTTCTGCGATATTCCAGACAAAGGGATGATGCTTGCTCCAAGATGGGGAATGGAAAGTCCGATTACGGTATTTATGTGCAGCGCGGTGAAACTCTATGGGATTCCGCAGCAGCTTAAAATATAACGTATGTGGCACAGCTCACCCAAAGCATAAGCCAGCTAGCCCTACCACCATCACAGGAAGAAGCCAAGAAAGGAGGATGGTGGCAGTTCTGGCGCTAAGGATTAATGCTTGAAAAAGAGTTGATCGTCGTGTCGTTCTCTCTGAAGATGCTACGTCCGGCTAAGAAAGAGCTGGATAAGATGGATAACGACAAGGCACAAAAAATCTATAACCACATTGAGCAGCTAAAGAGAGAGCCTTTTAGACCACACCCGGGGATGAACATCGATAAAATCGCGGGCAAAGAGAAGCCACCAGCATATCGCTTGAAGATTGGAAGAATCCGGGTTGAGTATTTCGTAGATGGCCAAATGATAGTGATTTTCAATATCTTCATGAAGAAAAGGAAATCTGATTACAGATAAAGCGATATACAAGAGGAGACCAATAATATTATGATGGCCAGCAGCAAGACCCTACTTAAAGATGGATCTCTCTCCGATAGGGATTTTGAAGGCGTGATCTTAGAAGACAAAGAGACCGAATGCTCTGATGACATTTGGGCTTACTATGAGGCGCACAAAGACGAGCTTGAAGACCTCGATGAGTACGCCCGAGCCCGTGGCCTAGTTGAGCATGTGATCGGATAACTGCTATATTTTATATCTTTTCTATTATAATTTCTGTAATGCCCTAGGATCAACGATCTCCCGGCATGATGGATATACAGGACAATGCCACAGATGGGTTGAAGGCCGTGGGATGAATGGGGGCGAGAGGGCGAAGTTTGGATAGTGGTGAATGATGCCCTTCGCCCAAGATTATAGCAACGGACTTGAATAATTGCTTTATGGCCCGGAGGGATGACACCACACCATCTTGAGGAGAGTAGCATGGGTCTCCGGGCCAGTTGGATATAGAGCGGCAGTGTTTATGAAGGCTGTGGATGGCATGGCAAGGACCCTGTCGCAATGGTACTTGCCGGAGAACTTGCCTTGCAAGAGTGGTGCAGCTGATTACCAACTGGCCAAGTTTAGCCAATAGATTAATATATCCTAATGGCTAAACTAATACAGTATGGGACGCGGATTATCAGAACTACAAAAGGCAATTCTGGAATTGGCCTGGGCAGAATACGAGAGGCATCATAATGCTTCCAAAGACAAGGAGCTGGTGGCAAGGTGGCAGCAATGGGACCACGACAATTTCAAACGGTACTTACTACCCGACGATGAAAAGCCTATTCCACCGGCAGAATTTGTGCCTTTCATAGAGGATAATTGGATGGGATATGCTTGGATTGCTGACATATTCGTGAGATACTACCATTGGACACCGCGCTCTATTACCCGACGCGGCCAAAGCAAATTCTCTAAATCAGAGATAGGGACTAAGCCCTACATGGCCGCATATATAGCCGTTCGCAAAGCATTAACCAGGCTGCAAGATAGAAAACTAATCTCCATTTCGGGAGACATAACTAGCTATGCTCTGACTATGGCCGGGCAGGATCTAATGGCTAAACTATAGGCATAACCAAAATCTCGCCTCGTTTTACCTCACAAAATGATCAAATCGCTATCAGTAATCTAATGGCTAAACTGGTGTAGAGATGTAGTGCCCCATTACCCAGGATGTACGGCCAGAATGTGACTCTACCAAGTCGTTGCAGTTGGCAACGATCTGAAGAGAATATCTATCCAGCCCAAAAAATGATATTTGTCTGCTATTATAATAGAAACGAAACCGAAACGGTATTAACAGATCAACTAAAGCAAGCATCAAACGGTTATTATCCATCTCGGATTTATGATTTTATCTGTATATTTTTCGACAATATTAACTAGGTGAGCTTATATGCTCAGGCTTACGCACCCATCCGACCGTTGCCAAAGGTCACGGTAGCCCATAATCGGTGCATTCTGCAGCTCTTCCACCTTCGCGGTTAGGCGTGTGGTCAAGCGGCCATCGTTGGGCCTGTGGCCGCACCTCAGAGCGGGCCAAAGGGCTTCAGCTCTTCTCATGGCTCTGATAGTCTCCTTGCGGCTTACAGGCTCACCTCCGGCTCCCTGGAAGAGTATCCTGGCCTGTTGGGAGTCCAGGGCGATCTCCTTTCTAGGGCTATCTTGGACGGTGACCTTGATGTATTCAACAATCTGCACCGCTCTTGCCATGATCTTTGAGCAGACTTGAACGATCTTCCCGCCTTCTGCAGGCCGGCTCTTCAGAGCATCGCGAATCTTAGTTAAGAATTGTCGGATGTAGGCATTGAGCATGATCATCTTTGTTATGGGGGATCTCTCTGCTTTCAGAGCACCGGCATGGTCTTCTGTGAGCCGGGCCAGCTCCCTTCCTCGGACTATGCCAGCATCCCGGACCATCTCAGCCATTTCGTTGTGGGTGAGAACCATCTCGTTTAAAAGTCCCTGCAGCTCCGAGGCAGGAATTTCAAGAATAGGATCATCAAGCGGTACAAAATCGGCTTTGGGTGGCTTGCTCCCAAAGCTATTTATGCTAGCATTGGCTATCTCTGACATACTGTATTCACCTGCACGGTGTTTTCTCCTGTCCAGGGCGGCAACCCTGGGCCGGAAACCAGTTTTTTTTATTACTATTATTTTGATTTGGATATCATTTTTGACTTAAATAACTAATTGTTCATAGGCAAAGCTAAATCCTGTCAGTGGAAATTGTTATCAGCATCACATTTCACCAAAATGGATGCTATGGGATGGCTTCGGCTATCCCTTTCACACTTTAACGAACTTTGCTTTATCATTTGGATTCTCGGGCTCAAGAACCAAGACAAGCACCTCGCGGCCCGCGAGTTCTTTACCGACCAATACGCGGCCAATCTGATCTACTTTTTTATAGACCGGGTCTTTGATGAGGTTACGCTTGCCGATTCCCTCTATTTCTATTTTAGACATTATTATCTCCAAGACATCCTTACGCGATTTCTGAATAAATACTTTTCCTTTTAAGGTATTAAGGCCGAAGAGTTAAAATAGTCATAATGACTATTAAGTTATTGGTGAAATGTGATGTCTGGAAGAAATCTCTTAGAGGGCCGAACCGGCCCAGTAACGCAATCAATAGACGCTGTTAAGAGCCTGTTAGCCTATGTGGGCAGTGCAAGCGATCCCATGCCAAGCGATGTGACCTTAGATAATGGCCGTTTGGTGCTGGTTTTGAGCAATAAGCGAGATGCCTATTACACTTGCACATCGCGGGCCTGTTCATGCCCTGGCAACCAATTTAGGCATAACTGCAAGCATCAACGGCGCTACTTCCCACAAGAGACCGCGAAGCCCACCGCGATGGCATCCGAGAGCATTAGGCCGGCTGCTGGGTGGATAGGCCTGAACGGCCAGAAGGCGAACGGCCCTGTAGAGGCCTGAAGCCTCCTATTTTGAGCGGATAGGGCCTGCCAACTATCTTGGCAGCCTATCCTTTTTCCCTATCGGTGAGCTGCCAAAAGTGCTCTGACCTGCCAAGTGTCTTTGGCAGCCCAAAAACGCTATCTACATCCATCCTGGCAGGCTGCCAACTGCACCGTCGCAGCGGATGGTTTTAGCCTGGTCTTGGCAGGTTTCTCCCCCTTCCCGCACCCTACCCTCTCTTCCCGCTGGCCGGTGCGCAAACGCCAGATAGAACTGATATGGCGGCATAAGGACCATATATGCAGGCTAATACCTTCGATGTGATAGAGAGGCGCAAGCGCATCATATTTTTCAAGCTCGGCAAGCTCTGGGTCTTCAAGCAGTTCTTCGATAACAGGGTGGTTTACAATGCGCTTCTTGACTACTACAACAAAGACCTCTATCGCTTCGAGTTCAAGTCCATCGGCGCGAGGAACAACGCTCTCAAGCTCTTGGAGCGAAACGGCTTCGACTACGACCTGGTGGAGGACCTGAAGGGCTACTTGGTCCAGCTCCCCAAGAGTGCCAAATATGCCCAGATCCTGAAGAACTCCGTGGCCTTCAAGGAGACCGCAAATGAGCGGATGTTCCTGATGAAGGATCTGGCAGCGGTCGAGGAGGCGTTGGGCCTGGGCGCGAAGATCTACGAAGGGGCAAGTCCTTTCTGAGAGCTTAACTCCTTCAGCCTCTGGATGGCCTCAGAGGTTCGGGCAGCCTCCATGCTTTTCTCCGCCTCGTAATAATTTATGATCTCATCAATAGTGGCTCGCAAAGCATACATTTTCAAGGGTCTGCCTTTTTCCTTGCTTTTGATCTCATGCTCAGTGATCCAGTCCCTTTCTCTTAGGGCTTGCATGGCGATGCTGACCTCTGGTTGGCTCAATCGTGCACCTGTTTCAATTTCCCTGGCAGATCTCTCGTTGTGATCCTTGAGGAATGTTATGACTCTGGCCACGGTTCTTTTTATGCCCAAGCTCTCTAGGCCCAGCATGAACTCCAAGTCTTTCTTATCTGCAACCTTGATAGTAACGTCTCTGATGATGCATCCCTTCCTACGCTTTCGACAAATATCATAGTCATATAAATAATTTCTTTTAAACAGGTTTATCATAAAGAGAAAAGTCCGATTGTTATCGATATTGGTGATCTCTCTTTCGTGCTCGAAAAAGTTCTATGGCATTTTATCTGATGTTTCTAAAAATGACATAGAACTAAATCATTGCCAAAAATCACTTTCGCAACGCTCGGGTGATCCTTTTCAACTATTACTATTATCTTTCAGGATGGAGGCAGCCTTACCCTCTTGCTACTCCCTTTATGGCTGGCTCCTATTATCCCTTTTACAGCGAGAATCAAGTTGCCTATGGGGTTCTTCCTCTCCCGGCACACACTCTTCTTTCCTGGATCCGGCCAGCAGGTCAACTTGGTATGGCCTGCACTGTCTGGAATAGATTACTTTCGGCCCGTACAGATTGAGTTTAAATACCTCTGCCCACCTACCTACTTTACAATGCCCGAAGGTCGACCCTTGAAGTGTCATCATTGCGGCCATATGTGGAATTACAAAGGCAAAAGCAAATTTTACGCGACTTGCCCGCACTGCCTGTATAAGGTTAGGGTTCAAAGTGAAGAAAAATCTAAACAGTCTAAATTAGGGGGCGAGTGAGTAGCTAGCCTTAAGAAGAAATCTAAAGCAGAATTACTGCAAATTGAACGTGAGCAGGAGCGGGAACCGGAACACCTTGATCTTGATGCTAAAGTCTATCCGGCGTATATCTTGGTAGATGAGGAGGGCAGGCAGGTCGAGATCGTACGCGGTCAATATGAAACTGGAGATAACGGTGAAGAGGGCGGCATTACAGCTAACGACCGAGAAGGATATAGGAATTTCAAAACAAAGCGAGTGATGCAGAGCTGGAATGAAATCACCAACTTCGATACCCCTGGCGAATTCAAACCCGGTCATAAAAAGCGTCCAATTCCCGAACACATTGATCTAACCCCGCTACTTACGACCACCGACGACAACGAACGAACGAAATTAAACGAAACTATTACCATTGAGCAACCGGTTAATTGGTGGATCAACGAATCAGGGGAATCCGTAAAATTATACAAAAATGGCAGGCTTGAGGGCGAATTCAAAGGTACAAGCAAATATCATCAACTCTGTGTCGAATTTCCTCGTGATACATCGCGTCTCTGGCAAACGGTCTTAGGCGAACGCATTAAGCCTACGCAAATCAGCTCGCTATTATCTCAGAACTTAGACGATACACCTAGATCACCTAATTTTTGCTATAAATGGGATCAGACGGATGAGGCTTATTACATAATGAAAACCAAAGAAGGGCTTGCTGAATTCATCGCTGAGACGGTGCCAAATTACTACTGTGTGCCTGCTGCCTCTCCAGACAGATGGCGTTTCAAATGTCCCGACCGCAAAAAACTCTTAGTGCCTAGTGCGCGCGTATGGGGCGATGCTGGTGACGACGATGTGGGTGAGTGCAACAACTGGGATGATGGAGGCGGAGCCTCCGAACTGCCTCCACCCAACACCCTACGGGGTGACATCCTCATTTACATCAATCCAAAGACAGGTCAAGCAGAGTACACGTGCCCCCGATGTAGCCATAACAACAACAAAAGATTCGGGGGAGATGGCCGTCCTGTTAAACATCCGATATCCAGAGAACTGAGAGCTATATTGTCGGAGGCGGGTATAATCCCGTCTAAAGAATATAAAAATAAAGACCGAACCGTGGAGGCCGATGCGATCATTACACTGGTTAACACGACCCCTGGGATCAGTTACTACAGAATTGACCAGACTTTTGGATGGCCGAAGGGAACAGCCGAACGTCTCATTAAAAATCGCCTGGAAGGTAAGGTCAAGGTTCGCAAGGGCAAGAAGGGATATAGAGTCTATCCTGCGTAAAATCGCTATGCTTCGCAATATTTTTTTAGAAATAGGTGTAAATTATGCATATAGTACTAATGAAGAAAGACCTTTTTTCGAGGTGTTTATGCAACCAATTGGAATGAAAATTTTGATTCAACGAGATAAGAGCGGTGAATTTGATTTGAGAATTCCGGCATGGATAGGCGATCAATTAGGTGGTTTATTGTTGATGCAATACGATGGCGATCAACTGACGATCTCGCCGGTAATTTTATAAAAACATTGTATAGCTGTTGAACACTAAATTTTAGCCATGAATTGCCTTAATTAGCTTTGGCTATTCAAAAAAACTGATTTTACCAGGCCGTTAGACCGGCCCGGCACTAAAAAGAGGTCTTCATGAATATACACTACTTCCAAGGATTTAAAGCTTTCCATAACAACCAAAAGCGTTTGAAATGTCAAAAAAAGGACGAATTTAGCCGCGATATTTTGCAGGCGGTATAAGATGGCCGCTAAAAATGGCTTCTCTAGATCCGATCATCTCAAGGCGGAGTGGGCAGCACAGATCTTAAAAGAATCCGCACGAAACCAAACAACCGCGAGAGCTTTACATTATTTTGCATTAGGCCGCCAAGACTATCCACTCTTCAAAAAATCTGGGCTAGCTGGTTTGCGAAAGTATGAAGACAACGATGCTGCAAGTTTAACTAGCTGGATTGCATTAGCAAAACGTCTTGGACTGATTGAATGGGACAGGCTGCCAGATGAAAGTGTTGGCGAATACGGTGAGCTGGTATTTGATCCCTCAGAATGTGATTTCTCTTACGAATACACTTTGGATAGGCCCGAATTCTATGAACTGTCTGAACTGAAGAAGTACCTGGGGCAAAATAGCTTTGTTTTCGGATACACACGGATCAAACGCGATCAGCCGTATCATTTGGAACTATGGGTTGAAAAGGCCACCATGAATAGTATTCTGCGGCCTGTATGCACTAAGTATGGTGCTGTTCTGGTGACGTTCCAAGGACACTGCTCATGGGGCGCTGTTTGGAAGTTATGCAAGCGTGTGAATGATGACGACCGGCCAGCATTGATATTCTATCTATCAGACCTGGACTCTTCAGGTTTTAGGATGGCCGTCGAGCTTTCGGAGAAGATTACCGAGATAAACGATAACTTTTACGGTGGACAGCTCGATATTCGAGTCAGAAGAATAGGCCTAACGCCTGGCCAGGTGGTTGATTTCAAGATCCCATTAGTTGATCGCAAGAGCACTGAATTAGCTAACAACGAATTATATAAAAATTATGTGGAATCTTATGATCTTAATCCAACTAAAAAAGCAGAACTCGATGCTTTAGAGCGGTATTATCCGGGTGGAGTGGCTGCTTTCGTCGATCATTGGCTAAGCAGGTTCTATGATTCTGAATTAGATCAACGGTGTGCCTCGGTAACTGATGAATATGTAGGATCAATGTCTGAGGTATACGGACTGCCTGAGAACGTGGTATCTCTTAGACGTAAGATATTGACAGATCTAGAAGATCTAATTAAGCTCGAAGACGGTCTAGAAGCGCCTGAAGGCGAAGAAATCTACATTGACCTTGAACCGGAGACTTCTGACCCCGACGAAGAATCTTGGTTGCTGGACACTCAAAACGATATCAATCCTGCACACGAAGATATTGATTTTGCGAGGAGGCGGTGAGCATGGCAGCGTCAATTCTCGATAACCTATCGGAAGAGCTGACATCCCTCCAGCAGTTTTGTGTGCGCTATGAAAAGCAGCCATTCATTAAGACACCCAAAACGGGCAAATTGACGGCGTCTTGGGCGGGAGTCGAAGGCGAGTGGGCAGGGCCGGAAGGATATTTGACTTTCTCCGAGGCCCGCAAACTCCTGGAAGATAGCGCTACGGTGCGCGTGAACATCGGCGGTGAGTGGGTGGATCGCCCCATCACAGGCATAGGATTCATGAACGCGAGGGCGGCAGACCCGGAGCGGCAGATAGTGGGCGGAGACCTGGACTGCTGCCGAAACCCGCTAACCGGGAATATTGGCAGGTGGGCATATACTCTCCTGCACAGGATTCAGCCCTTTTATGTGGAGGTCAGCCCATCGCAGACTGGGGTCAGATTCTTTGCACTGGGGCATCTGCCGGAAGACGTTGATAGTGTGACTGGATATGGGGACCAAGACGATCTTCCAGCAGCTGACAGAGAAGCTATCCTAACGGCTAAACCAAAGGCGCGTGAAAAACTTGCCAAGGGGAAGCCGGTGTTCAATGGTGTCGAGCTCTATGTAGATAGCCGCCACCTGACATTAACTGGCGATAAGCTACCAACCTATTGCTATGCACCGGAAGACCGCACTAATGCACTTTCAGAGGCGCTAAAGGACTACCTTGCAGAAGAGCAGCCCATCAAGAAAAACAAGTCCACTAAGAAGGCAGGCAGCTTTCCACCCTTGAATATCCTGCAGGTGATAGACACCACCGGCTTTGAGGAGCACGGCGGGGAGCTGGTAGGTCCTCACCCAACAGAGGGCAGCATCACTGGCGCAAACCTGAAAGTGAATCCTGGAAAGGGTGTATGGTCTTACCTACATGATTTCAAGGGCGGTACTGCCCCTGGCGGCGATGCGTGGATGTGGCTAGCGTGTGAGTGCGGGGTGGTGCCGTGGATGAGCGCCGGCGCAGGCATGATGGTGGACCCGGTGGTGATCGCCAAGACCATGCAGCACGCGGCAAATCGTGGCCTTATTCCGGAGACGCCTGATATCGTGGCAGCATTCAGAAAGGCAACGTCGGGCAATGAAGAACCAAAAGGCCCGAATGTTATCGATGCTATCAGGGCGCTGGCTGGAGTCTGCGACGGGGCAAAATCACAGGATGGCATGGGCTTCTCCAAGTTCGACCGGGAAGCGAACGAGGATCTTATAGAGAAAGCGATATCCGGGAAAGAGTTATCGCCAAAGAAAGAGAAAAAAGCGTATGCATTCTTGAAAAAATACAAAAAACAGCTTAAGGGATTGGGCATCGACTACGGCCAGATCGGCATGATTGACCGGGATAACGGCGCAGCGAGAGAAGATGCCGGTCCCACCGACTCGGAACAACGTGAAATTATCGTCACGAATCGGCACATGCAAGACATCACCGCCGAGTCCTTGCCTGAACTTGTGGCTTACAACAATCCGCCCAAGATATTCGTAAAGGCCGGGTACCTGGTCCAGATCGCAGTGGATGAGAAGGAGATAACAAGGATCGAGCTATTAAGCGAGTCGGCATTAAAAAGTAGCCTCTCCAGATGCGCCCGATATATGCGAATCGCGGGCGAGGACGGCGAACTCGCCGCAACCGACGCGCCGGGTAAAGTAGTCAAAGATATGTTGGCGCTGCCTAATTGGCCAGGGATATTGCCAATCGTGGGCCTCATCTCCAGTCCAGTAGTCAGGCCAGACGGCTCTATCATAGATCAGCCAGGTCATGATGCCGCCACGGGCATCTTCTACACGGGGAATGTGGGCATGGCACTGACCGTGCCCGACAGCCCCACCCAGGACGAGGCAGTAAAGGCGGCAGCGTATATTATGGCGGAGGTCTTCGGCGATTTCCCATTTAGGGAGCAGGCGAGCCGAGCAAACACTCTGGCGGCTTTATTAACCACACTGACCCTGCCCCTTATAGGTGGCAATATTCCACTCGGACTATTCGACAAGCCGCAGGCAGGCACCGGGGCAAGCCTACTGACAGAAATTATAGCAGAGCTGGTGACCGGCGAAAAGGCCAATATGCAGACGGCTCCCGATAACGATGAGGAGTGGCGCAAGGCCATCACCGCCGTGCTGATACAAGGCCCGCAGATTGTGGTAATCGATAACGTGACATCCGCACTGAAGTCTTCTAAACTGTCGCAGATGCTCACCGCCAGGACCTGGTCGGACAGGATGCTCGGCCAAACCAAGATGCTCAATCTCCCGCAGACGGCGGCTTGGTTTGCGACTGGAAATAACATACAGTTGGGCGGAGATATCGCTCGCAGGGCCTACTGGATTCGCCTAGATGCCGCATCCGCCCGGCCATGGCTCAGGGATGGATTCCGGCACCATGACATCCTGGCGTGGGTCGAAGAGCACCGCAGCGAGCTTCTATCAATGCTCCTTATGATGGTCCGGGCCTGGGTTGTGGCAGGAAAACCAAAAGGAATCGCCCCAAAGCTCGGCAGCTTTGTAAAATGGAGTCAGGTTATCGGCGGCATACTGACTTATGCCGGTATAGAGGGCTTCCTCGGAAATGCTGCCGAGCTTTATGACAGTGCGGATCAGGACATCGCCCAGTGGGACTTATTCCTCGATGAGTGGCAAAAGCTGCATAGAGACGACAAGATCACCTCCGGAATGCTGAAGATTGAACTGACCGATGTCCATGTCGTCTATAAGCCATTTCAGAGCGAAATGCCAGAGGAGATTATCAAGGCTACTGACAAGGGCACCCGTGGAGCAGTCGGGCTCGGCAAGGCGCTAAGCCGTCATGCGGATCAGGTCTTCCCTTCAGGCAGAAAACTCACGGTCGAAGTGGATTCTCACACAAAAGGCAAGAAATGGAGCGTAACCACTATCAAGCGGTCTGCGGTAGATGCAAAAGGGCCCGAACCGCAAGCAAGCGATCCATTTGCGGTAGATGCGGTAGACGGTTTAACCCCAAGCCCAAATCAAAAGGAAAATATTTCAGGTATTGAGGAGAGAGAAGAGAAGATTGTAATAATCCCAGAGCGAAACGGCGGTAGGGGTGGATCAACTACCGCATCTACCGCAAAACGGCCAGATGATATCGAAAGTGGCACTTTGCCATCTACCGCAAATGGGGATGGAGGCAGCATGTGTGGAATAGGCCCTCATCCCCGCAAAGATGCATCAAAAGAAGATCCTGGCTTGCAGAAATTCAAGGCAGGGATAAAGAAGCGGCATTGCTCGTTGTGTGGAAGGACGTTCCCGCATGATTTGACCCCTTACTTCAATGAGGGCAAGAGCAGCTATATTTGCGTGTCTTGCCACATGGGAGGAGCCCCCGTAGAGCAGCCTAAGGCCGATGCACAGGCCCGGTTAGGGGAGGTTGCATGAGACCTCCCCAGCCCGAGCCGGGCGATCATTTTCTTGCCTTGCAGGGACGACGTGTGAATGTCCTTGTGGCCGGGCAACGCATAAGAGGCCGGTGAGCAGGTCTCCCAACATTTCAAGAATGTTTTGGAAATGATGTCAATGAATGCGATTAGTTGATGGAATATACGTGATTGAGGAAATGATGCATTTTTCCCTACATTGCGTATATTATAAGTTACATCTTATAATTATTTCCTCATGCAACTGAATAGCGATTGGATACAGATATAGGCAGCTATACATGTATATTTTGTACAATAATGTAATATATTTTCCTTATTGTACAAAAATTTATATACTTTGGATATAAATAGGGCAATATAGACGATAATGCGGATAAATAGCCTGACAAACATAAGGTGATACAATGTCCGGGGCGACAAAACCAGACAAAATCCGACAGCTTTCTCAGGAACAGATGAACGCCCTTGAACACCTCCTACAGGGCAAGAGTGATAGAGCAGTTGCCGAGGCAGTGGGCGTGAGCCGGCAGACTGTATCGGAATGGAAAAATCATGATCCACTTTTTATCGCCGAATTGAATCGGCAGAGGTTCGAGCTGTGGAGGGAGGCCCGTGAGAGGCTGAAATCCTTGGCCAATCGTGCTTTAGATGTAGTTGAGCTGCAGCTTGATAGTGGTGATCCCAAGGCCACCCTGGCAGCAGCCAAGTACATCCTGCAAGGCACCAGGCTGCTGGGCGAGACCGAGTTGCATGTCGGCGGCCCAACGACTCCCGAGGAAGTGATTCTGCAGGACCTACGAAGCGAAGCCAGACAAGAGCTGATTGCCAAAGAGGGGGCGCCTAAGCCGAGATTTTCGATGCTAGATTTCGACCCATTCAGGGCTGAGATTGAGGATAGTTTTGAGGACAAGGTCGAGGTTCTGGCCAAGAGCAAATTGAAGACAGCAATGGCAGAAGCAGGGCTATCATGAAAGCCCGGCCTCCCTGCTCAAAGATATTGGGGCAGGCTCTCCCGTCCTTGTAGATGCTGTAGTAGAGGTACTCCAGAGCAGGGGAGGCGATTGATATGCTTACAAACCTAACAAATCTAACATATAAAAAAGAGATTTTCAAAGGGAGGCACATCCTCAATGTTACCCTCCAGGAGCTGGAGGCGTATCTCAATGAGTAAACGAACCTCTAAACCTGCTCTTCCCAGGATAAAGGAACCTCCTCCTCTTCCTTCCATTGATGAACTGATAGCAGAGTGTAGAGCTGTAGGCTGGGATGATTTGGCTGCTTCTATGGAGAAGCTCAGGTATTTGGATTCTCCCAAAGGCCAGAGATCCCTAGAACGTAGGGAAAGGAGGCTCTCTAGGTTATGATTAAGTTTTCCTCCAAGGATATTAGGGCTTTGGAGAAATGAGCCAACGGATTGAGTAAATTGGACTATTTAGACCCATTATTAGTTAGATCAGCTCAAAATACTGTTAGGAGCCTTAAAGAAGACTTGAAAGGTGATTCAATGAGTAAAGACGTTGATGAGTTAAATAAAATGGCAGATAAGCTTTGGGATAGATCTCCAGCTCCTGGGCTAACCCCAGAGCAACTTAATGCAATCGACCTTTTAATTTTAGGTAAAACCGATAGAGAAGTATCGGAGATAGTCGGTGTCAGGCGTGAAACGGTCACAAAATGGCACAAAAACCCGTTT
>Ga0307378_10008737_pt1 | contig 13400 bp, 10 predicted proteins | sample UN1MG_FD_202238 | JGI IMG/M metagenome (GOLD analysis project Ga0307378, IMG submission 202238) | Soil microbial communities from Risofladan, Vaasa, Finland - UN-1 | ecosystem: Environmental > Terrestrial > Soil > Coastal area > Acid sulfate soil | place: Finland: Risofladan, Vaasa | collected... | reverse complement strand
TAAAGGTACTCGAACGCCCGGTTCTCGGCCCGGGTTTGGGCGATGTGGTTCTGGTATCCTCTGAGCGTGGACATCTTCGTCGATCCGGGCGAACACTCCCCGACCACCCAGGGCATGCCGGACACCGGCTTGCCGTTCTTGGTAATCCGCGCCTCGCAGACCGCCTTATCGATGTCCGACTCCGATCTCCTTACCCAGTTGTATTCGAATTTCGTGCCCGGCGCGTATTTTCCGAGTTTCTCCTTCCTGCCCTTGTTGTCGATGTAAGGAAGGCTCCCGAGTATCACGACGCTCAGTGGCGAGATGCCGAGCGCCTTCGACACCGCCAGGATGAGTTTCCTCTCATAGTTCTCCTTCGGTGTCCTCGGTTGCGTGAGCAATCGGGACGCTCCCGCGAATATAAGACCCCTCTCTCTCTCGCGGACTACCAAGACCTTGTTGCTTTTCCCGGCCTTCTTTGTATTCTTAATTTTCTTTGCCATTTTACAGTTGTTCGATTTTTACCGCGACTTTTTTGATTTTCTTGCCCTTGTTTTCGGTCCGGAACATTCTCATCGCCCGGGCCACTCCAGTGGCTATGGACGAAGCCTTGATCCGGTAGGAGAATCTTTTTGGGTAAGGACTTTCCCAAACGATCTCCGTTAAGTAGTTCTTCATTTATTCTTGAACCCAAGTTACTTTGATTCACCTCGGCGCGATCTTCCCATCGGGGAATCGTCACCGAAACCGCGAGTCGGGCACGGGTCGTCGTCTTTGCCGAACGCCCACGCCGATTGCGCCGAGATGAATGTGACCGTTTTTCGACTATTCGGGCGGCGATCACGTCCGTCCGATCATCTGCAACATTCGTTCGCTTTCCTTTTTGATTTGTGATGTGCTCCGCATTTCTTGCACCGGTACCTCTTATGCCCACTCATCGTAGAACGGAACGTGGTCGATCACCGGCGTCGCTTCCCCGAACCATCCCGAGGTTCTCCGGCCCGCCCGGCGGTTCATGAGCGATCCGAGCCCGATGACTATCGCGAACGATGCCACGAAAATTATTAAATCCCATCTCATCGGTTTGTTTTGATTTTGGTTTGGTCACTTTAGGCAGTCTCCCTCCTCGACCTTTCCCTTAATCCTAAACTAATAATCCCCACAAACGCAAGTGTCCCATAAAGAAAAGAAAGGGCTCAAAAACCCTTTATTTCCTTGACTTTTTCATCGCTTTCAAATAGTTGTCCACATTCTTACTCCCCCCATATATCCGCAAATCCCTCACGAATATGTCGTGGGCGGTCTTCGGGTTGATCCCATAAACCCTCCCGAGAACCTTGAACGTGAACATCTTCGGGTCGCTCAACCGTTTCTCCACGAGTTCCCGGTTGCGCGACTCGAACCTCTTGCCCTTGCCTCCGGTCCTGTATTTAGTTTTTTTCTCCTTCGTCTTCATTGGCCTTGATGTACTGCTCCACGTACCGCTTCCTACTTTCGACTTTGTCCGCGTAATCCCAGTTCGGGTTTGCCGGCGAGTTGTACATCGCTATCGCCTTTCTCGAATCGTCCGGGTATCCGTACCCGTTCAGTTTGTCTGCCACCCACTCTGCCTCGCTCCTCACGTTCCCGATCACGCCCGGGACCTCGTGCACGCAGGTGTTTATGTGGAAGTATCCAAGCGAGCAACCCTTGTCGCCGACCCGGAGCTTCCCCAATAAGCTCTCCTGGTGCGATATCGCCAGCATGTCGATTTCTCTTATCCCGTTTTCTTTTGCCACCAACTTTATCGTCTCAATCGGGTCGTTCGCTTTCTCGATCTCTTCGCTCGTGATCCTTATGACCCGAGCTGGTATGATCGACGGCGCCGAAATCATGGCGGCCAGGAACCAAACGATGATAATGTTCTTCATAATCGGGCTACCTCAACCTTGCGGTGCGGACATTAAACCTTGCGGTCGCTTGTCTTCTCGGTCGCCTCAAGAAATGAGTAATGGTGTTAACAAGTTTCTTAAACTTTGATGTCTTTCAACATCTTGGCTAGAATTACATTACTCACTTCTTGAGATTACCGAACTTGATGATTTGTAGGTGGGGGAGCGTTTACCAGTTTTCGCCACACCTGAAATAATTGGTTCAGGTGATAGGATTTGAACCTACAATAGAGTTATTCCCGGATATTACCTCCGCCCCCTCATCTACAAACCATATGCCTTTATAAAAGGGCTTCCTCGTCTCCTATAATCATACTCCAAACCCATACTCCCCACAAGTGGAGTTTTCCCCAACCGATTTGCCCTGTAATAATCTGCTTTTTTGGGCGTTATATCTTTAACAAAGCGAGGGACGCCTCCGCTGCCCTGTTTACCCAAAGGGAAGGGCAGTTTTTATTTTAGACGGGAACGGCGGGCCTTTCGACTCGCCGTCCTTGCTATTAGGCGGTTCTCCTCCGCCTCCGGACCACCTGCCACGAGTGGTTGCACTGCCAGCACCGGAAGTTGTGCTTCCAAACGGCGAACGGATAGTCGCTCACCGAGCCGACCCACCGAACGAACCTGCTCGTCCTGCAGAACTTGCAGGGGTGACTCTTGGCGTTCATGATCCCTCCTATGTCAAGGTGCAAACCGGAACGGCGGTCTTTCCGGCGAATGTTTTGATACGAAACCCGTGATCCGCCGCTCCAGTCTGCACCCTATTTTATCTTGATGACCTGCGCCCACACCAAAAAGCAGAACGCAAGCCCGGCGACTATCAGTATTATTATAGCTTTTTCTCTTGGGTCCATGTTTACAAAAATCAGCCACCGGAACGGACACCGGTAGGCATTGCACGCGGCAAGGCCGTAACCGCGCAAGAACCGGTGTCCTTCCCGAGGGCCGGTTATTGCTGCGGTCCTTTGGCCAGCTTTTTGAAGAAGTCGTACGCGACGTTCACCACGTACAATGCGATCATGCCCTGCAATTCCGGGTTCAGCGCGAAGTCGCTCAGCGACACGCCGTCGTTGAGTCTCGTTACTACCACACCGAGGTAAATTATTGCCACCGGTGCGAGAAACATGAGCGTGTTCCGGCCCCATTTCTGGATATCCGCCGTACTCAGTTTCCACTTTGATGACTGTTCCATTTTGGTTGTATTATTTTCGCGACCTTTAGTATGCCGAGTATTTTCCGTTTAGAAAACTCCGTGTCACTTTCCCGACGTAGCCCATGGCCGGACTTATGCCATGCTTCTTCTGCAGTTTTGAGACGTCCCTGAGCGTCTTGAAGCCGAAGACCGCGATCGGATCGTAATCCTCGGCGAACCCCTCAATCCGGAGGCACGTCTGGAGCCACGAGACGTCGTCGCCGGTCTTTCCAAAGAACATGTCTCTTCCGAAGAAGATCGGTAGTTTCTCTTCCCCGTTGAAGAGGTACGGCAACGGGTCCACGAATCCGCCGTAGTCGTTAGCGTGGTTCGGGACGAAGAGCCCGCCGTGGAGGTGCGTTCCGCAGAGGGGGCACTCGGGCGAGGGTTTCGGCGTCACGTTGCCGGAGTTCCCCATCGTCCCTATGACCTGGCGCGCCTTCACCACCTGCCCAACCTGCGCTTCGAACGTGGCGAGGTGCCAGTAGTTCGTGTAGAACCGGCCGTCGGAGGAAAAGACGTATATTCCGTTTCCCTTCGTCTTGTGGGGCACGTCGTAGTTTATCTGGGAGACGACGCCGTCGTGCATCGCGAGCACCGGCGTGCCGAAACCCCGTTTCTCGTCCGCCCAGACGAAGTCCAGGGCGTTGTGGCCGGGGATGCCGAACTCCCTCTTGTAGAGTTCCGGGTTCGTTCCGAAAAGCTGGCTTAGGTTCTTGGCCGCGTTGAATCCGTTTATCGGTGGCGAGAGTTTCAGGTTCTCCAGCCTCATGTCTGCTTGCGAGCGTCGCGCTCGATCGCGTTTTTGACCCTTTCCCTCTCGCTCCTCACGATGTCGTCGATCATCGACTGCTTTTTGTCCTTGGTCGCCTGCCTTTCGATGAACGGGATCTTGGCCTCTATCTTCTCCTTTATCGCCGGCCCGGATTCCTCGATATAGCGGTAGTACTCGTCGGATGTCATCGGCCGGGACTCCTTCGGACCGATCTTCACTTGCGTACTCTTCCCCGGCACGGAGACCCATAGTTGATTGTCGGCCAGGAATCTCACCACCGGGTCGTCGGATTCTTTCACCGGTCCGAGCGAGGGGAACTTGTCGGCCCTCACTTCCTCGCCGAACACATTCAGTTTCGGTTTCACTCCAGCGAGCCCGGCCACCCTCATGTCCGTCATTATCCTTCCCCACACGTTCTCGGGGCTGTATACGGTCGAGTCGAACCACCGCGCCACCTGCTTTATGAGGTTCGGCTCCACGATCCCCGTGAGACCACGGCTCACGTAGTTCAGGAGTTGCCCGGCGTCTCCGGATGCCACGATGCTCATGAAGTCGCTCGCGCCCGTGAGGAACGACATCTCGAAGACCGTCCCCACGCTTCCCGCGACCGCTCCGGCCGCGCGCTGGGACATGCTCTCCTCGCTCATCTTTCCGTACTTCATGGCGTCGTGGGCGTTCCCGACTATCGCGAGCGGAAGTGCGAGAGGACCGAGGTTGATGTAGGGCACCCAGGTGTCCCCGATCTTTATGGCGTTCGGCCTCCAGCCGGCGTCCATAAGCTGGTTTCTCTTGCTGTAGTTCGCCGGACCGTTCCCCGAAAGCCGGTCGTCTGCCGCGAGTGCCGCGGCCACCCCCATGAAGAGGGTCCCCACGGCCGCCCTCGCCAGTTGCTGCCTCTGCTGCCTCGAGGTCATCGGCTCAACCACTTTTCCGCCGAGCTTTCCCGAAAGGAATCCCCCGAATATACCCTCGCCGGTCCTTACTCTCGTGAACCCGTAGGGAGTGTAGTCTACCCCCCGGCTGATGACGTTCGCCACGATGCGCGTGAAGGGCACCACGAACTTGCCCACCGGTTTCTCCCGCGTGATGTGCGAGAGTCCTTTTGATATCGCTCCGAGCACCCCGACAGGGTCGTTGTTGTACGTCCCCTTGAGAGCGAAGTCGTTCGCAAGGTCTCCGAGGATCGTCTCTGGGTTTTTCACGTACTCTTCGGTTTTCGTCGCCAACTCGCTTCCCCTGTATCCTTCCTTCTTGGCGTGGAACTCGGCGAGTTTCCGGATCTCTGCCGGCTTGGGCATGTCGGTCTTCAGGTTCGCGAGCTCCATCTGCCTCAGTCCCTCGTTGAAGACGGTGTCGGAGGCCGCGAGGAGCCGGCCGACGACCCTGAGCTTGTTGAGCCACGCCACCCGACCAGTGAACTCGTACGGTATTTTCTTTCCATGTATCTCCCTCGTGAACTTCGCCAACTCGGCCGATCCGGGTCGTTTCCCGGCGGCCACTTCTTTGGCGATTCCCCACCCGTCCTTGATACCGTCCCATAATCTCGCGATAGATATCGGCACGTCCGCCGGCTTCCTAACCGCAAGCGAGATCACTTCGGAGGCCACGCTTCCGGCCGTGGAGACGATGTTCTTTATGAAAGTCGTCGGACCGGAGAGGAGGAAACTGTACCAAACACCAACAAATGCTTCTCCCTTCGTCTCCTTCAGCGTATCTTTCTTGATCGCCTCCTTGTCCTTGAAAAACTCCTCGATTTTTCCGGTATCCAATCCCGCCTTCTTCATCTCCCCGAACAGGTTCCGCATTATCTGGTTCTCACCAGCACTCACGTCACCCCTCAGCGAAGAAAAGAGATGCGAACTCTCAGTCCTCGCCCCGGCGAACGCCTCGGCCACCTGCTCGAGCCGGAGAAGTTTGTCACGGAGAATGACCACCTGTGCGTCGGTCGCCACGCTCATGTCGGTCTCCTTCAGCGACTCCCTGAGATCGGTCGCCATGTCCACCATGGTCTGCTCCGCCGCCTTCATCCGGCCGATGTTCTCGCGGATCGCCGAGGGGACGTTCTTGTATAGGTTCTCGTCGCCCAAAAACTGCTTCGAGAACGCCTTCATCTCGTCCAGTGTGGCCGACCGGCGCTCCTCGGAGAACTGCTTGTTTTTGGACGCGACATCCTTGAGGACATTGACTACGTCCTCCGGCGCGTTGATCTTGGCCTCGTTGAACGCCTTGGTCGTTATCGGCTTTCCGGCGAATGGAGGAACCTCTTTCGGTTTTGCCTTTACTTCCTTCACCTTGATTCCCTTAGTAGCTTGGTTGTAGAAGTCGGTGAGTTGGGATTTGGTTAGAATTGCTGACTTGTCAAATACAAATATGCTCTCTATCGGTTTTCCAAATGGCTTACCTTCAGAAACAAACAATGCCTTAAACCCCTTATCTTTCGCCTCGTGTATTGCTTTAGAAAAATCTTTTGTTGCGTCTGGCAAAGTTTTCGGTCTAAAAATTAAACTTTCAGGAATACCAACCTCGGTTAATGGTTTTGTTCCAGCAAATTCTTGCGCAAATTCTCTACTTTTAGAAAAAAATCTGCCACCCTTATCAGTCCCTAAATCAAATCCAAAATCTTCTCCCCTAAACACTATATTCGCCCTCACAAACTCCTCCGCACTCTTATACTTCCTTGCCTCTACCGCTAAAGATTCCAACTCTTTTGGGATTGCGACCTCTTTTTCGGCTTTTGTCTCCCTTGCGGGGATCTCAATTGCCTCAACCTTCTCTTTCGGTTTTTCTTCGATGAATTTGGCGGTGGGTTTTTCCGCAAGAACGAGTTTTTCTTTTGCTTTTTTTGCAACAACTGGTTTCTCTCTAAGCTTCTTCTCCTCCGCCCTTCTTTTCGTCACGCTCTTTATCGACTTCATCTTGTCCGCGAATATCCCCGTCTTCCCCAGGGAGTGCCTCACGAACGCCGTGAAGTCCGGCGCCCTCGTGAGTGCCTCGTTCGGCCGGAGGATCACTTCCTTCACCGCCTCCGCGAACTTGTCGTTGAACCTCCTCGCCTCGGCCGGGGCGAGCCTCTCAACCTGCGGCCTGAAGTCCTCCACGAATCGCCCCACCGCGGTGTCTATCTGCCTCTTCGAGGCGTTCCCGCCTAACTTGTCCAAGGCGTAGGCCGCGAGCGCCCCATCCACCTCCGCCTTGTTCCCGGCGTAGTTCGGCACGATCTCGCTCAAGCGCGATCCTATCTTCGACGACATCGTCCGGTCGAAGTAGTGCCCGAGTTCGTGCGCGATGTCGCCGGCCGTGCTCTTGTTCGTCACGTAGATCGTCGCCTTCTGCTTTTTATAGTCCCACTCAAAACGGGCCGTGATGGGATTCCCCGCCGTGTCGCTTCCGAGTTCGCCCACGGTCCTGTAATCGACATCCTCCCTCCCCTTCAGGAAATTCTGGAGGACGAGTTTCTGGTTCGTGTGCACCCGGATCGTCTTCGCCTCGTCTATCTTCCCCTTCTCGTCCGCCTTCTTGATGCTCATCACGCCCGGCACCTCCGCCTCCGTCCCCTTCACCGCCTCGTTCGCTATCCTCGCCGCTTCCTCCGGCCTCGAGACGTCCCGGCCTGCCTTCCTCGCCTTGTTGTATCCACTGACTATCGCGCCAGTGATCAGTTGGGCGCTCCTCGATATCGGCGCGAAGGCGAACGCCTGGACCTTCCCGACGACTCCGGCCGCCCTCGCGACCCTCGTCGGTTGCGACCCGATGAACTGGAACGTCTCGCCGTCGGGCGTCGTCACCGTCTTCGTCTTGAGTTCGGTCTTCCCCTTCAGCCTCTCCGCCGCCGGCCCGGTCACTTTGGCGAACGCGAGTTGCGCGGCGGTCGCCGCGAGTTCCTGGATAGGCGCCTTCAAAATGTCCTTCGTCTCCTGGGAGATGTTCATCTGGTCGATGAACTTTCCGCTAAGCCATTCCCCGCCCTTCCCGAGTTGCCCGAACATCCAACTCACCGGCTTCGCCGCCCACTTAAGGACGGGGATCTGCTCGGCGGCCGCGAGTTCGGCCGATATCGGCGTGAAAGCCAATCCAGCCGTGGCGCCGAGGAAGCTTATCGCCTTTCCGGCGAACCTGAGTTTGTCGGTCTTGGTGCCGGCGTATTCGTAGGTAGCGAAGTCGTACAGGTCGATCAGCCGGTTCGTGAACGTCTCGGCCGACTGGCTCACGACGTTGAACGCCTCCCCGGCCGGCGAGAGTGCTCCCTTGACGTTTACCTTCGGCGTGACCACCCGCAAGGTTCCGGCCGTTCCCTCCCCGGGCGCCACTCCCCTCATCCCGAACGCGCTCACCATCGGTTCTTTCTCGGGCGTCACGACCTCCTTCGCCGGTATTTTCGTCCCTGAATAGATCGCGTTGAGCTCGGCGATCGTCTTCGGTCGCTTGAACTCCACTGAGGGTTGGACGGCCTCCTCGGCCACCTTGCCCCCGCCGAATGTCCGATTGAACTCCTCGATAGTCATGTTATTCTGCCTCGCCGAGTTTGCCGTATATCGCCTGGTCCGAGAAGCCCTCCGTCCCGAACTCGGCCCTCATCGACTGCACCGCCTTCTCGTAACTTACGTCGCCGTTGTCAATCTTCACTATGAGTTCCGCGGCGCGCTTGTTGAACTCCTTGATGCGCTCCTCGTCGGTCCCGCCGGTCTCCGCCTTGCCCTTGCCCCGGTACACGGTCGAGACGTTCAGCGTCCCGTCGGCCTGCCTCGTCAGAATGTCGAAATACGTGTTGCCCTCCTCGTCCGTTCTCGTGGCGGAGGACACGACGTCGCCCTTCACGTTCTTTACTAAGAATGACGTGAATCCTCTTGGGAATCCTGCCTCCATTTCCATCCCCTCGATGAGGTTCTTCTTCTCGGGCGTGAGCGTGTCGTAGTCGAGGTTTCCGGTCTTGATTTCGTTTTGGATTATCTGCAGGTTCGCCCGGGCGTTGTCCTGCCGGACGTTTTCGAGCGTCGTCGCCTTGTCCTCCTTCGCGGTGATGGCGTTGTAGACCGAGAGGTTGTTTGAAAATTCCTTGTCGTACTGAGTGGAGGCGTTGTCGAAGTCCTTCTCCGTGAGGTCCATCAGCGTCGTGATCACGTCGTTGCGGTTCTTTATCTGGGCGTTGTAGGTGTTTATCTGCCGGTCGATAAAGTCAATCTGGTCTTGGGCGACCTGCGCCTCCTCCGAGATCCTTCCGGTCGCGAACCCCTTCGTCACTCCCTTCGGCTCCTCTCTCTTGAACGCCCGAAATTGCGCCAAAAGTTTCTCCTTTTCGGCGTTCAGGTCAACTACCCTTTGCTGATAATCCTGAACGCCGAACCCACCCACGTCCTTTTCGGAAATGAGTCCTTGGTACGTCTCTTTCAGGCTCGGCGCCGTCGGTTTCGCCGCAGTCGGCGCCAGTGTACCCTTCAAAGCGGTAATTTCGCTCTGAACCCTCAGTCTCTCCGCCTCCTTTATGGCCTCCGCGTCCTTTTTGGCCTGATCCTCGACTTTTTGCTGTTCTTCGGCTCTTATCTCGTCTGAGGTCGCAAACCCCTGTCCTTGGGGCTGATTTGCGCCAATAATGGCCAATGCCGGGTTGACCTCCTCCGTCGCGGGTTCGGTCGTGGGCAGATCTATCGCCCCCCCGGCGAATATGAGGTCCCTGGTCCGGATCGCCGGATTCCCCTTGTTCGCCTCCATAATCGCCTCCACGGTGGTCTTGTTCTGCGCCGCGAGGGCCGAAAGGGTGTCTTTTTCCTGTATCTTGTACTTCATGTTAGATGTTGTAGTAGGTGGTTATCAGGACCTTTGCCTCGCTCGGCCACTTCAGGATGTACTGGTCTTTTTTGCCCGTCCCCTGCGGGTTGCTGTACTCGTTTTGAAAATACTTCACGTCGTTCCAATCACTAAGTTCCTGCGCCGCGTACTCCGCCGCCTTTATCGCGATCAGCTCGTACTCCTCGGTGTCGACGTTCAGGAGGTCGGTCAGCGCGGTCGAGTTTTCTATCCATGTTCCCGCGATCGACTGCCACCCGTACTTCGAATAGTAGAGGACGTTGTGTATCTTTCCCCTCTTCAGAATGAGCCAGTCGAACCGGTAGTCGGTCTCGCTCACCTTTCCGGCCGCCTTCGTCATGTACAGGGCGGCGTAGGTTATGTCCTCGTCGTCCGGCGTCCCCGTGTCGGTCAGACTCTGCAAGTCGAACCGTAAGAGGTTCCACCCGGCCACGAATGCCGTCCCCTCGTGCGTTGTCGTCACCGTCTTCGAATGGTACACCGTCTCGGAACTCCCGAGCCGGAGGATGTAGTTCGTGAGGTTGGTCGTGCTCGTGATATAGGCCCAGACGAACGCCGATCCGGCCGAGAGGAAGTCGCTGATGTCGGAGGACTCGAGGTCCGCGTTCTTGATGCCGGCCGTAGTGCCGCCGGCGGCGCTTATGTCCCAGTTTATTGATCCGTTGCCCTTCACGAAGTTGTCGAGGTCGGCCGTGAGGTTCGTCCCGTCGCCGAACGCCTCCCACGTTCCCCCGCCCGAGGTCAGGGAATCGAGTTCGCTTATTAAAAGTTCGTCATCGTCAATGTCCATCGATATGCGGAGTTTCCGGGTGAAGTCTCGGTCGCTAAAGGCCACCATCATAAGATCGATCGTCTTCAATCGGTCAAACTCCTCCTCGCTGGTGAGCCGGACGTCCGAGTCCTCGGACCGGCTCACCTGGGGCGCGATGTCTATGAGCGCCGTCCCCTTCATGTCGGTCGGGCAGGTGTAGTCGTAAACGTCGTTGAAGAGGTTCGGCGCCGCCGCCACCCTCCTCTTGGTGCTCCGGAGGTCGATGTCGCCCACTACGAACCTCACCGCCCTATTCAGGGTCCGGAGGGGCGTCACGAGGTTCGCAATCTTCTGGTGGACCATCCCGTTCACGTCGTCGTATAGGTTTTGGTATGTGTAGACCGGCATGTTACCCAGCTTTTATTTTCGTTTCGTTCGACTTTGTCGTCAGCACCATCTCATCGAGGAGGAAGAACGTTCCCCTTAATTCTACCTTCAGTTCCACGAAATTACTATTCTGCTGGACCGGGAGCTTGTCGTACGTCTTCGTCGAACTGTCTATCGTCCCGATCTTCTTCCAGTTGTCGAACCTCGCGAGCGCGGCCGAGGTCGAGGAGTTCGGCGCCGCCTCGTCTATGGTCACGGTTATGGTCGCCGCCCCGTCCGGCGTCGCCGAGAGGACGGATATGTGGAACAGGCATCCGGCGTTATCTCCGGCCATTATCTCCACCTCGTCGCCCACGGCCACCCCGGTCGGCACGACGGCCGTAAAGGACGTCGTGTTCACCCAGGTTATCGTCGCCTTGAGGAAGTCGCTACTTGAGTCCTGATACGGCTCGGCGCTCCGCGACTTCACCACTATCTTGCCGTTCGAGTCGTAGAACTTCCTGAACTTGAACCAGACGAGCTCCCACATGTCGGAGATGTCGTCGGTGAATATCCTCGCCGTCTCGAAGAACGCCCTGTTCACGGTGCTCTGTATCCCCCCCGTCGAGAACACGATCTTCTTCGTGGTCCCGGTGTAGACGTCGTACACTATGGCGCTACCGAGGAACTCGTTCGTCGTCCGGTATTCCGGAAGCGAAATCAGGGCGCCCACGTCGGAGAGGATCGCCTGCCCGAAGTCCACGCCGTTTCCCTGCCCGATCCCGAACATCGGGAAGAACGTCCGCGCGCCCACGTCAAGGCACCAAACCCCGGCCATCATCTTTCTTAGTATCTGGACGTTCGAGGTCGTCGTGTTGTTCGCGAGTATGTAAATCCGCCCGTCCTTTTTCGCCATCCCCCTCGGGGCGATCGTGGGAGTGGTCATGCCCGACGACATCTCCACCCCTTCGAACGGGATCTTCACCGGCAACCCGTCGAACTCGAGCGTCACGAACGAACTCCCGTTGTAGTACTTGACGTACCCGGCGCTACTCACGACGTAAGGAACGTCGTTGAGCTCTATCCCCCCGAGAGCGGCGGTCGCGTCGACCGAGTGCTCGTAAAGGTGCGAACTCGAGTAGCCGTCCCACTCTATGACCACGCCGTTCCCGCCGAAGTCGTGCTTGCACGATATCCAGACCCGACTCTTCGTGTGGAATATGAACGTGGCCGTCAGGTAGTACGGGAGCGTGAGTTTCTTGTACTCGATGACGTCGTTCCGGTCGATTGTATGAATAAAGTTTTTGTCGCCCACTATCACCACCCTGTTGAAGTTGTCGAGCGGGTGGTGGACGCCCGAGGTCATGGCCGCCTGGTTGAGATATCCGCAGGTCCCGGTCGCGCCTCCAACGCCCACTCCAGTCGATCCGGTCAGGGTGAATTTCGTCGCACTCACCTTCGTTATCACCCACGTCCCGTTCGCGGCCGTGTTCGTCTCGTGCCCCGATATCCTTATTATGTCCCCGGTCGCAAACCCATGATCGGCGGAGGTCGTTATCTCGATCGGCGCCGCGTTCGTCGACGACGCGATCGAGACCCTGGTCCACCAGGAACTCACCCATGCGTTGTCGTGGTTGTAGGCGTTCAGGATCGCGAGGTCGGTCGCCCGGCTCACTATCATCCTCTCCTCCCCGGCGTTCGTCTCGTGCCGGACCGCGTCAAGGCAGTCGGCCGGCGTCCCGGTGAGGGCGTCCTTGGCCCACCCGGAAAGCGGACTCGTGCCGGTCGCGTTGAACGCGTCGCCGCTTCTCCCTATCCCCCACCACCTCTCGGTCCCGTCGGAGTTGATTCTCAGGAACGCGTCGATTATGTCGAGCGTCGCAAGAGAGACGCTGTCCACGACCGGCGTCCCCTGCCGGCGCGAGATCCCCATCCTGCCCGGCTCCGTCTTGAAGTCGAGGTTGAACGCCCGGACGATGTCGCCGTAGATCCTTCCGGGGAATATCCCCCGGTACCCCTTGTCGCTTCTCTGCGGAAATGTGATTGTTTTTGCCGGCATTTTAGTTGTCCGATCTCGATATCTCGACCCAGACCGTCCCGTTCCACACAAGGAACAAAGTGTCGCCTGCCCCGAGCACCGCATCCGCTCCGCCGGCGAGTTGCGTATTCGCCCCATCCTGGATTGTTATCGTGTTCACGTCGTGAGTCCCCTCGAGTATCAAAAGTTGCCCGACGAAGTCTCCGTCGGTTATTGCGGTCGTCCCATCCGAAGTCCTCGCGGCGGTTCCTGTAAGAATGTGATAACTACTCGCCCACGTGAGGGTGAATCCAGCACCGACGGTGGTCGCCTGGCTCTTCGACCCTATCGCCGATTCGAATGAGAGGGCCTTCGACGACTCCATTATCGCCCTGAAAGTCTGGTAACCTGCCGAGGGGTACGCCGGATCGGTCGCTCCCTTTCCGAACCTGATGTCGTTTTGGATGTAAAGTCTCCGCCACGGCGCGTTCGCCGAACCGAGGTAGACCGGTCGGGAAATCTGGTACTCGTATTCGTCGGATTCGTTCACCCACGCCCCGTCCACCGTGATCACCGTCGCGGTGTTCGAG
>Ga0307378_10008734_pt1 | contig 13403 bp, 12 predicted proteins | sample UN1MG_FD_202238 | JGI IMG/M metagenome (GOLD analysis project Ga0307378, IMG submission 202238) | Soil microbial communities from Risofladan, Vaasa, Finland - UN-1 | ecosystem: Environmental > Terrestrial > Soil > Coastal area > Acid sulfate soil | place: Finland: Risofladan, Vaasa | collected... | reverse complement strand
AGCCGCGCGACATGGCGACGCCATCGACCCCGGTCGCGGGCACACCCTTCTTCAAGATCGATCGCGTCTCTTGATCGAACTCGATCCGTTCTACCCCATCGTTCCCGATGCGAACTGGGTGCGGCGGATCGCTGGCCAAGGCGCCAAGCTCATTCAACTACGTGTCAAGGACATGGCTCGTGACGCGGTCGAAGCTGAGATCGCCCAAGCGCTAGAGACGGTCTCCGCCTTTGATTGTCAGCTCGTGGTGAATGATTATTGGCGCGAGGCGATCCGCCTCCACGCCAATTTCGTCCATCTCGGCCAGCAGGACCTGGCCGGTGCCGATCTCCCCGCCATGCGCGCCGCCGGCATCAGGATCGGGGTCAGCACTCATAGTCCCGAAGAGCTCGCCGTGGCGCTCGCAATGGAGCCCGACTATGTCGCCCTCGGGCCCATCTACCCCACCAAGCTGAAGGCAATGCCCTGGCAACCGCAAGGTCTCGACCGCATCGGCGACTGGCGCACCAAGCTCCGCTGCCCTTTGGTCGCCATCGGTGGCATCAATCTGGAGCGCGCGCCTGCGGTGCTCGCGGCGGGGGCTGCATCCGCCGCCGCCGTCACCGACATCGTCATGAGCGAGGATCCCGAGCAGAGGACGCGCGACTGGATCGCCGCCACCGAACCCTGGCGACGGCTGTCCACAGGATGTCCACCGGCTTGAACAATCGGATTGAGGCTTGACCGGGAGCGGCCGCTCCTCGAACATTGCCCCGGGCGCCCGCGAAGGGCGGAGGGGTTAGATGGATTCGAGCTTCAATCTTGATCCGGCGGTGCCGATGAGCGAGGCCGTGCGCCGCGTCGCCTGTGCCGAGCTTGATGCGGCCAGTGCCGGCCTAACCTCCCCGCCAGACCGCCACAAAGGCGTGCACGATGCACGCAAGTGCCTGAAAAAATTGCGCTCTCTCTTGCTGCTGATCAGGCCTGGGCTACCTGAGGCGCTTTTTCTCAGCCTGACCGAGAGGGTGCGCACGATCGCGCGAGGCCTCGCATCGGCCCGCGACGCCCACGCCCTTCTCGACGCCATCAACAAGCTCGAGGCCCAGGTCGATGACGACGGGGCGCCTATCGTGGCCCTGCGGGATTGGCTGCGCCAGCGCCGCCAGGCGGCGGAGCGAAACCTCGAGGGGGACATGTCCACGGACGCCTTGCGCGCGCTGTTCGCGCTCAGACCGGCAATGGCGAATCTTGCGGTCTATCCCGACGACTTCCGCCCCGTGGCCAAGGGCTTGCGGGAATCCTATCGCGACGGACGCAAGGCTTTCGCCCGTGCCTTTGCCAGCGGCGCCGACGAGGACTTCCACGATTGGCGCAAGACGCTGCAGCACCATTGGCGCCACATGCAGCTCCTGACCCCCTGCTGGCCCTCCGAGCTTACGGCCCGGGCGGAACTCTCGCGCAGCCTGTCTCAGATCCTGGGCGACGACCACGACATCGCCCTGATCCAGCAGCTCGTCTCCGCTCCGACCATGACCTTCGCCAGCCCGGAGGATACGGCCGCCTTCTTGAAGCGGTGCCGGCGGCGGCAAAGAGCGCTGCGTCAGGATGCGAGAAAGCGCGGGGGCCGATTGCTGGCCGAGCGGTCGCGGCCTTTCGTCGATCGGATCGAGGCCCTATGGCTCGACGCCGCCCAAGCCGCCAAGACGCCGCCGGCCGCAGCCCAGCCCAGCAATGTCGTGGCGTTCGGCGATGCCGGAGGCCGGGCGAGAGCGTCGGGCTAGTCAAATCCCGCGCGGCGCCCGCCAAGCCTGAAACATCAGCACGTTCCATAGCGAGGCATGCCAATTGCGCCTGCCCTCCAGATGCTCCTGCCAGCGGGCCCTGATCGGTGCCGCATTGAGGAGCCCACCGGCGGAGAGCCTTTCCTCCGACAGCAGCTCCTCGGCCCAGGGCCGCAGCGGTCCCCTCAGCCAAGCGCCGATAGGCACGGCAAAGCCGCTCTTCGGCCGCTCCACCAGATGCTTCGGCACATGGCGGTAAAGCAGCTGTCGCAGCAGCCATTTCCCCTTGCCGAAGCGCATCTTGAACCGGCTTGGCAGCCGCCAGGCAAACTCCACCACGCGATGGTCGAGGATCGGCACGCGGGCCTCGAGCGCCACGGCCATGCTGGCGCGATCGACCTTGGTGAGAATGTCGTCGGGTAGGTAGGTGACGGTGTCGAGATATTGCATGCGGTCGAGGGGGTCCGGTAGCGCCCGGGCGATGGCAGGGTCGAAGATCGGGCCCTTGGGCTCCGTTGCGCCGGTCACGACGGCCTCGGGATCGTCCCAGGCGCTGACCAGGCTCAGATAGCCTTGCTCGCCGCCGGCACCGAACAACCCGGCGGCCTTATACATCTTGTCCGCGCCGAGCCAGGGACGGCGACGCGCGGGAAGAGCGCTGAACATCTTGTCCCACAACGCCGGGCCCGCGATCCCCAAGCCGCAGGCGAGGACCCGGCCAACAGGCGCCGGCACTTTGCTCGCGATGCGGGCGAAGCGGTGCCGCGTATAGCCCGCGAACAGCTCGTCGCCACCGTCGCCCGACAGCGCCACCGTGACGTGTTCGCGCGTGAGCTTCGACAGGAGGTAAGTCGGCAGCTGGGATGAATCGGCGAAGGGCTCGTCATAGATCGAAGGCAAGGCCGGAATGACGTCCTGCGCCTCGCCTGGGCTTACATAAAGTTCGGTGTGCTCGGTGCCGAGATGCGCGGCCACGGCGCGCGCATGCGGCGCTTCGTCGAAACCCTGCTCCTTGAAGCCGATGGAATAGGTGCGCACGGCGGCGTTGCTCTTCGCCCGCATCATCGCCGCGACCACGGAGGAATCGATGCCGCCGGACAGAAACGCGCCGAGCGGCACGTCGGCCACGAGCCGCCGCCCGACCGCGTCGCCAAGCAGCGTTTCAAGCGCGTCGCAGGCCTCCGCATCATCGAATTCGAGCGGGCTTGCCTGCCCGCGCTCCACGACCTCGGCCAGACTCCAGAAGGCGGACGTCTCGACATTGCCGCCCGCATCGACGACGGCGATGTGGCCGGGCTCAAGCTTATGAATGCCGCGATAGATCGAGTGCGGCGACGGCACGTAAGCGAGCCGCATAAAGGCCGCGAGCGCGTCCTGGTTCAGCTCCGGTTGCCAGCCAGGGAGCACTTCGAGCGCCTTCAACTCCGAGGCGAAGACGAGGCGCCCATTCTGCCTGCCCCAATAGAGCGGCTTGATGCCGAGCCGATCACGGACCAGGCTCAAGCGGCGCGTCCGCCGATCCCAGACGGCAAAGGCGAACATGCCGATCAGGCGCTCGACCGTGGCCGGAAGCCCCCATTCAGCGATGGCCTCGACCAAAACCTCCGTGTCCGAGTGCCCCTTGAAGCGGCGGCCGCTTGCTTCGAGCTCGGCTCTGAGCTCGGCGGCATTGTAGACCTCGCCATTATAGGTGATGACGCAAGCGCCGCAGCTCGACACCATGGGCTGAGCGCCGGCGGCGGATAGATCCACGATCGCAAGGCGCGTATGCCCGAACACAATTCCGGCCTCGGCGTCAGACCAGACGCCGTGGGCGTCGGGACCGCGATGGTTCAGCGTCGCCGCCATGGCGCGCCCGAGCGCTTCCAGCTCCTGCGAACCGGAGCGGCGCTCGAGGTCCATGAAGCCCGCGATGCCGCACATGGATCTAGACCTTTATCGCCAACCCATCGTAGCCGACTTCCCAGCCGGCAGCCTCGACGGCAGCACGCTCGGGCGAATCCTCGCGCAGCGCCGGGTTTGAGTTGTTGATGTGGATGAAGATCTTACGCGCCACGCCAAGATCGGCGAAGGCCGCGAGGGTCCCCTTCTCGCCCGACATGTTCATATGACCGATCCGCTCGCCGGTCTTATTCATCAGGCCCTGCGCCACCATCTCGTCATTGGTGTAGAGCGTGCCGTCGAAGAACAGAAGCCGCGCCCCCGTCAGCCGCGCCCGCAACGCATCGTTAAGCCTGGCGCAGCCCGGAACGAAGAAGAAATGGCGGTCCGAACCCGTCTCGGTCACCTTCAGTCCCACCGTATCGCCTTCCTGCGTGCCGAAGCCCTCGCCGGCCTGCTCGTCCTCGAGATAGAGCGGGACCTTGCCGGGCACGATGAAGGCCTCGACCTCAAGCCCAATCGGGCCCTCCGGACCTTCGACGGCGAAGGTTCGGCCAAGGGCCATCGGCCTTCTCGCCACCAACCCCGAATCGAGCACGTCGAAAATGCTGTTGGAGGCGAGCACGCCCAGCACGCGGTCGCTGGCATAGACGGTGAAGGCTTGCGCTTCGCGCAAGGTCAGCAGGCCGGCCACGGCGTCGACATCGCCATTGGTCAGGATCACGGCCTTGATCGGGCTGTTGCGCGCGCCCTGGTCGGATGCGGGATAGAGCTCCGGCGTATCGTTGATCTGCTGCCTCAAATCGGGGCTCGCATTGAGCAAGACCCAATCCCGGCCATTGGCGCTGACCGCCACGGAGGCCTGCGTCCGGGCCTTCAGCCCAGCCACGCCACGGCGGAGATCGGCGGAGTTCCGCCCGTTGCAATTCCACTGCGGAAAGCCGCCGCCGGCCGCAGATCCAAGGACCTTGATCAACATGATTGATGGCTGAATGGCTGCCGGAGGTCCTCTCCGTCAAGCCAAAAGTGGCGCCCCAGCCGATGCTGGGCCGCCACTTTGCTTAATCCATCCGGGCGGTAGCGCTCAGAAGGCGAGCGAGCCCTGGAATTTCACCGCACCATCCGAGGTCAAGTCGGTCAGTCCGAATTGGAGGCCGACATTCATCGAGAACTCCATCTCCGGCGCCTTGGTGGCTCCGTTGTCGCCGTCGTCGTCATCGCCGTCTTCCCTGTGCGACCTCGCCTCGCCGGCGTAGTCGCCTGCCTCGTCTCTCTCCTCTCCAAGTTTGAAGAAGATGGTTGGCCCGATGCTGTGCTCCTGGTCGTCGAATGAGCCGGCATTGGCCAGATCCTCGATCTCGCCGAACATTTCAACCCCGATGCCCCAGCTCTTGGAGAAGTCGTATTCAGCCCGCCAGCCATATTCGAAGCCGAGGCCTTCCGTCTCGGCGAACTCGCCCTGCTGGTCGCTGAGGAAGGTGTTGGTGGTCAGCAGGAAGTTGCCAAGTCCCAACTCGACAATCGGACCGAATTCGACCTCATTGGCGGTATCGGCTTGAGTGGCAAAGCCATATCCGGCCTGGAACGCGAGGCCCAGACCGTTACCCTTGCGCTCGATTAGCTCGTACTGCAGCTCGATCTCGACCGATTCCGCTTGCCAATTTCCGCCTTCAGGCACGACGGTGCCGAATGTGGTCGAGAACATCCACCGGTCGGTGATGCCCATTTGCATCTCGAAATCGTGGCTCTGGCGGAGGGGAACCTCTTCCCCGTCTTCTTCGACCTCACCGCCCTCCTCGTCGTCGATGACGCCGGTTCCCCCTCCTTCGCCTCCCCTGGGTAGACCCCAATGGTAGGCGCCGCGATATTCGAGCTCGACCTCGCCCTTCTCGACTTGAGATTCCTGGATCTCGAATTCGGCCAGGACCGGTTTGGTGCCAACCAGTGTAAGCACCCCCGCCGCCATGGCAGAAACAGCCACGGTCGACGCCAGGTGCTGCAGCCTGCGCTGTAGCATCGGTAGGTGTTGCAAAGTCAGCCCCCCAAGGAAACCCTGCTTATGAATCGCGCTTCAGACTAGCAAGTTTCGCGCGTTGGTGAATGGCAACAATGATTGCCAACCCATGGGCCACTCATGACACCAACATGAACAAACCATGACTAGTAGATGAAAAGACCATGATGTTGACTAGAAGACACCCGTAAGCCAGATGACAAGATGCAGTATGCCGTGGGAAACCGCCATTTTACGGCACTCAGGGGTCAAGGGCCGAGCCCAAGCCACCCGCGCCTAAGGACTTGGCGGGTGCTTCGAGGCCCGCTCACGGCGCCTGCCCTGGCTGAGAGACCGACATGCGTTATCAGACCAAGCTTCTGATCACCGCGGGCCTGCTGCTGACCATGTCGTTGGCGGCGGCCGCGCTCGCTTATTGGGGCGTGGCGCAGTCCCATGCCTTTCTCAGCCGCTCGCGCATCGCCCACCAGGAACTCGAGCGCCAGCTCCAGCTTTCCCGTCACAGCCAACAGCTGTTCAAGGCCTGGACCGATACGCTTCTGACCGGGATCAGCGACCGTCCCCTTGGCGCCGCCTATCTGCATAAGGTCATCGAATCGGACCTGGACGAACTGCAACGGCTGACCGAGATGGAGCTCTCCATGGTGGGGGCCGATGAGCGCAGGATGGAGACCGCCGAGCTCGATCGACTGAATGCCATCAAGAAGGAATTTCAGCACGCGCTGGAGCAGCTCGCCGAAGTTGAGCAATTGCGCAGCCGCGGCCGCCCGGACGAGGCCTGGGCGACGCTGATCTCCCTACTCAAGGGGGGCATCGACCAGAAGCTGAACGGGCTGATCGAGGTCGCCGTCGCCGACGAGACCGCCGAGGTCGAGAGGATCGACGCCGACGCGGCGAGGCTCTTGGGCCGGCTCGAGCAGATCAGCCAGGCCCACGCCGCGATCGCCATTCTGATCACGCTCGGCCTGGTGCTCTTGCTGCTCCAGCGGCTCCGGGCGCCACTGGCGGAGCTGTTGCACGGCACCCGCGCTTTGGCGGACGGAGACCTCTCCCATCGCATCACCATTCCGGGCAGCGATGAGTTCGCCCATCTCGGCCAGAGCTTCAATCGCATGGCTGCCGATCTCCAGGGCCACCAGAAGGCGTTGGAAAGCGCCCACGCCAATCTCGAGGCCGTGGTGGCCGAGCGCACGGAGGAGCTTCGCCAGGCTAACGAATCCCTGCGCCAGATCGACGAGACGCGCCGGGCCTTTTTCGCCGACATCAGCCACGAGCTGCGCACACCGCTCACCGTCATCCGGGGCGAGGGCGAAATCTCGCTCCGCGGCAAGAACAAGCCGGTGGTCGAGTACAAACGCTCGATCGGCCGCATCGTCGAGCAGGCCAAGCACCTGTCCTTGCTTGTCAACGACCTTTTGTTTATTGCCCGCCAAGGGGCGGGCGCCGCGCGCATGAACCTGCAAAACATCGATCTCGGCGATCTGATCGAAAAGGCCTGCGGCGACGCCAAGGTGATCGCCCATTCAAAGGCGGTGAATATCAGCTACAGCGATGGATCCGCGGACGATTTTGTCAGAGGCGACCCGGCAAGGTTGCGCCAGCTCTTTATGGTTCTCCTGGATAACGCGGTTCGTTATTCGAAATCCAAGGGAGAGGTGAAAGTCGATATTGCCAGGACCGAAGGAGAGATCAGGGTTCGCGTCTCCGATCGCGGCTTCGGCATCGCGCCCGAGGAGCTGGAAGTCATCTTCGAACGCTTCCGCCGCGGCGGCAATGCAAGCGAACACAATGAGGAAGGCTTAGGGCTGGGATTGCCCGTGGCCAAGGCCATCGTCGAGGCCCATAAGGGAAGGATCGAAATGGACAGCCGTTTGGGTGAAGGCACCACGGTCACCGTCGCCCTGCCAGCTTCTTCCCCGGAGGCAATTCCGTGAACGTGCTCCTGGTCGAGGACGAGCCGCGCGTCGCTGACTTCATCCATCGCGGGCTCCGCGCTGAAAATCATGGCGTGACGGTCGCGGCATCCGGCGGCGAAGGTGTCGATCTCGCCAAGACCGGCGAGTTCGACGTGATCGTGCTCGATCTGATGCTCCCCGACATGCATGGCTATGACGTCTGCCAGCGGTTGCGCTCGGACGGCGACCACACCCCCATCCTGATGCTCACCGCCATGGACACCCTGGAGGACAAGATCAAGGGCCTGAAAATTGGGGCCGACGACTATCTCGCCAAGCCGTTCGATTTCGACGAGTTGCTCGCGCGCATGGAGGCGCTGGTGCGCCGGTCCCACCATTTCGCGCCGAACTCGAACATCTTGCAGGTTGCCGACCTCGTGCTCGACCGGGATCTGCTCGAAGTCCGGCGTGGCGGAGACATCGTCAAGCTCACGGCCAAGGAACTCGCCATCATCGAGCTGTTGATGGGGGCGCCTGGGCGGGTCTTTTCGCGGACCCGGATCCTGAACCAAGTTTGGGGTTACAGCGAGGACCCTCTCACCAACGTGGTCGACGTCTATATCGCGCGTCTCCGGCGCAAGATCGACACTCCGGACCGCGTGCCCCTGCTCGAAACCGTGCGGGGCCATGGCTATCGCCTCAAGGCCCCGGCCTAACGCCATGGATAGGGTAGTTTTACCCATAGCTATCCAGAAGAGTGGCAATTCCACCAGGCAAACCTTGCGTCCCCTGGCCGGATGGGTAGAGTATGCGCCGCCACTCTCGCGGTCACGCACCATACCAATCCCGGGACCTCGCCCACGCGAGTCACGGCAGCGCTTGCCGGCACTGAGCTGTTCCGCTCATCTCGTGGCAAACCCCAGCGAATTGGGTCTGAAAAACTAACGCGGAAGGAGCGCCCGTTGCGTCCAGCTCTATTAGCCCTGTTGATTTCCACTTTGACCGCCATGTTCCCGGGTCAGTCCGCCAATGCCACCACCAAAATCATGGTTGGCGCGCTCGCATTCGGTACCGTCAGCTGGGTGCTGGATACCATCCAGCGCAACGGATTTGACAAGGTTGAGGGGATCGAGCTCGACGTGATCGCGCTCGCCAGCACCGACGCGACCGCCGTGGGCCTCCAAGGCGGCTCGGTCGACATCATCGCCACGGATTGGCTCTGGGTCTCGCGCGAGCGGACCGCCGGCGCCGACTTCTCCTTCTCGCCATTTACGACCGCCCTCGGCGCCATCATGGTTCCGCCCGACTCCCCCATCAAGACCTTGGCCGATCTGAAGGGAAAGAAGCTTGGGGTCGCGGGCGGGCCACTCGACAAGAGCTGGCTCCTCATCGTGGCCTATGCGCTGAGGACGGCCAATCTCGATCTGAGGACAGAGACCAGGCAGGTCTATGGCGCGCCGCCGCTTCTGGCCGAGAAGGCGAAGCAGGGCGAGATCGATGCCGTACTGAACTTTTGGCCCTATGCCGCAAGGCTCGAGGCGCATGGCTTCACCCAGCTGATCGGCCTTGAGGATGTGGTGAGCGAGCTTGGCGCCAAGGGCGAAGTCGCCATGATCGGCTATGTGTTCAACGACAGCTGGGCCAAGGAGGATAAGCAAGGCATCGATGGCTTTCTCCGCGCCGCGGCAAAGGCCGACGAGCTGCTTGCCACCTCCAACGAGGCCTGGGATGCGATCAGGCCGCTGATGCGAGCCGAGGACGACGCCACTTTCGAGGCTCTGCGCCGGCGCTACCGGGAAGGCATTCCCGAGCGCTCCGTTGCCCAGAACGAGGCCGACGCCAAGGTGCTCTACCAATTCTTGCGCGAGCTTGGCGGCGAAAAGCTCGTTGGTCCCGGCGCCGAGCTCTCCCCCGGCACATTCTGGAAGGGTAGCGGGTCTTGAGCGTCGGTATTGCCCGTCCCAACGCTCTCACCGGCTTGCGTGCCTATCGCGCTTCGCTAGCGCCGGTTCTCTCTGTCGCGGGCTTTCTGCTCGTCTGGTATATCGGGGCGGAGATCGCGCAAAGCCGCATGCTGCCGGGGCCGGAGGAAGTCCTCAGCTACGTCGTCGACGAGGCCCTCCACGGCGATCTCCTGGCCGAGCTCGGCATCACCCTATGGCGCGTGGCGGCGGCCTTCGTCGTGGCCATGGCGATCGGCAGCGTGGTTGGGCTTGCCATGGGGGAGCTACCGGCGCTGAACCGGGCGCTCGATCCTTGGGTGATCGTTCTGCTTAATCTGCCGGCCCTGGTCATCATCATCCTGGCCTATGTCTGGTTCGGGCTGAACGAGGCCGCCGCCATCGGCGCCGTGGCCTTGAACAAGATCCCCAACGTCATCGTTACCGTACGCGAAGGCGCCCGCGCTCTCGACCCCGGGCTCGACGAGATGGCGCGCGCCTATCGCCTGTCGTTTTGGAGCAAATTGCGCAATGTCACCCTGCCTCAGCTCCAGCCATATTTTGCCGCGGCCTCGCGATCTGGTATCTCATTGATTTGGAAGATCGTTTTAGTGGTCGAGCTGCTCGGCCGGCCAAATGGTGTAGGTTTCGAGCTTCACCTGAACTTCCAGCTTTTCAACGTGACGGCAATCCTCGGTTACACCGTGGCCTTCGTCGCCGTCATGCTCGCAATCGAATATCTGCTGGTACAGCCCCTTGAACGACGCACGACCCGCTGGCGCAACAAGCCAGTTTGAAATCCGCATCAAGGAGAAGACGCATATCGGCGCCGACGGGACAGCCATCCCGGCGATCCGCGACCTCGTGCTTGAAATCCAGTCGCAGAGCATGACGGTGCTGATGGGCCCTTCGGGCTGTGGCAAGACCACCTTGCTGCGCATCGTCGCTGGGCTCGACGACCGCTATACCGGTGAGGTGACGGTGCCGGAGAGCGCGCGCATCGGAATGATGTTTCAAGAGCCGCGCCTGCTTCCCTGGCGCACGGTGAAGCAGAACATCGAGCTCGTCGCCCATGACGTTTCGGCTGCCGATCTGGAGCGACTGGCAACGTCCGTCGGTATCGCCGACATGCTGCCACGCTACCCCCAAGAGCTGTCGCTTGGTCTCGCGCGCCGGGTGGCGTTGGCGCGCGCCTTCGCCACGCGGCCGGACCTGCTGCTGTTGGACGAGCCTTTCGTCTCCCTCGATGAACGCACAGCCGACCGCCTGCGGCGTCTGCTGATCGAGGTTTGGTCGGCACGGCCGACGACGGCGCTCCTGGTCACCCACAATCCGAGAGAAGCCATATTGCTGGCCGACCAGCTCGTGCTGCTGGCGCCAAGACCCACCCATGTGGTGGCCAATGTGCCGATCACGGTGCCGCAAGGCGAGCGCGACGCGGTAATGGTCGAAGAGATCTACGCCGACCTGCTCAAGCGCTATCCCGCCAATTTCGCCGTGGGCTGAACCGGGCCGAAACCAGTGGAGAGGGCTAGAGCGTTTTCAGCTTAATCCGGCTCATATCCTGCGGCAGCGAAGTAGTTGGCACATTCCTGTGGGCTGAAGGCGTCGATGAGCTGCCCGATGAGGTGCCATAGACCCTCGACGCTGCGCTCGCAGGCCTTGCGCAGCAGGGCCTTTAACTTGGCGAAGGCGTTCTCGATGGGGTTGAAGTCGGGACTGTAGGGCGGCAGGTAGAGCAGTCTTGCGCCGGCCGCCTCGATTGCGTCGCGCACCTGGCAGCCCTTGTGGGCGGACAGGTTGTCCATGATGACGATGTCGCCTGGCTTGAGTTCCGGCACCAGCACCTGCTGCACGTAGGCGAGGAAGGCGGGGCCGTTCATCGGACCGTCGAGCACCATCGGCGCGGTCATGCCGGTGAGCCTGAGGCCGGCCACGAAGGTGGTGGTCTTCCAATGGCCATGCGGGATGCCGGCACGCAGCCGCTCGCCTTTCTGAGCCCGGCCGCGCCGGCGGGCCATGTTGGTCGACGCGCCGGTCTCGTCGATGAAGACGAGTTTGCTGGGATCGAGTTCGAGCTGGTCCTCGAACCAGGCCTCGCGCCGCTTCAGGATGTCGGGCCGATCCCGCTCCGCCGCGTGCGCGGACTTTTTTTGAACGTCAGGCCGCAGCGGTCGAGGAAGGTCCAGATGGTGCCCACGCTCGCCTTGATGCCGCGCTCCGTGGCAAGATGCTGTTGCATCTCTACGATCGTCATGTCCGGCGTCTGTTCGACCAGACCGAGCAGGAAGTCGCGCTGCGGATCGAGCTTGGAGCGCCGCGGCTGACCCTGACGGCGCGCCGTCCGCTCACCGCTCGCGCGCGCCCGGCGCACCCACACAATCGCCGTGGCGATTCCGATCTCGAATTGGGCCGCCGCCCGCCGGGCCGGCATCCCGCCGAGGGCCGCGTCAATCACACGATCACGCAAATCCTGGCTGTAAGCTCGCGCCATGGTCGCCCTCCATCCCAAAAGGAATAGAGGACTCGCACTGTTCGCGCGATTTGGGAATCCCTCCAGGAATCGGAAAAGCCTGAATCTGCTCTAGACCGCCGGCGCCGCCACCTTGCGCTGCTGGATGCCGCGAGAGGGATCATAGGCCCACACCGATAGCCCCAGGAACACCACGAGGCACGCCGTCACTACGCCGAGCGCCTGCCAGTTGACCTGGAGGTAAAGGCCGAACCGGATCAGCTCGACGGCATAGGTGAACGGGTTGTACAGGCACAGATAGTAGAGCCAGAGACTGCCTTCGCGCATCTTCCACAGCGGATAGAGCGCCGAGGAGGCGAAGAACATCGGGAAGATGACGAAGTTCATGACGCCGGCGAAATTCTCAAGCTGCTTGATGGTCGAGGACAGCAGCATCCCGAGCGCGCCAAACATCATGCCGGACAGAATGAGCGCCGGCAGCGCCGTCAGATAGCCCCAAGGCGGCAGCTCGACGCCGAAGAAATAGGCGACGAGCAGAAATGCATAGACCTGCAGCAGGGATACGGCGACGCCCGCGAACAGGCGCGAGAGCAGCAGGAACCAGCGCGGCAATGGCGTCGTCAGCAGCACGCGCATGGACCCCATCTCCCGGTCGTAGACCATCGACAGCGAACTCTGCATGCCATTGAACAGCTGGATCATGGCGAGCAGACCCGGCGTGATGTAGACGTCGTAGGTGATGTAGGTCTGGTAGGGCGGGATGATCGAGATGCCGAGCGCAGCCCTGAACCCCGCAGCGAAAATAATGAGCCAGATCAGTGGCCTGACAAGCGCGGCGAGGAACCGCTCGCGTTGCTGCAGGAACCGCAGCAGCTCCCGCCAGACAATGCCGTTAAAGGCGCGAACCAGATGCATCAGGTTCATGCGGCGACGTCCTCTTCGGCGTCGCCACCAATCAGGAGCCTGAACGCCCCACCCAGATCCTTGGCTCCGGTCTCGGCCACGACCTCCGCCGCCGTTCCGCGCGCCACGATCCGGCCTTTATCGAGCACGAGCAGATCGTCTTCCGGCCTGACCTCGTCGAACAAATGCGTGGCCCAGAGCACGCCGATATTATCAGTCCGCGCCAGCTCATGAATATGCCGGACGATCGCCGTCCGCGTCGGCGAATCGAGGCCGATGGTCGGCTCGTCCAGCAGCAAGAGCTTCGGGCTGTGCAATAATCCGCGCGCGATCTCCACCCGGCGCCGATGGCCGCCATTCAGCGAGCGCACGCGTTCGTCGATGCGCTCACCCATGGCCAATTCATCCAGGGCCCGGGCCATCCGCTCGTCGGCATCCTTACGCTTCAACCCCCGCAGCGCCGCGAAATAGCGCAGATTCTGCTTCACCGTGAGATCGAGGTCGAGCGTCGGCTGCTGGAACACCACGCCGAGCGGC
>Ga0307378_10008732_pt1 | contig 13404 bp, 9 predicted proteins | sample UN1MG_FD_202238 | JGI IMG/M metagenome (GOLD analysis project Ga0307378, IMG submission 202238) | Soil microbial communities from Risofladan, Vaasa, Finland - UN-1 | ecosystem: Environmental > Terrestrial > Soil > Coastal area > Acid sulfate soil | place: Finland: Risofladan, Vaasa | collected... | reverse complement strand
AAGCCCGTCCATCCGGTCGATAAGACAGGGATTGCCAGGGGGCAGAAGATCGCCCGGGACGCGGATGGCCTGCTCGTCGTCCTCGACGCGTCCCGGAAGGAGAGCTGGGAGGATGAACGGTTGGTCCGGAAATACCGGGCGAAAAAAATGCTCCTGGTTTTCAACAAATCCGACCTCCCCCTGAAAATCGCCAGGCGAAGGATCAGGGATCTGGCGGGTGGATCGCCGTCAATCGACGTTTCGGCTCTAAAAGGCCTGAACATCGACAAGCTGAGGGTGGCCATCCGCGGGCATTTCGTCTCAGGACCGGCAAAAGAGGAGGACGTCATCCTCCACGCCAGACAAAAGGACCTCCTCCAGGCCATTCTCGAAGCCCTCCGCCGGGCGGCGGGGCTTCTGGCGAAGGGGCATTCCATCGAACTCTATACCGAGGAGATCCGCAACTGCTTGCCCCTCGTCGGCGAGCTGACGGGGGAAGTCCGCATCGACGAAGTCATCGACGATATTTTCAAGCGGTTCTGTGTGGGGAAATAGGGACTTCCGATGAAGGCCTCAGCCGGGTTCGATGTCATCGTCGTCGGGGCCGGGCATGCAGGCTGCGAGGCCGCCGCGGCGGCGAGCGCCATGGGCCTCCGGACCTGCCTGGTAACCATCCATCTCGAGACCATAGCCCAGATGTCCTGCAACCCGGCCATAGGCGGCCTGGCCAAGGGGAACCTCGTCCGGGAGATCGACGCGCTCGGCGGCCTGATGGGAATCATGGCGGATGAGACGGGCATTCAATTCCGGCTGCTCAACAGGAGCCGCGGCGGGGCGGTCCAAGCGCCTCGGGCCCAGTGCGACAAGGCGGCCTATCGGCTGGCCATGAAATATAAGCTCGAAAGGATGCCCAACCTGACGGTTTTCCAGGGTATCGTTTCTGAAGTCCTGGTCGCTCGGGGAGCCGCTCGAGGCGTGAAAACCATTGACGGGACCCGTATCGAGGGGCAGGCGGTCATCCTGACGCCGGGCACCTTCCTCAACGGGATGATCCATATCGGGCTCAGGAGTTATCCGGCCGGACGGGCGAATGAGCCGCCGTCGGTGGATCTTGCTGAACAATTGAAAAAGCTGGATTTGAGGGTTTTTCGCCTGAAGACCGGCACGCCCATGCGCCTGGACAGGGACACCATCGACTGGGGCTCTTTTACGCCACAACCGGGAGATGCGGAACCGGTGCCGTTTTCCTACAGGACGAACAAGCGTCTCCAAAACAAGGTCCAATGTTATCTGGGCTACACCAACGCGGCCACCCATGCGGTCATTCGCCGCAACCTTGATAAATCCCCCCTATATGGGGGAAAGATCAAGGGTATCGGACCGCGTTATTGCCCCTCGATAGAGGACAAGGTCGTCAAATTCCCTCAACGCGCCCGACACCAGTTCTTTCTCGAGCCGGAAGGGCTCGAAACGACGGAAGTTTACGTCAACGGCATATCTTCGAGCTTGCCTTATGATGTCCAGAGGGAGATCTTGGGCACGATCCCCGGCCTGGACAGGGCTAAGATCTTGAGGCCGGCCTACGGCATTGAATACGACGCCGTCTCCCCCATCGAACTCCTGGCCACGCTCGAAACGAAAAAGATCAAGCGTCTCTATCTGGCCGGGCAGATCAACGGAACATCGGGATATGAGGAGGCGGCTGCCCAGGGCCTAATGGCCGGGATCAATGCGGCCCTATCCATCCGGAAAAAAGCGCCTTTCGTCCTGCGGCGGGACGAGGCCTATATCGGGGTGCTCATCGACGATCTGATCACGACCGGCGTTGAAGAGCCCTACCGCCTGTTCACGTCCCGGGCTGAATACCGCCTTTTGTTGAGGATCGACAACGCCGACCGCAGGTTGATGGAATACGGCCGGGAACTTGGTCTCGTTCCGGAAAACGCCTGGAAGGAATACCGGGAAAAACGGGACCGTGTGGAGGCCGCGTTTTCGTTTTTAAGGAAGAACAGGCTGAAATCCGCGGGCGGGGATAACGTAACGCTCTTCGAGCATCTGAAAAAACCTGAAATCAGCTTGAGAAGTGTGCTAGAATATGGGAAATTCCCTGGCGCGCTGAGCGATGAGGAATGCCGGTACATCGAGTCCGAGATAAAATATGAGGGCTACATCAGGAAGCAGGAGAAGGAGATCGCCAAGTCCGCGCGGTCCGATTCTATGAAGATCCCGGCGAGCGTTGATTTTCGTAAGGTTTCGGGATTGACCAGAGAAGCCATAGAGAAGTTCGAAAGAAAGAGGCCGGTGACTTTGGGCGAGGCCCGGAAGATACCCGGCATGACTCCGGCCGCCGTCCAAAACCTTAGCCTCTATCTCGAAATCCAGGCGAAAAGAGGGATCTCGAAGGCCCCTGTTTCACGTGAAACTTGACCGGACGATGCATAAGATCATAGCCGTAGCCAACCAGAAGGGCGGGGTCGGAAAGACCACGACCGCCATCAATCTTTCGTCATGCCTTGCTCTCAAGAACAGAAGGACCCTTCTCATCGACCTTGACCCCCAGGGCATGTCGACGTTGGGATTGGCTAAACCAAAAGCATCCGGGCAGGGAATATACCAGGCGATGATGAACGGCCGGGATCTCATGGATTGCATCCTTGGGACAGACCTTGAGAATTTCTATCTCTGTCCTTGTTCTCCTGAGCTTTCGGGTATCGAAGCTGAGTTGTATGCAGTCGAGCGAAGGGAAAAGCGGCTTCTCGACGCGGTCGAAAAAGCGAGAAGATTCTTCAATTTCATCGTCATCGATTGCCCTCCTTCCTTGGGATTCCTGACGATCAACGCTTTGACCGCGGCGGACTCCCTGCTTATCCCCGTCCAAACGGAATTTTTCTGCATGGAAGGGATCCCGGACCTCTTTCAAGCCCTGGAAACGGTGCGGGCTCACTTCAACCCCAAGCTGGCCATCGAGGGGATCCTCCTGACCATGTTCGACGAACGGACCAACCTCTCCAAGCAGGTCGCGGAGGAAATTCGTAAATCATTGAAAAAAATAATGTTTGAAGCCGTCATCCCCCGCAGCGTCCGCCTGGCCGAAGCGCCGAGTTTCGGAAAACCCATCGTCCTTTATGATATCAAATCCAAAGGGGCCGAGGCCTATCTCAGCCTGGCCGAGGAGATCATTCGCAGATGAGCAAGAAAGCCTTGGGAAAAGGCCTGGGCGCGTTCATCCCGGACGAGTTCAGCATCCTGAAAGACGAGAGGTTCGCCGAGGTGGACCTCGAGGACGTCAAGCCGAACCCCTTTCAACCGCGGACGAGGTTTGACGACAAAACGATCGACGAATTGGCCCAATCGATCAGGGAGACAGGCATCGTGCAACCGGTGATCGTGGCCCCGGAAGACGATCATTACAAGATCATCGTCGGGGAACGGCGGTGGAGAGCCGCCCAACGGGCGGGTTTGCGCAAGATCCCCGTCCTCATCCGGAACATCCCCAAGGACAAGCAGCTCGAGGTCTCGCTCATCGAAAATATCCATCGCGAGGAGTTGAATGCCCTGGAGATCGCCCATGCCTACCAGAGACTCATCGACGAACACGGCTATGCCCAGCACGAGCTCGCCGACAAGGTCGGGAAGGACAGGTCGTCGGTCACGAACTACCTCCGTCTGCTCAAGCTTCCCCAGGAGATCCAGGACCGTCTCGCCGACGGGACGATCTCCATGGGGCACGCCCGGGCCATGCTGGCTATCGAGGACTCCGTAACCCAACTCTATGCCTGCCGCCAGGTCATCGATAGGAACCTGTCGGTCCGGAACACCGAGGGCCTGGTCAACCGGCTGAAAAAAAAGGCGCCGCGCGCCCAGAGGAGCCTGGCCGACCCCGACCTCCACGCCCTCCAGGAGGAGATGCTCAAGATCCTGGGGACGAAGGTCCTCGTCGCCGGAAACCGGAACAAGGGTGTGGTCAAGATTTTTTACTTCTCTCTGGACGACCTGAATCGGATATACGACAGGATCAAAGGAGCAAGCGCATGAAAGACAAGCCGCGTGAATTTAACGAAACCAAGCTGGCCGGTTTGATCGACATGGATTCGGAGTTCAACGGAGACCTGACCTTCAAGGGATCCTTCCGGATCGAAGGTCATTTCAAGGGCACGATCAACTCGGACTCCCTTCTCGTCATCGGGGAGCGGGGCAAGGTCGAGGCCGACGTCAAGGTGGGACAGCTCGTCATCAACGGCGAGATCCGGGGGAACCTCCAGGCGACCGAGAAGGTCGAGATCCACAACAAAGGCCGCGTGTTCGGGACTATCCTGTCGCCCACCCTGCTCGTCGAGGAAGGGGCGTATCTCGAAGCGACGTGCCAGACGAAGGGCGCCGCTAAGACCGCTCCGGCCACGGCCAAAGAGCCGGCCGGCGCCTGACCGTGAACGGGCATGGTAAAATTGCCCGCGCCCGATTTCTCCGCTTGAGTGCGGAGCGTCCGAAGGATATAATCGGGGGGTAATTTCCAGGAAGGCGTGTACATGGCCAAGTATATCTTCGTCACCGGTGGCGTCATTTCGGGTTTGGGCAAGGGCATTGCTTCGGCCTCCATAGGCCGCCTCCTGGAGAGCCACGGTTACAGGATCACCATCCAGAAATTCGACCCCTACCTCAACGTCGATCCGGGGACGATGAGCCCGTTCCAGCACGGCGAGGTCTACGTCACCGACGACGGCGCCGAAACGGACCTCGATCTCGGCCACTACGAACGGTTCACGTCGGCGAAGACGACGCGGGCTCACAACTGGACGGCGGGAAAGATCTACGAATCGATCATCCGGAAAGAGCGGAAGGGCGAATACCTGGGAAAGACGGTCCAGGTCATCCCCCATGTGACGGACATGATCAAGAGCGCGTTCGAATCCGTAGCCGACTGTAACGATATTGTAATCTGCGAGATAGGTGGGACCGTGGGCGACATCGAAAGCCTGCCTTTCCTCGAGGCCACGAGACAGATGCGGCTCGGCCTGGGGGTTGACAAGACGCTCTTCGTCCACCTGACGCTCGTCCCCTTCATCGGCTTTTCCGGAGAGCTCAAGACGAAGCCGACCCAGCACAGCGTCAAGGAACTTCGGGCCATCGGCATCCAGCCGGACATTTTGCTCTGCCGCACGGGACGCGAGCTCTCGGCCGATATCAAATCCAAGATCGCGCTGTTCACCAACGTCCCCATCGACGCCGTCATCACCGCCAAGGACGTCGATTCGATCTACGACATCCCTCTTAACTTCGCCAAGGAAGGGCTCGATACCGCCATTCTCAAGATGCTTCGCCTGCCGCGGCGCAAGAAGAATCTCGCCGCTTGGGAGGCCATGGTCGACCGGATCAAGCACCCCAAGGACGAGGTCGAGATCGGGCTCGTCGGCAAGTACGCCGGCCTCCAAGATTCCTACATGAGCTTGAACCAGGCGCTCATCCACGGCGGGTTGGCCAATCGGCTCAAGGTCAAGATCGACTGGATCGAAGCCGAGGCCCTGGAGAAGGACGATCCGGCTAAGATCCTGGGATCGAAGGACGGCATCCTCGTCCCCGGCGGCTTCGGCAAGCGGGGGATCGAAGGCAAGATCCGGGCCGTGACGTTCGCCCGTGAGAACAAGGTCCCGTTCTTCGGCATCTGCCTGGGCATGCAGTGCGCCTCGATCGAGTACGCGCGTTCGCTGGCCGGGCTGAAAAAAGCCAACAGCACGGAGTTCGTGTCGGACGCCCCGCACAAGATCATCGTCCGCTGGCGCGAGCTGGACAGGGATTGCGACATGGGCGGAACGATGCGGCTGGGCCAATATCGCTGCGACATCGTCAAGGGTTCGATCGCCCATAAAGCCTACCGCGCGCTCAAGATCTCGGAGCGCCATCGTCACCGTTACGAGTTCAACCCGAGCTACAAAGACGCCCTGGCGGACGCGGGCATGGTCTTCTCAGGGATGAACCCCGACTACGGGCTGGTGGAGATCATCGAGGTCCCCGACCACCCGTGGTTTTTGGGCTGCCAGTTCCACCCCGAGTTCAAATCCAAGCCCCTGGCCCCGCATCCGCTTTTCAAAGCGTTCATCGGGGCGAGCTATGTCCGGCGGCGCCAGGCCGGGAAGACGCCGGCGGCCGGGTGAGATCCGGCAATGATTTCATAAATAACAGATAATAAATTATATGTAGAGAGAAGCGAGTCCCCGTCAGGGAGGGCGATTTGGACATCAATCCCAAGATCTTCAGGGAATACGACATCCGCGGCATCGTCGGCCAGGACCTGGACGAGGCGATCGTCGAAACCCTGGGCCGGGCGATGGGCACTTTCTTCCTCGGCCGGGGTCAGAAGGACGTCGCCGTCGGGCAGGACTGCCGGCTGAGCTCGCCGGGCTTCGGCCGGGCCCTCATCCGCGGCCTTCTCTCCACGGGTTGCGACGTCGCTGACATCGGGGTCGTCCCCACGCCGCTCCTCTACTTCTCCGTGTTCTACAAGAAGATGCCGGCGGGCGTCATGATCACGGGCTCGCACAACCCGCCCGAACACAACGGTTTCAAGATGATGTCCGGGGAGGAAACGCTCTACGGCAAGACGATCCAAGCCCTCTACGAGATCGTCCGCAAGGGCGTCTTTCCCCGCGGCGAAGGCCGCGTCACCTCTCTCGATGTCGTGTCCGAGTACCAGGACTACGTTTCGCGGAACGTCCGCTTCGCCCGGCCGGTCAAGGTCGTCATCGACGCCGGGAACGGTACGGGCGGCGTCGTGGCCGTGCCGCTCTTCCGGAAAATGGGTTTGAATGTCATCGATATATTCTGCGAGCCCGACGGCCGCTTTCCCAACCACCATCCCGACCCGACGCTGCCGGAGGCCATGGAAAAACTCGTCGCCAAGGTCCGCGAGAGCGGTGCCGAACTCGGCGTCGCCTATGACGGCGACGCCGACCGGATCGGCGTCGTCGACGACGCCGGCCGGATCCTCTGGGGCGACCAGCTGCTCATCATCTTCGCCCGCGATATCCTGCCGTCCTGGCCGGGGGCGGCGGTCATCTCCGAGGTCAAGGCTTCGAAGGTCCTCTACGAAGAGATCGAGCGGCTCGGCGGACGGCCGATCATGTGGCGGACGGGCCACTCCCTGATCAAAGAGAAGATCAAGGAGGAGAGGGCGCCCCTCGCCGGCGAGATGAGCGGTCACATGTTTTTCGCCGATCGCTGGTTCGGCTTCGACGACGCGATCTATGCCTCGGCCCGGCTCATCGAGATCCTGTCGCGGTCGAATACCAAACTTTCGGCGGCCCTGGCCGGCCTGCCGAAGACGTATTCGACGCCGGAGATCCGGATCTACGCTTCGGATGAGGTCAAGTTCCGCATCGTCGACGAGGTCCGGCGCGAGCTGGCCGCGCGCCACCCGATCATCGACATCGACGGCGTCCGGGCCAGCTTCCCCAAGGGCTGGGGTCTCGTCCGGGCCTCCAACACCCAGGCCGTGATCGTGCTCCGCTTCGAGGCGGACACGGAAGCGGCCCTGGCCGCCATTCAAGCGGAGGTCCGCGGCGTCCTCCAGAAGGTCATCAACACGCTCGGGGCGCCGTGAGGGACCGGATCGGCCGAAGCGGGGCGGGAAAAGCCGGCCGGGACGTCCGGGCCGTCATTCTGGCCGGAGGCCGGGGCACCCGATTCTGGCCGCTCGGCCGGGAGGCCAAGCCGAAGCAATTCCTGCGCATCGCCGGCCGGGAGCCGATGCTCCTCGAAACGGTCCGCCGTGTCCGGCCGCTCGTTCCCGCGCGCCGGGTCATGCTGGTCGCCGACGCCGCCGCGACGCGGCTGGCCCGAAAGCTCCTGCCGCGGCTACCCGCGGCGAATTTTCTCGTCGAGCCGTCGGCCCGGAACACGGCCCCGGCGCTCATGCTGGCGACGGCCCGCGTCTGGCTGGAAAACCCCGAAGCCGTCGTGGCCGTCCTCCCGGCCGACCACCTCATCCGGGACGAAGGGCGGTTCCTGCGGATCCTCAGGGCGGGCGTCGAAGCCGCCGTCCGGGAGAGGACCTTCGTCACGTTCGGCATCCCGCCGGCCTATCCTGCCACCGGGTACGGCTATATCCGCCACGATAGGGAAAGCGGCCGTAAGATCGGCGGCGCCGTCTTCTATCCGGTCCAAGGCTTCAAGGAAAAGCCGAACCTGACGCAAGCCGACGAGTACTTGGCCTCCGGGGAATACGCCTGGAATTCGGGGATGTTCCTGTGGCGGGCGGACGTGTTCGCCGAAAAGCTCGCTGTCTTCGCTCCCGAGCTTCTGCGCGCCTGGAAGGGCATCGTCGAAGCTTTAAAGTCGGGGAACAGGAAAAAACTCCAGGCCGCGTTCGCCCTGGCGCCAGCGCTCTCCATCGACTACGCGCTGATGGAGAAAGTCGAGGGCGTCCTCGTGGCGGACGGGGATTTCGGCTGGTCGGACGTCGGCGCCTGGTCGGCCCTCTTCGATATCTGGGCCCGGGACGGCAACGGCAACGCCTGTCGCGGCGAGGTATTGACCCAAGGTGCGAAGAATTGCCTTGTCTGGAATCCGGGACGGCTGACCGCCCTCATCGGCGTCCGCGACATCGTTATCGTCGAGGCCGGCGACGCCCTGCTCGTCTGCGACGCCGCCCTCGACCAGAAGGTCAAGGAGATCGTCGAAGCCCTGAAGAAAACGAAAAGGCATAAAAAATATATTTGAAACAAAATTCTAAAAGGAGGTGTCGAAGGTGAGAAAACGGATTTGGCTACTCGTCACGGTGGCGTTCGTCCTTGCGGCGTTCGCCCAGGCCGCCGGGGTCACGCTGGACGTCAAGGAGCACGTCCTCAAGAACGGGATGAAGATCCTGATGATCCCCAAGCCGGGCGTCCCGCGCGTCGTCTGCCACGTCTATTTCAAGGTCGGCTCGATCAACGAGCGTCCCGGCATCACCGGCAGCGCCCATGTCCACGAACACCTGATGTTCAAGGGCACGGAAGTCATGGGCGTCACGGATTACGCCAAGGACTCCGCGATCGACCGGAAGATCGACGCCCTCATGGACCAGATCTACCATGAGAAATACTGGAAGACCGACGGCGACGCCGCCAAGATCGCCGCCTGGCAGAAGGAGGTCGACGAACTGGCCGTGGCCGAAAAGGCCTTCATCATCAAGGACGACCTCTGGACTCTGTACATGAAGAACGGTGGCACCGGGCTCAACGCTTCGACCAGCCAGGAGACGACCGGCTATTACGTCACCCTGCCCTCGAACAAGATCGAGCTGCAGATGCTCCTCGAGTCCGACCGGCTGATGAACGCCCGCTTCCGCGAGTTCTATTCCGAGAAGGACGTCATCATGGAGGAGCGCCGGCTCAGCGAGAACCGGCCGGGCTACTTCTTCGGCGAGCAGGTCGACGCCGCCTTCTTCACGGCTTCGCCCTATCATTGGGACGTCATCGGCTGGATGGACGACCTGAAAAAGATGACGAAACAGGACCTCGTCGATTTCCACAACCGCTACTACGTCCCGAACAACGCCGTGGCCATCTACGTCGGGGACTTCGACCCGGCCGCGGTCATCGCCATGGCCGAGAAATATTTCGGCCGCATCCCCAAGGGGCCGGACCTCGAGCCCATCCGCACGGGCGAGCCGCCGCAATATAGCGAGAAGAGGCTCTACGGCGAGGGCCCCGCGGGGACGAGCCTGCGGATGATGTTCCACATGCCTCCGGATGGGAACGCCGATACGGCCGCCCTGTCCATCCTGGCCAGCACGCTGGGCTCGGGCGGCGGCGGCCGGGGCGGCGGCCGGGGCGGCGGCGGCGGGACCGGGCGGCTCTACAAGCTCCTCGTCCGCGACAAACAGCTGGCCGTCAGCGCTTCGGCGTCGAGCCGGCCCCAGTGGTATGTCGGTTCCTTCCAATTCAGCGCGACGCCGCGCCTGGACAAGGGCGTCAAGCCCGAGGACCTGGAGAAGGAGATCTGGGCCGAGGTCGAGAAGGTCAAAAAGGAAGGCCTGACGGAGGAGGAGATCCAGAAGGCCAAGAACAAGGGTGAGGCGACCTTCATCCGCGGCCTGGCGAGCACCGCCGGGCTGGCCAGCCGGGTCGGCCGGGCCGACCTCATGCGCGGCTGGCGGTCCATTCTCACCGACCTCGACGACCTCAAGAAGGTGACCAACGACGACATCAAACGTGTCGCCGCCAAGTACTTCGTCAAGGACAACAGCCTGACGGCCATCTACACCCGGAAATCGGGCCGGTAAGGAGGACGACATGAAAAGAACTGTCACAGCCATCCTGGCGATCGCTTTCGTCTTTGTCAGCCTGGGATTGGGCCAGGTGCGTCACCCCTCGGAGCTGAAATACCCGTCCCTGAAATTCGAGCCGCCGGACCCCAAGGCGTTTCGCACCGAATTCGCGAGCGGCCTCCGGGCCTATGTCCAGGAAGACCGCAGCCTGCCCCTGTTCAACATCACCGCCATCGTTAACGTTGGCGGCCTCTACGTGCCGAAGGAAAAAGTCGGTTTGGACAACGTCCTCGGCGACCAACTCATCAAGGGCGGGACAAAAACCTGCGAAGGTACGGTCATCGAGGAACGTATCGATTTCCTCGGGGGCAGCCTGAATTTCAACGTCGGAGAGAGGACCTCGACGCTGACCCTCTCGGTCCTGTCCAAGGATATCGACGAGGGCCTGGCCCTCTTCTTCGATGTCCTGATGAATGCGGAGTTCCGCGAAGAGCCATTGAAGCTGGCCAAGGCCCGCTTCGTCGAGCAGCTCCGCCAGGCCAACGACCAGGCGAACGGCGTTCTTAGCCGGGAATACCAACGGCTCCTCTATGGCGACAACGCCTTGACCTGGCAGCCGACCAAGGCCTCTTATGAGGGGATCACGGTGGCCGACTTGAAGGCTTTCCACGCCAGGTACTTCTCGCCCAAGAACGTCATCCTGGCGGTCTCGGGGGATTTCTCCAAGGCCGACCTTAAGGTCAAGATCAACAAGCTCGTCACCGCCTGGAAAGGCCAGCCCGTCGCGTTTCCCGCGCTCCCGAAGGCATTCCCGGCCCCCGAGCCGGGCGTCTATTTCATCCAGAAGGCCATCAACCAGGGCTACATCAGCCTCGGCCACCTCGGCATCGAGGACACCAACCCGGACTACTTCGCCGTCCAGGTCATGAATTTCATTCTCGGCGGCGGCAGCTTCACGTCGAGGATCACGACCAAGGTCCGCTCCGACGAGGGGCTTTCCTATAACCAGGGCAGCCGGTTCACCTATCGCTGGGGCTTCCCGGGCACGTTCTCGGGCTACGTCCAGACCAAGTCCTCGACCGTCGGCTACGCTATTTCGCTCATCCTGGCCGAGTTCAACCGCATCCGGACGGAACCTGTGAGCGACGCCGAGATGGAAACGGCCATCAACTACTACCTGGAAAGCTTCGCCGACGCCTTCCAATCGGCGCAGGCGACGATGTCGAGCTTCGCCAACCTGGAGATGACCGGCAAGCCCATGGACTACTTCAAGACGTTCCGGTCGAAGATCGAGGCCGTCACCAAGACCCGTGTCCAGGAAGTCGCGGCGAAGTACATCCATCCGGACAAGGCCGCCATCATGATCGTCGGCGACTTCGAGCCCTGCAACAAGGGAGGCGACAAGTGGCCCGGGCCTCTCGACAAACTGGGCAAGGTCAACAGGATCAACCTGATCGACCCGATGACGGGAGAGGAGATCAAGAACCGGTAAGGCCCGAGGAACGATTCGTCGTCGCTTCGGCGTCGAGCGGCCGCGGCGGCCGAGTTCATTCGAAACTCGAGAAAGATCGACCATGCCAGATGATTTCTATTCTTCGGATACCATTCGCGAACTGAAAGGACGGTTCGAGGCCGCGTCCCTTTTCCGGCCTCTCCGCGTCGGGCGCCACGAGCCGGGCGAGGTCCTCGAATACGACATCCGGGGAGTCTGGCCCGCCCGCCCGGCCCACATCAAACTTTTCATCGAACGGCATGTCGGCGGGGGATTCGCCGGACAGGTCTACAAGGTCCGAGTCCTCGAGGTCGATTCCCCCGAAGGGCCCGTCGAGGGCCTTGAGCCGGGCCGGATCTGCGCCCTGAAGATCCTCGTTCCTGTTTCGGGTTTCGGGCGCTTCATCCGCAATCTCCTCTATGGGATTGGATTCCAGGGAGCGTTCGCGCCCCAGGTCAACCCCGACGCCGCTCGGGCCGGGGCCCTGTGGCAAAAGTTCATACGCCGGGGCGCGCGGGAACGGTTGGGCTCGGAGCGGGCCGTCGTCGACGTCATCGCCACACTCGTCGATCCCGCGCTCGGCAGCTGCGGCGAGCTCAGCGAATGGGTGGAGGGCCGGCTCTGGCGCTACGAGATCGACGACAACCTCTTCGCCCGTTTGGCTTGGAAGCCCGGCCCCAGCACGGCTGGGACTGGGAAGCCCTGCCTACCGGAGGAAACCCTGAATTCGCCGGAATACCGGGCGAAGCGGACGTTCATGAGGGACCTCGTCGGCCTCATGCACGATATGGGGGCCCACGAGCTCGCCCGCCAGTACGAATGGTGGACGATGAAGAGCCAGCCGAACGCCCTCAAGCGCCTGGAAGCGGACGACGACCCGGAACGCGGGCTCGTCGCGGTCGATTTCCGGGCTGGCATGGCCCTCCTGCCCTTCCTGCCGCAGTGTCCCGCGGACTTCAAGCTCATCGCCCGGGGAGCGGCACGGGGCAGTCTCGTCCAGTTCGACCGGGGGGACATCCGCAAGCTCGAATCTTATGTGGCGACCCACGGCCCGGCCTTCGCCGACATGCCCGGGGCGCTCGGGGATCTCAAGAAGGCCGACCAAGCCTACCGGAATTCCCTGCCCGACGTCGCCCATCACCATATCCGGCTGTTCACACAGCCGCGGCTTTGGACGTCGATCCACGCCGCGTGGGTCCGGGGCTGGGAGATCCGCCGCATGGCCGACCCGGAGGCGGCCGGCCGGCTGAGGAAAAGCCGGTTCGCGGCGCTCCTCTTCCTGCTCTTCGGCCTCCTGCCCGTCCTCACCCCGGCCCTATTTCTGCTCAAGTTCCCGGGGCGGGCGGTGGGCCTCTGGCTACTGTGGCTTGTCCCTCTCTTGGGGCCTTTCGTCCGTAAGCTCTGGGGGAAGCGGGACTATCGTCGTCACGTCGTTGCGCTCCTGACGAAGGCGGGCTACCTCGGCCGGGCCTTCCGGGGGCATGTGGCCGAAGCCCTTATCGGCTGGCATCGCTCAGGGCGGGTGAGCGAAAAGCGCGCTCAGGCCATAGCCCGGAAGCCGGGGCTTTACCTCCTCAACCTGCCGCTCTCGGCTCTTCCGTCAGGCCTACATAGGTTCCTGACGGACAAGGCCTTTTTCAAGCAGCGCCTTTATCTTATGTTCGTCAAGTCGTTCCAGCTCTATTTCCGT
>Ga0307378_10008730_pt1 | contig 13404 bp, 13 predicted proteins | sample UN1MG_FD_202238 | JGI IMG/M metagenome (GOLD analysis project Ga0307378, IMG submission 202238) | Soil microbial communities from Risofladan, Vaasa, Finland - UN-1 | ecosystem: Environmental > Terrestrial > Soil > Coastal area > Acid sulfate soil | place: Finland: Risofladan, Vaasa | collected... | reverse complement strand
CATCTCTCTCTCCTTATGTCAAAGACTTCAGGAGAGAACCATACCACACTTTCTTGGTATTTACGACGCTGGCAGGGGGTACACCTATTCTAGATTGTTAAGGGTACATCATTACTAGATTCTACAGACCAATGACCAATGAACAGTTTGTGCAGGATCTGAGCGGACCACAGTCCGCGTTCTGGGCGGTAGACTGTGGTCCACCGCAGATTTCACTTGCCAGGCGCCGGATTTGACAATCCGGCGGGAGCAGGTGAGCAGATACGGCTAACGACAAGTGACAAAATCTCAGAGGCGACGGCGCAAGAAGAATAGACGGTTTGAGACAGCGAGCGCGGTGGTGATCGGCCGGGCGCAGGTGAGGCGAGCGTCGGCATCATCTCCGGCGTCGTGGCGTCGAGTGCGTGTCGCATTGGTTTTGTCGTTGGTTGCGGTAGCGGCCGGGGCGTTGTGGCTGGCGCTCGACGATCGCTTCTACGTCTACCACGCCGACGTCGTGGGCGCGGCCCGGTTGTCGCCGGACGAGGTGTTCCGGGCCAGCGGCCTGCCGGGGATTCACGTGCTGTGGGTCCATTCTGCCGAGGTTGAGGCTCGCCTCCTGGACGCGCTGCCGGGCATCGAGCGGGCGCAGGTCGCCTGCGGCCTGCCGGCCAGGTGCACGATCGCCGTCGTGGAGCGGCAGCCACGGATGACGTGGGACGAGGACGGGCAGTCGTGGTGGATCGACGCGGAGGGAGTCGTCTTTTCACCCTCACCCGCTCCCTCCCCTGCTGGGGGGGATGCCAGGGGGGCGACCGGCTTGACGGTGCGAGGGCCACTGCCGCGGGATGCGGACGGCCGGCTGGACGAGCGTGTGCGCGTCGCGCTGGCTGAACTATGGGCGGCTGGGGCGGACGTGCCTACATCGCTGACCTACGTGCCGGCCCGCGGGCTGGTGTTCGCGGACGAACGGGGCTGGCGGGTGATCGTGGGGCAGGGACCCGGGATGGACCGGCGGTTGCAGGTGCTGGAGTGGCTGGTGGCCGACCTGGAGGCGCGAGGGTTGGCGCCCCGGTTCGTGGACGTGCGCTTTGCCGATGCGCCGTATTATTCGTTGACGAACGACTGGTAAGATTCGAGATTGCCGGAAAAACCATGACTCGCACGATTGTAGGCATTGACGTAGGCAGCAGCAAGGTGTGCACGCTGGTGGGCGAAGTGGACGATGAGGGCGCTGTCCAGGTCATCGGCGTGGGCCTGGTGCGCTCGCGGGGCGTCCGCAAAGGGGTGGTCGTCAACGTGGCGGACGCCACGGCGGCCATCGCGGCCTCGGTCGAGAACGCCGAGCGCACGTCGGGGTACAAGGTCGATCGGGCCTACGTCGGGCTCAGCGGCACGCACGTCTCGTCCCTCAACAGCCGGGGGGTGGTGGGCATCTCCCGCCGCGAACACGGCATCACGGTCGAGGACGTGGACCGGGCGCTCGACGCTGCGCACGCCGTCGCGGTGCCTCACAACCAGGAGGTCGTGCACGTGATTCCCCGTGGCTACGTCGTCGACGGGCAGGAGGACGTGCGCGACCCGGTGGGGATGCACGGCTTCCGATTGGAGGTGGAGGCCCACATCGTCATCGGTTCCAGCACCTCGATCCAGAACCTGGTCAAGTGCGTGGAGGGGGCCGGCGTCGAGGTCGATGAGCTGGTCCTGGCGAGCATCGCCGCCGGCGACGCGGTCCTGATGGACACCGAGCGCGAGATGGGCGTCGTCCTGGCCGATATCGGCGCGGGCGTCACCGACGTCGCGATCTTTATCGAGGGCACCGTGTGGCACACGGTCACGCTGGGCCTGGGCGGCGAGTACATCACCGGCGACATCGGCATCGGCCTGCGCTTGCCGCCAGACGTCGCCGAGCAGGTGAAAATCCAGCACGGCTATGCCTGCGCGGCGCGGGTGCCCCCCGAAGATCGGTTCACCGTCTCAGCCTTCGGCGGAGAGAGCCGCCAGGTCGTGCCGCGCTGGAAACTGGCCGAGATCATCGAGGCGCGAGCGGAGGAGATGCTGTCGATGATCCAGCAGGAGATCAAGCGCTCCGGGTACGATGGGCTACTGCCGGCCGGCGTCGTGCTGTGCGGTGGCACGGCGCAACTGCCCGGCATCCAGGAGCTGGCGCGAGACGTTTTCAGCCTGCCGGTGCGCGTGGGCGCAGCGCAGACGCTCCGTGGCCTCGTGGACCAGGTTTCCAGCCCGGCCTACGCGGTGGGCGCGGGGCTAATGGGGTGGGGCGTGACGGTGGACACGCGGCCCCAATTGCCCAAGTCCGGCCCAGGCGTCGGGAGGCGCTTCCTCAACTGGCTCCGGGTCTTGCTGCCCGGTTGAACAAATCACGCAACACGCAATACGCAACACGCAACACGTACCACATCTGTGTACATCACATAAATGGACAGGAGGAGCAACATGCAGAGATCATCCCCAACAGAGAGCTTTGCCCAGATCCGGGTCATCGGCGTGGGAGGTGGCGGCTCTAACGCCGTCAATCGCATGATCGCCGAGGGGCTGAGCGGTGTGGATTTCATCGCGGTCAACACCGACGCCCAGGCGCTCATGCTCTCCGACGCGCCCAAGCGCGTGCGCATCGGCGACAAGCTCACGCGCGGCCTGGGCGTGGGCGGTGACCCGGAGATGGGTCGCAAGGCGGCGGAGGAGTCGGCCGACGAGCTGTACGAGGTCCTCCGGGGCTCCGACATGGTGTTCATCACCGCCGGCATGGGCGGTGGCACGGGCACCGGGGCCTCGCCGGTCGTCGCCCGCGTGGCGCGGGAGATGGAGGCGTTGACCATCGGCGTCGTCACCCGCCCGTTCAATTGGGAGGGTGCGGTCCGCGGAGAGACCGCCCGGGCAGGGATCGATCAGCTCAAGGAGGCGGTCGACACGCTGATCGTGATTCCCAACGACCGCCTGTTAGAGATCACCGACAAGCGCGTCAGCCTGCAATCGGCGTTCTCGCTGGCCGACGACGTGCTGCGCCAGGGCATCCAGGGCATCTCGGAGCTGATCACCGTGCCCGGCCTGATCAACCTGGACTTTGCCGACGTGCGGACGATCATGTCCGAGGGTGGCGCGGCGCTGATGGCCGTTGGACAGGCCAGCGGCGAGAACCGCGCCGTCGAGGCTGCGCAGCAGGCCATCTCCAGCCGGCTGCTGGACATCACGATCGACGGCGCACGCGGCATCCTGTTCAACGTGACCGGCGGGCCGGACCTGAGCCTGTTCGAGGTCAACGAGGCGGCGTCGATCATCAAGCAGACCGCGCATCCCAACGTGAATCTCATCTTCGGAGCCGTCATCGACGAGAAAATGGGCGACGAGATCCGGATCACGGTCATCGCGACCGGCTTCGACGGGGCGGAGCCGCGTCCGCGCACCGCGCGCGCGACGTTCAGCGAGTCGGTTGAATTTCCGGTGCCCGCGTTCGACAAGGACGACCTGGAGATCCCGGCCTTCCTGCGCCGCCGTAAGTAGCCTTCATCGTGGGACGTTCGTCGTCGCGGGACGTCCGTCGTCGTGGGACGTCTGTCGTCCCCGATGTCCGGTACGCGAGTTGCCTGGCAGACCCGTCCTCGGGACTGTGCCGTGTGACTTCTGCGAGCCCTCGGCGTAGGCCCGGGTGAACGCTTGGTCGAAACCCTCGGCCGAGCGCTGGGGCGCGCCGCCCTGACGCGCGCCGCAGCGCAGGTAGGTACCGGGAGGCTCAGGCTGCGGCCTTGCGCCGGAGACCGGTTCGTGCTGCGTGCGGCGCGCTCGCGCCTGCCTGTAGGGGTGATTTGGCCGTCGACGGCGGGGGACGGCCAGCCCCTGGTTCCCTGTTTTAGCCATTTTTTAAGATTACCCCCTGTGATCTCACTTGCGTGCTGCGCGAGTGTGTGGTATAATCTGCCCACGTCGAACCCCCCAGATGTGGGGTTTTTATTTCCTCATATCCCTATATCTGGTGCATGTTGTAACCTCGACCATGAAGAGGAGGCCACGGCGATGAGGTGTCCCTACTGCGATAGTGCTCGCACCCGGGTGATTGACACGACGCGCAACGCGCGCGGTGTACGGCGTCGTCGTGAGTGCAAGGCGTGTGGGCGGCGGTTCAGCACGGTGGAGCGGGCGATCCTGACCACCCCGCTCGTCGTCAAGCGCGACGGCCAGCGGGAGGCGTTCAACCACGAGAAGTTACTTTCGGGCCTGCGTACGGCCTGTGCCCGGCGGCCGGTCTCGGCCGACGACCTGGAGCGACTGGTCGACCGGGTCGAGAATCAGATTCGCCAGATGGGCAAGAGAGAGATCCCCAGCCGGGTGATCGGTGACCTGACGATCCAGGAGCTCAAGGCGCTGGACCCAGTCTCGTACGTTCGTTACGCCATCGTCTACCTGGGGCTGGAGGATCTGGAGGCGGTGCGGGCCGAGATCGATCGGTTGTTGCAGGAGCGGGAAAAGGGCGGGCGCGACGTTTGATGATGGAGGCAGCGGTGCGAAAGTCGGACCATGCGCCGACGGCTTCGACATCCGGGCGGCGGGTGGGGCCGGAGGTCCGGTTGACCGAGAACGCGTTGGCCGTCCTGAAGCGGCGCTACCTGCGTAGGGGGCCGGACGGGGAGCCGGTGGAGACGGTCGAGCAGATGTTCCACCGCGTGGCCTCGCACATCGCCGCCGTGGAAGGAGAGTGGGGGGGGGACGTGGCAGCGGCGGAGGCGCTGTTCTACGACCTGGTGGCCAGCCTGCGCTTTCTGCCCAACTCCCCGACGTTCACCGGCGCGGGCACACCGCTCGGTCAATTGGCTGCCTGTTTCGTCTTGCCCATCTCCGACGACATGGGGCGCGAGGAGGACGGCATCTTCCAGACGCTGCGCGACGCAGCGCTCATCCAGCAGACCGGCGGGGGGACCGGCTTCGCTTTCTCCCGCCTGCGCCCCCGGGGGGGCGTCGTGCGCAGCAGCGGCGGCCAGGCCACCGGCCCGGTCGGCTTCATGCAGGTCTACGACGTGGCCTCCGGGATCGTCAGCCAGGGGGGCGCGCGGCGGGGGGCCAACATGGCCGTGTTGCGGGTCGACCACCCGGACATCGGCGAGTTCATCCGCTGCAAGTCCAGCGAGAACGCGATCACTAATTTCAACGTCTCCGTGGGCGTGACCGATGCCTTCATGGAGGCGGTGGAGACGGATGGGACGATCGACCTGGTCAATCCCCAGGACGGCGGCGTGTGGGGGACCGTCCGTGCGCGGGAGGTTTTTGGCCAGATCGTCGCCGGCGCCCACCGGAATGGGGAGCCGGGCCTCCTGTTCCTGGACGCGGCCAATCGGTCCAACCCCTGCCCGCACCTGGGGGAGTACGAGGCGACCAACCCCTGCGGCGAGCAGTTCCTGCTGCCGTACGAGAACTGCTGCCTGGGCGCGATCAACCTGGCGCAACACCTGTCCCGTGGAGAGGATGGTCGCCCCGCGCTCGATTGGGGACTGCTGTGCGAGACGGTCGCGCAGGCGACCCGTTTCCTCGACGACGTGATCGACGCCAACGCCTACGTGCCCGCGGTGCCGCAACTCGAGGCGGCCGCCCATCGCACCCGCCGCATCGGGCTGGGCATCATGGGGCTGGGCGACCTGCTGTACCACCTGCGGGTGCGCTACGGGAGCGCGGAGGCCCAGGAGCTGGCGGCCCAGGTGATCGAGTTCATCCGCTACCACGCGATGCGCACCAGCGTCGAGCTGGCGCGCGAGCGCGGGCCGTTCCCCGCCATCCAGGGCAGCGTCTACGACCCCGAAGCCCTGTGCTGGACCCCACCCCGGCCGCGCACCCCCTACGAGCGGCTGGAGGCGTGGGGCCGGCCGGAACTGGACTGGGGGGCGATCGTCGCGTCCATCCGGCGCTCCGGCATCCGCAACGCCGCCCAGACGACGGTGGCCCCTACCGGCACGATCGCGACCGTCGCTGGCTGTGAGGCGTATGGCTGCGAGCCGGTGTTTGCGCTGGCGTACGTGCGCCACGTCGACGACGACGGCCACGACCTGGAGCTCCGGTACGTGAGCCCCCGCTTCTTGCAGGCGCTGGAGGAGGCGGGCCTGGACGAGGGGGCGCGCGAGCGTATCGTCGAGCAGGTGGCCGTGACCGGGAGCTGCCAGGCGGTGGCGGACGTGCCGCCGGAGGTGCGGGACGTGTTCGTCGTCGCCGCCGACGTCAGCGCGGAGGCGCACGTCCGTATGCAGGCGGCGCTCCAGGCGTTCGTCGATTCGAGCATCTCGAAGACGATCAACTTCCCCGCCACGGCGACGGAGCACGACGTGGCGCAGGCCTTTCAACTGGCCTGGAAGCTCGGCTGCAAGGGGCTCACCGTCTACGTGACCGGCTCGCGGGAGAAGGTCGTGCTCGAGACGGAGGCGACGCGCCGCGCCGCGCGAGAGGCCCGTGGCGTGACCATGCCGGCGACCGTGCGCCCCCGCCCGGATCGCCTGAGCGGCCACACCTATCGGCTGGGCACGCCGCTGGGCACGGCTTACATCACCGTCAACGCCAACGGCGACGGCGAGCCGTTCGAGGTGTTCCTGAACGTGGGCAAGGCCGGGTCTGATACGGCCGCCGTGTCGGAGGCCATCGGGCGGCTGATCTCGCTCGTCCTCCGCGTCCCCTCGCCGCTTTCGGCGACGCGCCGGCTGAAGCAGGTCGTGAAGCAGTTGAAGGGCATTGGCGGCGGGCGGCCGCTGGGCTTTGGCCGCGACCGCGTCCGCAGCCTGCCGGACGGCGTGGCCCAGGTGCTCGGCCAGCATCTGGGGATCGTCGAGCCGGTTCCGGAGGGAACACGGGGGGCCGGGGCCGAGCAGCTTTCCCTTTTCCCGGCCGGCGACCTGTGTCCCGAGTGCGGCCACGCCGCGCTGGTGAACGAGGAAGGCTGCCGCCGCTGCCACGCCTGTGGCTACAGCGAATGTTGATTTCGCCTTCGGGAAGGTGGGGGGTGAGCCGTGAGATACGTCCAGTTTGGAAAGGCCGGCGAGACTGTCTCCGAGATGTGCCTGGGCACCATGATGTTCGGCCAGCGGTGCGACGAGGCCGAGTCCGACCGCATCCTGGCCACCGCGATCGACGGCGGCGTTACGTTCGTCGACACGGCCGCCATGTACGGCGAGGGGGTCACCGAGGAGATCCTGGGCCGCATCCTCAAGCGCCGGCGCGACGGGCTGTTTGTCGCGACCAAGGTGCACAAGGGCGTGGACGCCCGGAGCATCCTCGAGAGCATCGACGAGAGCCTGGCCCGCCTGCGGCTTGACTTTGTCGACCTGTACCTGGTCCACTGGCCCAGGGCAGGGATGCGGCCCGAGGAGATCATGCGGGCGCTGGACCAGGTCGTCGGGCAGGGAAAGGCGCGCTACGTCGGCTGCTGCAACTACCCGGCCTGGCTGTACGCCCACTCGAACGCGATCGCCGCCCGCAACGGCTATGCGCCGCTGGTCTGCAACCAGATCCCCTACAACCTGATCGAGCGGGGGGCCGAGGTCGAGATCCTGCCCCAGGCCGTCGCCGAGCGGGTGGCGATCACCACCTACCGCCCGCTCGTCCTGGGCATCCTGGCCGGCAAATACGAGCTCGGCGCACCGATGCCGGCCGACTCGCGCGGCCAGACCGACGCCCGCATCCCCGCCTGGCTGGACAAGTACGGCGAGTCGATCCGGCGGTTCAACCGGTTCGCCGCCGACCGTGGGCTCCACCCGGCCCAACTGGCGATCGCGTGGGTGCGCCACTCGCCGGCCGTGACCGCGCCGATCGTCGGCGCCAGCTCGGCCGCGCAGTTGCAGGCCACGATCGCCGCCTTCGACGTCGACCTGACCGCCGAGGAGTACGCGGAGGTCACCGGCCTGTTCGACACGGCCGTCAAGGAGGAGGCCGGCGGCAAGTTCCCCGAGTTGCGCCGGACGCTGGACCTGGTGGGGTAGGGCGGGAGAGAACCTCGGATGAAGAAATACACGATGGGATGGTGATTCCCCTCGGAACCTCAACCGTATCGTGTATTTCTATATCCGTGGTTCTCCTCTCTTCGCCTGTTGACATCACCGCAACTGGTCTCGAAAACGGGCGTATTGAACTGAATTTCGTTCCCTCACGTGTTCCAGCAGTTCCTCCAACTGCCCGTGACGCACGCAATAGTCCAGCAGCCGCTGGACCTTTTCCCCCTTGCTCATCCCGCTGCTCAAGTCCTCGTAGACCGGACGGAAGTGGTCGAAGCAAAGCGTGGTCAGCTCTTCGTCGTCGAAGGCGGCGGTGAGCAGGCGGCGGATGGCGGCTGTGTCCCAGGTCGACTGTTTTGCGTCTTCGGGCACTGTGATCGTCGCCTCCGGCCGACTATGTGGCACCGGTTGAGCGGCGATCTCACCCAGTATCCCCAAGGGATCCGTATCCAGAATCACGATGCCTCGCTCCCGCCACATCCGCACGTCGGCTTCCGGCAGCCCGGGCCACACGGCGTACGCGATGCGGGCGAAGCGGCTCCCGGCGATCTGGTCGAACAGGAAACGAAAGTCGGGATCTGCCAGGTTGTAGCCCAGGAAGAGCACCGTGTTAAGCCGCAGTGCCCGCCGGACCTCGTCCAGCAGCGGTTCTCTGTCCCGGTCGCGCAGCAGGTCGGAGTGGTCCCGATCGGTGACGATGAGCGTATCCGGCTGCTGCGCGTCGCCGTAGAGCTTGATCAGCGTGGGACGGTCGGGGTTGACAAAACTCACGTCGCCCCCGCGCACGACGCGGTTGATGCCGGCGCCTGCTTCCTGGAAAGCCAACTCCAGCAGGTTGTCGTAGGTCGTGGTGATGATCGTCTCGATCCGGTGTGTGTTGGCCAGCTCGACGATGCGGCGGTGAAAGGGCTGCGGAGACCTGCCGGTGGCATCAAGCGCGTCGCGGATGAAGGCGGTAAACTCCCACCGCTTGCCGGCCCTGCTGACCCGCTGGGCCACCTCCGCCAGCGAGAGCGAATCGTCTACGCGCGCAAGCGCGCCCCCTTTGCGGTGGGCTAGTTCGCGGGCCAGCTCGGCGCGCGAGGGCAGGCCGGTGACGGCGCGGGGCAGGTCAGCGCCGATGAAGAGGGCCAGGGTACGGCGCTGCAGTGCTTCAGCCAGTTGTAGGGCGTGGGATGTGGCCATCGGGTTTCGTCTCCGTCTTGAATCGCTGAGCGCGCTGAATACCGCCAAAGTCGCTGATGGCATTCGCTGCGTCGTCAGCGTTCTGAGCATTTCTCCGCTCTCGAGCCGCTGATACCTTGAAATTCGCTGGGGCTGCTGGATATATCACTTGATGATCCCGGCCATCACCTTGGACAAAGGATACGCTTCATTGAGTATCGTCTACTCATCGGTGTCTAACTCCGAACCCTCCGAATTGCTGAACCCCGCTGAGGTTGCTGCAGATCAACGTCATCGGCGTCCTTCAGCGCATTCAGCGGTTCACTCTCCTGGCGTGCCCACACACCGAAACCCCACCTCGTCGTCGTGATCGCCCGGTGTGCCGTAGCCGCGGTAGGCCGCGCGGACGTACCTCTGAACGTTGTACCAAACGCCCCCGCGTAACACCTTAACGCTTCCTGTCTCCGGGCCATGGGCATCACCTCTCGCTTCTCAAAGTGACTGTCATTCGAATGTTCGCGCCCAGGCATCTCTACTGCCTCAGCCTGGCCAACGGTCTGAGCCCTGCGTGAAGCGCCGAGGTGGTCCTCTTTGCCACGTGATGTGGTGACCGTCTGCAGTATAGCGCAAATTCGAATGAGGGTCAAAATGCTATTCGATAAATCCTTGGATTCGCTGTCCCATCCGGCGAATGCCGCGGACCCTGGCCCTGCCCCTTCCGTCGCAGGGGTTGCCCAGCCTGCAGCGCCCATCCACCACCTGGTCACCTGACCAGGCAAAAAACTAGCCACCTGACCAATTCCCAAACTCGCCGGTTGACCGATGCGCCGGGAGCGTTCCCATGTTATACTGGGAGCGTAAGATCGATCTGATCGTTCGTAGTGACGACTTTAGTCGTTGTCCGTGCGCAAGGAGCGACCAAAGTCGCCACTACGAACCCACGGTAGCATTGGCGGACCCATGACGAAAAGCAACAGACTGTTGAGAACACTCCCGCTCGCCGCACTGGCGGTGGGCGCACTGGCGCTGGCCATCGTGCTGAACCTGTCGGGCAGACAATCCGTTCCTTTCTCAATCCGTTGTAGTACTCTGGGGACAAAAAGCCTATGAAAGCAAAGACGCTCGGCGCGATGTCATTGACCTGCCTGGCCCTGACGACACTCTGGCTCGTACTGTACATCTACAGTGTCGCGAGTGCGGGACCGCTGGGGACACTTGAACAGGCGCTTGCCTCCGTCGCCCGGCCGGATGCCCTCTTCTACCTGACCTACGCAAACGCGACGCTCGTCACCTTGAGCGCGACCATGCTGTTCGCCGGGTTGTACGTCTATTGCCGGCCCACCGCCCCGGGGTGGTCCGCGATGGGCGTGGTGTTCGTGCCCGTCTACTGCGTCCTGAACCTGTTTGCCTACCTGTCGCAGATCACGATCGTGCCGTGCTTGCTGGCCCTTCAGCAGACAGCCGAGTATCAGGCCGCGTCCAGCCTCCTGTTGGGGCAGATGATCCAGCAGTGGCCCGGCTCGGCGGTCAACGTCCTCAACAACCTGGCCTACGCGATCCTCGGCATCCCGTCGATCATCTTTGGAATGGCGCTGTCCAGGCGCGGCAGGTCGACGCGACTCCCGGGGATTCTACTTGCGCTCAGCGGCGTCGCGTGTATCATTGGGGTGGCCGGCGTCGTGCTGGGAAGCGGGCTGCTAGCACAGGGCTCGATTATCGGAGGTGCCTTGTTCCTCCTGGCCCTGATTCCGCTGAGTCTGACGTTCTTGCGGGAAGCGTAAGGTTAGGGAGGTTCCCATGCTCCGCTATTTGATCTGGGACGTGGATGGCACGCTGTTCGATACCTATCCCGCCATGTTCGAGGCGTTCGACGCCGCGCTCGATGAGCTCGGCGCCAGCGTTCCCTCGGATCGGGTCTCCAGGTTGTGCCGGCAGTCGCTGAGTCACTGTGCGACCACGCTGGCCACCGAACTGGCGCTGGACGTGGATGATATCTTGCGCCGGTTTCAGGCCCACTATGCCGCCATTCCGGCGCGAGATCAACCGCCCTTTCCCGGCGTGATCAAAGTGTGCGAGTACGTTCGTGCGACGGATGGCCAGAATTTCATCGTGACCCATCGTGGCAGGCAGTCGATCCAGCGTCTCCTGGTCGCCCACGAAATGACGGGCTACTTTATGGATTGCCTGACCAGCGACGACGGCTATCCGCGCAAGCCCGATCCGGCCAGTTTTGAGGAGATGATCCAGAGGCATCACCTGCAGCGGGAGATGATTCTGGCCGTCGGGGATCGGGAGATAGACGTCCTGGCGGGACGCGCCGCCGGTGTGCGGACCTGCCTGTTTGGCCCACAGACATCTGCCACGGTTGCCGACTATTCGATCACCGATTACGCGGAACTGTACTGCCTCCTGGTCGCCGAAAATGATGGAGAATCTCACCTGGTCAGGTGACCAGGGAATAGACTGGCCGCCTGCCCAGGCCCAAGACTCCCCGGTTGGCCGATGCGCCGGGGAGTTCTTTCTGCTATACTGCAAGTGTGGACTGGACGGGATGGGCGACGAGCGCCCCCTGATTCTGCGTGAAAGGAGATGGAGATGGACCTCATCACCGCCATCGGCATATGCGCAGTCGGTATCGTGGTCAAGAACTATGTCGTCAACCGCATACGGGAGCGGATGGCGGTCCGGGAGGCGATGGCCGCCCGGCTGCCTCGCTAGAAAGGTGTTCAGAAGCCCCGCCGTTGCCCGGCCCACGGCGGCTCAGCACCGGCTCTGAACTCTTCGACGCTCGGTCCCCCCAGGTGCCGCAGCCTCCAGGTTCCATACACGTAACTGATCACCAACAACAGAATCGTCGCCGGCCACCCCGTGACCAGATTGACGGCTGCGAGGAGGCCGGCTGCTTTGTCTCGAAACAGGCTGAATTGAAACAACAGCCGCATCGCAAAGAACAACGCCCATAGCCAGGTCACTTCGCTGTAGGCCGGGCGTACTTTGGGATGCCAGTACCAATCCAGCGGCCACCGGCGGTAGACGTAGCTCGTCCAGGCCACCAGAGGCCGGCCAGCTATGACGCTGATCACCGCGGTGACCACGGTCAGGCCTCCCGTGATGATCCCGGGGAGGAAGTATCCCTCGGTCCTGCCGAGCAGGCGGGAGGCCAGGATGGCGACGACGACGGCTCCGACGCCCCCCAACGCATATCTCAACGGCTGGCGCCTGGCCAGGCGAAGCACGGTTATCGCCACCGCCACGGCGAGCGAGCCCCACGTGGCGGCTTCAAAGCCCAACGCCGCGTTGACGATCACAAAGATCGCCGGCGGGACGATCGAGTCCGCCAGGTTGCTGCGGCCGGCGAATACGGTGCGAAATTCCTCTGCGAGTTCTCGGAACTTGTCAATCACGGCGGCGTCCCCGCCCGCCAAGGAGGAACACGTAGTAGAGCAAGGTCGAGATGGACTGGGTCAGCGCCGCGACATAGGTCAGCGCCGCTGCGTTGAGCACCTTCCGCGCCCCTCGTCGCTCGACCTGCCCCGCCAGGACACCGCTCTGCTCCAACAGGCGCAACCCCCGGCGGCTGGCGTTGACCTCCACCGGCAACGTGACCAGCGCGAACAGGGTCGCGCCCGCAAAGGCCAGCACCCCTAACCACGCCAGGTTGGTCCAGTTGAGCAGCAGGCCGACGAGGAACAGGATCGGCCCCAGCCACGAGCTAAAGCTCACCACCGGCACCAGCCCGGAGCGCACGCGCATCGGGAGGTACGCCTGGGCGTCCTGTTCGGCGTGCCCAACCTCGTGGGCCACGATAGCCACCGAGGCCACGGACGGCCTCGTCGCCACGCCCTGCGAGAGCCGCAGGACCTTGCTGCGTGGGTCATAGTGGTCGGAGAGTTCTCCGGGCGCTCCTTCAACTTGCAGATACAGGCCAGCCGTCCTCATGATCCTCCGGGCCGCCTCCACCCCGGTGATCCCGGCCGCGTTAGGCACCCGCAGGTACTTTCGATACGTACTCTGCACCTTCCACTGGGCGATGAGCCCCAGCAGAAGCGCTGGTAGCGCGAAAAGCCAATACGTTGGATCCCATCCCAAAAACATCGTCACCCTCCTGAACGTCGTGATTATGTCTCGATATTATACGACAAACATTAAAAATACCACATAGTCCCTGAATTATGTGCTTAGCTCACCCACAACGGGTGGGGAGTAGACGAAGGCGCTCTCTGTGATACCATGGGGGTAATCCCACCCTATGTCAATCAAAGGAGAGCGCCCATGAAGAGAA
>Ga0307378_10008729_pt1 | contig 13405 bp, 13 predicted proteins | sample UN1MG_FD_202238 | JGI IMG/M metagenome (GOLD analysis project Ga0307378, IMG submission 202238) | Soil microbial communities from Risofladan, Vaasa, Finland - UN-1 | ecosystem: Environmental > Terrestrial > Soil > Coastal area > Acid sulfate soil | place: Finland: Risofladan, Vaasa | collected... | reverse complement strand
CTTACGGGCCAGAGGTCCATCGGGCAGGTCACGGTGGGCGACCTGGCGATGATCTTTCCGCCGTGGCGGAGCTGGCCCCGCCAGGCCCAGGGGGTCTGCGGCGACAAGCCCCTGTACCGGTGTCCCGAGGACAAGCGCCAGCCCATCGACATGGAGGCCCTCCGCCGCGGCGTGGAATACCGCAGCACCTACGGCGGCGGCATCGCCATCCCCCTCGTCGGCGACGTGGAGAACAACTACGTCCTCAGCCGCCGCGGCCCCAGCTTCACGGAGTACGTTTTCGAGGAGGCCGGAAACATCAACCAGAGCTTCTGGATCTCCGGCCACCACAACGACGGCTGGCTTCGCCTTCACGACGACGGGATCATCGAGATCGTGAGCTGCAACTGCGGGGGAGACAACCAGCTCTGGATCGACGGCAAGCCGGCCTTCGGGCCCGACCCGAAAGACAAGCGGTGCACGCAGATGAAGCTGAACGTCGGGCGGAAGCTCCGAACGAGGCTGTCCGACGCCGGCCTCAGCAGCTACGGCGTGAACTCCTACGCCCACCGATACCCCTACGCCTCGAAGACCCTCGTGCTGCTGGACTACGAAGCCCGCACGGCCAATCCCGACGACCCGGCCAAGACCCGGCAGCTTCTCCTGGCGAGCCGTCGCCATCTCCGCCGCATCAACGTCCTGATCGCCGACGGGGCGGTCCGCCCGATGGGCGTCTCCCAGCTCGACCCCATCACCGATCGTACGTTCTGGGACCCCGACCTGCTCCCGCCCGACGGCGACGAGGCCGAGCAGTAGCCGCAGGCCGACACGCCCGCTTGCGGGGACGCTCCGCCCCGGGCACCGCGAACCCGCGCGAAAGGAGACGCACCGTGGCCGAGTTATCCCCCCACCGGCCCCTTGCCGTCGAGGGCGGCCCGAAGGCCGTGACCCGAACGCTGCCCGGCTGGCCCCAGTTCGACGAGAAGGCGATCCGGGCCGTCGAGGACGTGCTGCGGTCGGGCAAGGTCAACTACTGGACCGGCCCCAAGGGCATGGAGTTCGAACGCAAGTTCGCCCAGTGGCAGGGCAGCCGGTTCGCCGTCAGCACCTCCTCCGGCACGTCGGCCCTGCACGTGGCCCTGTCGGCACTGGGCATCGGACCCGGCGACGAGGTCATCGTCCCCAGCTACACGTTCATCGCCACGAGCTTCTCGGTCGTCCAGGCGGGCGCGGTGCCCCGCTTCGCCGACGTCAACCTCGACGACCACTGCCTGTCCGTCGAGTCCGCCGAGAAACTCGTCAACGCCCGCACCAAGGCCGTCATCCCCGTCCACCTCTACGGCAACGTGTGCGACATGGACCGGGTCATGGCCTTCGCCGAGAGGCACGGGCTCTACGTCGTCGAGGACAACGCCGAGGCCTTCGGGGGCGAGTACAAGGGCCGCAGGACCGGCTCGATCGGCCACATGGCCGCGTGCAGCTTCTGCCAGAATAAGACCTTCACCACCGGCGGCGAGGGCGGCATGGTCACCACCGACGACGAGCCGCTCGCCTGGGAGGCGCGGAGCTTCCGCGATCACGGCTACGACGTGAAGGCCCGCCTCAACCTGCTCGCCCTCGAACAGAAGTTGCCCTACATCCATTACCGCGTCGGGTGGAACTACCGGATGACCGAGATGCAGTCGGCCATCGGCCTGGCCGAGCTGGAGCGGATGGACTCGTGGAACCTCCCCCGGCGCCGGCGCAACGCCCGCATCCTGATGGACGCCCTCGGCGAGCTGCCCCAGGTCCTCCATAGGCCCATCGACACCGACCAGCGCCGCAACGGCTGGTACGTCTGCGCGTTCTCCCTCGACGTCGAGAACATGCGCTGCGACATCGCCCGGTTCGTCGCCGCCGCCGCCGCGGAGGGCGCCCCCTGCTGGAAGGTGTTCTGGCCGCAGTGCCACACGGAGGAGGCCTTCACGCGGCGCAACGCCTTCGGCCGGTCGGGCTTCCCGTTCACCTCCCGCGAGTATGCCGACCCCGCGAGCGTCGAGTACAGCAATGTCCAGGTGCCCAACGCCCTGTGGCACGAGTCGCACACGTTCACCTGCTTCGCCTTCCCGACGTACTCCGAGGAGGACATGAGGCAGATTGCCGACGCCCTGGTCAAGGTAATCAAGGCGTATAGCTGACCGCCGGACCCCAGATTCCAGGAGCCCCGATGGCCGCGAAAAAGGTCCACTTCGGCGTGATCGGCGCCGGAGGCATCGCCAGCCGCAGGACGATCCCCGGCATGCTCAAGGCCACCAACTGCCGACTCGTCGCCGTGATGGACCCGGCGAACGTGCGGCAGATCGCCGACGACTTCGGCGTGCCCCGCGCCTACGCCCGCGAGGCCGACCTGCTGGCCGACCCCGAGGTGCAGGCCGTCTACATCGCCTCCCCCGTGTTCTGCCACGCGCGGCAGATCGCCCTCGCCGCCGAGGCCGGAAAGCACGTCCTCTGCGAAAAGCCCCTCGCGCGGACGGTAAAGGAGGCCCGCGCCGCCGTGGCTGCGTGCCGCCGGGCGCGGGTCTTCCTCCAGGAAGGCTACATGATGAAGTTCCACGGCGCCCACGGGAAGATCCGGGAGCTGATCGACCAAGGCCGGCTCGGGCGCCTGGTCTACCTGCGGGCGCAGTTGTCGTGCTGGTATCCGAGGATCGACGGCGCCTGGCGGCAGGACCCCCGCAAGGGCGGCGGCGGGGCGCTCATCGACATGGCCACGCACCTCTACGACCTGCTGGAACATTTCGCCGGGCCGATCCGGCGGATCGTCGCGGCCACGGGCAACCTCGTACAGCACTACCGATCCGAGGACGCCTCGACGACGCTGGTGGAGTTCGCCTCGGGAGCCCATGGGACCATCGACTGCTTCTTCTGCATTCCCGACGAGGCCAGCCGGACGCGGCTGGAGATCTACGGCTCGCGCGGGGCCGTCCTGACCGAGGGCACGATCGGCCAGGGCAAGGGGGGCAAGGTGGAAGGCATCTTCGGCCTCGGCGAGGCGGCGTACGCGGCGGGCCAGGACAAGTCCGTTCAGCGGCGGTTCCGTCGGGTGGCTTTCCGCGCCGTGGACCCCTACCGCGCCGAATGCGAGTACTTCGCCGACTGCATCCTCCGCAGCCGCGCTCCCGCCCTCAACGACGCCGCCCACGCGCTGCACATCCTCGCCCTGACCGAGAAGGCCTACGCCTCCTGCCGGACGGGGCGGGTGAGGACGGTTTGAAGTCGCTTCTCCGGCGCAGCCGAGTGCCCCGCACGTGGGCACCTCCTCACGGGCGCCGCCACCGTCGGGTGGACGCCCGAGCTCAGCTCCCCCTTCGGATGCGAACCATGCCCGGCGAGATCACCGAGAAGGCCCGGGGCATCTCCTGGCCGTGGGTCTGCAAGGCGCCCGCAACGATGTCAGCCTTATGGACGGGCGCAAGGCCCGCGAGGCGGATGAGCACCACGCCAAGCGTTACTTTGCGCAGGCGGAAGACCAGTTCCCCGAAGTCCTTGTCGGCCGTCGCCAGCAGAGCGCCCCGCTCGTTGGCCAAAGCAAGGACAGACTCATCCGTGATCCCCGGCGAAATCTCCGCAACGTACTCCACCGAGTGCCCCTCTGCCCGCAGGCGAGCCACGACGGGTGCGTCCACGCTCTCGTCCGCGAGGAGGTTCATGCGGAGGTCCTGGACACGGGGTAAGCGACGTCAGCGCGGAGTGCCTTGGCGCCGAAGCGCAAGGCCGCGAGGACCGCGTCCCGAGTGAGCCTCGGATGGGCTTCGAGGACCTGTTCGATCGTCTCTCCGGCGCCCAGCTTCTCCAGGATCAGTTCGATGGGCACGCGCGTGCCCCTGATCACCGGCTTGCCCATCATGACCCCCGGGTCAGACACGATCATTGGATCTTCCATCGTCTCACCTCGCAGACTGTCCCGGCACGCCTGCCTTGCCCTGCCGGACAGTGTGCATCGGCAGGCCCGGCGACCAGGCACAACACAAGCGTAGCACACACGACGCCGGCACGGTAGCATCTTCTCCATGATCGCTCGCCTGCCCAGTTCGGTCCTCCAGGTCGAAGCGCAGCGAAGATCCCGCCGGGGGCATCGACGCCGTCGGCCGCGAGGTCGAGGCCGACGCCTGCGGGCAGGAGTCGGCCAAGCGCGCCCTGACCGTCGCCGCCGCGCGGCACCACAACATCCTGTTGATCGGACCCCCGGACAGCGACAGGGCCGTTTGCGCAGGCCTATCCCACGACCGACGATCTTGCCGCTTGACAGGTAGGTAGCGGCCGTGTAGATATACGTATATGCTGTCTTCGCGCCCCACCCGCAAGGATCGACCTCTGCTAGAACGCCGCCGGCCGGTCGCCTCGTCGGAAATGCGTATGGTTTCCCCCGATTACGGAACACCCGAAGGTGTCTCTACCGACCCGGGAGGAAGTCGAACGGTTCTGCTGGGAAGGACTCTCGTAATGCCGAGGGGACACATCATCCCACTCCCGGGTTACTCGACACGACGAACGACAGCCGATCCCAGTCAAAGGAACGCAGACAAGGAGCCAAAGGAATGAACGCTGACCGAGATCATTAACGGGATAGTTGACGCACAGAAGGCGGTTGCTGGGACGAACGCCCGGATCGTGCCCGAAGGAGGCCTCACCTGGGGGACTCCTGACCAAAGGACGAAACTTGGTACGACGGTATGCCAGAACGTCAGCTTCGACGTGGCCCTCACAGCGACCGAGACCTCCGCGGAGAAAGCGGGGATCGGCGTCTGGTTGGGGTCTTTCGCCTTTGGCGGGCAGGCGCAGTCTGAATCGGCGGGCGGCTCCTTCACGCGAGTCAAGTTCTCAATCCCCGTAGGGTTGCCCTACAACCAAGACGGCGGTTGAGCAGACGCCCTACGCTCGCCTTGCCCATCCACGGCGGGGTGACCCCGCCGCGTCGCGTTCAGCGGGCGGCAGAAGCCGACAGGAAGTCCCGATAGTTCCAGGGCGCAGGCTTCGCAATCAGAGGCGGATCGACATGCCATTCTGGAAATGGGTACGTGCCAAGGCCGATAGGTCGCACCGCCAGCAGGCCCCCGACGGAAGGGCATCATGGTATACGATTGTGATGGGGTCGATTGTGGTCGCCTATCTGGTGGCAAGCGTTACGTTCTTGATGGCCAGTGGGTGGGTCCGGGTCGTTGCGGGGTTCCTTGCGGGATTGGGCCTAGTGACGACTGTGGCTGGGGCGGCGTGGAGAGCTGAAGGAGGATCGGGAGCTGCAATGGCTCTGTTAGTCTTCATTCTGCTCGCGTGCTTGTGGGCGGCGATTTGGTGGTTGCGAACACACGGGCTGGAGACGGCATCTCGTGTCCTTGGGATAGCTGGGCTGGTGCTGTTGACCGCGGCTGTCTGGAGGGGGGCGAGGGAAGGGCGGTAGTTCCCGGTTTCGCGGAACACCATACCTAATCGGACGTAGCCAACCGGGCAACCAGGCTTGCAGTCGGTTCGCGACATGGACGCCCCGTCCCGCTTGCCCGGGGCCCGGAACGTCGCGGAACGTCGGGCCCAGGAAAAGGAAACCGCGCTCAGGCTATATCTCTCGGGGGGTCCGTGTGGCGCAGGGCTACGCCAGCGGGTTCTCCCAGCGGAGGCCGGGGAATCGGGCGAAGTCGGCGTCGGCGGAGCAGAGAATCAAGCCGTGCTCGATGGCCAGTGCGGCCAGGTGGGCGTCGGGGACGTGGGCGTCAGGGCCGGCGGGCCTCACTTGAAGTCCTCGCTCTCGGCAACGGCCAGCACCTCGGCGATGTTATCCACGTTGCCGATGAGGCACCGGCCGACGTCGTAGGTCTCGAAGCGGACCGGCTTGCGGGCCGCAGGGGGCTGGTCCAGGTCCGCCAGGCCGCGGCGGAGGGCGTCGTTGACCACGTCCTTGAGGCTGCGGTCCTCACGCCGCTGGATCCGCCGAAGATGGGCCGCCACGTCGTCATCGAGCGTCAGTGTCGTTCGCATGCATCATGGCATATTCCTGCCGGCATCATGATGTCAAGGACCGGATCGCCCCGTCGTCCTCCCGGAAATGCGGGGATTCAGGCTTGATGCAACGGCCGTTTCGCTGTAGACTTGTTGTATTGCCGCGTCACGTTGGCGGTGAAGATCGCGCCTGGGCCAGCAGAACGGCAACGGGCATGACCTGCTGGCGCCCAGCGTACTATGCAGGCGACGTTCGCTCTCCTCTGCCTGCGGGCCCGAACGATCGCTCGTGGGCAGCGTGTCGATGTCCCGCCTCGCAGTTCAACCGGGACTGTCGACGGCGCTTCTGCGCTGGATATGCTTCGGAGGAAACGACATGTGGAAAGCGGGCCTGTTCTTGCTCACCGTGCTCGCTCCGTGGGGCAGCAGGGCTTCGGGAGACGCGCCGGAGCTTCCTCCGGGGCCGGTCGACGTGTCGATGAGCTTCTACGGCATCGTGGGCCAGACGACAGTGTATTCCTCGCACCTGACGGACTTGCCGGCCGGCGTCATCGACTCGCTGCGGTTCACCGACCGGAACAGGCAAGGGGGTTCCGACGGCGTGTTCTCCGGCTTCGACCTGGACTTCGTCCTTCTGGACGTGGACGGGGTCTTCAACAGCGGCGACGAGTTCGAAGTGGTCACCGCAGCGGACCTGCGACCGGGCAACGTGCGGAACGGCGCGATCACGCGGTTCCGGCATACGGATGCTCACCCGGGCAAGCTGTTCGGCCTGGATGCCGCCGGCGCGGTGATGCCGAGCGTCGCGACCCTCAGCACGCACGACGCGTCGTACGTGGGCGGCTCGGGGCTGACTGTCGACACTTCGAGCGGCTGGCTCAGCCTGGGCGACGGCGGCGTGCTGGACCTGCGCACGGTGTGGGTCTCCACCACCGTCTACCCGGACCTGCACATCTACGTGGGCGACGCGGGCCACAACGACGAGTCCATGGCCGCGCTGCTGCAAGTGGTGGTCGTCCCGGAACAGCCCAGGTCGGAAATCGACCTGAGCAACCTGGCTTGGTCCGTGCGATACCTGATCGACCAAAGCCAAGCCGCCCTCGGGGCCCCGCCGCTCAACCAGCCCAGTGACAACCGGGGCCTGGCGATCGATCCGTCGCGCCAGTACCTCTACGCCGGGTACAACAAGGGCTCTGCGGACTGCGAGGTCCGGAAGATCGACCTGACCCAGCCGGACTACACGACAGCGACTGTGGCCCGTGTGACCGGGCATCGCGGCAAGGCGATCTCCGTGGACGATCAGGGGCGCGTGTACCTCGCCGAGGGCTGCGACGGAATCCTCATCTACGACGCCGACCTGGCCACACAGCAGATCCGCATACCGGCGACCAACTGCGAGGGCGTGGCCGTGACGCGGGAGAACGGCGTACTGGTCCTCTATGCCACGGACCGGAGCGACGATACACTGACCCGCTGGGAGCTGAGCGAAAGCGGGGGCGGGGTGATCGCGGCCGCGAAGGCGGGGCTCGACGGCGACGGCGTGATCCACGTCACCGGGGCGGGCGATCTGCGCGGCCTGGCACTGGACTCTTCCGGGCGAATCTGGATGGCCGACGCGGCCGGGGGAAAGGTCTTCCGCGTCGACAGCGACGGGACCAACCTGGCCTCGGCCGCGGTGGCCAACCCGTATGCCATCGCCTTCAATGGGGAGCAGGCCCTGGTGACCGGCGGCTACAGTGGCGTGATCTCCGTGCTGAACGCCGACCTGTCACTCGACCAGGCGCTCACGCCTCCGCTGGCCGACCTGAGGCTGGATCCCGAGATCGGCTACTCTCAAGGGAGCTCCTTCAGCGGCATCGTCTTGACCGCGAACGGATTGTGCCTGACCTATGAAGGCGGCCGGACTGCCGACGGCAAGTCCACCTACGGGCTCGACGACGCCGAGAGCGGCTGGTACGGCGACCAATGGTACACAGACCTGACACATGCTGATCACGATCCGATCCTCTTCGCCGTCCCATTGGGGACCGTGCCAGAGCCAGCGACGCTGCTCCTGATGGGCGCCGGAGCGGTCGTTCTGGCCGGGCGGAGACGAAGGGCAAAGTAGGCCGCGCGGTTCTGCCTTTCGCGGACGCCAGTCGGGACGGGGGAGCCTCCCTCACGGATCGGACCACGACCCGCCCGACGCCGGGAACCTCCAGGCGGGTGGCGCCGCTCGGCGAGCCAAGCGAGACAGCCCCGCCTGCCTGGCGTCAGATAGGCAAGCACGTTTCATTCGTCGCGTGATTGCGGCAGGAGCCTGCTGTTCCACGAGTTCTACGTCCATGCCAAGGCGCTCGTGGACTTCGAGACGGGAAACCCGCTGGCGCCGGGTCCGTTTCCGGCCCTGTCGCAGCGTGGGTTCACCACAGGTACCGCCGAGGCGACCCGTTGCCGGCCATTCCGCCGCTTGCCATCCTGATCGTGCCAGAGGTATCCTCTGGCTAGTTCCTGGGCTGGGAAGGGCAGATGATCGCTCGCGTGCACAGTTCGATCCTCCAGGGCATCGACGCCGTCGGATGCGAGGTCGAGGCGGATGTGGTCACGTCGGCGGACAAGCCGGAGATCCGGCTGGTCGGGCTGGCCGACAAGGCCGTGCAGGAGTCGGTCAGCCGCATCCAGGCGGCCCTGCGGAACAGCGGCTACCGCTGGCCGGACTTCGGTGAACTCAGTCGAACCGGGCCGAAGGTCACGATCGACCTCGCCCCCGCCGACGTCAAGAAGGACTCGACCGCGGCGGACCATGCCAGTGGGCGCTCTCCTCGCAGGCCGGGGAATCGGGCGAAGTCGGCGTCGGCGGAGCAGAGGAGCAGAGGAGCAGAGGAGCAGAGGAGCAGAGGAGCAGAGGAGCAGGCTCGCGTCGACGAGCCTCACTTGGAGCCCCCCCTCTCCGCCACGGCCAGCACCTCGGCCACGTTGTCGATGCTGCCCACCAAGCATCGCCCGACGTCCTTCAGCGCCTGTCCAGCCAGTAGCCCGGGGCGCGGTGGAGATGCATGACGGCCAGGATGAACACGCCATTCGGCTCGATCGTGTACAAGACCCCGTACGGGAACCGGTTCGTCAGACAGCGCCGGACGTCGCCCCCAAGGACCGGCCAAGCCCTGGGGAAGCTCACGATCCTCCGGACTGTCGAGTAGACTTGGATTGCGAAGTCCTGTCCGAGTCCCGGCTCGCGGGCCTCGTAGAAGTCGATGGCGCCCAGGAACTCAGCCTCGGCCTCGGGGTGAAAGGAGCAGGTCATCGCTTGAATCGCTCGTCGGCTTTGGCGAAGACCTCATCTCCAGGCACGGCCTGCGCGCGCCCTGATCGCAGCTCCTCCAGGCGGCGCCTGGCGACCATGAGCCATCGCTCGTCCATGGCCGGATCGGGCCGATTGAGCGTCCGGAGGATGGAATCCGCCAAGGCGGCTCGCTCTTCGACCGGGAGGGATTCCGCTTCGTGGATGATGTCCTTGACGTCTGCCATGTTGGCGACTCCTTCTCTGTGCAGGTGTATTATACCGTGTACGGGGCGAGCGTGGGACATGTACGGGCCCGCCTCGTTTCCTCGCCCAGGAGCGGTGTAGCGGACCAGCGATCTTTGCGCCCTGCTTCCCCATGATCCACCAGGGCTTCTTGACAGCGTGATGTCAGGTGGTAAGCTCAGTGATGACCAGAAATAACGCAGCTTGAAGACCTGCCAGTGTGCGACGAGCTTGTCCCGGATGTTCCGCTTGTTTCAGGATGGCCAAAGAGCGTCAGGTCCATCGTTCTGCACGTCATCTCCATGGCCCACTACGCCATCGTAGCGGCCCGCGGCTGGGCCGCCAACAGCATCAACGCTCGGGTCCGGCTGTCCGCCGAGAACGACCGGCTCAAGCAGGAGATCGAACTGCTTGGGGAGGAACTCCGCGTCAAGGACGCTCGGATGGCCAGGACCCATCCTCGCCATCGGCCGCACTACCGCCCGACCGACCGCATGGCCATCCTGGAGCTCAAGGCCGTTCGAGGCTGGAACACCGTCCAGGCGGCGCGGCACTTCCTGATCGAGCCGGCCACGGTTGCTTCCTGGCTCGAGCGGATCGACGAAGATGAGCCTGATGCCTTGGTTCCGCTTCGAGAACCGGTCAACAAGTTCCCGGGCTTCGTCCGCTACATTGTCCAGCGCCTCAAGACGCTTTGCCCTTGCGGAGCTTGGGCCGCTTGACGGAGCGCTGGAGCACAACCAGTTGATGCCGCAGCGCCAGGCTTTCGGCCAAGCCCCCAAGGGCATCGCTTCCTGGGCGGATGGCGTTCTCGGTAGGGACAGCCTCAGGAATTAGCTTGTCGGAGCCCTCCAACGCCCTGTAATCTTGGAACCGCTGACGAATGTCGTTAGCGGGAAGGCATATGGGAAATGTCGCCTTGAACTCGTTCGATCCCGGTCCTCGCGAAGGGCCGGATTCCCTATGGGTGAGTCCCAATCAATAGGAGTGGACATGAACAAGCGGATGACTACCGGCGGATTGACGACAAGGCGGGATTTCCTCGGCGGCGCGGCGGCCATTGCGGCTGGTGCCATCGTGACGCGGCGTGCACTGGCAGGCGAAGCGCCATCAGGAGCTTCCGGCGGGGTCCCTGCGGCCACGCCGAAAGGCAAGCCCAACTCCGTTTTCAACGGCGTGCGCATCGGGTGCATCACCTACAGCTACCGCGGCGGCATCAGTTCCGCCGAGGATACGCTCAAGGCCCTTATCCAGGATGGCCTCAGCGAAGTCGAACTGATGGGTGGGCCGATCCAGGCGTTTGCCGGCCTGAGGGGTGGAGGCGGCCGCAGGGGCAAGGCCTCGACGCCGCAAGCGAAGACATCCGACGCCCAGCGCGAGGCGCAACTGGCCAAGTGCGTGGAGCTGCGCAAGATGTACAACGACGCGGGCGTCAACATCCACATCCACAAGATCGGCTTCGGCGGGTCGGACGAGGAGATCGACTTCAACTTCCAGGTGGCCAAGGCCCTGGGCTGCGTGGGCATCACCACCGAGCGTTCGGACGCGATGGCCAAGAAACTCGCGCCGTTCGCCGACAAGCACAAGATCTGGGTCGCCTTCCATAACCATACCGGCAACTATCCGGTGATGGACAAGAAGGACCCGATCCTGGAATACGGCCAGTACATCGGCTTCAACTTCGACATCGGCCATTACTTCGCGGGGACCAAGGGCCTGAGCCCGATCCCGGTGCTCGAGAAGTACCACGACCGCATGGTCAGCCTTCATCTGAAGGACAGGACCGCGGAAGGGGGGAACCTGCCGTGGGGCCAGGGAAAGACACCGATCAAGGAAGTTCTCCAGTTGATGCGGAAGGAGAAGTGGACCTTCCCGGGGGACATCGAACTGGAGTACAAGATCCCGCAAGGCTCGGACTCCGTGGCGGAAGTCGCCAAGTGCGTCCAGTACTGCAAGGAGGCGCTCGCCTGAAGAGCGAAGCCGCGCCAGGCTTGTGACGCTGGCGACCCCATTCGCTGAGGTCTTGCCTTCCTCCCCAGGCGGGCATACATTCCGGCGCGTCTGTTGGGCTGTTCGTGGGAGTGGGTGCTGGCGGAACCGGCAGATGATCTCTCGCGTGCACAGTCCGATCCTCCAGGGCATCGACGCGGTGGGCTTCCTGACCGACGAGCTGCCCATCGAGCCCTGCGTGGTGGACCTGGAGGAGGTCTTCGCCGTCGCCGGCAAGTACGACGTGGACTTCAGCGACGTCCGGGGGCAGGAGTCGGCCAAGTGGGCCCTGACCGTCGCCGCCGCGGGACACCACAACATCCTCACGTTATAGACGGTTGTACACGCCGCGCCCAAACCTCGTACTGCCTACGCAATTCATCGATATTTGGCCTCACCACCCGCCAGCCGACCCTTCCGTCCTCGTCAACCTCAAGCCCATGGCCGTCTGCGATGCTTCCCGCCGGCACCACGTCCCGCGTCGCGCCCGTCTTGAAATGAATCCGTAAGAACCGTCCATCCTTGGACATACGGCGTTCGGTCACGTACCGTAGGAACTCATGGAAACGCTTGTCTCGCAGCTTCGCCGGGTCAAGCTCCGCCACAACCTCGCAGATGTACTCCGCAAGATTCTCAACGTCCTGTTGCTCAGCGGCATCCGGAGCGATGTCGCCACGCTCCTTCTGACCGCGGCGCCGTGGCCGACTGCCGCATCGTCCTGCCGAACGAATCCCATCGGGCCCTGATCGTTGGGTGAAGCCTACTGCGAACACCTGCACCTTGTCAATGAGCTGCCGCAAATGCGCCCGCAGACGCAGGCGAAACTCAACGCCCCCCTCCTTCAAGGCCTTTCGCAGATCCGCCAGCCCGTGCTGCCACTCCTCAAAGGACTGAAAGCTGCTCTCGGCCTTCCGCAGTTCTTGCTCGACGCTCTTCCGCTCCGCCCCAAACTGCTCCTTCTTGGCGTCCAGCGCCACGATCCGAGCTTCGTACCGGTCGCGCATCTCCTTGGTGGATGCCCGCTCAATCTGGTCCATCAGGTTCGCGCAGCGACTGCCGATGTCCGCCAACAAACCGTCGATGGCGCTCAACCGACCCCGAAGGGCCTTACATCGCTGGGCCTGCTCCTCGGGGGCGGGCAGCACTTGCTCGGGCCGCAGCCCGAGGCAATTCTCAAGGACGGTGACTTCGCACTCGTCGTACCGTATCCTGTGGCTCCTGCACTTGACCCCACGCCGCCCGTTGTCACAGATGAGGTAGGTCGCGCCCTTGGGCGGCTTGCCCTTGCTGATGAAGGCCATCGAGCCGCCGCAGTAAGCGCATTTCACGAGGTGTGTGAGCAGGTTTTTTGCCTGGCCCGTGGGGCCGCCTGTCCCTCTGTTCTCTCGGAGCAGCGCCTGCACGGCATGAAACACGTCCGGCTTGACTATTGGCGGGTAGTAGTTGGGAATCAGGTCTCCCTCCGGCTTTCGGGCTGCACCCCGACCCTTGCATGGCTGGTACTCGCCGAGAACCCCTCGGTTGCTCAGTATCTTGGCGACGTAGCTCTCCCGCCAGCCTTCGCTCGTCCGCTTGCAGCTCTTCGGCGGGGTCCACGGTGCTTCGGCATTGAGCGTTCGGACGATGCTCCCCTTGCCCATGCCGCTCAACTTGAGCTTAAAGATCATCCGGACCGCTTCGGCGGCCTTCGGGATGACCTCAAAGTGGCGGTCCCTCACTGCCAACCAAGCGGGCGCCCGAGCCGTCAGGATGGATCCGTTCTCGTTGGCCTGCTCCCGCTTATGGTTCCAGGCGGCCTGCTGCAGTTTACTCTTCCGTTCGCTCTCCCGATGCGCCCTCTTGATCTCTTCAAGGAGCGACGTAATGCCGCCATCGTTGAGGCTGTCCCGGTCGTAAATGGCAAATGGATCCAACGTTACGACTGCGATGTCGTGCTCGATCACGCCATATAGGATCGTCTTA
>Ga0307378_10008728_pt1 | contig 13406 bp, 28 predicted proteins | sample UN1MG_FD_202238 | JGI IMG/M metagenome (GOLD analysis project Ga0307378, IMG submission 202238) | Soil microbial communities from Risofladan, Vaasa, Finland - UN-1 | ecosystem: Environmental > Terrestrial > Soil > Coastal area > Acid sulfate soil | place: Finland: Risofladan, Vaasa | collected... | reverse complement strand
TGACCTCTACGAAACCGGCGGCCCGTTCATCAACACACGGGCTCTAGCGGGCTATTTCGGCGGTGGCCTAAAAAGGCGGCGGCCCGCCTAGTCGTTGTTCGCCTCGATGATTTTGAAGGAATCGATGTGGCAAGGGTCCACATACTCGGCGGCCAGTTGGTCGTTGAGCAGCCCAGCGAGCGTGTCCTCGTTCATGTCACACCTCGCTGCGTGGTGAACGACGAAGGAGCAGTTGACCAGCGTGACAAGCGTACCGTCCGCCCGGATTGACTCGGCGACCCTGGACTTCTTCACGCCCTTGGCTCGCTTGATCTCCAGGTTGGCATGTCCGTCTGCTTCGTCAGTCACGGCTCAACCTCTCGATCCCGATGTCGTAGAAGCTCGTGGTCATGTTCTCTCGGTAGTTGGCGAGCACGTCGAGGTGGGTGATGAGGATCTCCAGGTTCTCCTCGACTGTGTTGTCTTCGGGGCCTTCGCCTTCGCCGAACACGTCGGCGTTCACGAGGTCCTCCAGGGCGAAGTCGAACGCCTCTTGATCGAAGATGCGGAAGTGCATCGTGATCGTGACCACAGTGGCCTTCGGTCCAGCGTCAGTTTCCAGCGATTCCAAGTCCGACATGTTCTAGGTCCTTTCAGGCTCTACGCCCTATATCCGTCCGTTCATCAAGGCCAAACTACATCATTAGACTTAGGCGCATCACCATAACCCTAGTGATGCCAGCTACTTAGGCGCATCACCGAGAATAAAGGACTTACGGCAAGGTCCGAACAAAAGCTAACCTCTACGGGCGAAGGGCGTCGTTCATCAAGCCCCCTAGTAGCCCGCTAAGTCCCAGGCAGCCTGGCGGCGGCGGGTTGATGAACGAGAGCATCTCTCCCATAGACGATGAGAGTGATGACAAGGTTGGTCGTGTATAACGCCCAGGCGATCCGCCAAGTCATTGGAGCGTAGTAACATAACGCCGGGCCAAGAAATTCCCTTGGACAAAACGGAGCAACCCGGTAATCTAGGGCGTGTGAAAGTCTGCTGCGCTTGATGAACGAGAGAGCGCAGCCCGTAGAAACCGAAAGAGGAACCCATGAGCAAGACCCCAAAGACGAACACGAAGCGCAAGACCCGCCTGAAGGGTAGCGACACCATGAAGCCGTGCGCCGGGTGCGGCAAGTCGAAGGACCGTTTCAAGTCCTTCCGGCCCCGGTGGGCCGGGTGCGAGAAGCACCGCACCGACCGAGGGCGGCGCTACTACCAGAAGGGCTGCGACCCGTGCGATGCCAAGGTCAACGGGAACATCCGCCAGCCACGTTGCATCGAGTGTGATGCGGCCCGACCGAAGAAGCGGAAGGCCGACGCCGCACCGACCCCGACCCCGATCCTGACCGCTGCGGCCTCGACGCCTGAGCCGGTCGAGCCCGTCGTCGAGCCCGAGCCCGAGCCCGAGACGGTCATCGAGCCCGTCGTCGAGCCCGAGCCCGAGACGGTCGAGCCCGAGGTCGTCGTCGAGCCCGAGGTCGTCGTCGAGCCCGAGCCCGAGACGGTCGAGCCCGAGGTCGTCGGCCAGCCCGAGCCCAGCGCCGAGAGCGAGGATGTGACGCCCGAGCCTGCCCCCACGGCGGCCCGCCCCAAGATCGCCAACACGTCCGATCTGTTCAAGCTGTTCGGTGACGCATGAGCCCGGCCCTCGCCGGGCAGGACGAGGCCCCTTCGGGGGCCTTTTCTGCGGCCCACACACTGAAGCCCGCTATGATCATCCGAGAGCAGGGGACGGACGAGAACATCGATGCCAGCCCAACCCGGATTAGCCGGATGCTGCGTGAGGTGTTTCTGCACGAGCGAGACATCCGGGCATGGGAGGACATGGCCTCCACCGACATCAGCCAGCGTCGGCTGATGATGGGAGACGATGGGAAGCTCCACTTCTACCCAGTCCGTGAGCTTGTCGGCGACTCGCTCAAAGAAGCCCGCCGCAAGCGTGACGAGCACATCGCCGAGCTTCACCACGTTATCGACTACGCCCTCACCGAGAACGCCTACGAGAGCGTGGCGTGCCCCGACTGCCAGCTTCCGACCAACGGCCTCGACTTCGTTCGTGCCGTCGCTGACTTCGAACCGCCCGCTATGACCTGTCAGCGGTGCAAGGGCCAGACCACGATCCGCCAGAAGCGAGAGGACAAAAGGGCGAAGGCAGCCTATCGCCGGATCAAGTACTGGAAGGCGGTCCTCCCCGATGTGGTCTGCGCTGCCAAGGTCCGAGCAGGGGTGTCCGACCAGAACGACGCCTACATCAAGCTGGAGACGAAGTGTCGGAACCTCCTCGTGAAGTTTGGTTCCGAGAAGCAGACCAGCCTTGAAGGCCCCGATGCCGAGCAGGGTGTTCGCCAGGGGATCCTCGATGCGGCCATGCGCTTCGACCCCACCCGGAAGGAAGGGGCGATGTTCAACACGGTGGCGTACAACTGGTGCCGTCGAAACAGTCGTGCTCGCCACGACTACCAGAAGCGTGCCGGTGTCTACGCCCCGAGCGTGGAGGCGATGGGCACGGATGAGGACGGGAACGGTGTCGCCGCTCTCATCACGTCGTCGGACGGAGCGCTGGGCACCTTCGAAGACTCACCCGAGTCGGTGCAGGAGCTTCAGATGGACATTCGTGAGAAGGTCGCATCGCTGCCCAGCGACGAGCGAGAAGTGGTCATGTGCGAGATGGGCGGACTCTCCACGCTTCAGATCTCGGAGAAGCTCGACATGCCCACGGCCAAGGTCCGGCGTCTTCGGGACGCTGCCTACGAGACCCTCCGGGAGAGCCTCATTGGCTACGTGGACATGCTCCGTGAGTAACGACACCTACGACATTGGCGACATCATCCGGGCGGCGTTGGGCAATGCCCTCGACGCTCTCGCCAGGGCAGACATCGTAACTGAGCCCGCTATCGTGGATCAGGTGCGGCCGCCGACCGACGAGGAGCTGGCCGCGATCACGGCCACGGCGGAATCGGCGGCCCAGCTCCAAGACGAGATCAAGACGGTGATGGGAGACCGTGGGCGTCAGTTGTCCAAGCTCAAGGCCGAGCTGAAGGACAGGATGCTCAAGCACGGACTGCGCGAGCTCACTGTTAGCGGGCGGCCGCCCATTGAGCTCAATGAGAGCAACAGTCGGAAGCCTACGCGCAAGGCGATCATCGCGACGTTCCAAGACTCCGAACTGAAGAAGCTGACGGAGGAGCAACGTCGCGATTCGAAGCTGAAGAAGAAGGCCGAGGCCGACGGCAAGATGCGAGGGCTCAACCTCTGGAACGCGATCGAGACGTCAACTAGCTACTCGGTGTCGATCCCTGATCCTGTCCCGACTGAGATGGAGTCGCCGTACTAGAGGCTAGGCCCGGTCTCTCTGGCGAGACGATCCAGTACCGGAATCTCCTTGCCGATGAGACGGCGGATCTCGGCGAACTTTCCCTGAGCTGCTAGAGCCACGGCTCGCATTGAGGCGGCCCAGGCTTCCGGGTCCTCCTGTACCTCGTCCCAGGTCCACATCACGATCTCTCCGTGAATGTCGCTGATGTAGACGGCGGTACACTCGTCGTCGATCTCTACTCCTGGAAAGTCCATCGCAGTCTCCATGTTCGGGGTTTGATCAAGTCTGACGCTAGGTCCCAGAGGTGGGTCCTCACATGCTTACGTGAAGGGAGTCTCGTTCATCAAGGCGATGTGACGGCGATGAGACGGCGATAGCGGGCGATAGCACTCTAACAACCTCGGTCAAGCGCGCTGCTGACCGCTGTACACAAGAATGTCGTTAGCCCAGGGGCGGCCCGGACTAACGAACCTTCTTGTCGAAGAACCCTCGCGGCACGCCACCATTAACGCCGCAGAACTCCTCGGCGGTCATGTCGTCGGCGGCCGACCACGCGGCCCGAAGATACTCGATGTAGGCAAGCCCGTACTTCTTGGTCAGCGTCTTGAACGGGTGGGAGACGTTTGTCTCGCTCCCCTCTACGATGGCCTCCCTGATAAAGCGATTCCAAGTCTCGTCGTTGATGTCGCTCACTTGATCCCTGCCAACTCGTCCAACACGCTCGGCAAGATCGCGGTCAGTCGGCCGTGGATCTCCTTGAGGTTGTGGGCCACTTCCAGGAGATCGTGAATCACGACGGTCGTGCTGATGTTGTCCTCCAGCACCGACTCGCTCCAGCCTCCCAGTAGAGACCACAACACCTCAGCGGTGGCGGTGTTGACCGAGTTTCCCGCCTTCTTCTCGGCCCGCATTTCGGAATGGGCGTGGCTGAGCCACTCACTCGGAGTCATTGATGGCCTGCACGATCCTGTCGAGCACGGGGATTTCCTCGACATCTTCGTTCCATGAACCCTCTCGCACGTCACCCTCTACCTTCTCCGTCCGGTTCTCGGGGTTGCAGAGGTCGTAGGGCGACTCGTCGAACGCTTCGAGGGCCTCTGCGTCGTCGTCGTCGATCTCGACCATGAAGGTCTCATGGATCGTGATGTCGTAGGTGATCTCGACTTTGAACTTAGGCATGGAACCTCTTTCAACTTCTACGCACCACATCACCCATTCATCAACTAAGCCCGTCCCCATTTTCTAGCGGGCTAATTCCGAGGTCAGCCTTTTTACCCGACTCGCCTTGATGAGCCTTGACTCATCAAGTCAAGTCAGCGCGGCTCGTCTGATGTGTTGGCGTAGTGCTTGTCGCAGTAGTGGTCACGCCTCTCCGCCTCGCACTCACCGCAGTAGTGTTCACACTGCTCGTGCCTCTTGCTGAAGAAGTCACCGCACTCCTCACACCAGTACACACACCCACAGGGCTCTCGCTCCGGGATCGAATCGGCGCACCGCTCACAGTAGTAGCACTTAGCGTGATGTAGCTCGATGCAACTGAGGTTGGGGCACTCCTCGAACTGTTCGAGGTCGTAACCTAGTGCTGCGATCTCGTCGGCGCTGATCAGCCCGTCGTTTTGGCCCGTGCTGAACGTGGCATCGTTCCTCGCCACGAGTCGGTGCCGAGTCCCTCCGACGAGCCGGTTGAGGTAAACGCGGCCCGTCCAGCCCCCAACGCTGTTGACGTAGTAGCACTCGTCCCGGCGGCACCACTCCACGTCCGACTCGGTGAGGGGCTGTCCCCTTCCAAGCAATTCCAGGATTCCATCGGCGGGCGTCCCCCGGACGATCCGGGTCAGGTGGTTCTCAGAGTCGTACTCCAGGGCGATGAGCATCCTGGCCTCCATTGATGATCGGAAGATGAATAGGGGTTTGATGATGCTGAAACGGGGATGGGTTGCAGCCACGGACCTTTCGGGCCGTGGTCTCCCCTACTGGCTCAGCAGGGCGTCAGATTGTCTGTCAGGGTTGAGGGTTGATAGCTTGGGGTTGTCTTAGTTTGTCGCAAATCACCGCCTTTCTACCTTCTACGGAGTACCGGCCCCGTTCATCAAGCTGATGTAAGCCCGCTAGGGACCCCGGGGGGCGCGGCCAGGACGGCTTGATGAACTGGCGCATCACCGACGTAGGAAGTGAAAGAGAGAGACTCATGGCCCTGCCCGGTGAGATCGGTCATTCCTTCCAGACGTGCTCGGACTGCGGCACCGTGCTCGTGCCGCAGGTCCTGCGCACGTGCGCCTACTACATTGGCACGTCCTGCCAGTGCGGCCCTTACAGCCGCGAGAGCGGCTACTACGACACCCGCGAGGAGGCGCAGGCGGACCTCGACCGCCTCCACATTAGCAAGCCCCGGTAGGGGCTTGCCTTTTATCGCCGGGGCTCCGAGCCCGCTAGGGACCCCGCCGCCCCGAAGGGCGGAAGGCTCAAGGCCCCCCGAGATCGTCGGTCCCTTCCAGGGTCGGGAGACCCTCGGCGTCGATCTCCAGGCGCGAGGCCCAGAAGATCGGGCGGCCCGATTCGAAGCCCATGACCTCGGTGTCCATGGTCGTCTTGTCCAGGGCCTTGCAGGCGTCGATCAGTTCACGGTAGGTCAATGGCTTCTCCTCTGTTGTCTACGGACCGCTCGCGCCGTTCATCAATCTGATGCGCCGACCGCCCCGAAGGGCGGCCCGATTAAGGATCGGAGGTTAGACGCGCCTCGCAGCAGGGGCACCACAGCTCGCCCTTGAGCGCGTCCAGGGCGAATTGCAGGAGGTCGATCTCGTTGGCCAGCTCGATGCCTCGCCCGCCCTGACGGTCGAGAGCGTCTCGCAGCGGTGCGAGACGCTCCTCTAGCTCGGTTTCGATGCTCATCGGCCCTACTCGGCCGAGAAGCTGTGGTAGAAGCGGGGCGAGTGGGAGAACATGAGAGTCCCCCGCACGCCGTCCGCCTTGCGTGAGACGACCACGAAGGGGGCCATGAAGCCTTGGACGGAGTAGTCCGCCTGAAGCTCCTGGGTATCCCAGCACTGGCCGTACTTCGCTTCCAGCTCGGCACGAGGGTTGGTGAGCTGCGACACCTCGGTGTTGATCTCGGAGACTAGTTCACGACGCTTGGATTCGGTCTGATCGGACATGTGTTCACTTCCTTTCACTGTCTACGTGGACTGATCGCCGTTCATCAACCGAATTCGCGGCCCAGACATTAGCCCGCTAGCACGCGGGCCAGTGAGAGAGGCTAGGCCCCTTGCGGGACCACCTCCACCACCTCGTAGTCGTAGCCCCAGACCTCGGGCCAGGACTGGGACGGCTTGACGGGCTGGCCCTGCTCGTCGCACTCCGTTCCGTAGAAGCCCGGCCACCCGTTTTTCACGTCGCTGTGTCGCTCCGTGACCAGCACCGTGCGGCTGTGACCGTCGCTGAACCCCTGGACGACCACGTCGCCCACCTTGTAGCTCTCGCCCAGCATGTTGCCTCCTCTTGGCTCAGTGTCTACGGCTCGACAGAGCTCGTTCATCAAGCTGATGCGCTTGGCCCACACTCCGGACACTAGCGGGCTATCCCCTGGTCCGGAAAGACAAGGGCCGCCCCCGAAGGGGCGGCCCGGCTGGCTTTACTTGCCAGCCATTGGGAGCCGCTTGGCCGAGCCCCCGTGAGCCGGGAACACCACGCCCGTGTATCCCGTCTTCTGCAGCGTCGGAACGTCGCAGAGACCGCAGCGGTTACACTGAATCTCCGGACGGGCATAGTGGGGACACGTGACCATGCCGGGCACCGACTCTGGTCCGGCGACCGAGACAAGCCAGCCCTTAGCGCGGGCCGTGTCGGCCTGCTCTAGGGTCTCGCACGAGGCCAGGAAGTTAGCCTTGAGCCGCCCGTTGTGGGGCTCGCCCTTCCAATGGTGCGTGTAGCCCAGCACCTTGAAGCCTTCCGAGCGAGCGAGGGCAATGCTGGCATACAGCTTGGAGCGCTCCACCCGAGCCGGGTCGCCGATAGCGCCAAAGCGCACGGCCTGAGCCGAGCGAGGCGTACGGGCGAGTACGGAGACAAGGTCTACCGCCTTTCCGTTGCGTAGCGCACGACGCACGGAATCGGCACCACGGGAGCTATTCCCGCCCCAAGCGTAGCAGCCGCCCCCAGCGTCTGGGCGTAGGTTGCAGCCCTCGCACGAGGCCCACGTATCCTCTCGGGTCACGCCGACGTACTGCGTCGGAATGACCCCCGTCTTTTGATTGCCGGTGGACACGGTCCACATATCGGCTACTGGCAGTCGCTTGGGCATTTGTTCCCCTCTCTCGCCGACTACGCCACGTCGAATGCCGTTCATCAAACTGATGCGGCCGCGCTCGCGGCCCGACTGATGGAGCCCGCTAGGGGAACATCTGCAACTTGTTCAGGCTTGATGAACGATGCCTGCGAGTTCGTAGTCAGTAACGAGCTGGGAGTCAGGGGCCTTCGGGTCGGCTGCTCTTGCCTGAAGCCGGTTGCAAACGGTGAAGGGGCTTGGGAAACGTCCGTGCGGCCGCACGGTATCCCTTGCGAGTGGGGGGTTCGACTCCCCTCCCCAGTAGCCCACAACCTTGATGAACAAGCACATCACCCGCGTAGAGGGTGAAAGAGAGAACACCATGAAGACTCAGAAGAACGGTCGTAAGCGCGGCAACGCGGGCAACGGTCTCGGCCCTCACCAGGAGGCGAGCCCCATGGGGCACGCCACCACCACCAAGACCCGAAAGGGCAAGCGGCGGGCAGAGGACCGCCAACAGAAACAAAGGGGCTGGGATAGCCCCTGAGTTTCTTGTGTACAAGCTGTCAGGGTCCTCTAGCCGGTGCGTCTTAGGGCAGCGAATTCCCGTGTACCGTGGCAAATCCAGAGAACTGACGGGCAGGCAGTTAGCGGGCTATTTCTGCCCGGCCCGAAAGCGCGGCCCGGTCAAAGCTCGGACAGCGCTTCCAGCACGTCGAGGGGGCGGATCATCTTGCTATTCCTGTTCATGATGAACAGCTTGCCCACGCCGTCGTAACGGACGTAGATCGTGAAGCTGCGCGGCTCGTCGATCATCACCGTACCCCGCGTGCCCGGAACGATTCCCTGCTCAGCTAGGTCCCGGTAGGTCATCGCGCTCACGCTGTCCCTGGGCTTGTCGATCTCCCGCATCACGACGCGGCGTAGCTTCCGCTTCACAGGCCCGAGAGCCTCTTGAGGTCGTCGATGATCCTCAGAGCGGCCGCATTGATTGCGGCGAACTCCGGGGGAGTGGGCTTTGGCCCGAGAAAGTAAGCCTTGTACATCTCAAGGGCAGGGGCGATGGTCGGGTCGTTCCTGTTCGCCCTGGCGGTTTGGGCAAGTTCGGTGAGGCGGTCCCTTCCCCCAGCGGCGAGGTAGGCGCTCGTCATGAGTGTATGGTCGGCGATGTCTCGATTGCTGGCGTGGGCTGACAAGTAGCGCAGCCACTCGATGGGCGGCAAGGGCGGCACCTCGCCAGCGATCAACATGCGGGCCGACTCCCTCGCCTCTGGCGAGAAGCGACCCATCGCCGCAGCTACTTCTTCCTCGGATACAGTTACGCCGTAGCGCATGTCGTTCTCCTTAGTGTCTACGGGCAGTCAGCCTCGTTCATCAAGTCGCGGCCATTAGGGGAGCCCGCTAACTCCCCGCCGACCCTCCGAATGGGCCTAAATCGCGGCCCATTCGTTAGACCTTCTTCAGACTGTCTACGTAGGCATTCACGGCGCCGTTCTCGTTGTCCCTCCTGGTCAGGTTTTCCTGGCCCGTCAGCGTGCTGCTTTGCGAGTTCGCAGCGTAGAACTCGAACAGAGGGCGCAGCCTCTCGTCGGTCCGCCCATCAAGGGCCGCCCGAGCAAGTGCGTTTAGGTCGCCACCGGCGACCCTCCACGCCTTCATCATCAGGTTGTGGTCCTGGGGGCTACGGTGGAGTCGCCTCGCCAGATAGTGAAGCCAGCCCAGGGGCGGAAGCGGGGACACCTCGCCCTGGACGAGCATCCTGGTTGACTCCTTGGCCTCGGGTGAGAACAGCGCCGCTGCCTCAGCGAGCCCCTCTGGGGTCTCCAGGTGCAGGAGACGTTTGCGGTCCCTTTTGTTCGCCTCGTCCCTCTCGGACCAAACCTTCGGCTTGCTGGGCACTAGACCTCCCTTCTTGGACTACGGAAATCGTGGCCCGTTCATCAAGACTGATTAGCGGGCTAATCCGTGGGGTCTGACGAGACACGGGGGCGGCTTTCGCCGCCCCCGGTCCTAGTTGAAATGATGCCCGACCCTACTGGGTCGGGGCCTGGGCGGCCTGGGCCATGAGCGCCTGACCCATGAGGATCAGGGCTTGGGCCTGGGCGAACATGGCCTGAGCCATGAGCACCCGGGGGTCGAAGGCCGGGAAGGGCGTAGGTGCCTCGCCGTGGAGCCTGGCAGGCTCGGGGGTCGGCTCGGGGGCCAGGGGACCGGGGAACTCGCTCAGCACCCGGAACGACCGGATACCCTGGAGCGATACGCACGTCCAGCCGTGCTCCTCGTCCTCGGGAGCCCGTGCGCCGTCCTTCAGGCGCAAGTAGACCTCGCCCCGCTTGTTTGTCGGGGCGGCGTACATGATCCCCTCGTGGGCGTCCTGGGCCAGCGCAGGGTCGGCCACGTAGTCCTGGCCCGCCTCACGCTTGCGACCGTGGGCGTAGGTACCGTCTGGCTTCTGGACCTTGCGGTTGGTGAGGCGCACGAGGTAGACGTGCGCCCCCGACCGAAGGCCGTTGATGCAGTCGAGCAGGGCGCTCGACTCCTTCGACGTGAGGTGAGGCGTCACAATGTCCCCGACCTCGGGGAGCGCCGTGAACTCGGTTACTGGGGCGGTTGCGGTTGTCATGGATTCACTTCCTTTCACTGTCTATGGCAGTCGGGTCTCGTTCATCAAACAATCGCGGCCCGAGCTGGCCGCCTTTTCTACCCCGCGAATAAGCCCGCTAGGACTCCTTTCAGTACGCGAAGAAGGCCGGGCTTTCGGCCCGGCCTTTCTCCGTTTCGTCCGAGTTTGTAGCCCTAGCCCTCGGCGGCCCGCTCCCCTTCGCTGGTCAAGCGTCGGATCCTAGCGTCAGGCTTACCTAGCCCATATCTACTGCGCCCCTTTCTTAGCTTCCTGGTGCTTCCGGGTGCAACCCGCCGGGTGACCAACCCACTCCGTCTTGTGTTCACTGTCTACGCCGGTCGGGCCTCGTTCATCAAACCGGTGCGCGGCCCGGTGCGCGGCCCACCTCGCCGAGGCCCGCTAGGGCCTCACCTCACTAGCGCAAGCTAGTCCCGTAGGATCAGCTTGCGGAGGTTGAGCCGAAGCTCGGCGCAGTCGGCCAGCGGGTCGTTCCGCAGAAACCGCTCCCAGTCCTCCGGCAGCTTGTTGCGGAAGGTGCTGTGTAGGTAGTCGTTGAGAGCGTAGTTCCCCTCCCACTCGGCCCACATCTCCTCGACTTCCCACATCTTGGAGTCGAGCTGTAGCTCGAAGTCGTAGTGGTGCGACTCCCACGCCGCCCCAATGTCGAAGGCCTTTTCCTCGGCCAACCTCGACTCGTCGCACCGGCAGTTAAGGTCGTGGGGCAGCATGGTCGCCCTCCTCTCTCATTGACTACGCTCGACGCTCCACCGTTCATCAAGAAATCGCGGCACATACTCCCCTAGCGGGCTGCCGATACAACCGTACAAGAAGGAACCCACCGGGGGGAGGTCCGGTGGGCTACTTCGTTCGTTCGTGTATCGTTTCAGGCCCCTTTCTGGCCGTTGGGTTACTTCAGAGGCTCTTGCCACTCTCTACGTGAGAGGGCGGCTCGTTCATCAACTGGGGTCGAGTCCGCCCCCTGGCTCCCAGCCCTCGCCGTGGGCACGGAACTCCACCAAGGTCGGCGGCCCGTAACGCTCGACTAGAGCGACCAGCTCAGCCTGGAAGTCGGGGTTTAGTGAGGACACGTAAGCTCCCTTATCGGGATCCTGCGGGTCGCTCCACTCAACGAAGATTCGATGGTACTTCATGCTGTCTACGCTGATGCCCTGTCGTTCATCAAGTGATGCGTGACCGACATCACTAAGGCCCGCTAGGGGCTGCCTGAGGGGACGGCCCCGGCTCAGACGAGCCGGAGCATCGCGGCCAGATCGCGGCCCGTCCTGTCCTCTGGCGCAAGCGTTCGCAGGACCTCGACGGCGGCGATGGCCGTCGTCAAGTCCCCGTGCGCGAACATCTCCTCCCGGAGATAGCTCGGCGTTAGCTTGTCTAGATCACGAAGCGCGTTGACTGCCTCGAAGTTCACCGGCTCGCCCCTTTCGTCATTCTACCGCCTGCGATGACCTCGCGGCGCAGCTCGTCCACCGTGCCCTTGCAGAAGTCTTGTCCGTCCTTCCGCGTGTAGAGCCAGACGATTCCGTCGCTTCCGACGTAGGAGCTGCGTGCGCTCAGGGTGAAATCGCCGTTGTGGCCTCGCAGGCCGAAGGTCTCGGGGAACTGCGCGATGGCTTCTTTGATCTGATCGTCTCGTGTCATGGTGTTGAGCCTCCTAGCTCACCCTCTACGCGGGGCGACGACCGTTCATCAATGATGCTCTTGCTCGTGGGAAGCCCGCTAGAGCTCCACCCGCCGGAAAGGCCGGGAGCTTTCGCTCCCGCCCTCCCTCGGCTTACCAGGCCGTAGCCTGGATGTCGGCTCGATAGTCGCCCTTGTCTTTCATGACCCTGCCGACCGCCTTGATCGCTCCGCCAACCGTTCGGCACTTGCCGATCAGCTCGACGAGATCCGCGTCCGAGTAGCACTCGACCGCGTAGTCCCATCCGTCCCTCTCGTAGTTCTGCGCCGCGTGCGCCTTCACCGCCGACACCATCTCCTGCATCGTCGCCATGTTGAACCTCCTCGTTCAATGTCTACGGGAGCCCCGTTTCGTTCATCAACTGATGCTCGGCGGGAGGGGGAGAGCCCGCTATAGGCTAACCCCGCAGGAAGAAGGGGCTTTCGCCCCTTCCCTGCTCCCTACCCGAATTCCGGGTGCGCCCCCTTGTGGTGCGGGCACTCGTGAAGCGTGTCGAAGTCGGTCGAGTGCCAGCCGCTCCCACGGCAGCCGCAGCTCTCCTTTTCCTCGTGGACCAGGATCGCGATCTCGCCGCCGAAGGCGCGGCCCACGACCATGGGACGCGGCTCTCCCGCGTCGTAAGCCTCGGCCAGCTCGGCGCGGTATTCGCGCTCGCACTCGCCACAAGTCTCGGCGTAGGCCCTCGCCCCGCACCGCATGCAGTAGTAGGTCTGTCCATACATGGGACTAATGAGCCTCCTCGCTCAACCCCTACGGAGCTCGTGGCCAGTTCATCAAACTGATGCTCAGACTCTTTCGGCTGGCGAGTAGCCCGCTATGGTAGAGCTATGCGATGTCCCCATTGCGAGCACGCCGACGCCTACACCGGTCTGCTCTGGGTACACTGTCTGGACGAAGACTGTAAGTATTTCGACCCTCTCTACGCTGCGAAGATGAAGCAAGAGAAGGTGATAGGGTCGCTCTTCGATCAGCACATTCAGGACAAGGCAGAAAAGCTCATCCTGCTTCGCGGTAAAACTCAGGACAGTAGCAAGTCTCCAACGAGTCCCTAGAACATGCAGAGCCCAGAGCACATCACGACCTTTCCGAGTGATCGACTCCATGGGTGAGCATCAACGATTCAAACCGGCCCCGACCAGCTCGGGGCCTCTTCATGTACGAGGTATCCGATGTCACTTCAGCCAGCCCCACGCCCCGCCGCAACGACACGCACAGCCCCGGTCGAGCCCTGCTTGGCGTCGTATCACGTAGGCGCTCAGGGAGGCGATCCGTTCACGACCGCCGATCCGATCATGGCCTGTATGGGCGCCCACTTCGCTCGACGGGCGGCCCAGCAGAAGGCCGCTAGCGCGGCCCGGTTAGCAGAGGCTAGAGCTCGCCTTAGAGGCTAGGCTCATTGGTCGGGACACTCTGGGTTGTCGCCGTCCTCATCCTCCTGGTCCCAGCAGGACCAGCAGCCAGGCTCGGGGTTGCCAA
>Ga0307378_10008727_pt1 | contig 13407 bp, 6 predicted proteins | sample UN1MG_FD_202238 | JGI IMG/M metagenome (GOLD analysis project Ga0307378, IMG submission 202238) | Soil microbial communities from Risofladan, Vaasa, Finland - UN-1 | ecosystem: Environmental > Terrestrial > Soil > Coastal area > Acid sulfate soil | place: Finland: Risofladan, Vaasa | collected... | reverse complement strand
GCCGGGCATCCTCCTCGTGCACGGTACCGGCGCCGGCCAGCCCCAGGGCCACAAAAAGCTTAGGCGTGATCCCATCCCGGGTGTTGGGAGTGTTGAGGTGCTCCGGTCCCCAAGTCTGGTTGTACCACCAATAACCGTTCTGCAGCATGATCTCGGGCCTGTCGGTATAGTACCTGAGCCAGCGGCCGAGCTGGTCGCCGTATTTTTTCCGCTCCTGCGGGGTAAGCGCATCGTAAATCCAGTCGTAGAGCATGCCGTGATAGCCGAAATAACCATCCCCATCGAGATTCAAAACTTCACCGTCCCCCCAGTATTTTTTAACTGCTGAAGCGTACGGCTTCGGCTCTCCCCCAAGCTCCCGCTCGACAAGGTAGCAGATCCCGCAGCAGATCAGAGGCACCGGCGGGCGGAAGCGGCTCTGGATCCTGGCTACCCCATGCTCCACCGCACTGTCGGCCACGGCTTTAATTGTGTTGTATTCCGCGGCCAAAGGTCCCTTAGCATGCCGGGCCAGAACCGGCAAACCGGCTTTGTTCATTAAAATCCTTGGATGCTCGCCCAACTGGTAGGCGATCCCAACCGAATGAAGGCAGACAAAAATCAAGAGTGAGAGCAAAGACAGTCTGTTCATTTCGACTTTCCTCGTTTATAGTTTAAAAACTGAGAAGATTATATCTGAATGCCTGGCTGAAACGACTGAATAAATATTACATAATTCAACTATCCGGTCAAACAAGTTTTACATTTTTAATACTGAAATGCTGAAAACATCTTCACGCAGCCATTGACACCGTCAATTTACACCGATAAACTTGGAAAGTTGAGCCGCACATTTGAGGCTTGAGACGCAATTTCCAAAGTGAACGTGGGTTGTTATCAACTTTTTTCTGGTTGGCGGGCCGGCCCGCCCGCCCCAGAGGTCGAGAAATCATTCGGGCCCGGAAAAATGTTATTCTTGAGTATTATTACCTCTGCCGGAGCGCCCGGATCAATTAACAGGAGGGAAAAAAGTTGATTCTCTGCCATCGGCTCTGTCTGCCTTTTTTGCCGGCCGCGCTGCTTTTCTTCTCGCTTTTAGCCCCGGCCGGCTGTAAAACCGCTCCAGGCCCGGGCAACTCTTCGCTGCCCGGGCATCCGCGGCTTATCCTGAGCGGTGGTTTCCTGGAGCTCACCAGAGAGAGATGCCGCTCAAGCCGCAAGGAGCTTTTCGAGCGCCTGCGGGAAACGGTAGATAAATATATCGGTGAAAGTGCGGACTCTCTCCAGGTCCGGCAGCAGGCCCGGCTGGCCGAGAAATGCGCCTTTTTCTGCCTGATCGAGGGTGATAGAAAATATTTGCAGGCGGGCTTGAGCCTGCTCGACAGGGCGCTTGACCGCTATATCCAGCTCGAGCGGGAGCAAGGCGGCGGATACTGGGAAGCGGTGGAATTCCGCAGGTACTGCTGTTTCGCCTACGACTGGATGTTCCAGGCCATGAGCGGGGAAGAGCGAAAGAGGCTGGGGGACAAAATACTCCAGGCCGGCAATATCGCCTGGGAAAAGTATTACGGCTTCAGCCCTTACGATGGCGGCGGCTACGGCTCGCTCGACCCTTTGTTCTGGCCTGCGGTGACCCTGGCCTGTACTGGTATCCGGGACTCTATCGCTGAAGTGTGGCTTGACAGCACGAAAGCCAATATCCATCTCTGGCGGCAGATGCAGGAGCAGGTGGCGGCAGATGACGGCGGGATGTACTCCGGAATGGCCTATGCGAGCTACAATTACCTGCGCACCCCGATTTACGATTTCGAGATCTGGAAAAACCTGACCGGCGAGGATCTGGCCCAAGATAATCCCTACCTCAAGTATTTCACTATCTGGTGGCTTTACTGCCTGAAGCCCAACCTCGAGTGGCTGAGAATCGACGACGCAGGCAGCATCAGGGGCAGTATCCAGCCCTGGCATTTCAAGTACCTCGCCTCGCGCTACTCCGACAGGGTCAGCCGGTGGTATCTCGAAACCAGGGCCGAACAGCCGGCGAGCACAATCTGGGATGTGATCTGGGACCCGGGCGACCTGGGTATCCAGCCTGAGGGACCCGATAAGAGCTGGCCCCTGGCCCGCCATTTCGAGGGTATCGGCTGGGTTATCATGAGAAGCGGCTGGGATGACGAGGCGACCCACGCAGTTTTCGACTGCGGCGATTTCTATTACAGCCACCAGCACGCGACTGAAAACTCGTTCGTCATCTTCAAGAAAGGCAGCCTCGCTATCAACTCCGGCCGCTACGAGTGGGGCTCGAATCACAGGCCGAACTACACCGCGCGCTCGATCTCCTCGAATACGATCCTGGTCTACGATCCAGAGGAAGAATTCAGGGTGAAGGGTGAGACAGAAAGAACAAGTGATGGAGAGCTGATATCAAATGACGGGGGCCAGCTCTGGCCCAAACCGTATCGCGAAAGCTATGGTGACTCCAAAGGCACGCCCTGGGATACCGGCGATATAGTAGCTTTCGAGACAAACCCGCACTATAGTTATGTCTGCGGCGATGCCACCAGGGCTTACAACCCGAAAAAGCTGAAACTTTTCACCCGGCAGTTTATCCACATCCAGCCCGACCTGTTTATTGTTTTCGACCGGGTCGAGGCCGCAAATCCTGAATACAAGAAATTCTGGCTCCTGCATTCTGTCAACGAGCCTTCGATCAAGGGTGCCCTGGCTGAGATCAGCGAACGCGAGGGCAGACTTTTCTGCCGGACTGTTTATCCCAGGGATGCTATCATGCAAAAAACAGGCGGGCCCGGGCACGAGTTTGAGGTTTTCGGCGCCAATTACCCACCCAAGATGACCCACTACCCGCTGGGAGAGGACGAAGAATGGGGCTCCTGGAGAATCGAGGTAGTTCCTGGAAAGCCCCGCGCAAAGGATTTTTTCCTTCACGTATTGCTGGCCGGGAACAGCTCGCTGTCCCAGGCTCCTGAGATAAAGCCCATAGATGACAATACCGGGCTGGGGGTGGAATTAATCTGTGCCGGGAAAATCTGCCGGGCGGTTTTTAACCGCGATGGCAGTCCTGGCGGGCGGCTTAAAATTACCGGCCCGCAGGGCGCTGTTCTGATCGATAAACCCTTGAGCGAAGAAGTCCAACCCCAGGCGGGTATCGGAAACTAGTACTTTTACAACTTAGAAATGCATAGTCACTTGCACAGATTAAATAACTGAGAATGTGAAGACCGCTGACAATAGGCTATAGGCTGAAGGGGTGCACAATCCAACCTACAGAGTATAGTTTACAATCGATAGCCTGGACAAAAGTTAAAACCTTGAAATTGTAACCCTATAGCCCACAGCCTACAGTCTCCAGCTTAACGGTCTATAAAACGTGAGTAGGCTGGCCCAAAATGTTCATCCCTGAAAAACAAAGTTGTGGCTGCACTAAAAAATGGTTTCGAGAACAGACTGAACTGACATAATATCTGTCAAGAGGAAACCTTTGAAAAATGTAATCATTTTACTTTAGAAATATGACCTGCTTTATATAACTCTTTAAAAATCAATAGGTTATTGTAGGGGCGGTTCGCGAACTGCCCCTACGGATAGAATATTATCCTTTTACCTGGGATTTTTTCAAAGGTATCAAGAGGGTGAAAACTTTTAAGGGAGGTAAGCCTTGATAAAAATTTCAGTTCCTTTCGCCACAGAGCTTTCTCTTGTGTGGTTTCTCTCTTGTCTCGTTCTTTGTCCTGCAGCCCAGGCTCAACCTTCATCCCCACCTGTCGAACCTGCGGTGGATGACACCGAGTTCGCGCGGATTCTCGAATACTACCAGTACGACCGAGACCTGCCGCTTGATCCTGTGAGCTATGGAGAGTGGCCCTGGCGCTCCCCCCACACCCTGTACAAGGTCTCATACCGCAGCGCGCGCGAACAGCGGGTTCCGGCGTATTTAGCCATTCCAAAGAATAAGGAAGGCGAGCGGGTCCCCGCTGTTTTGCTTCTCCACGGCTGGAACCTGTTCTGGGGCAAGAACGAGGACTGGGTGCAGGAGCTGATCCCGCTCCTTACAGCCAGCGGCCGCGCCGTGCTGGCCCCGGACCATTTTCTCTACGGCGAGCGTAAGGTCGAGGGCGGTTTTGACAGCGGCTCGAATCGCGGTCCTTACTATTACCGGGACTGGATGTGCCAGACCGTGGTCGACCTGCGGCGCGGGATCGATTACCTTGCGAGCCGCCCGGAGATCGACCCGCAGAGGATCGCCATATTCGGCGGCAGCCTGGGCGGCTGGATCGGCTCGATCCTGGCCGCAGTGGATGGGAGGATCAAGGCCGCCGGGCTCAGCGTGCCAGCCACAGAGTCTGTCACCGGGCAGACACCTGCCGAGCGGGTGATAAATGCGAGTAACTTTTTCCCCCGGATCTCCAAGCCCTCACTGCTGGTGATAATCGCGCAAAGAGACAGCCGCGAGCGCAACGAGCGGGCCAGGGCCCTGTTCGAGCTCGTGCCGGGCAAGAAAAAGCTGATCGAGTACGATGAGGAACATTACATACCCCCGGAGAAAATCCGGCAGGATCTGCTGAAATGGCTCGATGAAAACCTTTAAGGAATTCCGCGGGTGCCCTAAAAACGAATGTCAGAAATACCTGAACCCCTGTTCTTTTGTACTTTCAACTCTAATCCCTTCGTGGAGGCCAGTGATGAATGCCAAAGCTCTACGCTTCTTGGAAGAACTTCTCCTTTTTTCGCTCCTGCTAGCCTTTTCCGCTGTGCCAGCCGCAGCCGATGTAAAGCTGCCCAGGCTGTTCAATGACCACATGGTTTTACAGTGCGGGATGCGCACGCCGGTCTGGGGCTGGGCCGACCCAGGCGAGAAAGTCAGGGTCGAATTCGGAACCCGGATTGCCGAGACCACGGCGGACAAGGACGGGAAATGGATGCTCCGTCTCGCTCCCCTGGATATCGGCGGTCCTTTCGAGCTCCTGGTGAGCGGGAAAAACACCATCCTGATCAAGGATGTGCTGGTCGGCGAGGTCTGGCTCTGCTCGGGCCAGTCCAATATGGCCATGGAGGTGAGAAGCTGCCTGAATGCGGAAGAGGAAATCGCCGCGGCGAACTTTCCCGGGATCCGCCAGTTCCAGGTCAAGCGCATAAAGGCTGGCGAGCCTCTCGATGATGTCGCCACAGGCGACCGGGAGGAGCAGCAGTGGCTGAGCAAGTGGATTGTTTGCAATCCCTCGACAGTTATACATTTCACCGGGGCGGGTTATTTTTTCGCCCGGGAGCTGCATAAGAGGCTCGATGTGCCCATTGGCCTGATCCACAGCTCCTGGGGCGGCACCACTGCCGAGGCCTGGACCGCAACAGCAGCGCTCGAAGCGGACCCGGAGCTGAAATCGATCCTCCAGAACTGGCCCGATTACAATAACGATGAGGAATGGCTCAAAGAGCAGTACAGTAATTTCGTGGCTGAAATCGAACAGGCCAAGCGCCAGGGACGGCCTGCGCCGCTTTATTTTAACCAGCCCGCGGTGCTTTACAACGGTATGATCGCCCCGCTCGTACCGTACTCCATCCGGGGAGCTATCTGGTACCAGGGCGAATCCAATGTTTTCCGGGCCTTCCAGTACCGCAAGCTCTTTCCGGCCCTTATCCGCAACTGGCGTGGGGCCTGGGGCCAGGGCGAGTTTCCGTTCCTGTTCGTGCAGCTGGCCAATTTCGAAGCTGGAACCGGCAGGTGGCCCGAGCTGCGCGAAGCCCAGGCCATGACTCTCAGCATTCCGAATACCGGCATGGCCTCGGCAGTGGATATCGGCGAAGCGCAAGACATCCATCCTAAGAACAAGCAGGAGCTGGGCCGGCGCCTGGCCCTGGCGGCCCGAGCCCTGGTCTACAAAGAGAAGCTGGTCTATTCAGGACCCGTTTACAAGTCCATGACTGTGGAAGGAGACAAATGCTACCTTAGTTTCACTCATCCGGGCGACGGACTGACGGTAAAAGGCGGAGAGCCCCTTAAGTGGTTCACTATTGCCGGAGAGGACAAGAAATTTGTCCCGGCCCGGGCCTGGATTATGGGTGACAAGGTGATAGTGTGGAGCGAGGCAGTGGCGCAGCCTGTGGCTGTGCGCTACGCCTGGGCCGACAACCCTGAAAGCGCCAATCTCTACAACAAGGCCGGGGACCAGGCGGCCCTGCCGGCATCGCCTTTCCGCACTGATGACTGGCCCGGCCTGACTGCGGACAGGAAATAAATTCAATTTCTAGATTATGCAGCGGCTTTAAAGAACCCAAACAAGAGGTGGTGTAATGAACAGTAACCTGAATCGGCGCGATTTTCTGAAAGTCACGGGCCTGGTGGCCCCTGCCGTGATCGCAAGCTCCTGCCGCTCCGAGAAAGCCGTTCCTGAAAAAGGGATGCTCACAATCGGCGAGCCCTTGAGAGTCAAACCGGTCCTGGTTTGCTCGATCAGCGAAAGAAAGGAAGCCACGAGCTGGCGGCCCTGGGGCGGTCTGCATACCCAGGACGACATTAACAAGGAAACCAGGAAGATCCAGGACGAGTTGAAAGACCTGTCTTCAAAAGCGGACTTTCCAATGGAATTCCTGCCGGTGGCGCAGGTGAGCTCTGCGGAGCAAGCCGCAGCCGTGAGAGACAGTGTCTGCGACATGATCCTGACTTTTGCGGCCAGCGGTGAAGGGGCCTGGCTCGAAACCCTTGCCGGTTCCGGGAAACCGGGCATAATGTTTCTGAGACATAAGTCCGGCCCGGTGTATTTGTGGTATGAGATCGCCCACCCGCGCTTCCTGCGAAAGACCACGGATGACTATAAGGAACAGGGTATGGATGTCTGGGACATCGTGGTGGATGACTATGCAGAGGTTCTCTGGCGCCTGCGGTCGCTTTACGGGCTGAAAAACGCTCTGGGTACGCGAATCGTAGCGATCGGCGGTCCGGGGAGCTGGGGCAGCTTATGGAACTGGGACCTTCCTGCGCCGGCCAGGGATATCTGGAAGCTCGATATCAGGACAGTGACCTACGAGGAATTGGAGCCGGTAATCAAGAAAGCGATGGGGGACCGGAAAACCGTGGAGGAAGCCCAGCGCCAGACAGATCAGTATCTGGCCCGGAAGGGTGTTTCCCTGCACACTGACAAGAGCTTCCTGGTCAACGCTTTCGTGCTGAAAAAGGTTTTCAGGGATCTGATGGATGAAGCGGAGGCCCCGGCCATTACAATCAAGCAGTGCATGACCACGATCATACCCATAGCTCAGACCACAGCCTGCATGCCTTTGAGCCTGATCAACGATGAAGGGCTGATGGCGTTCTGCGAGTCGGATTTCGTGGTCATTCCTTCCGGCATTCTCCTGCGGTATATCTCAGGGAAACCCTCTTTCCTTCAGGACCCCACTCATCCCCACGACGGTGTTGTCACCTGCGCCCACTGCACGGCTCCCAGGAGAATGAACGGCCGGGACCTGGAGCCGGCGAAAATCCTCACCCACTTCGAGTCTGACTACGGCGCCGCTCCCAAAGTCGAGATGAGCAAGGGACAGGTGATCACAACCATCGCCCCCAGTTTCAGCTCCGACAAATGGCTCGGGTTCAGGGGAAAAATCCTCGACCATCCTTTCCTGGATATCTGCCGCTCGCAGATCGATGTCGAGATCGAGGGGGACTGGCGGAAGCTCCTGGAGGACATGCAGGGATTTCACTGGATGATCTGCTACGGGGATTACCTGCGCGAGGTGGGCTACGCGCTCAAGAAAGTCGGGATAGATTGGTATAATATCACTAGCGGCAAAGGGAACCTGCCCCAGGTTTCAAGTACTGAGCCTCTGGCCTAGGGGTCGAGACTGCGAATTTTATGCCGTTTGGTTCGGAAGCGGCGAGGTACTGCTGCTGAAAATTTAGCAAACAGTGGCATATCACTGGTGTGCCTCTGCAATTTTTGTGTCCCGTAAATTAGTACAAAATATGGAATGTTATTTCCGGGACATGACACTGGTCCAGACATTGCCGGGGAAATCTTTGAATTCCTGGCGATCAGACCTTGCTTTTACGCCGATCGGCCCAGAGCATGAACAGCCCGAGTCCCAGCACCACCCCGCCCCCGGCCAGAATCTTGAGCCTCTCGACCAGGGGCTGGCCGATCAGGACCATCAGGCAGATCGCCAGCCCGGTGGCTGCAGCCAGCTTGCCGATAAATTTGAGCATGGAGAGCCGGTCGATAGCTGCCTCTGATAGCTCCTGGTCGACCTTGACCGGGGTGCCGAGCAGGGTGAAAAATTTCCTGATTTCCGCCGCCTTCTCTGGGCTGTCAGGCAAAAGGAAAGCGCTGGTGATAAAAACAATATAGGCCAATGTGAAACTGCTGAACATCATCACCGAGTATTCCAGGTCCAGAAACAGGGTAGCGTAAAAGTTATAGCTGGCGGCGATAATAAAGGTGACCATTGCGGCCCGGCTCCCGCGCCGCGGGAAAAAGAGACCCATCAACAGCGGTACCACGATCGGCGTAACAAAAATTCTGTCCATCAGCACCATCCAGGAAAACGCTCCGCCGCGGGCGCTCATCGCCAAAGCTATGCCGATAGCGATCATCCCGATAAACAGGGTGGAGAGCCGTCCCACTTTCAGCATGTGTTTGTCATCCGCGCTCTTTTTAATAGTCTTGCGGTAGATATCATTGGTGAAAATGCCTGAGACAAAGTTCAGGGTCGAATCGATCGAGCTCATGCTGGCGGCAAAGATAGCCGCGAACATGATCCCCACCAGCCCGTGGGGAAGCACCGCCAGGCAGGCGCTCACATAGGCTCCCTCGGCAGGGGCCTTGAGCGTGGTCCAGACCTGTGAGAGATCCGGGTACAAGTGGCGCACGGCCAGCGGCGGGATCGCCCAGACCGCCACTCCGAAAACAAAGAGCACTGTGCACAAAAGGGCCACCTTGCGGGCCTGTTGTTCATCCGGGACGCTCCAGTAGCGCTGCACAATGGGGTTGGTGTTGTAGCTGTGGATATTGCTCACCAGCCACATGACCACAAAAAAGAGCGTAATCGGCTCGCTCAGAATTCTCTTGTCCGCAGGCATGCCGAAATCCGGGGGAGTTGTAAATAGATTGCCTACCGCGCCGACAGCTCCCAGCTTCCAGAGGACTAGCGGCACAATGAGCACCGCCAGCGGGATAATGATCAAAAAGGAGAGCACATCGCAGGTTGCCACAGCCAGCAGGCCTCCGAAATAACAGTAAGTCAGAATGACCACTCCGGCAACCAGGATCACCAGCTGCACCGCATTGATATTGACATCCCAGGGGAGCCCGAAAGAAGTTGGATTGATCTGGCTGACATTCAGTGCCGCGGTGAAAAAAATGCTCGTGGCCAGAAGGACAGTGCTGCAGTAGAAAAGGTTAAAGGGCAGGAAAAACCAGGAGAGCACCTGCTGGGCAGGCAGGTTGAAGCGGGTGGAGACATATTCGAACATCGAGGTCACCCTGGCCCGTCTCCAGCGCTTGGCGAAAAGGAGATAACCGAAAAACGTGCCGAAAAGCCCGGTGCACAGGGCAAGCATTCCTTTCGGGCCCTCCTGATAGACCACCCCCGCCCCGCCGGTGAACATCCAGGCGCTGAAACCCGCCATGAAAGAGCTTATCCCCCCAACCCACCAGGGGAGCTTGCTTCCGCCCTTGAAAAAGTCCGCGATATTCTTGTTGTACCCCGAGAAAAAAATCCCGATAGAGACCAGGGCCAAAAGGTAAACCACAATCACCAGATAATCCACAGTGGCCGCTGTCCTGATTAATGCGCCGCCTTCCATACTGTGCTTTCCTTGTTTTTATTAGGGTGCGTTTTAGTTGAGGTTGACCATACAAACTGTCCTGAATAAGAATATTTCCAGTTCCGGCAGCCCGCAGAAAACTATTCCTGCTTATTTAATCTGTCAGGTCCGGCTTTGCAAACCTTTTTTCACAGGGCAAACCGGCGTAGATTACTTTATTAATCGGATTCTCATTACTGAAACCTGTTTTTACGAATTTGAGAAGCCCGAATCAGCAGGCCTGTCTTGCAACTTATTAGTATTTAAACAGTTAAACCGGTACCCCTGATGGTATCCTTTTGTATTTGCAATAATCAGACCCCCGGCGATGAATACTAATACCTAACCGGATATCGAGGAGAAAATATCTTGAAATTCTCAAAGACTTCCAGAATCCCGGGCCTGGCGCTGCTTATTGTTATCTCTCTTGGCATAAAAGCAGTGAGCGACACCCTGCAGGATGAGAGCCCCGAGGTTCCCCGGATCGATTCTGTCAGCATGCTCGGCACTCAGCCGCAAGAAACCGATCCTGCCCTTATCTGGTATGATGATTTTGACGGCCCGGAAAAGCACTATACCGAGTCATCCGGAGAACTCGACTCACTGACCGCCTTCGCCCAAAGCGGCAGGTCCATGCACTGCCTTTATCTCAAGGGCTCCACAGGAGAAGGCAACCGCAAAGTGTTTTTCGGCGACAGTCCATACGGGGTAATGGCCCGCCCCGGCGAGAAATTCGACGAGATATACTGGAGAATCTATGTCAAGCACCAATACGGCTGGACAGGCGGCGGCCCGGCCAAGATGTCCCGGGCCACGAGCCTGGTCTCCGCCAACTGGGCCCAGGCCATGATCGCCCATGTCTGGTCCAGCGGCGAAGCTCTGACTCTCGATCCGGCGAGCGGTGTAGTTGGCGACCGGGTCGTGACCACCAAGTACAACGATTTCGACAACCTGAGATGGCTGGGCAACAAACCAACCTCGGAATTCCTGATCCACAGCACGGAAGAGTCCGGCTGGTGGGTCTGTGTCGAGGCCCGGGCCAGGCTCAACACCCCGGGCCAGGCGGACGGGGAAAACCAGCTCTGGATCGACGGGAAGCTCGAGGCCGAGCGCAAAAACCTCGATTGGCGGGGCAGCTACACCGGGCACGGTATCAACGCCGTTTTCCTTGAGGCCTACTGGAACTCCGGCTCCCCGGTTACCCAGTCGCGCTGGTACGATAATTTTATCATCTCCACCCAGCCTATCGGCCCGGTGGTTGTGCCGCGCAACCCGCTCCTTTATAAAACGCCCTACCACGGACCTGGAGAGCAGGCCGCCTGGGAGCTCGAGCTCGCCGAGTATTCCGGGAAAAACCAGGTGGTCTGGCGCTCGAATGCCCTCTCAGGCGCTGACAGTGTTCAAATCGACCGGAACAGCGGCACTTTCGTGGGCCCTCTGGCCGGTAAAACCGAGCTCGCCAGCGGTACCAGATATTTCGCCAGGCTCCGTCAGCAGTCCACCACCGGCGCCTGGTCCGACTGGAGCCGCTGGCACCAGCAGTTTCTCACCGGGGGCCCGAGCGAGGAGCCATCGCAGGGGTGCGACTACACAGGGGACGGTGAGGTCGATGTCGCCGATGTGATCATGCTCCTGCTCATGCAGCACGATAATCCATCCGATGAGCGGGCCGATTACAACCGGGACGGCCGGAGCACGATCACCGATGCAGTCCAGCTGCTCCTGGACATTCTAGAAGGCAGATGCAGCGGTGCCGGGTCAGGTCTTCTCTCGGCAGCCGGGGATTTTACAGGTGCGACCGGCAAGATGGAAGGTCTTTCCGGGAGTGACTGTAAATATATCGAAAGCTGCATGGAACGCCTCCCTCTGACCCCGGCCCTGGAAGCCACTTTCAACATGGCTCTTTATGGCCAGGACGCCCGGCCGGGACTCCCTCAAGGCTTTTACCTGTCCCAGAACTCTCCGAATCCATTCAATCCCCGGACCGCAATCATCTATTCCCTTCCAGATAAAAGCGCACCGTCGCAGGTGACAATAAAAGTTTTCGACCTCCGGAACCAGTTGGTGCGCACCCTGGTGGATGATCTAAAGCCTGCCGGATCTTTCACCGTGTACTGGGACGGCACCGATGAAAAAGGCTCGCCCGTGGCAAGCGGTGTCTACCTTTACAGAATGGAAGCGCCAGAGTATATGCAGACACGTAAGATGGTCTTGCTGAGATGAGCGGAGTTCTCATTTTTGCCGCAATGGAACCGGAAAATCTTGAGCGAAGCGAAAACAGAACAGGGTGCGCGCGCAAGAACTGTCATTGGGGATGGTAACAAAATCTCACCTTTCAATATGGCTTGACCCGTACGATTGTCAGAGGAGCTGCCATGCTTGACAGACGAGGATTTATCAGGACTGCTGCCGCGGCAGCGGCAGCAGGGGGGCTTTCTTCCGAGGCCGCCCGGGCGGATCTGCCTTGCCACATCTGGCAGGGCTATGATTTCGGCCCGGGACCGAAAGTGCGCGACAGGCTCAACCAGGGTCCTTTCAGCGATGACCCGGGCGTGAAAGACTGGGCCACTATCGGCAGTACATCACCCTCGGAAAAACATATCAGGAATTACGGCCTCGGGCTGGCAGGCTATGCCTGGGAGGAGGGCGGACCCTCGCTGGCTGCCCGCCGGGGTGCGGAATCCCTGGAGCAGCATGTAGAAAAACTCGCCCGCCTCCCTTTCACGGATATACTTTACATCCGCTGTGACTGGCGGGATGTCCAGAACCGTCCCGGCAGGCTGGATTTTCACCCGATCTGGAAGCTTACCCTCCAGGCTGCTGAGACCTATGGGCTGCGGGTGGGTTTCCGCATCCAGCTTTCCAACACCGTAGGCCAGCCGGAGCGGCTCGCCCTGCCCGATTTCCTTCAGGAAAAGGTTCCGCTGGTCGATATCGGCAAGCGCCGGCCCGGTGACAATTTCCAGTACCGCGAGCCCCGCTACGACCACCCTGAGTTTCTGAAAGCCGTCAGGGAGCTGAACGAACTCCTGGCAGCCGAGTTCGATAACAGCCCCCTGGTGGAATTCATGGACCTGATGATGTACGGCTGGTGGGGGGAGGGTCATACCGGCGGCCTGCCCAGTCCGTTCCCGGACTATCCGACCGCGGAGGCAACATTCGTGGAGATCACCAGGATGCAGCTTGAGACCTGGAAAAAAGTCCCTCTGGCGGTCAATACCCAGCCTGACTCGAGCCATGTAGGTAACCGCGAGGTGCTCGATATGACTGTGCGCGCAGGAGGCTGGCTGCGCTCCGACAGCATTATCCACGACGAGCCGATCCAGATCGAAAGGCTCTCCAACCGACCCCCATGGTGCGCTGTAATCATGGAGCAGGGCTGGCGGCGGGATTACGATGTGGCGAAAATTCCGGTGGATCAAGCCGGGGTGAACGCCAAGGAAAAGTCGATTCTGCACACTCTGGACCTGGGGGCCAACTACTGGTCGCTGTGGACCGAGGCCGACAATCTGGCCCGCTATCACGAGCGCTACCCCAAGGGATTCACCACCCTCCAGCAGCGCCTGGGCTACAGGGTGCGGCCCTCCTGGATCTGGCAGCGCGAGCGCTATGAGCGC
>Ga0307378_10008724_pt1 | contig 13411 bp, 15 predicted proteins | sample UN1MG_FD_202238 | JGI IMG/M metagenome (GOLD analysis project Ga0307378, IMG submission 202238) | Soil microbial communities from Risofladan, Vaasa, Finland - UN-1 | ecosystem: Environmental > Terrestrial > Soil > Coastal area > Acid sulfate soil | place: Finland: Risofladan, Vaasa | collected... | reverse complement strand
GTGGATGTTATACAGGGAGCTCTGCCAAAGCCGTATTTGGAAGCGAGGATAAAGGACTGGTTGTGAGTGAAAGAACCTTTCTTTTGAACGGCTTCGCCGTTCCATTGCGTTAGCAATGTGAAAAAAATGCTTTGCCAAAGAAACAACGAATGCGTAAAATGTTGTCCGGTAGAAATGGCAAACAGAAGGAGTTAGAACTTGTGAAGCGGTTTGCCGATTTTGGATTCCAGATCCATCCAGAGGCAATTGAACTGCTCGCACACTACGATGGCAATGGAAAAAGCACCTGGCATTTCGACCTCGATGCAATAGCAGAAAGCGTGAGTAGATCTTTGGACCCGTCAATTTGTGTAATTTCTCCAGAGCAGATAGCAGACTTTATCAAAGAGAAAGGCGCACGAGATGATGATGAAAAAGAAAAGAATGTAGTCAAACAGCAGACGCACGAGGAAGCGCCAACTATACTAAAATCGTTCCCTGAGTTTGGTAAAGCTGCGGATCATAAAGAGTTCTTACCGCATTTCATTGACCGATATGAGCGAATAAGTGGAATAATAAAAAAGAGGGTAAAATGCGGGCAGATACGGTTTTTAAAAAGTGGAATGGGTAGCGAAGATATTTCAGTGGTGGGAATGGTCTCTTCTATAAACAAAACGGCAAAAGGAAATATCCGGGTGGAATTGGAAGATCCTACCGGGAGCCTATCAGTCATCGTGCCACATCAAGAAGAGATAATCTCTGATGAGGTAATAGGCGTTACCGGTTTTTTAGCTAACGAGGGGTATTTTATTGCAAATAAGGTAATCCATCCAGATGTACCGATCTCATCGTCAACTTCACAATTATCGTTATCCTCATCCGAACAGGAAAAGCAAAGGAAGAGGTCTGTATATGCAGTATTTATCTCTGATCTGCATGTGGGGAGCAACACGTTTTTAGAAGAAGCGTGGGATAGTTTCGTGCAGTGGCTAAAAGAGAAAGCCGAACGCATAAATATTGCATATCTGGTGGTTGCGGGCGATATTGCTGATGGAATAGGGATATACCCCGGCCAGGAGGACGATTTGTTAATTACTGATATTGAGGAGCAATACAAAGTAGCAGCGGGATATTTCCACGATTTACCTTCGCATATACACGTCGTGGTAGCGCCTGGAAACCATGATGCAGTTAGGGGCGCAGAGCCACAGCCGCCCTTGCCAGAGAATCTCAGGAAGTTATTCCCTGATACTACGTGCTTCGTGAGCAACCCCGCTTACATACGAATCGGTGGCAGGCAGGTATTAATATACCATGGACAATCTTATGACGATCTTGTCAACTCAGTATCGAGGCTGAGTTATTCAAAGCCGGAAGACGTGATGATAGAGATGCTGAGGAGACGACATCTTGCGCCCATATATGGGAATACCGTTTCTATTGTTCCCAATGAGCATGACTATGGCGTAATTGACCCGGTTCCTGATATACTCCATTGTGGACATACGCATACCGTGGGTATTGCTAAATACCGGAACGTGCTCCTTATAAATTCCGGGACGTGGCAATCACAAACACCGTATCAAAAAAAGCGGGATATAACTCCTGTTGCAGGGTGTGCAACGGTTGTAGAGCTTTGCACGATGAAGGTAAAGGTAATGGACTTCGGAAAGAGAGCAGGAGCGTAGAGATGATGAGTCGTGGAGAAGTGAAGCAAAAAAACAGGAGATTGATGTCATTCGCATTGCGTAGAACGGCGAGCGCGTACGGCTGGTTGCGGGGGATGGCTTACGGAGAATATGAGAAATTGCTGGAGGAGGAGATATTAGCGCGGAGTTTACCCGGACATGTAGCGATAATCATGGATGGAAACAGGAGATATGCGAGGAAGATCGGGGTTTCAATAGAAGAAGGGTATAACTATGGCGCGGGTATTACGGAACGTGTAATCGAATGGTGCTTTGATATAGGCGTGGAGCAACTTACGCTCTATGCTTTTTCTATTGAAAACTTTTGCAGGACTGAAGATGAGAAAGGAAAGCTTTTTGCGCTCCTGCGTGCAGAATTCGAGAAGTTAAGCGTGGATGAAAGGATTCATAAGAATGAAGTACGTGTGAAGGCGATAGGGAACGTCAATTTGCTGCCCGAATCGGTCAAAGAGGGGATAAGAAAAGCAGAACACGCAACCGAGCAGTATAACAAATTCAAATTATTCATTGCAGTAGCGTATAGTGGACGGATGGAGATAGTGGATGCGGTGCGTATAATCGCAGATAGGGTAAAGAGAGGTTTGTTAAAGCCTGGGGACGTAGATGAGGATACGATTTCAAGGCATTTATACATAAGCGAAATTGAAGGAGAAGACGATGCCTCGGATTCAAGAGTAAAAACGAGTGTGGATTTGATCATAAGAACAGGTGGAGAAGTGCGATTGAGTAATTTCGTGCCCTGGCAGGCGTTAGGGAACGAATGTACCGCGTACTTCTGTGCTCCGTTTTGGCCAGAATTCCGAAGAGTAGACATCCTCAGGGCAATAAGAACCTATCAGGAGCGTGAGGAAGAGAAGCGGCAACGCTCTGTTGCAAGGATTTCAAAATTAATCAAAACCTCTTCTTAAAACCTTTTCTTAGAAAGAAAGTTTTATCAAAGAATAATAAATTTTTAGTAAAGGTTTTTGCAAAGTAAAAAAGTGTTATGAGAGCTTTTATCGCAGTTGATCTATCTGAGGAAATAAGAGCAAAGATAGCGGGAATACAGCAGGAATTTGCAGGGTTGGGACTTACGCAGGGTGCAGTGAAATTCGTGGATGCGAAACAGACGCACCAAACGGTAAAGTTCCTCGGGGACGTTCCAGACGAGGATGTGGAGCAAATTAAGGATGCATTGGCAGGAATAAGTCAAAAACCGTTTGAATTGGAACTTCGCGGTGTGGGCTTCTTTCCCGCGGCTTCGCTGGATAAAGCACGGAACATACGTGTCATCTGGGTGGGCATGCAAAGAGGTGCGGAGGAGTTGAAGGCGTTGCAAGAGGAAGTGGAATCGGAGATGCATGCGTTAGGATTTCCGCTTGAAAAGCGGTTCGGTGCACACGTTACGCTCTGCAGAGTGAAGAAGCCATTACGGCCGAAGAACGAACTAAGGCGGGTGTTGAAGAAGATAGAGGAGTTGCAGGAGGTAGAGGCGGGAAATATGCGAGTGGAAGAGCTGAAATTGAAGAAGAGCACGCTTACGCCTAAGGGCCCCATTTATGAAGATCTGTATGTGAAGCGGTTAGAGGCTTAGATAGCTGGGAAAAGAGATGGAGAACCTTAAAATTTATGATCTGTCCGTAGCCATATATCCTGGAATGCTGAAGTGGATAGGCGATCAGGATGTAACGCTGAGGCAAGAGACGTCAATCAGGAACGGCGATGCGTATAATTTCTCTCGATTGACCTGCAGTACCCATATCGGCACGCATATTGATGCACCCTACCACTTTACAGCGGATGGCAAAACGGTGGATACCTTGAGCCTGTATGATTTAATTGGTGAGGCGCTGGTTGTCCAGATAGATGCTGATACCATAACCGCAGATGAGTTACGAGATATTGACTTTAAAACCTATAAGCGAATCCTGTTTAAGACCAAGAATTCGGAGCTGCTCAAATCAGAAGAATTTAACGCAGAGTACGTATCGCTCGATTATTCGGCTGCTGAGTTACTGGTAAAGAACAACGTGAGAGTAGTGGGTATTGATTATCTGTCCATTGAAATGTATGAAACAGAGGAGCATCCCGTCCACAAACTGTTAACGGAAAACGAAGTGATTATTATTGAAACGCTTGATTTGAGCACCGTCGAACCGGGGGCGTATTTTATGGTGGCGCTGCCACTGAAACTGAGGAACAGCGAGGGAGCGCCGGCGAGGGTGGTTTTGGTAGAATATTAGAAAGAGACGAAATGGATGGCAAGATGATTTTGAACTTATCCAAGTGGCAAAAAAAGATACCTTAATTATTTGGTGGGGAAATATGATTCTATTGAACTAAAAGAAGATACGAAAGGGAGACAGTTATTCTGAAGAAATGAACAAAGCAGAAAGACGCAACTTCCAAAAGGTTCTTACTACGTACCTTAAAGAAATCCACGGGATTTACACAAGAGGGGACTTCAGTGAAGGTAGTTTTTACTCTTCTTTAGAAGATCTTTTTGAAAATTGCTCGCAGTTTTTTATAACAGAAGAGGAGGCAAAAGCTCTCGTTTTGCCGAAGAAAACGAAAGTGGGTATTCCTGACTTCCTTATTCGTAAAGATGGAGAGATTATAGGTCATATTGAAGCAAAAGTGCCAGATTCAAATCTCCACGATATAGAGAACTCGGAGCAAATTCAGAGATACCGGAACGCGCTCCCTAATCTTATCGTAACAAACTTGCTGGAATTCAGGCTTTATCGAGACGGTGTGCTTAGGAAAAAAGTGAAAATAGGTTATTCCTCTGCTTTAGAAGGTTTAAACCCGCCTGTCCCTGAGAACGTTAACGATTATTCTGAACTTTTTAGGGAGTTTTTTAGTTTTGCGGTGCCCGAGATAACGAGTGCATCAAGACTTGCGGTTGAGCTTGCAAAGAGGGCGAAGTTTTTAAAGTTAGTATTGGATGAAGTGTATGATGAGAAGGAAGGTTTAGGATTTGTTAGTATCCATCATGTTTTTCAAGAATCGCTCATTGAATCCCTAAACAAAGATAGGTTTGTTGATTTATGCGCGCAGACAATCACTTACGGACTGTTTGCCGCTAAGGTGGTAGCAGGAGATAAAACGATAAACAGAAATAATGCGTGGGAATTAGTCCCTGGTAGCTTGGATTTGTTCAAGAAGGTATTTTACGTGATGATTGGTCCTGATGCTCCTGAAGCGATAAGCTGGATCGTTGAGGATATTGTGAAGGTATTGAATAAGACAGACATTAAGGCTATTTATAAGGAAGCGAGGACGGTTTACAAGCAAAGAGACCCTGTAATTCAGTTCTATGAGACGTTTCTTGAAGTGTATAATCCCGAAGAGCGGGAGAAATTGGGTGTTTACTACACGCCGATACCGGTTGTCTCCTATATTGTGCGGTCGGTTCACCAGATTTTGAAGAGGGATTTAGACCTGAAGGATGGATTCGCAGATAAACAAGTTACGCTCTTAGATCCTGCAGCAGGAACTGCGACGTTCGTTATCAGAGCGATTGAGGAAGCTTTATCCGAGTACCATGAGGGAAAACAAGCGGGGCTTGTCCCTTTTGTCATAACCGATCATATCTTACCGCATTTCTATGCGTTCGAACTTTTGATTGTTCCTTATGTGATGGGACATTTAAGGATGGTTGCCTACCTTGAGGATAGATGGAATTACCGATATAAGGAAGGAGAGAGATTTAGATTTTATCTCACGAACAGTTTGGAGATGAAGGACCCGGAGCAAGTGCCATTGCTCACTGAGCTTACTGAGGAGGGTAGAGAAGCGAAGAAGGTGAAGTCAGAAGTTCCTATTTTAGTCATTCTGGGTAATCCACCTTACCAGGGTATTTCTGAGAATAAGGGAAAGTGGATAACAGGATTGATTGAGGATTACAAATATGTTGATGGGAAACATTTTGGTGAGAAGAAACACTGGCTTCAAGATGATTACGTAAAGTTTATCAGATTTGGACAGTGGAAGATTGATCAGACCAGTGGGGGCGTTTTGGGATTCATCACAAATCACAGCTACTTAGATAACCCTACTTTCAGAGGCATGCGACAGTCATTGATGAAGAGCTTTGATGAGATTTATGTGCTGAATTTGCATGGTAACTCGTTGAAGAAAGAGAAATGTCCTGATGGTAGTAAAGATAGGAATGTATTTGACATCCGACAGGGTGTGGCTATCAGCCTGCTCATCAAGAAAAAAGGAACAAAAGAGAAAGGAGTGCGGAATGCACGAGTATACTATGCTGAGCGGTGGGGGCTTCGTAAGGAAAAAAACACATGGCTTTTGAGGAATGATAAAACAACTACTGAGTGGCAAGAATTAAAGCCAAACAGTCCGTTTTATTTCTTCGTGCCGAGAGAGGATACCCATCGGGAAGCTTATGAACGTTACTGGAAGGTAACAGATATTTTTCCCGTTAACAGCGTGGGCATTGTTACTGCACGAGATAAATTCGTTATAGATTTTGATAAAGAAGTGTTGAGAAGGCGAATAAAGGAATTTAGGGACATATCAATATCTGATGAAGTCATTAAGCAGAATTTTAAGTTGAAAGATACCAGCACATTTAAACTTAAAAAAGCCAGAGAACGGTTATCCAAGGATGGTGAATGGGAGTCATACTTTACCAAAATTCTCTATCGTCCTTTCGACAGAAGAGATATTTATTATACAAATGTAGTTGTTGAAAGACCGCTTTTAGAAGTTATGCAACATATGATGCACGAAAATTTAGGACTGATTACGCCAAAACAGTTTAAAGAGGAGCCAGGAGCATTTGTTACAGGACATATTACAGGCCACAAAACAGTCAGTGCTTATGATATCAATTATATCTTTCCACTCTATCTTTATCCAGACGAATCAAAAGTAAAGCTGTTAGTTGAAGAAGCATCCCAACCAGAACGCACCCCAAATTTCTCTGCTCAATTTTTACAAGCCGTAAAAGAATCATTAGGCACCGAGCCAGCGCCAGAAGGGATTTTCTATTACATCTACGCAGTTCTTTACTCGCCTTCTTACCGCAAACGCTACGAGGAATTTCTGAAGATTGATTTTCCTCGGGTTCCTCTACCTCCCGATTACAAGAAATTCGAGTTCCTGAGCGAGCTTGGCAAAGAACTGGTTGACCTTCATTTGCTCAGGCATTTTTCGCTGAGCGATACAGGCGTGGGATTTCCCCAAAGCGGCACGAATAAGGTGGAAAAAGTCAGCTACGACGAGGAAAACGGAAGGGTGTATTTCAACAAAACGCAATATTTTGATGGCATTGCAAAAGAAGTGTGGGAGTATCAAATCGGTGGTTATCAGGTTCTGGATAAGTATTTGAAGGATCGGAAGAAGCGTAATTTATCTTCAAAAGAAATAGAGCATTACATGAAGGTCGCGAAAGCGATTGAGGGAACGATTGCTGTGCAGAGAGTGATTGACGCAGTGTATAAGAGCGTTGAGAAGGGGAATTAAGCAAAACACTCCACACCAGTAGCCTTTATGCGCCCATCCTCACCCAGCTCACCCCTCTTCATCTTCCACCCAACATGTATTCCATATTCATACCCTATTTGAGTCACTACTTCTCAATCCTAAATTGTATCTGCTCAATTGCCTCTTTGTATTGTTCTTCACACTCTTCTTTTATGTGTCCATTTTGTTTAAGTGCGTCTAATGCCTTTTCACTGCCGACCTTTCCTAATGCTTTAGTAACAGTGCATCGAACCCCTTTCTCCGAATCTTCGAGAAATTCTATAAGTGCTTCTTCGATGCTTTCATCCTTCATCTTTGTATTTCTTCCAATAATTCCCAGTGCTACCGCAGCTGCTTTCCGTTGTCCACTCTGTAGATTTCTATCCTTTAATATTTGAATCAATGGCTTTACAGACTTTTTATCACCTATTTTTGCGATTGCCTCACCACACCTCTGGACATTTATTTCTCGGTCTTCTCGTAGTAGACATCTCAGTAATGGTTCTACTGCTCGTTCATCTCTTTGATCGCCTAATGTTCTAACAATTGCACCACGAACATTATGATTGGGTTCTTTTTCTAGGCTATCTATTAGCGGATTAACAGCTTTAACGCCTGTATTCTTTAGTTTTTTGATTATTTTCATTCTTAATCCTGGCTCAGAGAATCTTTCAAATTTCAGCCCGTTTGAAAGAAGATCTACATCCCATTCATCTCGATATTTTTTAAGCAGAAACTTCTCCCCTTTAAATTTAAGAGACTGTATGATTCCATATTTGAACATAATAACTTCAGAATTATTTTCTATGTTATATCCGATTATCTTATCGGTTTTTGATTTGTGTGTTTCAGCCAAGATTATAGCCACAAAATCACCATTGAACGAAAGAAAATCGCCGATAAAGGAGGAGCCTTTTTCGCCGGGTTTCAGTTGCAGTTGCGAATTTGAATCTTCATCCACTTTCTTCCCAGATTTTCGATTAAATAGTTGAACCGATACACTGCAATTGTAAGCATCTCTGCGGCCCTTATTTAAAACGGGGACTTCGATAGAATATTTTTCATTCAATATTCTCGTTCTGTCTTTCATTTTTATTTCCAACTTTGGTTTATCAGTCCATCTATCCCAAACCACCACTGAAGCCAATATTATCGTGGCGACTGCGGCAATAACCTGTGCCATTGCGGGTTTAGATTCTAAATAGCTAATTATTTCTGCACATTTTGTCAAGAATGCTGAACGGAAGTGATACAACGCCGCACTTATCATTACTACAGCCAAAGCCAAACTCACCTTTCTTTTCAACTTTACCACCCTATCTTGTTACGCCCCCATCCTTACCCAACTCACGCCTTCTTCGTCTTCCGTCACTTTCAACACGTATTCCATATAATCTTTCACCTCCTCTATATGCGTAATAAGAAATATCTGCCTGAACTTCTTTGAAAGCTCATTCAACGTCGTAATAATATTCCTTTTCCATCAGCATCTCGTCCCGGTTCAGTATCCTTACCTACCGTTACAACATCAGAATCTATCCTAGCTGAATTGACGATCCTCAATACTCCACCCTCATAGATCGCATCAATTTCTCCCATTTCCACTCACTCTCAAAATGTAAATGGCATTCCCATATTAAATTCTTTGCGGAGATTCTCATTCTGGGACCCTTCACGAGTGCTTCAAATGAATTATCTAAGGGGGAAAAAATAGAGCTTTATATGAAAGCGGAAAAATCCATCATAAGAACATAAAACTGGGAGAGGAGATGCTCAACTACGAAAAATAGAGCCCTTAGTGTCATAACATTATACGTAATATTTGGACAGCTTCCTATCGGCATCCTGTTGGGTGAATCGCCAATCGATTTTCTTTTTCTGTTGATTTCTTCTCTTGATCCAGACTGTTATTTCACGGGCTAATGTCTATTTGTCCTCGATTCGTCTTCCTGTGCACTCGGCATCCACCACATTGATCTCGATTTCGGCGGCATTGAGCCAACTTGCATGCTTTGGCGTATAATGGAATTTAACCTTGCTTAAGATTTTCTCGGCTTCTTTCATACTCCACTCCGTTTTTTCAGTTTTATCGTTTTTCGGTCAACGTAATGCGTGTTCAGGCATGTAGAGCGAATGTATGTATTGCCGCAGGTGTTATGATCTTGTTGTGGTCGAGGAGGTAGTCCCGGAGTCTCAGCGTGGTGGCAATGCTGATTTACCCTGCCTCTTTCGCATCTGCTTTGGTTTTCGAGTTCCTCTTAGGTAAGGAAGGTTAAAGATAGGGCAAAAAGAAAAAGATTTCTAAGGAATGTTAGGTGATGTAAATCTAGAGGGATACATAATGATAAAGAATTAAGGGCAGATTTCCTTTAACCTTTCTTCAAATCTATTTATCTATTGAATATAATTTATTTCTGTGCCTATTTTTTCAAGTAAGGAAGTATTTTATCTTCTTTTACTGCCTTGTCAATTAACTTCCTGGCGTATAGAATCCTTTGTATGAATCCGAAGAAAGTTATTATAATAATTATACCTAATGTTATTTGAACTAGATCTATATTTTCGATTGTTATGAAATTTGCTATTAATAAACCAATAATTAAGATAAGAAGTCTATCTGCTCTATCTCCTATTGCAGGCCAATCATGATTATCTGTTTCAATTACTAATGCAACTCTCGGTTTTGCATATGAATTAAGCATAGTTGTTGAAAAGCAGAGAAATGCAAGCAAGGGATAGTTAAATGCTAAACCAAAGTATATTATAGCTTCCACTATTTTGTCTACTATTGCATCAAAATAGTTTCCAAAGATGCTTTTTTGTTTTTTCGCTTCTGCAAAAGATCCATCAAGCAAATCAATTGAGATTGAAAAAATAACAAAAATTGCCCCATAAAGATAATTTTCTGCTGCTAAAAAGTATGCCGCAACCCCACTTAAAGGAATTGCAAGAATAGTAAACTGATTTGCACTTATTGGAATAAAAGCTATTATTTTTGCGATTTTGGTTAATAGAGGATTTATATCTTTTCTTTTTTGACCCAACATTTTTTTGCCTTGTATCTTTATCCAGAAATATTTCTATTTGAGCAATGTTCTTATTGTGCTATGCATTTTGTTAATGAAAGTATGTTTTCTTTTTCCTTTGAGTTTAATCTTACCGTTTAAAATGGCCTGCCTCAATGTGTATTTGTCATCAAATTCAATCCACGCATTGCATATTTCATTTGGGAAATGGGCGTCACTTCCTGCAATCATTGGCTTCTTATACCTCTTTGCAAGTTTTTGTGAAAGGATGTTTTCTTTTCTAAGGATGCATCTGGAGTTGAAGCCCTCGATAGCATCAAATAGTTTTATTTTATCGGCATCATCTTCGGATAGAGTTTTTCTCACGTTTTTGATTTTTATTAATTCTCCAATTTTGCTTGTTATAAGGTTATAGGGATGTGCAAGTACACAGATGGCTTTTTGTTTTCTAGCCTCTCCAATCACATCCTCGACTTTTCCCGGCATTATTTCTTCTTCTACATAATAAATAAGAACATGACCTATATCTGTTGAGACTTCTTCTCCTATTATTATTTCAAAATTTTCATCTTTGTTCAATTTTTTTGTTTCTAATGCTCCACTTATTGTATTATGATCTGTTATAGCAATTCCAGTAAATCCTTGTTTTTTTGTTATCTCCAGAATTTTTTCCGGCTCACAATTACTACATTTTGAGTATTTTGTATGTAAATGGAGACTGTATTTTTTCATTTTTATGTGACTGTTTTCTGTTTAAAATTGTTAATTAAGTAATTGATCAAATAAAAATTCTTCCATCAGTACTGATGGGAAGGATGTATTTTTAGTACCACCTCTTCCACTCAGGCCAACTCTCCTGCAACCCCCCTTCTAAATCCCGGCAGATGTAAATTGTGTAATGCTCATTAGCCATTGCATACGGGTGACCTACGGTCCCTACTTCTTCCACACTGCCACAAGTCCTATTCGCGAGATCTGGAGACCACCCCAACACGATCATTACCTCGCCCGTATAGTTGCGCGGACCCATAGATAGTAATTTTGATGCCCACTGATTGCTTTGGGTAGATCATAGTTAGGACCGAAGAAGTCAATGGCTCCCGCCTCACCGTAATTACTAGCAAAAATCGCAGCTTTGGCTCGTTCTTCTGGTGGCAGATTGTGGTAGATTTCGGCAACGGTTTCAACCATCTCTGGCCATCCAAACATATCCCCATAATGTTGAGGCAAAGGACCTACGTGGCCAACCTCAGTTTTTGGCGGCGCAAATCCGTTCTGTTGATAAGTAATATATGTGTCTACGGGTAGCACTGGCAGGACCATAGGAGCCATAATGCCGCCTGTTACTATGAGCAATATCGGATAAGCGACTTTCAACCATCTAATCTTGCGTTTTTCCTCAAACAACTTTTCCAAAAGAACCGCACCGCCGGCAAAGAGCATCGGGTACGCGGATGCAATGTAATAATGCTTGCTGCTCGTTACAAACATTATCAACAGCATCACCACGTACGCTATTCCCAGCATGCGATAGCGCTTGCCTCGGTCGTCAAGGAAGAAAAACCATAGTCCTGCAATCCCGACTAGAGCCGTGAAATGCAAGATGATAAACTGCTGCAGAACAAACTCCAGTGGCGAGAGTGGCACGTTCTTGCCCGTGGCTGCCACATTGCTTATCACTTCAATCGCCGGCCAATTATGTTGGTGTTGCCATATTAAGTTCGGCAGGAAAATGGCAACGGCAATCAGACACGCAACCAAGAGCCACTTATTTGTCATGATACGGCGTTCTCGTGTAAACAACAGTCCTATTAGAATTCCAGAAATAAGGAGCAGCATGGTGTGCTTATTCTGAAGACCAAATCCTACAAACAGGCCGAACCCGATCAAGTATCGAGGATCCTTGCGATTAATTGTAAGGATGATAAAATAAACTGCTCCCATCCAGAAAAGAGGTTCAAACGCGTTCATTGTGAGTAAAGTATTGAATGCGAGATAGATTGGCACGACCAGCACGCAGAGACAACCAAGTATGACCGCAAAACGTTTACCGCCTAACTCTATGATAATCAACCCGGTCAATACGATTAACAAAGCCCCGGCAACCGCCGGCAGAAAGCGGATGGCGGAGAGCGAGTCACCAAAGAGCATGAGGCTCAATTTTGTTATTACTGCAACAAGAGGTGCAAAATCTACATATCCCCAGTCGAGATGTTCGCTGCAGGCAAGAAAATAAAGTTCATCACGGAAATAGCCATATTACCCATTAGTGAATAAGTGAATCAACAGTTTGATAAGCGCGAAGTAAATTATGATTGCGTAAGGACTCGTCCAGTGATTCTTAATGAATTGTTTTTTTTCATCATCCGTAACATTTTGCGCGGCCACTGCGATACGTGCTGTTCCTTCCCACTTCACATCACTCATTTTTTACCTCCTTATTATTTCAACTCGCTATTTTTTGGTGATTAAAGGAGCACTCATCGGAACAAAAGTGCAAACGTGAATAAAGGTGCAAAGCCCCTTTATGCGCAGTGATTTTTGAGCATGAAGTTGAGAAGCTCCTTTCATAGCCGTTTTACTCTTCTTTAGATCTTTTTTTCTTTTAAGCCTGGTATCAGCATTAATAGCCCCAGTATGGCCATAACACCTCCACCAAACAACTTAGCTGCGGGACTTGACACAAATGCGATAATATAGATTGCTACAAGCAGGAATATCGATCCTACGAAGACTTTTCCAGTGTCCATTTTATCGCCACCTATTGCCTATTAGCTTTTGCTCACATATATAATTTATTCGTGCACTATTTTGGCATAGGCTGACTAAATATTCATGCAGCTTCCGTAATCGGTTCGCTTTTCAGCGTTAGCGGTTTTTATTTGATAAGTGTTTCAGGATCAGAAACCGCTCTTTACGAAACTACAGTGAAGGTCTTACTCCGAAGGGTCACATTGACGTTCAAAGGTTCGCTGTTTCGAATTATTTTAAGTGCTACTGTGTCGCCGGGGTTCTTATTTCTTTCGATATATACGAGTACATCGATAAGTTTTCTCACCGTTACATCATCAACTCCGACTATAACATCCCCTCCAAGCGTAAATATCCTTCCACCTATAACGGTTGTTTGGTTGCCTGCTTTAATGCCTGCCACATCAGCGGGACTCTCTGCAACCACTTCGACAACTATAGTGCCTTTCGTAATGTTAAGACCAATAGCCTCAGCTA
>Ga0307378_10008723_pt1 | contig 13412 bp, 12 predicted proteins | sample UN1MG_FD_202238 | JGI IMG/M metagenome (GOLD analysis project Ga0307378, IMG submission 202238) | Soil microbial communities from Risofladan, Vaasa, Finland - UN-1 | ecosystem: Environmental > Terrestrial > Soil > Coastal area > Acid sulfate soil | place: Finland: Risofladan, Vaasa | collected... | reverse complement strand
GAATCTGCCAAAAGTTAAATGCGATTTTAAACAGATCCAGCAGGTTCTTTTAAACCTCATGTACAATGCTTCAGAGGCAATGCCGAACGGGGGGACTCTGACAGTAACAGCCCATAGAGCTGTCGGAACTAAAGCGCTTTTAGAAGTGGTAATTTCTGATACAGGTTGCGGCATTTCGCAACAAGATATGGAAAAAATTTTTGAGCCTTTTTTTACGACCAAAGAAGCGGGAAAAGGCGTGGGGCTCGGCCTTTCGGTGGTTTACGGTATCATCGCCAAACACAATGGTACCATTACCGTCGAAAGTAAGATCGGTAAGGGAAGCACTTTTAATGTTCGGTTGCCGTGTATTTGATTACAGGAAAGGCAGATCCCAAGCGTTAAGGGTGAAGTCGTACTGCCGGTGGCGGAACGGCAAGCCCCCGGCAATCCATCCGAGGCGGAAAAGTACTGAAGACAGCAGGATATCATCGGCTTCAAAAGCCCGGCCGAGCTTAACAAGATATTCCATGACCTCCTGAACAGCGGCACCCTCTTGTCCGTCCAGCTTTCTTTTGTCGTCGTCGCTAAGCTTCATAAAAATTTCCTCCTTGTGTTTAGAACCAGTTGTTGAGTTGCATATCCGAAGAAATCAGAAGGAATCCCCCTGTTTTTATCTGATTTTTCAAGTATTGCGCTCCGGCGTTTTCCAAGCCCTCAACGCTATCTTCAGCGTTTTGGGGTCTTTCCTCCATAAGGAAGCCTGCCAAATCTTTGAAGATTGCTTCCGTAAGAATCGGAATGGCCAGGGCCACAGAGTTTGTTATCCTCACCCCGGTCTTTGTGTTCAACGCCTTCATGTCCTCCGGATCCATTGCAAACATGTCGGCAGCAATGGATAACGCCCGGTGTTCCGGTGCACTGCATGTTCCACAGCCGATCACGATACCCGGGGCCTTGTTCAACAACACCTTGCTTCCGCTTCTAACGGCTTTCAAGTGGCTGATTTTTGAAGAGAGCCTGTCTTTAGAGGACATTTTTTTGAAAAAGCAGTTGTAGATGTACATTCTGGCAAAGCCCATTTTATCCATGGTAAGGGATGTCCGATAGATATCTCCCTCCACCGAGAGACATTCAGCCCTGATCTCTTTCCGGTTTAAAATGTCGAGGAACAAACTTGCCCCATTGTAGCCGCCATCCTTTCCATCGGCTTGCTGATCGGCAAAAAAAAGCCCTTCCACCTGTCCCAGACGTTCGTTGGGAGCCGGACCGGGGTTGCCGGGAACGCCGTTTAGCCAAAATTTTTCAGCCCGGGTAAATACGCCCTGTTCGGTTATGGGAACATTGATCATGGCCGCGGTTCCCGATGTTTCGGCACAAAAGCCGACGGCGAGCACGTCGATATCCGAAAGCTTCGCCAGAGACCCGTCGCGTATCTCCCGGATGAATTCCATTTCGGTCAAGACCACGGCACGGCCCTCTTTAATTTTTTTGTTTATCCTGGAAATTGATTTTTTATTGCCGCTCATATCTTACGCCTCGGGTTCCGGCATCGGTTCAACGGCCTCCACCAAATTAACAACCCTCTGGGGGAGGTGATGCCGCTCAATATTGTCGATAAGCTGGATCATACAGCCGGGACAAGTGTTAATCACAATATCCGCACCGGTTCTGGCGATGGAATCGGTCTTGTTTTTGGCAATCTTTTTAGACAAGTCATAATGGTCGATATTGAATGTACCGCCCATGCCGCAACACCCGGTATTGTCCATTTCAATAAATCTGTGCCCGAAAACCTGTCTCAAGATCTTGCGAGGCTCTTCGCTGATGCCTTGATAACGCGCCAAATGGCATGGATCGTGGTAAGTGACCCGAGTGTTCTCCGGAAGTATTGAACGGAATCGAAGGGGCTTAAAATCGGCCAGTTCCACCAATAGTTCGGAGATATCTCTTACCCGACGGCCAAAAGCCTCGAATCGGGCCTTTTCCCGCTCATCTTTGGCCAGATGGCTTGCCCATCCATCCTTGAGGGCCGAACCACAGGTGGCACAGCCCGTGACCACAAGATCCGCGTCCAGCCGGGAGAAAACCTCAAGATTGTGCAAGGCCATTTGCCTGCCGGTTTCAAGGTCTCCGCCGGAAAAAACGGCGATACCGCAACAGCCCTGTTGTTGGGGAAAAATAACCTCCACCCCGGATTGGTTGAGGATTTTGATTAAGTTTCTGCCTACCCGGGGAAAAATAAATTCCGTGGCACAACCTGAAAAATAGGCCACCCGCATATTCCTTCTTCTGCTTTTGGCCGGAGCAGGGTTGACTTCGGGAATCAGTTCGCTGAGGGATTGTTTTGCAATGGAAGGCAGCTGCCTTCCGCCCGCCCGGCCCAGCAAAAAATGAGGAATATGCCTGATTTTACCCTCGGTCTCGCTGGGAATATGACGAAGTCGCCCCGGCTCGCGGGTGACGGGAAGAAGCCGCTGAAGTTTAGAGCCGGCCTTCAGCGCATTCCGCATTCGATTTCTGTCCTTTAACAGCCTGCGAAAGGAAATTTCTTTGTAAAAGGGAAGTCCTGCCCCTTTGGCCAATTCAGCTCTAGCGGCCACTACCAATAAATCCGTCCTTACTTCATGGGGGCACACCATGGTACATCTGCGGCACAATGTACACTTGCTGAAGCGATCCTTATCGCCTGCCTGCAGATCTTTGTAGTTTTCCAGAATCTCGCTGACCAAACGATTTCGACCGCGTGCCACGTAGTTTTCATCCAGCTCTTCGGCATAAACCGGACACGAAAACAAACAGAGTCCGCAGCTGACACATTTTTCCGCTTGATGGCGAACCCGGTCTAATTCTTTCAATTTACCCATAAATCACCTTTAGGCGGTACAGTGTTGGTTTCACTGGTTCCAGTGTCTTAACTCAAAATCCGAGTCGTTCAAGAGAAACTCACCCTTTTCCATGATCTCTTTCAAATACTGAGCCATAAGCTCCGCGCGATGGCGATTGGACTGGCGGAAAATCACCGGTATATCCGTATCAAGGGCATGCACGGTCCCTATTCTGCCTCTGGGAATGTCTCCTTTTCCCATAAAGGCCCCCCCCGGGCAGTTTGCCGTACATGCGCCGCATGAAAAACAAAGCGTATCGTCAATTTTTTTGTCCTGCCATGAAATAGCTCCCATGGGGCAGTAATACTCGGCCGCACATTGAAAAGAACAGCAGACACAGCGTTCGGGGTCAAATTCAACCTCCAGTTTTGCTCCGGACCAAACATCTGCATAGGTCACCGCTGTTACGCCCTTTCGATCTCCGATATCGGCAACAACCAGGCGAATATTTTGATCCAGGCATTTAGCAATATCATCAAGCAAAGCCTGATCCAAAATAGGTAGCGGCACAGCAATACTGTTGCATACCTCAGGACCGCAACTCGTTTTAAATCCACCCATAAATTCCGGATCCATCTGAAACATGTCGGCTGCTGCAGATATGCATCTTTTGCCGCCGAGAGTGCTTCGCGTCCCGTACCCGATTAATATTCCCGGAGCTTTGTTTACCAAAATTTTCATTCCTGCTCGAAGCACTCTTGAATGCGGATCGTTCTCAAGGGGATTTACATCTCCGCTTCCTCCGACGGTAAGTCCCTTAAGCAGCGGCATGGGTCTACAGGCAAAAATAGATCTTGGATTCTCCCTGTAGGACTTGTAGTTCTTAATGTTGACATAGGCATTATAATTTTGAAATGCGTTACGGAAGGTGTAATATCGTGCAAACGGCAGTTGATCGAAAGTAAAGGACGTATAAATGGTTTTCCCCTCGTCGGTCAGACATGTCACTTCAATATTTTTTCTTTCCACGATATCCCGCAACAGATGCCCGCCGCCATAGTGGTCTGCATGATCGACACTCTCCGTTGTACCATAGATTACCGTATCCACAAGGCCCGATCCTTCCATTGGATTGGAACCCGGCCAGCAGGGCACCCCATTGAGCCATATTCTTTTTGCGCGCTTGAATGCTCCCTTTCCGGCGACCGGAACGACAATCATGGCCGAAGTCCCCGACATCGTGGACCGCGTGCCTGTTGTGACGACATCAACATCCGACACATTGAACTTGGTCCCTTTTCTGATCTCTGCTTTAATTTCCATTGCCGTCATGACAACGGCTTTTCCTTTTTTAAGCTTTTCATTGATTTCGGGAATAGTCTTTTTATGTTGCTTCGCTGCCATGAAGATTCTCCCTCAGTCGACAAGTTCGATTTGGCCCCAAACTCCCATTTGTTGCTCAACCAGAATCAGGACCCCGAGGGCTCCCATTTCCCGGGCCATCCAGATGCCCATTTTGATATCGTCTGCCGTTCTTATTTGATTCGCAATGCCGGTAGCCATGGCATCGGCCATCGATGCCGAGTTGTCCACCACCATAACGGCATCCGCCGCTCCAAAACTCAATGAATGTCCCAGTTTTCCGGACGAAGTACACACCCCCAAAGGCTCCGGCCAGGCTTTAATGGCGACTTTTTGACCCAAAAAGCGCCAGCTCTCGGCCAAAAGCAATATTTCTCTTTTTTTTTTGCTGCGAATAAAAATGTCCCCGCCGTTTTCTACAATAATATCCCGGGAGTAAGACAAAAGGCCTGAACCGACATATTCAGCGATGGCACCTGCTACAGCGGCCATCGGCCCTACGCCGGCTTTTGCACCGGCTTCAATCATCGCAGCGATGATTTTAGGTGCGCCGGGGTCCGGTCGAACAGGAGATAATGCCCTGGCAAAATTTGGATTTTTATCGATGTATGCTTCAATATGCCGGCGGTAGTAATAAACGAGCGCGGCCGCCTCTTTTTCCATGTCCTTGAATCCCGAGACCCTCAGGTCGGTCTGTTTAACCAGGACTCTCGACGATATGAGGTCACGCTCTGTTATCATCCCTCTATAAGCATCCGAATTTATTTGTAACCCGAAGTTCAAAGCGCTTTTTCCCCCGATTGGCTCACGTCAATGCTGCCCATCTCCCGGAGGCCCCTTTCAACCAAGGTAAAGGCAATGTCTTGCGGAAATCCGAAAAATATGGTCTTCATGCTGCACCGTGTCGCACATGCCGGCCAAAACCCCGCTTCGGTTCTTTCCAGACAGGCATCACAGGATCTGAGTTTCTTTTCTTTTTCCCTTCCCCTGGGACAGGTGATCCAAAAATTATACGGGTCATGGTACTCGCAGGGTGCGTTACAATGCCGACACGACAGGGGGAGATTTAAGATACGGACCTCTTCACGGCCACCGTCGAGTTCAAGGATAATGGGCCGTATAAGATCCCCATGTTCTTGTACATCACCATGTTCCAGCTGGCAGGCCAGGGCACAGGCACCACAGCGGATACAGCGGTCCAGATCCACCAGCATGATGAACTCATCGGGATCGTATTTTTCTAAATCAACGGTTTTGCTTCTTTCGATTTTTGTACTGGCAAATAAAATTTTCATGTTTTTCTTCTTTAGAAACACTGTTTAGAGCCTCGATTCAACGGCGCGCAGATATGTGACAAGCTCTTTTTGCGATCTGACCTTATATTTGCCCGCCTTGTAAACGGTCACCATGGTAAAGGACTGTCTGGCTGATTGCGGACGAGGTTTCTCAAAGAGGGACAGAGGACTTTTGTAACCGAAGCAAGGTTGATGGGGGTCGACACCTTGGGGGCACCAGATCACTCTGGGATCCAAATCCCGGTTTAACCAGATCGGAACCGTTACAACCCCTCTGTCATTTTCAATTGCGACTGTTTCACCGTTCTTTAGCCTGAAAATTTTTCCAATCTGCGGATGCATTTGAACGACCATCGGGGCCGTCGACGGCTTACGGTCGGTGACAAAGTATCCGAACCCCTCAACCCAGTCCGCCAGTACACCGGTAACCAGTATCATCGGGTACTTTATTTCAGGGCCCCGCAAGTAAAAATCCGAAATTTGCTCGTCACGGCGGTTATCCTTTGAATGATGGCCGCGGGTTTGGCCGGTGCTGTCGGAAAAGCTGATTTTACCGGAAACGGTGGGAAACCGTTTGTTGCTCAAAGCATAGGTCCCGCCTTTCTGAAATAATATATTTTTGCCCCTGATGTTACCCTTTGCGCCGACCAGATAGCGATTTTGCTCAAATTCCAAATCTTCTTTTTCCAAACACGGCCACAATAATCCACCCGGCGGATTTTTTTCCGGATCCAGTTTCTCTACCGAGGCTGCCCGGGTTAAAGGGTTCTGCTTCAAAAAAAAGTCCGTTGCTTTTTCTTCATCGATGCTTTGGGTGCTTCTTTTCCACGGGAAATGTTTACCGATCCCGCATAATCGGGCCAGATCGGCCCAAAAGTCCAATGGAGATCTGCATTCACCGGGAGGGTCAATGACCTTGTTATGCCATTGAAGGGCCCTGCCGTTGTTGTTTGCAACGAGCCCCGAGTACTCCAGCCATGAACTCATTGGCAAAGAAACATGCGAACGATGGTAAGTCTCATTGGGATACGATGAGAGATGAACGATAAGGGGTACCTCCTTCAGGGCATCCCTTGTTTTTTGCCCTTCGGCCATATTTGCGCAGGGATTGTTGCTCCAAAACAGCGCACCAACGCTTTCCGGGTGATCGAGAAGAATATTTTCCAGAGAAAAATGGAGCGGCGCGCTGCTTTCCGCCGGCACGCCGCGACCTTCATTCATGAAACCGTCTTCCCAGGAAAACGGAGAGGCGTTCAAAAGATCCAAACCGCCGCCGGGAATCCCGATAGATCCCCTCAGGCAAACCAGAGCACCACACATGGCCAGATCTTCATCGGAAAGATAAGCTCGACCGGCCCGGTCCCCAGTGATAACCTTGACCGGTTTAAGGCGGCCGATTATATTTGCCACTCTTTCCACATCCTCTTTTTTTACCCAGCAGGATTTCGCCACTTTTTGAGGAAAATAAGGTTGAACATCCGACTTTAACCGATCAAAACCAATTGTAGATTCTTTTAAAAAGCTCCGGTCAATTAGTCCTTTTTGAATTAATAAATACAAAAGGCCTTTAAGCATCACCGTCTGGGTTCCGGGTTTAACTCTTAAAGCGAACGTGGCCTTTGAAGCGGTTATGGTCCTTTTTGAGTCAATGACCACAACGGTCGTACCGCGATCGCGCGCATCAATGATGCGCCCCATGGTGATGGGGTCTGAAGCGGCCAGATCACTCCGGTACAGCAAAATGCATTTGCTGCTGGACCAGTCTCGCGGCGGGTTCATTAACAACTGAGACCCCGGGACACCGAACATCTTTTTAATATGGCCCTGGGGGCCAAAAGCATAGGGCAAAAAACGGCAAGCCATTTTGGTGGTGCCGAAGTACCGGGCGAATAAATCTGCTCCCGCAAAATAATCAAAGGGGGCGGATTCATCTCCGTAAATGCAGATGGATTCCCTGCCTTTTTTTTCGGACAAATCCCGTATTTTTTTCGCCGTAAAAGCCAGCGCCTCCTCCCAGGTCACTGTTTCATAGGGCTCGTTCAGATTTCGCCGGATCCGTGGATGAATGATTCTGTACGGATTTTTTAGATGATAACAGCTCATCAAGCCTTTCGGGCAAAAAGATCCCTTATTAATGGGATGTTGCTCATCCCCGTAAATATCTACAATGGTTTGACCTTTTAAAAAGACCCGAACGCCGCAGCCGGTAGGGCAATTGCAGCAGGTGGTCCTTCGAACGGAATCCCAATTACGAATCGATTCTTGCTTTTTTCGGAGTTTCATTTAACAATCTCTCCCGATATGCCATCCGAACCTCTTTTTTTACACAAACCGATGGCTTGCACCATTGCCCGTTTTTGGAAAGAGCAGTTGAAGGTATCGCCGATCAATTTATTCCCACCATTTCACCAGTTCCGTAACCCTTCTTCTGACCTTGACAAATTCAGGGGCCCTGATATCGCGGGGGTATGGAAAATCAACCATCACCTCTTCCTTTATTTGGGTCGGTTTTTGGGTCATGACCAGAATCCTTTGCGCCATAAAGACGGCCTCTTCGAGATTATGGGTCACGAAGATAATGGTTCGTTTCGTCCGACTCCAGATATCAATCAGTCTTTTTTCGATGTGAAATTTTGTACTTGTATCCAGCTGACCAAACGGCTCATCCATCAACATAAGGTCCGGTTCGGTCACAAAGGCCCTGGCAATGGCCACTCTCTGCTTCATGCCGGCCGAAACCTGATGGGGATAGTAAGCCTCGAAGCCTTTCAAACCCGTCAGCTCTATAATGGCGTCCATCCGCTCGGTGATAACTTTTTTGGGGTGTTTCTTGATCTCGAGCCCGATCCTGACATCATCCCAGATCGTTCTCCAAGGCAGGCAGGACGGTTCCTGAAAGACGAAAGATACATTGTGCTTTTGGAGGTCTATGGACTCACCATCCATCAATATTGAACCATCGGTTATGGGAATAAGGCGGGTGACGACATTGCAGAATGTGGTTTTGCCGCAACCGGTAGGTCCAACCACGCACAAAAACTCTCCATCGTAAATATCGAAACTCATCCGGTCTAATACCGTAAGCTCCCCGAATCTCTTGGTCAGGTTCCTGACCTTTATTTTAACCTTTTTTGCGGACATGTAATTGATATTTGTTAGGTTTATTCGACAACTTCGACCATTTTGGTTATTTCCGATCTTATATCGAGAAATTTTGAATCCGTGTTATCCCTGGGTCTGGGCAAGTCTATTTTGAATTCTCCTTTTATCCGTGCCGGCAGCTTTGAAAACACGAGAACCCGTTCAGCCAGGTAAACCGCTTCTTCGATATTATTTGTGATAAAAACGACGGTTTTCCTGAGTTTTTGCCAAATCCGCATAACTTCGATTTGCATCAAATATCGGGTTTGAGCGTCAAGATGGCCGAAAGGTTCATCCATCAGCATCAAATCCGGGTCCGTAACATACGCCCTGGCGATCGCCACCCGCTGCTTCATTCCCCCTGAAATCTGATGCGGGTAATACTCTTCAAAACCCTCCATGCCGACCAGTTTGATGGCCTCATCAACCCTTTTCCGCGCCTGTCTCTCGTCAATCCCCTTGATTTCAAGTCCAATATATATGTCATCCCGGAGTGTGCGCCAGGGAATACACGACGGCTCCTGGAAGACAAACGAGATATTCTGAACCTTGGGGTCCGCACGCCGGCCGTTTATCGTTACCCGCCCTTGGGCTGGCTTGAGAAGGCCCGATATGAGGTTGGCCATGGTGGTCTTGCCGCAGCCGGTGGGCCCCACAATGGCCAGAAACTCGTTTTCATAGACATCGAACGCTATCTTGTCGAGCACGGCCAAGGAGCCGTAGCTCATGCTCACATCAACATGCACCATTTTATTTGGCACGGTGTGCTCCTATTCGATTCCGACCTGCGAGCGCCAACGAAAAATCCTCTTTTCCACTTTAATGAATATCTCGTTCATGATGAACCCGATGATACCGATGACCAACATCCCCACAATGATTTCAGCCATTCTGAGCAATTCAGCATACTTTAATATCAGACGGCCTACACCGACCATCTCTCCGCCGATCATTTCCGCAGCCACAATGCACATCCAGGCAACACCCAGGCCGATTCGCATCCCTGCTGCGATATCAGGCAGTACCGATGGAATTACGATCTTTCTTATGATATAGAATCTGTTCGCGCCGTTGACTTTGGCAACGTTGACGTGGATGGGATTGACCTTGGCGACACTGAGAAGGGTAGTGATTAAAATGGGAAAGAAAGCACCGAGCCAGATAAGAAATACATACCGCTGGAAACCTACCAGCAGAACAATCGCCATTGGAATCCAGGCGATGGGCGGTATAAACCGAAGGGGCTCAATAACAGCCCGTGTTCGGTTGTAGAATTTGGGATACAGGCCCATGGCCAGACCCAGCGGGATTCCCAGGACACACGCGGCCCCAAAACCGGCAAATATCCGCACCAGGCTCTTCCAGATATGCAACCATAGGCTGACACCCTCTATATCCCCGTATTTGACCAAATCGACAAATGCAAAAAAAATGGCTTTGGGGCCCGGGAAAAAAGGCGAGTTCTGCCACCGGCAAAAAATAGTCCACATGACAAGAACAACCACCAGGCTAAAGACATTATAACCGGCCGATATAATTCCTTCCCGGCTTTTTTTTTCGAACATGGATTTTTTCTCCTCCCCCCGGTTTCGTCGGCAATTCGAACGGTCAAATTTTTGTCCGTCATAAAAAGAAGTGAAGCCATGAGGATTGTTTTGAGGAATGAACGTTCGCTTCTCTTTATTTTATCGAAAAATCATTTGCATGGCCCTGAGATAAATTCATTTAGAAAAGAATGATCGTAAGCGTTTTTAACGAACTTATCGATGTCGGGAACATTGCGTTTCTGGATTTTACCTCCCTTGGTCAGCCCCTCGGCCATGATCTTCAGGCTGGCGACGTTCAAAAAAGGAGGATATGGGTGTATGATTGCCGGAAGGGCCATATCCACCACTTTCCTGGATAATCCCGTATATTTAACCATCAGATTTTTCGACTCTTCTGGATAAACTATGAGATATCCCATCGCTCTCATATAGGCTCGCAAGATCCTTTTGACCGTATCCGGTTCATTCCTGAACAATCTGCCCTGGACGACCAGAACGCAGCATTGGTGATTCGGAAGAATATCACGGGAGTTCAGCAGAATGTGCCCGTATCCCATATCCGCGGATCGCGAACAGTGAGGTTCCCAGGCAATAAACCCGCTGATCTCCCCTTTTCTGAGATAGATAGGCATATCCGTGACCTTCATATGGACCGGTTTTATCTTTATGTTGTATTTCCGCGCCACCATATCCAGCATGGAGTTCTGAATCGAGCCGATTCCTGGGGTGCCGACCTTTTTACCGTCCAAATCTTCCACATTTCTGATCTGATCAGCGACCACAAGCCTGGATCCCTCGGTATTGGAACCGGCCACCATAACCAAATCAACCCCTCTGCCCTGGGTGATCATCACCGGTACGGCCCCGCACGTGGCGGCGTCGATCTCACCCGCTGCCATGTGCTGCATGACAGAGGGCCCGGACAAAAACTCACCCCACTTTACGTTAAGCCCCTCGTCTTCCAGAAAATGTTTCTCTTTCATGATCATCGGTGCGGGTTCATGCAGTTGATCCGCCACCAGATAGGCAAAATTTAGCACCTTATCCTGCGCGCGCCCCAATGAAGTCTGAAGGCCCATAACCCAAAAAAAGCTCATGGTCATTATAAATAAGATATTGATTTTTCTCATTTCCCCCCCCATTAGTTACCATTTATTAAAAAGCGGCGGATCGGCTGGAATCCACCTCGACGCCCCTTGGCAAACAAAAGTATTCGGAAAATCAGGTATCCAACTGGCAGGTATATTGGCAGGCGGAGCTATCATAAACTTGTATTCCTAAAAATATTCTAATAAAAAAGATAGATAGGAAGGTATATTGTAACTTCTCGATGCGTTCCGGTATTCAGAGCGCCCCCCTTACCCAAACCCTCTCCCCTTTGGGGGGAGAGGGTCCCGTACTTGCTACGGGGGTGGGGTGGGGGATTCTCCATAGATCATTGAAATATTATGGTATATCGAATAAGTGCCGAACCTGCTTGCGATCTAATATTCTAATATGTCTCCTGGGTTTGCAAAAACGTGTTGCTTAAACAATGCCCACTTATTTAATATCGCCCGGCAGGTCGCTCCAGGCATTATGACTTAAATAAATTAACATCCTAGTATATAAGTTAATTAAAATTTGACGTCAAACTCATAATATATTATTTTTATTCATGCATAAGTCCTGTAAAAAAGTTGGATAGCCCGAATAATGGACAGCGGCGGTACCGAAAGCTGTTAATATTGTTAAAATATTAATATTTATATACTAATATATTTCAAAAAGCAAAAATCGTTCCAATTAAACCGGAAACCGCCCCTGGAAATATATTACTTTAAAATTGAAAGGTTATCCGCGGATATGATATTCGAATTATCCATCGACCCCAAAAGAAGTTTAGGGTTTATTTTACAACCTGTAAAAAAAGCTGACATGGCCGTTAGGACTCACCGGAAACAATAATTGCATGTTTCGGTTGTCCGGTTTGCTCCGCCAATCTGTTTTCGCATGCTTACCAGGAGCCTGACATGATTTTTCTATTGGAATGCCCCTCTATCCTTATTTTCTAGTGATTTCAATCACACCCCGATCTGCATCCACCTTCACCCAGTCCCCGTTGCGAATCAGTTCGCAGGGATTTCCCTCCTGAATTCGATCCATCGAAGGTACGCCGCAGTATATCGTGGCGCCGCCGATGATGTTGTGCATCTCACGGCAGATGATCGCCGCAGGGCTTGTTTTATGGATTTTAAATTTGGTGTAAAAACTCAGAGATGCGCCGGTGGAAAACTGATCCGTGTCGTAAACAACCACTTTATCCCGAATTCATTCTCCTTCCAGTTCGTGTCCGTGTATGCGTATGATCCCCGTATCATCGGCAATGGCCGAAGCCATGAAGCTCAAACCTTTATCGGTGACCAACGCCTGGCCTTCTGCGATGGCCTTCGACATGATTCGCCCGTGCAGTTCAATTTTCTGTGTCATGAAACACTCCTTTCCTTTGAGAAGTTAGCTCCAGCGAGTGGAGGTAAATGACCCCGCGACAGCAGCATCCACACAGTCCTTTAACGTGCCGAACCAATATCGGGGCTTTCCTTCGCCGGCCAACAGCCGGATGGTTTTAATGCTGTCCGTAGCCATGACCTTGTCCGGCCCGTACATTTCTTCTATGGGCAGACAGAACGGACACAGATCACGCGTGACGTATGCCCCGGTTTTTTCGATCACCTCAATGAGCCCCATCTCCTCGGCCAGGTGCCATGTCGTAAAGTCGGTATGGACAAAGAAAAGGACGCCGTCTTTTACTTTCTTGCCCTGTACCAGTTTCGCCACCTCTTGAAGCTCATAAATGGTCTTAAACGGGCAACCGGTCGAAACGATATCAACTTCAGATTTTTCGGCGTTGCTCAGTTTTTCATAAGCCGCCTGTATATCTTTCATCTCTACGCGTTGTTTTTCGATGCCGGCGGGGATGGACCCGCCGAATGCGGCTTCGATGGTCGGGGCCTCCGGGCTGATGCCCACGAAAAGCAAGAGAGCCGTGGTCAGGACCGGCCCGCAGCAGGTAACAATCGCCTTTATCTGCTCGTTGGTCAGAAAACGGGGCACACCGGTGACCACCGGGATCCTGTCGTAACCCAGGTCGGCGATGATCATGCCCAAAACCCCCAGATCGGCAACACTGCGACCCGGCCCGATCAACTGTTGCACCAGGCCCTCTTCAAGCTCCACCAGTCTTTGCCCCTTTCTGTTTTCCGGTATTAAGAGACCGTGTT
>Ga0307378_10008722_pt1 | contig 13413 bp, 10 predicted proteins | sample UN1MG_FD_202238 | JGI IMG/M metagenome (GOLD analysis project Ga0307378, IMG submission 202238) | Soil microbial communities from Risofladan, Vaasa, Finland - UN-1 | ecosystem: Environmental > Terrestrial > Soil > Coastal area > Acid sulfate soil | place: Finland: Risofladan, Vaasa | collected... | reverse complement strand
GAATGAACTGTGTATTATGTAGACGTTTTGATATTCAGTTTTAACGAGGTCATTGCCAAGGTCATCCTGTATATTTGTTAGTTCAGGTGTATGGCATGCGAAGGGCGTACTGTCCTCGCTCCAGCTGACCTCTATCCCAAACTCTAAAGCTGAAATCTCCGGTTCGTTGCTATTACTATCCAGTGAGAATTTTTTGTTTATCGAAACCCAGGAAACCTCAGCCTTCAGCCCGGATGGTTTCTGGGATGATGGTTTCTTTTCGGATTTGGCGATTTCTTCAGAAGGAACAGCGGCTTTGAAAGGCAAAGAAAAACTCAGTGACGAAGCATCAAAAACAACCGAGCCAACTCCTTTTTCCTTACCTTCTACGAATGCCTTCGTCCGGGCAAGCCCTTCCTTATCCCGCAGGTTTGTAACCCAACTAACTGTGTTCTTGTCTTTACCGCGGTATCCATTGGTCTTTAATATTTCTGCTGGTAGATGAACTGTTCTTTTGATATACAGCCCTTTTACCAGTCCATAGAGTTGTGTAGTACTTGGCCCGCTTACATCACCACTGGATTGCCATGCGTCACAGTAAATCGCCGCTTTTCCGGCACCGACCGGTGAAAGTCTTAATTTGAGCGTATCACGGCAAAATTCTGAAAGAAAAAACTGCTCTGCGCTGCTGAATGTCCCTTCGAACTCAATGATTCTTCCTTCGTCCGGCAGATCGGTCAGAGTAATTGAGGTTATATCGACGGCCGAGCCGACCTTTTCCAACACCTTTTCCTTACTAACTGGAGGCGTATTCTTATTGCCGCCATCCTCTGAAGTAGCCACTATAAGTCTTTCCGATATGACCAGCTTTTCCTTTACGGTCCCGCTGCCGTCGGCGTTTAACGTAATCTCCGCCTCATCTTCATAACAGCCGCCCAGAAGAAACACACAACACACAAGTGCAAGTATTTTTTGTAAAATAGATATTTTTCTGTCTCCTTCAAGAAATTTGCTCGGCATCATTTTCTTTATACTTATTTTTATTATATACCTGACATTTCCCATTTACAAGGCTTAGAAGCATACTTTTCTTCGTAAGACACCTAACCTAAAACGCCCGAAAAGTAGAAAGTTAATAGCTTTTTTTCAATATCGTCATTGACGGCCTCACCAACTACCCGCGTGTCAACTGTCTGCTAAACGCCATCCGCTCAACACCATCAAAGCGGCGAACTTTGCTCTGCGAGCGACGAAAAATCGAACCAATTGCGCAAGTATCCAAAAGCAAAACTAAATTTTTTCAAATTTTTTTTACTTCTTTCAAAATAAAGACTTACAACTTTTAACCACCTTGAAATTGGACGAATTTTCAATCAAATGCGCAAGTTCCGCCAATTATGGGAGGCGTGTTTTTTCACTCCCCTCAAAAAAAAGTTAACTTGTACCATATGCATCAAGAGCCTCTTATAATGATTTCAGAAGCCCATACCTGTGCCACCGTGCCTCAGGTAATAGGTATCTTCGCCAACTTACCCAAATACCCACCGCTCTACATTTGTAAAGAGCCCTCTACAAATCCACCCCTTATTATGCAAAACAAACCCAATTTTTTGAATAACCAAATGAACATAACACCTGTTATAACAAAGCATTATGAACATAAACCACCCCTTAGCCCTCCGCCAAAACAAACCCAATCAAACCCAATTTCACCCCCACCCGAAGAACCCGGAATGCAAAAGAGCGCGCTTTTTACGCATTTGTACAAAAAAATACGCACTTTTTTCAAAGAAAGGTTCATTTATGATGAAAAAAGACACCACTTTTTGTCGTTCCCCAAGGCTCATCACCTTCCTCTACCTTGGCGGTTTGGCTTTGCTCAGCCCGATATATTCTTTTGCCGCCACAATTCCATCTATCCAGCTGGTTTGAGTCTTTGGCGAGCCGTCCTTTTCTATTCCATACCGTGGGCCAAGCATCCAGTGGTCCCATTTTATGTCCGTATGACTGTCGTTTCGCAGAATCAGACCCGTCATCTCGGTAGTCAGTTTTCCATCAATCCAAAGCCGTATCTCGCCGTCGCCTTTACCCTTCTCAAAGACGCTGTTCATTTTCGCCATATACTCAAAACAATACCATCGCCCGCCCTCCATAAAGACGGCTTCAGCGATATTGTAGGGCAAACCATAATAATTGTCCCAGCCTACGTGGCTTATAATCGGTACTCCGTGGCCGAAATCCAGACCGGGTCCCTGATAGCTCGATTTCAGTGTCAATACCGGCTGGCGAGACATATCCCAGTTTCCCTTGTCTATCCACTTGGTTGGTCCCTGGGGGATGTCAAGATACATTGTGAGGTCCGACGCCGTAGGGCTGCTGTAGCGGCCGGCAAACAGCAGAGTATCATGCGCTCCCGAACCGGGCCACACCCAGTCCTGTGCATATTTTCTGTAGAAGCGCACATAAACGCTATCTTCTCCGGCGAAGTTACGGTGCATCCACTGGGGACTGACAACCCCCTTCGGCTGTACCAACTCAAGGCTGTGCTCGCCCACAGCTGCTTCATTGCCGGTGATGTGCATATCATTCGGGTAGCCCTTCAGGTCATAAAAGCCGCCCGTTTTTCCGGAGCCCACTGTGGGGATTTCACCTGTTTCGAAACCTTCGGCAAAGATAACCGCCGGGTCGTTCTCAATTCCCTTGTCACCCGGGTATTTTGCGGCGATGCCGTCACCGCCCTCAGGCAGAACCTCCGCTTTGTCCCTCGCTTCACTCCATATCGCCGCCGGCTCAAAACGCTGCGGCTGGATACTGCCGGTGAGTTCCTGGTCTATCAGGACCTTTGCGCCCTCGGTAATCCTCACATGCCCCCCGACCGTGCCGCCTTTTGTCAAAGAAACGGTGTATTCTTTTCCCGCATCGGCAAAACTAAGCCTTACCTGCTCCCCGTCGCTAAATTGCACGTCAGGTGCGGCCTCCCGCTCCGAATCAGTTGCATAGAGCAAATGGCAAAAGATATCTCTCTTGCGGGCAGCGCCGGGATAAACCTCGATGCGCCACGCCCCGGGTTCGCATTCCTTCCGCTTGTCGGCGATAGGAAAGTTCTGACCGTCCGACCAGAACTCCTTACCCGGGCCGCCGACCACCTCCACCCGAGCGTCGGAAGGAAGCAGTGTCGTCGAAAACAGCCGCCCCTTCAGATGGGTCACCACCGAGGTCTTGCCGCTTACCTTCGGCTCCTCAACGGTATGCAGCAGCCATCGCTTCTCGTAGTCCGGCTCACCCGCCGTTACACGGTCAAAGATGATTATCGTATTAGGCTGAAGGTGCAGAAACTGACGGGTAAACTCCGGGACCTTGCCATCGTCATAAGCTATCGCCGCATCGCCCACGGCATAGGTATAATGAGCGTTGGTTTCAAAGGCAACAATGCCCCGCAGGGCCAGCTCCCGGCCGGGCAGGTGCGGTCCGTATTGGGCCGAATCGAAACGACCACCGTACCTCTCCATCCACGAGCCCCCCATTTGGCCGCCGTCGTTACCCGGACCGCGAAACTTCTCCCCGGGCTTCTTCACTGTTATGGTGTTATGTGCGATACTGCGTTGGAAATAGCCCGGATAGTGGTCACAGCTGCGGTCGTCCGAGCCCGAATCGAGGGCAAGGGACCCGCCGCGGTCAATGATAAAAGAGTTCTCATCGGCGTGGTAATGCGTCCCCGGCGTGAAGGCCGTCCCAGAGTTAAAGACGGCCCAAAGGTCGTTCGCCTTCCACCCGCTCTTGGCAACTACGTGTCCAATGCCGGCAAAGTGACGCCCCAAAGGCATCCTTTCTGGATAAGTATAGTCCTCTGCCGCTGGCACCTTCGGGTCGTACCACAGCACTTCCTGCCAAAGGTGAGTGTTGGGGTAGTCGTCGGGGTTGGCCAGGGCATGCGCAATCGCCGTTTTGGCCTGCTTCTGAGCATGCCTGTCACCCCACCGGCTGGCGATATAGGACGGGCAGGGCACTCCCATGTCGCCCCGCCCCGAATCGTTGAACTTGGCCATAGAACCGTCGTAACGCCTCTCGTAAACCCTCCACTGCGACAGAAAGCGGAAGAAGTTGGCTACTTGGAAGACATCCTCGCCCGATGCTGTCGCCCAGGCGTGGGCCTCCTGACCCCAGTCCTTCATAGTAAAGCTGCAGTAACCGTGACCTTCGACCCACCCGCCGTCGTCAGACGCCCAGAAGTTCGACCCCGGGATAAGGTGCAAACGCATAAAGTCCTCCGCCTGGCGAAGGTAGAAGGTCTCCTTCTCCGGGTCAATACCCGCTCCCGCCAGCGCAAGACCCGTCAAAACGTTTTTGCCGGAGTTAACATATATCTGGTTGGAAACGTCGGAGAATCGCCAGGCCTTCTGTTGTTTGTCAGCCATCTCCAGCAGCACCCGGCCGAAACGCTCTTGCTCTTCCCGCGACAGCCCGTTCCACACAAGGTCGATGAGGCAAGCCGCGCCACCCAGAAGTTGTGGATGCTCGAAATGACCCAATCCCTTTGCCCAGGGGCTTTCAAGCCGGACAAGTTGCGCCCGCGCCTCCTCTAACAGCAAAGGGTCACCGGAGAGGTTCCAGGCCACTCCCACCGACATCATCCACCAGCCGGTTATCCAGGAGTTGTCCCTCTCACGCATATCACCTCCACGGCAGCTCTTGACCATGAAGTTGAGATAGTGCTCGTAGAGCCTCTTGATTTCCGGCTCCCCGGCTATCCGCTTCTTGACTTGCTCAACACCCTGACTGGTCAGGTATATGCGGGGATGCTCGGGCATCCTCATCTTCTTGTGAATCTCTAATTGGCTAAGCTGTCCTCCCTCGCCTAACTCGAACCGGCACTGTATAAACTGCTTTCCGTCCAGTGCCTTTGGAATATCCAGCTTCTTCCCCTCTCCTGACAGCCTCACCCATTCACCCCACCTGCCCGGGTTATTGCTTGCCTTGCCGTCATCGTCTGCCCCGCGAAGCCAGAATTTCGCTTCCCCCGCCCCCCTCCAGAGCCGGTGCGGGTAATCAGGATTAGCAAGGCAGGTATTCCATTGCGCAGTGACAAAACTGCCCGGACCGCTGAGTCTGCCGTTATGTGTCTCGTACTGATAGTAGTACCCCCACTCCGCGCTGCCGCCCTCCGAAGATACTATCTGGTCGGGCGCGCAGAGGTCATACACCAGCCGGGAATCATAATCATAACCTCCCCCCGCCGCCGAACACACACCTGCCGTAAGCATAGAAAAAAGCAGTACCGGAACAGCGGCACGTCCGGCGGTTAACATAGGTTTGCAGTTAATCATTTTTGAACTCCTTCTGTGAAAGTTGCCGGGACATACTTGCTGATAGTATGGTCTTGTTATCCAAAAAAACCGGCATATTACAATAATATGAAACTCATCACTTACCTGTGGTCTTACCGAGTTTCCTCTTCATTCGCTTATGTTACGAAAATTACGCGAAAAAAACAACCACTCTGTTATTTTTTCCGAATTTATCCTCACTAACGTAGCGACTGGCTTATGCCCCTCGCCCCGTTACTCCGTTGCCGACACAACTTCAAAGGCCGAGCCTTTAACTCGACGCAGTTCCTCGTGCATGTTCGCAATCCTCTCATCCGGAGCGACCGAAATGGCCCACTCTATCCCGTTATCGGCCACGAACATCCCGTATTTCTTCAGCCCCTTAAGTATTGCCTGAACCGCAGGCGAAAAACCGGAGACGTCGTAGTCCTGGCGTAGCCGAAGCCGCTCCCCCATCCGCGGGAAGTCTTTGTTATCATGCCTGCTTGCAAAGTGCGTCGCAGGGGCCACATACTCCCTGTGCGTTCTCCGCACCGTAACCCGCATCGCATGCTCGACGATTCCCCGCTTCAACTCGTCGTACCGCACCACAGCCGGAAAAATCGCAAGCCCCGCCGCGTCCGCCGATGTCCACCCTGCCGGCCGGAGCCGATTCGTCTTAAGGTCGAATATCGACGCCTGCGCTGCCTGCCATCCCTTGTCGGTTTTCTTGACCACAAAGAACTCGTACAGCATCCGGTTGACCGGGTCAACCACGATTCCGTGTCTGTCCCCGCCGAGCCCGGCCTTGTCCCGCTGAACGTCATCAAGCGTTAGCCTGTCCCCATCGTAGTGACGCTGGTAATAGACGGGCCAGCCCTCGATGGGCAGGTTGTCGGGCGCCGGAAACGGCCCCTTGTCAGATTCACCGGGATATGACACTATCTTCACTTCCACCTTCTTTTGATGCGGCGGCACAAGGATAAAACTCATATCAGTGTTATACCGCAGCGGCTTATCTGCCCCTATCGAGGCGATGATGTTCTTCGAGTTCGGGTGTAACGGCCAATCCGATATCACCTCATTCCACGGATTATCAGCAGGAAACACCTCTAATGCCGACAAAATAGCATCGGCCTCTGCGCTGTTGAACATCACAGGCTCGTTGATATCGGGCATCTTCGCTGAACGTATCCGTGCCAGCCGTGCTGGGTCTGTCTTGACGGTTCTGGCCGCTCCCGATGCCTTGTTAACCGCTTCTCCCCGACTGAAACTTAAAAAAACTCCATTACTCTCGAAAGCTTCGCTCATCATCAAAACAGCCGCCGCCGCTAAACAGCAAACAATCAATAACGTTTTGCGAATCCTCATTCCCAAATACCTCCATACTTTCCGAACCCGACAAAATGCAAAACCGCCCCCTTAATCATCTCATAATATCCCTTTGGCAACAGTATGACTCTACCAGTTGCCTTCATAAATGGTGCTCCTGCACAATTAAAGCCCTTTAATACCAAAACTTCACCATAATTTAAACATCTTTCCGCCAGCCTCGGCGGCAATCCGGCTGATACAAGCGGTTCAACTTCTCTGCTTTATGCCGGCGAACAATTCGACACTTCTGCACAGATGTACTACAACCGCGCCCGTTACTACAATCCCAATAATGGACTGTTTAATCGTCTCGACCCATATTCTGGAAACACTCACGACCCGCAGTCACTCCACAAATACCTCTACTGCCACGCAAATCCGATTAATGGAATTGACCCGAGCGGCCAGTTCAGCATCACCAATATTTCCGTAACAATAGGTATTATGGCTGCAATTCTGCCAATAGCGAATATGGCGGCTGTATCCTTTCTTCCTGATATCCAAGGCACTAAGAATAATCCACCAAGTGCTTATGTTGTTTCGATTTCACTCGGTGCTATTATTCGTGTGGGACCGCTTCTAACAGGACTTGGTCCAGAGTTTTCAGTCGATTTCCTATATATAAAATCGAAACACAGGTGGTACGATTATGTAGCACCTGGACTTTCAATTGGTGTAGCAGGTGGTGGTTTGACAGTTGAGGCTGGGCCGGTTTGTGAGGTAGAGGAAAAGAAAGATTATGAAGGTCCATATTTTTCCTCATCATTCGGTGGAGTCAAGGGACTTTTCTCATCCGTAGGAGTAGGCGTGGGAGTAAATTACTTCTGGGCACCTTTTGGGAGAACAACTACAGGGAAGAAATCTTATGGGTGGAAAGCAGGGCCTGTTTTAGGTAAAGTAGGTCCTATCTATTCATTTACTTTCTCTGTTTACAAAGCTGGGCCATTTTCATTTACACGCCCGATATTGGATTTGCTAAATAATAACAACGTAGTTCCACCTAATACAAATACGGTGAGTGAGGCCCGTAATTTTGCTCAAACGTTAAAAGCACAACTTGAATAATTCTTAAGGTTTTGATAATATTTGACTTGATATAATAAAATATTTATCTTGATCTATTATGTGGCGACTAAAAACAGGAGAAGACTGGTTGAGAATGAGTTTTGAACATAGCTTAAAAGATGTGCTTTGAAAAGGAAATAGGATTATGTCAAAGATAGCGATTTGCAAGAGTTTGTTCTTTGGGATATGTTTCTTTTTTGGTATAGCAGTTGTGTGTTTTATAGTATTATTGATTGTATTTGCAATCTATGGAGACCCCAAAAGTGTTACTGATGATCCAATGGATTCTCGACTTGAACAAGGGTATGCACATTATTTGGAGCCATCGGCATATAAGAACTACAGGTTGGTTTTTGAAACGCTCCATACTATATGCTTCTTTAGTGGGATAATTGGACTTATTTTGTATGGTATTCGATGGTACATGGTTCATCAAGGCGATGGTTAGTGCCACTCTAATAGACGAAGTCCAGGCCTACGATGTTACTAACTGTCTTTTTTGTTTTTTTATGTGTAGTCTTGCCAAAATACTTGCTGCAAGGCCATTGGTTGAGCCCGGCCTTTCTATGAGGCAACCCAGGCAATAGTCAATTTTCTAATCATTCCATTTTCTTTGCTCTTTGACAATTTAATTTGACGGCCACCACTCCACAAGACAGCCTGTGCCCCTGTGCCTTAGGTAATAGGTACTTGTAGCCTCCGATGGTACAACTATCGACGACAGCTTCAGCTACGACGCTTATGGCGTAATGCTCGCTGGCAATCCCACCTTTCAGACTTTTCACTTCTACTGTTATACTCCGCCACTCCGCCAACAACAGCTAACAATTTAGTCAGTTTCAAGCGTCCTGTCCCCAAGGGAAGCGGAAGTTGCAATTGTCTTTTGCAACTGTGTTCGATGGTAAAAGTTGTGGAGAAAGCTTGATTTCAGAGCAACTCCTTACTGAGAACGCGTAACAGATTAAAGCTATCTTTTTTTCTTTCTTCGTGTCCTTCGTGCGCTTCGTGTTTCAAAAAATAAAAATTTATTCTACCTTTTCTTTTGCGTTAATTCGTGTTCACCTGTGCCTTAGGTATTTATGCCATAGGTATTCGTGACTGCTTTTTTATTAGTGTTCATTTATGCCATAGGTATCCGTGACTAATTTTTTAGCTCATCCGCGGTTCAAAAAATTCGTGTTCATTCGTGGTTCAGTTAGTCTTGCCTGTTTCATCTATCTTGCCTATTTTAACATTCTAATCCTCCCCATTCTGAGCGCGGAATTTTGCCCGCTCTAAACTTACCTATTTTAACATTGAACGAGGCATTTGTATCGGGCGTGCAATTTTGTACGTTTTTATACACAAAAACGGGTCATTTTTTCGCTTTTTTTTCAATTTTTCCGCTTTTTGTGCGTTTTTTCGTCTTTTTTTGTTTTTTTTGCGCGTTTTTTCCCCGCTTTCAACTCGCCGTTGTCGCAGCGAAAAATCGTACCAAACGCGCAAGTATGTAAAAGAAAAACCAAACTTTTCCAAAAAAAATTTTACTCCTCTCCAAATAAGCACTTACAAATTCTGCCCCCCTCTAAATCACCCGAATTTTCGACTGAAATGCGCAAGTCCATCCAATTATAGGGAGGCGTCTTTTTTAAAACCCCCCTTAAAAAAACATAAGTCAGGAGACTCTTGTAATGACCACCGAAGTCAAAACTACGAACTCCCAACTACCAACTACGAAACTAACTACTAACTACGAACCACGAGCTACCAACTACTTAATTATGCAAAACAAACCCAATTTCCTAAATACCCAAATGAACATAACCTTTTATTTGACAAAGCATTACGACAATTTTCATCTCCTCGGATGCTGCAAAAACAAAGCCAAAACAAACCCAATTCAAAGCCAATCAAACCCAATCTCATAAATGCCAAAATGAACCTAAATCCAGTTATGACAAAGTATTATGAACAAAAAACGCCACTTCGTCCACCGGCAAAACAAACCCAATCAAACCCAATTTCACTGACTATTTTGACCGAGGAATTTTGTTCACACTAAGCGAACCGGAGAACCCGTAAGGGAAAATACGCTCTTTTTACAAGTTTATACATATAAAGACAAGCCCAGTGCCCGAAACGGCAAAAAACACACGTTTTTCGCCCGCTATCTCTGCGACAATATTAACCAACCACGTTTTTGAGCAATTTCTTAGGGTGATATAAAACGGCTTTTTTCCGGAATAGCGCTACTGTTTTGAACTCTCGTCGGCGTCCCCGCCCTGGTCATTCGGGACGCTTTCTTTATCCGTCGAAGCGCCATTGTTTGTTGTACCGTTTTGGTCGGTTTCCTGTGCCGGCGGCGTGGAAATTACTTCAAGTTCCTCGACGCCGACGGCGCTTCTCAAGCCGCTTTCCATCTCCACTATCACAAGCTGTGTCAGTATTTGTGCATCAACGACTTTGCCCTGGCCGTACTGGGTTTTTACAATAGAGTTTCTCTTCGGCAGCCTTTCCTTAAGCTCGGTATAGGTATTGTCTTCGTATCTCAGGCAGCACTTTAATCTGCCGCAATAGCCGGAAATCTTCGACGGGTCCAGCGTTGCCTTTTGCATTTTTGCCATACGCATATTAACCGGCTTCAGAGCCTTCAGGAACCTTTTGCAGCAGCATTCCTGCCCGCAGCTTTCAACGTCACCAAGCAGTTTAGCCTCGTCCCTTGAGCCGATTTGTCGCATTTCGATTCTTGACTGATATTCCTGAGCGAGTTTTTTAACCAGCTCTCTGAAGTCAATCCGACCGTCGGCCATAAAGTAGTAAATGATGCGCTCGCCGCCGAATATATGTTCGGCGGCGACTATTTTCATCGACAGTCCCAGCTCTTTCGCGAAGCGTTTGCAGGTTTCTATTTCATCATTTGCGATTTTACACAGGTGTCTTTCTTCGCTTATATCCTCTGCGCTTGCGAAACGGATGAGTCTTCCGATGGGTTTGCAGGATAAATCGATATCACTGTCATCGAAATATTGCTTGATTTGGTCTTCGTTTAACCTGAATTGCCCCCCCCTGTATGTTGTGAGCTGTCCCACAAGGTGGCCCAGCTCAAGACCTCTGTCGGTTTTTACCACAACGCGGGTCGGCAGTTTCGGTATACGTGATTCGTTATGCTCGAAAAGGCCGAGCAAATCCATCCGGCTGTAACGAACCAATATATATTTTTTATGCTTTGCCTGCTTGGGCTTTGTCGCCGAAGTTTTTTCCATCTAAATCACTTAAATTCACAGCACTATTATGCATTTGTCCTATCGAACCCCTATTGTATCAGAAACCGCAAGGTTTAACAATAGCTGGTCGAAAATGAGTTTTTCATTAACGGCCGCCTCAATCCAGCGCAGTGTCCTGTAGCAATCAGCGATTTTTTCACCTGCCGTTTCGGTGTCGAATCGCTCGGCCAGCTTTTTGAGCTGCGTTTTCTGGTCGAAATTGGTAAGCCCTTTTTCACCTGTGACATTCAGCTTCATCGCATCATACAGCGCTGAGATGATAATCCCGACGAGGATTTTCTGGCTTCGGCGGTTAATATCGCTTTTGCTGGTGCTTGTTTCAAGTTTGCCCCAGATATCGGCTATATTCTTACTTTCGTCCACGAGCCGCCGGGCCAGTTCGAGGCTATCGCGATATTGGCAGTCGGCCAGTGAGTTTATCACCTCTTTTTTAGTTTCATACAGATTTGCATCAGCCAATTCAAGCTCAGCCAATTGGCATCCCCGGCCTAAACTACCCTGTGCCAGCCGGGCGAAGTATTGAGCCTGTTTTTTTCCCGTGCCCATCTGTTCCAGCTTCTCGATGATTTTGTCCTCGTCAATATGCGAAAAACGTATTATCCGGCATCTTGATTTGGTGGTGGGCAAAAGCTTTTCCATACGTGTACAAAGCAGAATGATACAGCAGTATGCCGGCGGCTCTTCAAGGACCTTCATCATGGCGTTCTGAGAAGAGTTGTTTAATTTTTCAGCTTCACTAACAACAAAGACCCTGCGTTTTGACAGCCCGGGTCTGTTGGATACTTTCTCGATTAGAAACTCTCTGATAACATCGATAGGCAGTTCAAGAGGCGTTGTTTTGCCCTTATTATCTTTGGTATATTGCATCAACTCTTTGTAGACCAAATTGAAGTCGGGATGTGAGCCGGCCTCGAAAGACCGGCAGGATTCGCACCGGCCGCAACTGTCGGCAAAGTCACCTTCGTTAATGACATCTTCACAAAGAAGGAGTTTGGCCCATTCGCAGGCGGTTTTGTATTTGCCGACGCCTTCTATACCGGCGAAGATATATGCGTGCGGCATTTTCCCCGCGGCAAAGGCCCGTTGCAAAATAAAAATCGCTTTGTTCTGACAGAATATATCTTTAAGCGACATAATATAATCAGCCGCAGAAGTCTGCGACTAAAAGAATCTTTCAATTATTTCCAATACTCTTTTTTGCACTGTTTCGATATCACCGGCGGCATCGACGACGACAAAATCTTTACGAGTTTTAGCCAGTTTTAGGAATCCTTCGCGCACCCTTTGATGATAAGCATCTTCTTTTCGTTCCATTCTGTCAAGGTTTGCATTCAATCTGGCGGAGGCGGTTTTCAAATCGACATCGAGAATAACCGTCAAATCCGGCCAGCATCTTTCCAGAGAGCCTTCAGCGAGCTCTATAACTTTTTCCATGCCGAAGCCGCCAGCATAACCCTGGTATGCACAGGTGCTCGACAGCCATCTATCGAGGATTACGCACATATTTGCCTGTAGGGCCGGCGCCATTTTTTCGGCCCACAACTGGGCTCTTGACGCCATATACAAAAGCAGCTCCGTGCGTGTATTCATATCACCGTGGTCGGGATTGAGAAGAATTTGTCGAATTTCCTCGCCGATAACGGTCGCTCCCGGGTCGCGAAAAGTTGCAACTTCGACGCCGTTTTTCGTCAGCCACTGTGAGAGCAATATACATTGCGTACTTTTTCCGCAGCCGTCCGGGCCGTCGAGAACTATAAATTTACCTTTCAGTTTATTTTTCACGAACACTTCCTCAACAGAAATTTTTTCTATACCGCACCAAAGAGTTCTTACTGAAACATTATCTTGCTAACTGAAAATTTTCAGGGCCGATGAGTTGTTTCATTTTGCGACAAAACTCCACGTCCGGATTAACCGACAAATTTTTGTCGGCAGCGGCAAAAACCCTGCCTTTGTCTGTCCTTATGGAAACATAAAGAGGGCTTTTTCCTTTGTGAAACTCACAGATGCTCTTTATCGTTGTTATTTTCTCTTTTGTAATCTCTCTGGCGTTCAATCTTATATTCACTTTAGCAGCCAGTTTCTCAGTTACTTCTTCTATGTTTATTAATTCTTCGGCAAAAATATTAGGTTTTTCTCTCCTGCAGTCAACCCTTCCCTTTACAAAAATTACCTTGTCTTTGATGACAAAATCAGTGAACTTACTCAGCACGGCAGGGAACATCACGACCTCGACCTGACCCTGTAAATCTTCGAGGATGATGACCGCCATTTTTGAGCCAGCATTTCGCCCCTTTCTTGTCAAGTGGTATCTGACCTTGCTTATCATCCCGCCGATAACGACCGGCTGGTCCTGCACTGCATCGGCTAATTGCGAAGTATTGAGTGTGGAATAAATATTTATCTTCTCGGCGCAGTGGCTTAAAGGG
>Ga0307378_10008721_pt1 | contig 13415 bp, 8 predicted proteins | sample UN1MG_FD_202238 | JGI IMG/M metagenome (GOLD analysis project Ga0307378, IMG submission 202238) | Soil microbial communities from Risofladan, Vaasa, Finland - UN-1 | ecosystem: Environmental > Terrestrial > Soil > Coastal area > Acid sulfate soil | place: Finland: Risofladan, Vaasa | collected... | reverse complement strand
CTTGGCTTTGCACCGGACGGCTCCTGTTATTACAAGACTGACACCGCTTTAGGTGGCTTCTACAACGGTTCGGTCGACCTTGAAACCGGTAAGGTACTCGTGCCACCCGCGCCGGCCACGACGCGGTATACCGGCCCACCGTCACAACCGACATGGTCACCCGACGGCAGGAACTTGCTCTACCTTTCACGTCGGGGTTCCATCGGTCCCGGAAACAACATCCTCACGATCCGGTCGGCCGCAATCGGGGAAGAGCGTTTTCTGTCGCCGCGTCTTCGTTTCGTTAACCAGATATCCTGGGCGCCGGACGGCCGTTCCGTCATCGCACTCGGGATTACGGAGACGGAAGCTGGAATCTTCCGAATTGACACTGAAACAAGTGGGATCACTAAGTTGGCAGATGGAGGCCGGTGGGTGCCCCATCTCTGCCCGGATGGGAAGACCCTGGTGTTCGTGACGGCGGGGCCAATCATCAAGAAACGCAACCTCGACACCGGTGAGGAGTCGGAAGTTGTCAAGCCAGGGAGCATGTTCTACGACCTCTCGCCGGACGGCCGGGAAGTGGTGTTCCAGGTGGACGGTGCTATAAAGGCCGTGTCACTCGACGGAGGGGAGCCGCGGGAGCTATTTCGCGGTCCAGCGCGCCCTTCCTGGTATTACAGGCTGGAGTGGACGCGGGACGGCCGTTACATCATCGTCCAGGCACGCAATGCCGCGATCAGTGAAATCTTGCTGGTTCCGGCGCAGGGCGGGACGCCGCTGAAGCTGGACCTCTCCGTTCCAAAGCTGGACTTCTTCACGCTTCACCCGGACAACCGCCGCTTTGCGTTCAGCGTCAATGAGGAGTCCAAGAGCGAGCTGTGGGTGCTGGAAAACTTCCTGCCGGAACCCACAACCGTCAAATGAGGTCAGTAACAACCGGGGGCGGAATAATTCCAACCTTCCGCCCCTTTTACTCTGCTGGAAATCAAGCAAAGTGACAGTTATCGCTTTACTCAAAGTAATGCCATGAACATTCGTTATAGACTCATGGCAAAGCAAATTTCATAACAGTTGGAAAAAGCAACATCCTCACTATTTGCTTAGAAATCGCAAGTTTACGCCCTGGTGTCCCGAGTTTCTATATTGCCCTGAAAAAAATCGGGACCCATACCGCGTCAATCGGTACAGGTCCCGAATCGATTCAAATTCAGATATCATTCTGCCTTTATATTATCCGTCGAGGACCCAGCCGGGGCGGTATTCGCGGCTCAGCAGAGCGTTGGCCTCGGCACTGTTGGTCACGCGGCCGGTGGCGCCGTCGTAATCCAGCTTCTTGCCGACACGGTAGGAAACCAGACCCAGATGCATCATCTCAATCGCATTGCCGCCATACTCGAAATCACAATGCGTCTTCAGGTCGCCCTTGCAGGCATCGACCCATTCCCTCTGGAAGTGGCCCAGCGGCGGAATTACCTTATCTTTCGACCGCCGGTTGTAATACGTCAGGTCCGCATCGTCACCGAACGGCAGCACAATCCGCGAATCGTAATCACAGATAATAAATCCCTTGGTGCCCTTGAACATCGCACCGTGTCCGATCTTGTTCAAATCGACGTAGCCCTTCGGCGATCTGGGCATCATGCCGCCCTGGTACCAGTGGACGCGAACAGGCCCGCGCCAGTCGTTCGCCGGGATATCGAAAGAGGTGTGCAGTTCCACGGGCGTGACTTCAGGATTGAATTCCTGTCCTTCGCCTTCGGCCGTAGTAGGCAGGCCCGCATCAATCGCATTCCATACAAGGTCGATCGTGTGGCTGCCCATATCGCCGACCTGGCCCGTGCCGAAGTCCCAGTACATGTTCCACGACAGGCAGTTCGCGCCGGGACCGCCTTTGAAATACTCCGGATTGTACGGATGGAACGGTGACGGGCCGATCCACAGGTCGTAGTGGAGCGTTTTCGGCGGCGTGCCCTTAGCCGGCGGGTAACCGGGCCTGCGAATCTGGCGGTTGCCCCATGCGTACGCATCGGTCAGTTCGCCGATCGCTCCGTCTTTGACCAGCTCGCGAACGCGTTCGAAGTTTGGCTTGGCGTGGCGCTGCGTGCCGACCTGCGTTGCCAGCTTATGCTTTTTCTTTAGATAGTTTGCCCGGACTACGCGTGCTTCCTCAACCGTGTGGCCCAGCGGCTTCTCCATATAGCAGTGCAAGTCGCGGTTCAGCGTCCAGTTGGCGATGAAGCCGTGCGTGTGGTCCGTCGTGCAGCAGATCACGGCGTCCAGGTCCTTTTGTTCGAGGCATTTACGCCAGTCGACGTAACGTTTGGCCTTGGGAAATTTCTCGGAGGCGTGGTCCAGGTGGTTCTCGTCCACGTCGCACAGGGCCACGACGTTCTCGCTCGAAATCGCATCGAAATGCGCATCGGCCCTGCCCCACGTACCGATCATAGCGACATTGAGCTTGTTGCCGGCTGCATTGGCGCCGGATAGTGTGCCGCTCGGTAAGATGATTAGTCCGGCTCCCGTAGCAATGGTTGATTTCAGGAAGTCGCGTCGTTGAATGGTTTTGGTCTTCATCATTTTTTCTCCAATGTTCTGTTTTAGTTCTTGGCTATGAAACCAGAAAACTAAGTTTACGCATTAAGACAAAAGCGTGCAAGAGAAAAAGCGAGCTACAAGATCAATACCAATCTCCCGAAGCCGGTATAACACACATCAGCATGAAAAAAAACAGCCGAATATACTCCCGAAGAAATTCAGTTAATTCCGGTGACGCGGTAACGCCAACCTGAAAGAAGCCTGAAGCAAAAGTGCGGGCTGACGAAAAGCGTTATCCTGGCTTGTTTTGAAGCATATACCGTTTTCTTCTATGAGCCTTTAAGTTCACTGTTATCTCCGTTTGAACCGCTTGGGAAAATCTTCTGTAAGTCCTGCTTTGCATTCTTAATTTCATGCCACCGAATGGAGGGCGCACATTCTCGCAAGCCCTGCTTCATAACATGACTATCAGGACGAAAGAAGTGCGGCCTTACACCGCTCAGGCAAATGGCCTTACGGGGCATATGGTGCACCAAATTGTGGATCACCCGGTTGTTTCCACTTTGCCAGACAACGATTGCATGAGCGTGCCACCAGATCTGACCGCTATGATGAATATGATTGTTAACAACCTCGTTGTGCTTGTTAACATCCTTGGTGCCCGGGCCATAGCCAATCAAATGGATACCGCCCCCACCCAGGTTGTTAATTTCATTGCCAATCACACGGTTCCTCTGGCAATGCAAATCCAGGCTGAGTTTCCACTACCTTTACTCAGTGCCCTTAAAACATATATACTTTGCAGTGAGGTCTTTGCAATCAGGCGGTCTTCGTCAACAGACTCCAGCGGTAGTATCTGCATGGTCCATGGTATCGGGCGGATGATGAGTTCTACGTCTTCGATATTCTCCCAGGCCTTCAACGCCCCTTTCGGAAAGGCCATTGTACAATAAGGGTTGACAGTTTTGTTATCATTGGAGCCAGGTTCGAGTTGGGTTGGGATGAAACCGTCGGTTCGCGCGCGTGGAAGTCGCTTATCGCCGTCATACAATGTGTAAAAACGACCGAGCTCTGGCGGCACATCAGCTACCCAAACGTTGTTTTAGCCATCTCGGGTAAATCCTGAGGTACGTCTCTACCTAACTCTTTCCATCCCTCAATCTGTACGCCCGAGCTTAAAATCGCTTCCTCACCGGGATAGGAAGCATAGGTGATCGTGTGACCTTTTTCTGCGGAATCCTTGAGTCCAAACACAACCGTTTCTCTCAGGTAATACCTGCCACCACGAATTAATACGGTTATGTCTTTGGTTTGTCCGCTTTCTTTAAGCTTTCTTACTGCATCACGTGCTCTTGCCAGTGTGGCAAAAGGACCGTCTGTCTTTGCCGCATTGGGACTGTCCAAGGTACCAGACCATTTGTCATTGCCATCTGTGGAAACGTAAAAGGCAGCTTCTTTTGCGTATGTCACTTTAGCAAATGAACAAAGCAATAATGCAAAAATAACAATTACAATTAGATGATTTTTTTTAAAATTCCTCATAATAGATTTCTCCTAATTCTTACACATTTCTCCAAGGCTTATTATTCTTCCATTCCAACACGCAAAACTACCGCACCAATGCCTCCTGCTTTGCCATCGGGAAACGAGACTTCCGCGGTGTTGCTTGATTGCAGCAATTTCGGATCAATTCTGATCAGCTTAGTGGAGCCATATTCATGGCCACAAACAGGTTTTTGCCATTAACGAAGCTATGGTATTGAATATCCGGATCTTCACACAAGGATAATACGCGTCGGCCTTTCACTTCTGCAAACAACTTAAAGAAGTTAATCAACTCGGTTTCTCTCCAGGCATTGCCTTTCTTAAATCCTTCTGGAACCAATAATGAAGCATAATAATTAGGGCTCCAACTGGTCGATTCCAACAGTATAAACGGTGCAGACTTCCTCATGATGTGAGGATGCTGCATAAAGGTCATGGTATTGGCGATTACGCCACTCGTCATAAGGAAACAATGGACCGAACGCCGTTTCATTTCATACTCGAATCCTTCACCCGGACCTATCAATTGGACAGCAAGGTCTTTAGAGATGAAATTACCGCCATCTCGATATAAATATCCCCCATGTTCACTGACCACAATGGGGACCTCCTTTTGGTACTTGTTTACCGTATAATTCTGTACCGCATCCAATACACCTTCGAGTGGCAGCCCGGCAGTCACTTCGCCGCCAAAATCCTGGGCCGTTTCATCCCACTTGAGATAATCGTAAATATGGAAGGAATAGAAGTCCAGCTGGCCGTGCGTATTGTCAATGAATTGGGTGATATTGTTTAAGCCTTGATAGCCCTTCTTGTAGAAATAGCCAATCGATAAACAGGGACCACCCACATCCGTTTTAAGGCCTGCTTGTTTTGCTTTTCGACAAATAGCGGCATGTAAATCAGCAAAGACCTGCATGCCCCAAACTGTATGATGGGGTTCGTTGACAATTTCATAAGTGCCGGGACGGTTCCAATCGTCAAAGCGTTCTTTAAGCACGCCCACGGCCATATCGGAGGCGGCATCCACATCGGTGGGGTAGTGTTCCCCTTCTCTATCTGGGGCAGAGTAGCTGGGGATAAAGGCAGGGTAGGCACTGTGACGGTCGTGGTATGCAACGTCCAGGTTCGGCCACCGTTTTCGAAAGTCATCACTTTCACCAAAGTCCCTGAGAGGGATGGCTTTGAACTTAGCTATGTCCATGTAACCAGGTCGGGCAGGATCTTCAGCAACACGGTTCTTCCAGGAATTCACCAAACCGATCGTTCGCCCCAGACTCATGTGGTACTCATCGAGATAGGTTTTCAGTCTATTGGGATCGTTGATCGTACTTTCAAAGTGATCCCCATCGTGAGCCACATTAAAGTACTTCAAGCGATCCAATTCCAAATGCCCTTTAATGGCATTATTGGTATGTGGATCAATCGTGAGGATGACCTCGCCATATGACGACACTGAGATGAAGAGTAGAATAAACACACAGATTCTATACATGACTATCTGGCCTCCTATAGCAGCCCTATTGTTGTTGATTCATTTTGATTGTAAATTCAAATTGATATGGCATAACAGGAACATGATATTTCCACAATGTTGGAGCCTCGCAACTACCATTGCCTATACCAGACATTTCAGAATCAAGGCATAGTATTGTCTCGCTCCTGGGTTTCAGATATTCCGGCCGTATGGCTTGATCTAGATCTGCTGCATCAAAATGAAGTGCTGTAAATATAAATGGCTTATCCGATTCAACGGTGATTGATGGTTTTGATTTATTGGCAAACGAGGCCTTTAACCATCTAATATCACAGCGGGCACCGTTATGCTGTGGTATAAGATAGGGTGTGAATAGATCAGTGGGATTCGACTTGTACTGCCCTAAAAATGCCGACACTTTGCGGTCAGGGTAGTTCTCGTGAGGTCCTCTGCCGTACCATTCAATCGTTTCCATACCCGCAGTCAATGCCATTTTTAAACCCACCCGGGGTAATGTTACGATTTCATCAAACCCGTCCAAAAGAACATTGTTGTTCACTTTTATGGTTCCATCAGCATAAACGACATAGTTCGCTGTTTGGCTCAAACTCCCGCCAGTCACTGTGAATGCCTTTTCAATTGTGACAGTAACGGATCCATCCTTGTTCTTCGCATGATTAAATGCCGTTGTTGTGCCAGCAAGCTTGTCAAAACCTGCTTTTGTCCATGTCCATCCATAACGACCGTCATTGGCAATCGGCGAGCGATATAAATTAAGCTCAGGACCGCCTATATCACTATTTTGCGCTAAGCATTCCACGGCGTTAATTTTGATGGAAAAGAGTTGGCCTGCTGTTTTATTGAAGGTAGCAGTGAAGTGGTCCCCGCCGAGCGATAAAGTCTCTGGCGTCTCTGTAACATTAACCTTGCCTTTGGACTCTGTGACTACCCTACGATCCACCTCTTGCAAAACGAATTGCATTTTAGCCACTTCAAAACCGGCATCGGCCCACAGGGTTGATTCTTTTAAGGTAAAGCTGAAGTTCAAGGTATACTCAGCGTTCTGCTCCAGCTTTCCAAAGGGAATCGTTAGGAAAAAATCCTCACCCGGTTTTACATCCAGTGTCTCCAGCGCTCCCTGGTTAACTTTGGTTCCCTCTTTGTATAAGGCCCAGGTGCCGTTAAATCGGTTTAAATTATGGGTATGGTATTTGTTGACAATACGAACCTTTCCCCTGGTTAATACAATGGGTTCAACGGCGATAAACTGTTGGATTTGTTTTACTTCCCACATCTCGGGCTGAATGGTTCTGTCAGAAAAAATAAGGCCATTGACACAAGAATCGCCCGGTCTTTTGCCACTGGGATAAGTGCCTCCTAAATGATAATCATTCGGTTTGTTTTTCCAGAAATCGACGCCATGTGTTTGCCTTTTGGTTCCATCCGGCATGTCGATGTAATACGTTTGATTGACCCAATCCCAGATGAATCCGCCTATGATAGAAGGACTGCCTTCAATCACGTCCCAGTACTCTTTGAAATTGCCCAGCGCATTACCCATGGCATGGGCATACTCAATGATGACATAGGGCTTATTCCATTTGGGATTTTCCCAGTAGGACAAATACTCCCAATGGTTGATGTTGTGACCCTCCTCCAGGTAGGGATACATAGAGCTGTTAATGTCAAAATAGTCCTTTTCTTCCCAGGCATCCGTTTCCCTGCCATCGTATGAAATCAAGCGTGTTTTATCATATCTGCGGATATAATCAGTCATTAAGGCAAAATTGAATCCCCAACCCGACTCATTACCATGCGACCAGAAAATGATCGATGGATGGTTTTTATCTCGTTCAACCATAGCAACACTTCTGTCAAGAGCAGCAGCCATCCAGCCTATATCGCTTCCAGGTAAACCGTTTGACCGAATCCAAAAATCGCTGGATTCCAGATTCGCTTCGTCCATGACGTAAATACCATACTTGTCACAAACAGAATACCAGCGCGGATCATTGGCGTGGTGACTTGTGCGAACAGCATTGATATTATACCGTTTCATCAAAATGGCATCTTTTATCATGGTTTCCATTGAGAGGGTCTTGCCACCCACAACATCAATCTCATGGCGGTTCACGCCTTTTATGACAACCGGTCTTCCGTTGACATATACCTGGTTATTTTTTGCCTCAACTTTTCTAAAACCAAACTGTGTCCGGGTTACCTCAATTATCTTATCCTCACCATCTTTAAGGGTCAGAAGTACGGTATATAAATAGGGATCGTCAGCAGACCATTTATGAGGATTTTTCACCTCAGCAGACAATTCAAGAACAGATGCATGGCCGCCAACTCCCTGGCTTTTTCCTCTTTGGGCTGATGCAAGAATGCGCTCGCCTACCACCTTCTTTTTGGCATCCAGAAGCGTCATCTCAACCTTAAAAGAATTCGCATGCTTAGCACGATTATTCATAACCTTAGCAGTTGTCCTGAGTTTGGCATCCGTATAGGTGTCATCCAAATCAGAAAAAACAAAGAAATCCTGAATATGCAAATCGCCCGTGCTATAGAGGTAGACATCACGGAATATGCCGCTCATGCTCCACATGTCTGCATCTTCAAGGTAGCTTCCATCCGACCAGCGGTAAACCTGAACGGCGAGTACGTTTTCGCCCTCTTGGAGATAGTCTGTGATGTTAAACTCAGAAGCCGTCATGGAATCTTCATCGTAGCCTACGAATTGGCCATTCACCCAAATATAAAAAGCACTGGATACACCATCAAAATGAATGATGACCTGGCAGCCTTTCCATTGGGCAGGTAGTGTAAAGTTTGTGCGATAACTACTTACCGGGTTATCATCGACAGGAACGTTAGGCACTTTAAATTTCTGTCCTCTAAAACCACTGGATGCGGCACCATGGGTGGGGTACCCGTATCCCATACGTTCCAAGCAAGAAGGCACCGGAATTTTATCCCAGCCACTGACATCATACTCCGGTTTATAAAAGTCAGCTGGTTTGTCAGCTGGTTTTTCTACCCAACGTAAAAACCAATCCCCATGAAGACTCATAAAATAGCTTGATGCTTCAAAGGTGCCCTTTAGGGCGGATTCAACATCCGGATAAGGCATATGTGTGCAGCTATGTGGCAAGGTTCCTACTGTATAGACTTGACTGTCCTGCCAAAAATCTCCCGCCGTACAGACACAACCAAACAGCGCTAGCAGAACAACGATTACCCAAACTTTGTTTTGAAACATCATTAAGCTCCCATTTGTTTAAAACTAATTGTAACCGTTCACGTTGTTAAAATGGCGTTTGCGAATCATAATGGCCGTTTTTTGCCGCAAAACATGATATTTATTAATTCCTTTGACTTCTCAAGCCAATCCTGGAAAGATCGATCGGTTTAAATCCGAGTTTCAATGCGGGAGATTCAAGTCTTAAGGAGTAGTCATGGTTTTCCGGGTCAACGAACAATTTGGGTACATTGGGGTCATCCCTTATGAAATAAGTTATCTTTCTTTTGCCTTTGACGCAACAACATAAAGCAAAACAGATAGAGTGGTATATCGAACCGCTGCACACTTTCTGCCAGCTTCTGAATGAATCGCTCACGATCCGAATCTTGCTTAAAGATAATGCGTCTGTTGTTCCCCCGCAGAGTGATGTAGTAAATCGCACCTTCATATTCTATACGTAAAGGTCGTGCCATGAAGAGCATTATAACGGCAGGAACGAACAAAGCAACCAAAAATATAGTTCATAAGGGCTGATCCCATATTTGAACCGATACACGGGGAGAAAAGAGCTGGCGCTGCTCACCGACAAACAGGTTCCGCCAGCCTCCGATACATACCCTTAACCCAACAGAGGTCACTGACGCGGTGTGTGGATGGTGTTGATCAGGGCGCCGGTGGCGTCACGTAGTTCCAGGACTTCGCCTTGGCGGGACAGGTGGCCCTGGTAGTTGCCCTGTACAAACCGATTCTGACCGCCGGTGGGGGCCGTCGTGCGCGCCAGGAAATCCTTTACACTGGGTGACACATAGAGGCTGTGTCCGGCGGGGATGACGGTACCCGGTGTGAAGCGTTGTTCCACGGCGCCGGTGAGGCTCCAGTTAGAGATGTCTACGGCCTCGTCGTTGGAATTTACCAACTCGATGTATTCCTGATCTTGGTTGCCACTGGCAGGATCCACTTCGATGGCACCGAAGTCGATGACCAGTCCCGCAGTCTGTGTGTGGGGTATGCCCGCGCAGAAATCGAGATTGGCCTCCCCGGTGAAGCGATCGATATTGTGAGTTATAAACAAATGCACGCGTCGCGGTTCTAGGAAAAGGCTCTTGATCCGCTCCAGTTGATCGGCGGGATAGTAGGTTCCATTATAGCTATAGTCACCGGGCCAGCGCGCAATCTCCAACGGAACGGTGGAGGCGATGCGCTGTTCGAAGCTATCCATGAAGGCTTCATAATGGTAATCCCCGTAGGGTAGACCCGGGGGCTGTAGGATTGCATCCATGAGGCTGCGCAGACGACGCAGATGCATCTGGCGGAGTTCCGGTGTGTCCATCACAATATCGATCAGGCCGTTCCAGTGACTCGATCCCATATTACCACGGGGATAATCCGAACAGGCCCACAGCGGATGACCGCCGGGCAGTTCGTCAGCGTACATTTTGTTATTCAGACTGGCAAAGTTGTGGCCGTGCGAGAGGTCCAGGTCCCAGGGCAGAAAGAACCAGAGACCGGTCCCCTCGGTGTCGCGATAGAGATAGGCATTCTTGCCGTTGTGATCATTGCCGTGTATAATAGACATGGCGGCCGTATAGTTTACCACCTGGGCAATGTCAACATTGTCATAGCAAAACCGAAGACGCTCGGTATGGGGTTTGGGTGAAGAGAAATCATGCTCGCGGCCATCACTACTACTCGGTGTCCCGTAAAAGGCCCGAACACCATCAGCAAAGGCGATCACATCCGCATAATCCTCAAACAGGCGAGTATGTTTGCCTAATCCATTGACCATCGCCCCTTGGATTAAATCGTTCCAGGGGGACTGGAGTTCCTTGTACAGGGCTCCGTTGGCGTCGAGTCCGTTGCGGCGGAGATAATCCTCGTCCGGCTGTTCGACGAATATCTGAATCGCGAAGAACTCGCCATTGAGACGGACATGGAAGGCAGAGCAAATCGAATAGGGGGCCCCGGCCTGGGCAAAGGCCCGCATCCCCAGGATCTGGGCGATCAGCGATTTGTCATACTTGTTGTTATTCAGATTGATCTCGCCGACACTGGGCATCTCGGCACTGTAGAAGAAACCATGGCCGGGATTAAAATCGAATTTCAAGCAGGGCTTGCCGGCATTGCTGATCCCGGAGGACTTGGCACGTCGCCGCACGAAGACGTTGTCATAGAAACGCCCCGCATAGAAAACCGACGCGCGGGCACCCGATCCTCGGGCCCCCTCATAATTTGTGGTAAACCAATGATAGACGGGCAGATCGCTCTCGATTTGGGGGTCGGCAATGACCGTACCGTAGTACTCCGGGGACTTGAGCGGGTCAAAGAAGGTCGGTTGCTGGAAGCGTACTCCATCGGTATCTTCGGCCACCAAACGCCAACGGACCATCTCGCCCGGCCCGGCGGCCGTATGGGGGATGAGCGCGGTATAGAGACCGTCGCCGGCCACGTTGTCGGCTCCGCTGCCATCGTCTACCATGGCCAGTGACACCTCACCGCCGTACATGACCCGGTACACGAGTGTCACGGATTGGACGGGGCTCAATGTCTCTGTCACCTGATCGCTGATCATCAGATCCTCTGTGTCGGCCGGTGAGGGATAGATGTTGGTGGCCGGTGCAATCAGGGGACCCAGGGTCTGGGTACCACCGACATTCGGCTGTCCGGGGGTCGGCGTGGTCATGTAGCCCCAGTATCCTGCCGGTTCCTCCGCTGCGGCGCTCGTACTCATGGCTAACAATTCGGGCAGGAAGAGTAGATCACTGCTAGTGCTGGTGGCATCGTCGTTGAAGCCGTGGACGGCCAGCACGTTGGTCCCCATACGCAGCAGCCCCGGTGTCACGGCAATGGGAATGTCCTCAAAGACCATAGCCTCATTGTCGGGATGGTTCTGCGAGAAGTAGTTCCAGGGTAGATATTGCTGGGTTGACGTAACGGTCGCACTCCGCGCCACGTCCACACCGTTGATATAGGCCACAAAACCATCGTCGTATTTCATGCGTAAGAGCAGGCTCTCGTAGGCGCTGGGATTATCCACCTCAAAGAGAAAACGTAGGTAGACGGAGGGACTCTGCGTTACCGTTCGCATCTCTATCACGTCGGTTCGGATATAGAGATCGTAGCTGTTCCCCGTGTCGTAACCGACACCCAGGCCTCCCTGCCTCCAAACGCCTGGATCAAAACCGGGCCAGGTCCAGGACCCATCATCAAGCATGTCGTTCGTGGGTATTAACACGTCCACTTGGGCATCGGCATCGACCAGCAGCGTTTGTGTCAGTTCATTCCCACTCATCAGACCATAGGAGATATCGGTGATCTGATGTGGATAAGCAGGGTCGTGTTCCGTGACCACGGTCCCATCCGGGGCAACCATGGCCAGGTATTCACCGTCGGCCGAGAGTTTGAAGTTGGTATGCAGGGGTTCCGTGGCAAGACGCCGATCCTTACCGGAGGCGTAAACCACCAGGGACTCCCGGGGTAGAATGCGATAGGAGGGGAACACCCACTTGTCCCGTTTGTCGGGATCGTCGGTGAGGGACCAGCCGGCGATGTTGGCCGTATACTCACCGACGTTCGTGACTTCAATCCAATCCGGTCGGTTCCCAAGGGGATCCTTCAAGGTTAGGGTGTTCGAGGCCATGAACTCCGAGAGCACTAACTGCACCGGTGCCAAGGTGCAGGTTTCGAAAACCACCACCCCGAGGTAGGCATAGCTGCCCGGGGGTGTAGAGAAGTTGATCGTCACGACACCGTCGCTGTCGGGCATAATCTGGGTGATGGTCGCGCTGGCCGATTGGCCGTCCGGCGCATCCCGCATAGCCACTTGCTGGCCGTCACTGGCAATGTCCAGGTGAAAGGGCGTCGCCGCGCTAAAGCGCGTCGTATAGAAGGTAAACGCATAGCAACCTGACAGGGACAGCCCTTTGATCTGAATTTGGCAAGTACCCACGATATAGAAGAAGTCGGCGACCGCACTTTGTGGATAGGGCGATACTCTGCTTGTCTCCGTATCCGCTACGCCCACAAAGCTCTCGGAGCACGCGTAGGACAGTGTGGTAACCTTCCCCTCACTGTTCACCAGGTCGTGTTGTTCGGTACCTGCAGACGGCGCCGTAATATTGTTCCAGGCACCGGCCGTAGGGATGTCTGACTTGCCAAAGTCAAAGTAGAGGGTCTCTGCGCTGAGCGGCGCTGAACAGAGCATAGCACTGAGAATCATGATTGCGACAATAGCGGTATTGCCTCGTTTCATACTCTTTTCCTAAAAACTCAGGTGAAGCACTTTGCCCTGCCATCACCGTCCATGATGTCCTCGCCTCTCCGAACTATATGGTGGCTATTGTAGCATATTCAAGCGGGCGGGAGAATGATTTTCTGCAAAATGGCCACCTTTTAGGCTGGTTTCATAATTCCCGGGCCACCGGATACAAGCGCCATTGGTCATCGTGGAAGGGCGTTTTCTGATAAAACCATTGCAGGCGGGCCCGGGGATTTGCAGCGAAGTCCTGGTCCTCCTTGAGTTTCTTTTGGAAGTCTTCACGCAATTGGGGATCTTGGGTGAGCATGCGTTGGGCCATGGGTTCCATGACGTAGTCTTCGACGTATTCGGTGCGCTGTAGTATTTCGTGGAAGAAACCC
>Ga0307378_10008718_pt1 | contig 13416 bp, 13 predicted proteins | sample UN1MG_FD_202238 | JGI IMG/M metagenome (GOLD analysis project Ga0307378, IMG submission 202238) | Soil microbial communities from Risofladan, Vaasa, Finland - UN-1 | ecosystem: Environmental > Terrestrial > Soil > Coastal area > Acid sulfate soil | place: Finland: Risofladan, Vaasa | collected... | reverse complement strand
AAATCCGACTCGAAACAAACCGGGACCAGCAGCCAGAGAAAAAACGAAATAGTCAACGACCCTGCGGTCAAAACTGTTCTGATGGGCCTGGGCGCAACAATCACCGGTATCGAAGAATTGAAAGAATAATCCTGGAGATTTAAGAGAAAAGATGGGGTCGGCATATACAGAAAGTTTGAACAGGCTGATAGAGGAGTTTGAAAAGCTGCCGGGTGTTGGGCCTAAGACGGCAGAACGCCTGGCCTTCTACATATTAAAAGCTGAGCCGGCTGAGGCGATGAAACTTTCCAAAGCAATCTGTGATGTCAAAAATAAAATCAAACGATGCAAAATCTGCTACAATCTTTCGGAACAGGCTGTTTGTCAAATCTGCTCCGATACACGGCGCGATAAAGAGATGATTTGCGTTGTCGAACAGCCCAAAGATATAATAAATCTTGAGAAAACAGGCACCTGCAAGTGGGTCTATCATGTTCTCGGCGGCCACATCGCACCGCTTGAAGGAGTCGAGCCCGGTGATTTGACTATCGACAAGCTCGTTGAAAGGGTGCATGAAGGCAGCGTAAAAGAAGTTATTATGGCAACCAACCCGAACATGGCCGGTGACGGCACGGCACTTTATATAAGCTCACTGCTCAGGGGCGCCGGCGTGAAAATCACCCGGCTGGCAAGAGGACTTCCCACCGGCAGTACCATCGAATATGCAACCGGCAAAATGCTTACAGATGCTATAATCGGCAGGCAAAAATTAGAATAAGTTGCATTATTTTTCACAGGACAAAAGCAAAAACAGGATAACTGAATTATGCACAATAAGGGCAGAGTCAAAGTTGGAATAATCGGTTCGCAGTTTCAAGCTAACATTCACGCTGAATCATTTAGAATAATGCCCGATGAAGCTGAAGTTGTTGCCGTTGCCTCGCCTACGCCGGGTAATGCTGAAAAGCTGGCTAAGAAGTATGGAATACCACGAATCTTTACTGACTATAAAAAAATGTTAGCTGAAAAAGATATTGAAATGGTAACAATCACGGCGCCGAACTATCTGCACGCCCAGATGACCATTGATGCGGCCGGTGCGGGCAAGCACGTGCTTTGCGAAAAACCTTTGTGCATAACTCTGGAAGAGGCCGACCTGATGATTGAGACGTGCAAGCGCAAGGGAGTACTATTAATGTACGCTGAAGAGCTTTTCTTTACACCCAAGTATGTCAAGGCCAAAGAAATGGCCGATGAGGGGGCTTTCGGCAAGGTGTATATGGTCAAACAAAGCGAGAAGCACTTCGGTCCGCATGCACAGTGGTTCTGGGATGTTGAGAAGTCCGGCGGCGGTGCATTAATGGACCTGGGCTGTCATGGTATTGCCTTTTGCTATTGGTTTCTGGGCCGTCCCAAAATCAAAAGCGTGTACAGCCAGATGGCCACACACGTCCACGGTGATAAGACTAAAGGAGAGGACGACGTTATCTGTATTCTTGAATTTGCCAACGGGGCAATAGGAATGGTCGAGGACAGCTGGGCACGCCGGGGTGGGATGGAGGACCGGATTGAGATTTACGGCGAAGGCGGCGTTACTTATGCAGACCTGCATATGGGTAATGCTCTGCCGACTTACAGCGAGTACGGCTACGGTTATGCGGTTGAAAAAGCACCTACCACGAAGGGCTGGACATATCCTGTTTTTGAAGAACTGTGGAACTATGGCTTTCCACAGGAAATGCACCACTTTGCCCGTTGCGTGTGCGGTAAGGAACAGCCCAAGGCAACCGGTGAAGATGGACGAGTTGTGCAGGAGGTATTATGCGCCGGTTATAAGTCGGCAGGGCTCGGCAGCAAAGTCCAGTTGCCGTTCAAACCTGAAGGGATTAAAATGCCTATCGAGTTATGGTTGAACCAAAAACAGGGAATATGAAATAATTAGGCGATTTTTATTCATTCATTTTCAGGACAATGAATCTCTTTGGGGTAACCGAGCCCGAACATCGTGTGGAAATCAGCCGGGAAAATGAATAATGAGAAATCATAACCGGCAACCGAACCTTGCGGGCAGGCTCTATCAGGCAGCAAATACAGGGCTGTTTTGGCGTGGTTTAAGAATGTTTTTTTTGTAAAGTTTTTGCATAAACCGGCGGATATTATCAAAAAAACCCCTAAATTTATGTTATAATAAGGTGGTAGAAAATTTTGTAAATATCTAAAAATTTTAGGTTATACTGAAACTTGGTATTTTGTAATCTTGGCAAGTCGAGACGGATAAAGTTTTTTCCCGGGTGATTTTATGAAGCTGGAAATGAGCGGACAGATGCGGCTGGAGCAGAAAATGAAGCTCGCTCCGCATATGATTCAATCGATGGAGATTCTCCAGCTTTCAATTCTTGCTCTTCAGGAGAGAATCGAACAGGAACTCAACAGCAATCCCGTTCTCGAAATCGACGAGCCTTCGAGTGCGGAGGAAATTGATTCTACTCAGCAGCAGTCTCAAAGCAGAGGCGAGGAGAGAGGTTTGTCCACCGATACAGATGGCGGAAAAGCCGAAGATTTTGAGCGTTTTGACAACCTCAACGAAGATTATAAAGACCATCTGGACCAGTCCGGTCCTTTTTACCGTCGTGTTCGCAGTGAAGAGCTCGATTTGAAACTCGAGGCGATAAAAAACACGGCTGCTCCGCCTCAGTCACTTCACGAACATCTGTCCGAGCAGTGGGGGCTGGTCGATGCCGATGAACCGATTAAAAAAGCCGGCAGCAGGATAATAGATTACATTGACAAAAGAGGCTATCTGAGCGTCAGGCTTGAACAGCTACACAACAAGGACAGGCCCGATTTTACCTTCGAAGATCTGCAGAATGCCCTGAAGCTCGTGCAGAAGTTAGAGCCAGCAGGAGTCGGCGCCCGCGACCTTAAAGAATGCCTGATTATCCAGATGTTACAAAGCGGCGAAGACAGGAGTTTTGAAATCCGCCTGGTTTCGGAGCACATGGAGGCCCTTCTTGAAAATCGGCTGCCCGATATCGCGAAAAAAATGAAATGCAGCATCGAAGAAATCAATAACGCTATCGAACATATGAGCAAGCTTGACACCTCGCCGGGACTTCAGATAAGCCGAGAGCAAAACCATCCTATCAAGGCCGATGTAATAGTTGAATTCTCGGAAGAATCGGGCGAATATATTGTTCGGCTGGCCGACTCTAATCTGCCGAGTTTGAGAATAAACGACTACTATGTAAAAATATCGAAGGATTCGGGAGCGAGTGAAGAGACGAAAAGATTTTTGCGGAACAACATTCGCTCGGCCCAATGGATTATAGACGCAATAGAACAGCGCAAAAGCACCCTGCTGAGAGTAGCAAAAGCGGTGGTGAAATACCAGAGCGATTTTTTCGACAAAGGGCAGCTGTACCTGAAGCCGCTGCCGATGTCAAAAATCGCAGACGAAGTCGGTGTACATCTTGCGACGGTTTCCCGGGCTGTTGCGGGAAAATACTTGCAGTGCACTCGGGGGATACTGCCGTTACGTAAATTTTTCAGCGGCGGGACCGAAGATGTTAACGGCAACGAACGCAGCTGGGAAGCCATACGGGGCAAACTGCAGCAGATTATCGATACCGAAGATAAAAGTAAACCTCTAAGCGACGATAAGATACGCAAAAAACTGGCCGAGTACGGCATCAATAATCTTGCCCGCCGGACGGTTGCAAAATATCGCAATCTTATGGATATTCCGGCTGCAAGGATGAGAAAAAAATATTGAGCCAGTGATTCGATATTTTGAAGCGGCCGGGCAAGGCTGGGAGTAGAGAAAACTCTGCACAAAAAGCGGGAAAAAGGTTTAAAAGGGGGCATAAGTTTCTCCAAAAACGTGTATTTTTTTGCAAAATAGCGCAAAAAGCATATACAAATGCGCAGCTTTGTCGCCTCTTTGGGCCGGGTGAAGCCAATTTTTGGGCCAAAAACAGGGGTGGGATTGGGTTTGATTGGGTTTGAATTGGGTTTGAATTGGGTTTGTTTTGCAAGCGGGCGAAGGGGCGGTTTTTGCTTATAACAGTTTGTCGTAACTCGGCTTATGTACATTGGGTTGTTTGGAAAATTGGGTTTGTTTTTTCAAAAAAGAGTTCGTAGTTCCTCGTTCGTAGTTCGTTTTATAATTGGTAGTTCGTAGTTGGTGGTTCGGTGGTCATGGAAATAGGCTCCTACATTTTTATAAGGGGGAGGGGAAATAGGCCTCCCTATAATTAGATGGACTTGCGCATTTGATGCGAAAAAACGTGCAATCGGGTGCGTTGGAATTTGCTTAACAGGTTGTTATTAAAGAAGTAAGAAAATTATTATTTTTTACCGATTTCTTCTGTGGGTACTTGCGCGTTTGGTACGAATTTGGCAAAGCAAGAAAGAAAAAAAGAATAAATTTTTTGAAACACGAAGGGCACGAAGACCACGAAGAATAGAATTAAAGACAGATACCTCGGACATAAATGCCTATGGCACAGGTTGACTATTGAGTTGAAAGCTGGAAAAAAAGGCAGATTTTTTTAACAAAAAGTGAAAAAAACGAACAAAAAGCGGAAAAAAGGAAGAAAAGAGAAAAAAATGACTCGTTTTTGTGCAAAAAAACGTACAAAATTTCACACCCGATACAAATGCCTCGTTCAATGTTAAAATGGGTAAGTTTTTTGAGGTACAAAATTTCTCTCTCAAAATGAGGCTGGTTAAAATGTAAAAATGGAGAAGATGGGGAAAGTGGGAAAGAGGGAAAGAGGGAAATGAAAAAGGTAAAAGGGGGAATGGGACTGTTTAAATCGTTAGCTGTTGGTGCCGGAGGCCGCAACGAGGAAACCTTCAGTAAGTACGCCGCAGGCGCACTGATAAAACAGGTTCCGAGCAGAAGGCAACAACAGCGTCTTGTTCTTTAATTTTTTGAATCGCGGAGGCTTTCTGCTCAGAAAAATCGTTATTAGTTTCCCAGAGTCGTCCCGGAATTCACCGGAACGAACTTAATCAGCAGCCTGAAACGGCGTTTCAGATCCGCTGGATTTTATTGTTATGCGGATATTTCATTGATTGTATCCAGCAACCCATAAACTAACAACGAATCTTGTACTCTAGCTTCTGGATGAGCAAATGAAACGACATATTTGTTGCTTTCTCGTTCGAAGTATCTAATGCCCCTTTTTGTAGTTTTCCACTTTTTTTGACCGAAACCAGCGACCCGTTTAAACAAATCCCCTGTTCCACCACATATGGTTAAATCAGGATTATAAATTTGATATTGCTTTTGAATAAGAATTTTATCTTCATTTGCAACTGTATCTAATGTCGCTTTATCCGTTGTATGGGTACCAGGTGACTTCTTTAAGTTTATGGCACAGATACTTTTTAGAACATCAACTCTGAATTCATTGGTGATTTTTGAATAATACGACCAGTCAGGTATAGAATTTATGTTCCGTATGCCATGAACCCATCTAGCAACATTGTCCCATGTTTGAGGCAGGCCTCCTTTTGCAATAAATTCTCTAAGATCCCATCCGCCACCGCTTCGATCATTAACCTCCTTAAAAATGAAAGCAATCTTTGGATTTAATGATAGATAGTCATTTACAGATACAACACCATCTTTAACAAAGCCTTTTCTATTGTCTTGCCATTCGTTAAATAGTGATGTTTCTGATTCTCTAATGTTCATTTTTTTACCTCCAACAATGCTTATACAGTCTGTATAAAACGGGAAAGACAGACTGTTTCTTTCTGTATAAGAAGTTCCCGTTGCTTCTTCAATATTTATCCGCCAATGGCGGACTCGACTAATTGAACACCTTGCCCGGCTATCCTTCTTCGATGTCTTCGGATGATTCATCATCGTCGGTTGCTGGGATTTCATCGAGAGGCGGTCTCTTCCTGACCTCGCATAGATCCTTCCAATGGTCATCAAGAAGAAGTATTGGCTTGTTGGAAAGCTTCTCTAGTTCATTAGAAAGAGCTCGACTCCAGCTTACGATCTGGACGTCTTTCCCAACTTCACGCCGAACAAAGCGGATTGCTTCTTTGTAGTCACCATCCCCGGCGACCAAAATAATCCGGTCGAGACCCATTGATTTAAGCCCACCGAAGATCACAAGTTCGGCTGCTAGAGCGACATCAACACCTTTTTCATATTTGAACAGAAACCTTTTCTCGCAGTTGTAGCATTCATCGGGAACCAGCTTGAGTTTGCATTTTAGGCTACCTCTGTGAGCGTCAAGACACTTATAATATGCCGAGCGCATTCTTCTACTACATCTTATTTCAGTGAACCTCAGAGGAATACCGTGGAGCGTGAAGTTGAAGGGTGGATTCTGGATGACTTTATAGAATCCAGATTGAGCGGATTTCTTGACCATTTTTTCCCATTCTTCCTCCGTTGGGCGTTTCTTGAGACGACTCACATCTGCTGCGGGAGGAAGAGATGCGAAGAAATGACGTGCGAATATGTCGAGACCGCCATCCTGGGATTCGAGCATCTCCAGTACTTTCTCCCATCGGACTCGTAGGTATTGCCCTTCGCTTAGTTTGCTGGTTTTGACGAGATACCGGGAAAATGACTGCATACCTTTGAATACATTAGAATTGTCAACGAAGATGGCTGCTTTGTCTGTAGACATATGTTTTCTCCTTATCTTTACCCGCCTAACAATGATTATCAAGTCTGTATAAAACGCCACACAACTTCGCTTGTCCTCCGTAGAAGTTCCACTTCGGAGGATGGATATCTCGTATTTAGCTTCAAGATGTCCGCATCACGCTTTTAGGTTAGTAAGATAACAGAAAAGACGGGAGAAGGCAAAGGAAAAAGAGAAAAAAGTTTGGTAAAGGAATTTACCTTAGAACGGCAAGGACGCCTCTGGGCTAAACATTTGCGGTCAGGCGGTTTAGCTTTTGCGAGATTTTCGGCGTGGGTGATATGACTTTTTTGCTCCGGAGGCGCGTTTGCTTCTTGGCAGTTGGCTGCGTTGCGAGGGTTTGTAGCTTTTGTCGGTCTTCGGCTCGGTCTGCGGGGACATGACGTACGAGAAGCTCCCGCACTTTTGCGCCGTGAGTTTTCGTTCTATGAACTTTCCGACCTCTCGCAGGTACTTTTGCTCTTCGCTTGAAACGAACGTGATGGCGTCACCGGTGGCCTCGGCCCGGCCTGTCCGGCCTATGCGATGGACGTAATCCTCGGCGTGAGTGGGGACGTCGTAATTGATGACGTGTGATATCCCCTCGACGTCGATGCCTCGGGCGGCGATATCGGTAGCGACCATGACCTGATACTTTCCGCTGCGAAAGCCGTCGAGGGCCCGCTGCCGCTGGAACTGTGTACGGCCGGAATGTATCGAGACGGCAACGATGCCGGCGTTTTTGAGCCGTCGGGTAATCTTGTCCGCCCCGTATTTGGTCCGCGAGAAGACCAGGACGCTGAACATTCGCCAGTCCTCAATCATGTGGAGCAGAAGGTCCATCTTCAGCGGCTTCTCGACGGCGTAGATATGCTGTGTGATGGTGTCGATGGGGTTGCGTGGCCGGCCAATCTGAATCACCTTCGGGGATTTGAGCATGTCGGCCGCCAGGGTCCGAACCTCCGGGGATATTGTGGCAGAAAAGAGCATCGTCTGTCGCTTCTTCGGAAGCCTGCGGACGATTCGTCGAACGTCGTTGACGAAACCCATATCGAGCATCCGGTCGGCCTCGTCCAGAACGAGCACCTCGATGCCGCCCAGATGGATCGTGTTGCGTTGGATATGGTCGATAAGCCTTCCGGGGGTTGCGACCACGATATCGACACCGCTGCGGAGCGCTGCGATCTGGTTGTTTATGCTGACGCCGCCGTAAACGGCCAGGGCTTTGAGATCCGTGAACCGCCCGTAGCCCCGGACAGCCTGTTCTATCTGGACGGCCAGTTCGCGCGTTGGAGTGATGATCAATGACCTGACGTTTGGCTTTCGCCTGGCCCGCTCGTGGCTGAGACGATCGAGTATCGGCAGCACAAACGCCGCCGTCTTGCCAGTTCCGGTTTGTGCGCAGCCGATGATATCACTGCCCTTAATTGCCGCCGGTATTGCCTGGGACTGTATTTCGGTTGGCGCGGTGTAGCCGGTGGCAAGGATGCCCTGCACCAGCGGGTCTGAAAGACCAAATGTCTTAAATGACATTGAATTCTCCTAAAATAAGGTTTCGCAAGTCAAAATAAATACTCGCATTCGTTTAACTTTAACCGTCGAGGCCGCCGGTGACACCGGCTCAAAGTGATAAAGAACAACCCTGGATGGCCCATTTAAACGGTTACAAAACATAATTTTCTTCGTACGACCTGAATAATCTTACCAAGATAATCCTGAACTATCAAGAATTCTCCTTTTCAAAGCAGCCAACACAAAGCATACACTTAAGGCTCAGGCACCTAAGGCAGAGGGGCACAAGGGCACAGGCACCTAAGGCAGGGGCACAAGCCGACAACAGTTTTTTGGTTTGCAGGACTTGAACCAAGGGAATGGGGGTTTATATAAGAAGCGGATATTGGTTATTGATAAAGGAGAGGCTTTGGTGTAATATTATGTATTGTCAAGGATTACCAAAAGAAAATTGAAGGGAGTTTATAAGATGAACCCTGAGATATTTAAGGCTTACGATATAAGGGGGATTTACCCTGAGCAGATTGACGAAGAAGATGCATGGAAGATAGGGTACGGGGCAGCACAGTTTTTGCGGTCGATGCTTACCGGCTATGCGCGAGGTCAGGCCAATTGCCAGGCGATATGCGTCGGCCGAGACATGCGAACGCACAGCAAAACGTTAGCTACGGCCTTGATAGAAGGGATGAATTCGACCGGAGCAAATGTCATCGATATCGGGATGATTGATACACCCCAGATGTATTTTGCGATAAATCACCTCGGGACCTGCGGGGGCGTTCAGGTAACCGCTTCGCACAATCCGGCCAAGTATAACGGTTTTAAGATATCGGGTCTTGAGGCCAAGCCGATAGGGGTGGATACCGGCCTTAGAGACGTAAAGCACTTAGCGATGGCCCTTATTCATACAAAGGGCAAGCCGGTCGGCTCGGTAGAAAAGCATGACCTTACAGCGGCATACAAAGAGCACGTTCTGAAATTTTTGCGGCCGAATATAAGAGGTTTGAAAATTGCCATTGACGCCTCAAACGGGATGGCGGGCAAGACGGTGCCGGCGGTTTTCGGGGATTTGCCCATAGAAATAATCGAGCTTAACTTCGAGCATAAGGGCAAATTCAAACACGAGCCAAATCCGCTTGTTGAAAAATATCTGAAGGAAGTAAAAGCGGCTGTGAAGAAAAACAAGTGCGATTTCGGGGTGTGCTTCGACGGGGACGCCGACAGGTTAATGATGATTGACGAGAAAGGTCAGACGATAGGCTGTGATTTGATGACGGCTTTGATGGCTCCGTACTTTCTGAAAAAGCAGCCGAAGTCGGCAATTGTGTTTGATTTACGCAGCAGCCTGGTAGTTTCGGAAGAGATTATTAAAAACGGAGGGACACCTCGCAGAGAGCGTGTAGGGCATTCTTTTATGAAAAAAGCCCTTCGCGATTCTCACGCCATATTCGGAGGGGAGCTTTCGGGGCATTTCTACTACCGCGACAACTACTACGCGGATTCGGGGATGATTACACTGACACACGTGTTGAATATCGTCAGCGAGGCGAACGTGCCGGTGAGTGAGCTAATCAAGCCGCTGCGAAGATACTCCAGCAGCGGGGAGAAAAATTTCAAGGTGGAAGACAAGGAGGGAAAAATGGACGAACTTGCCCGGAGATACATTGACGGTCAAATCGACCACTTAGACGGGGTTACTATCCGGTATAAAGACTGGTGGTTTAACTGCAGGCCAAGCAATACGGAGCCATTGCTGCGATTAAACGTGGAGGCCAAAAATAAAAACCTGCTCGAAGAAAAACTCTCTGAAATCGAAGAGATGCTGGGCAAGGCGGTCTGATAAAAAGGGGGAATAACAAGAAACAACATACGTAATTTGCACAAGGGGACGAAATGGAGATTCACACTAAAACATATCAGACGCCGAACGGGGCGGTGGAAGGTGTGCAGAGCAAATGGGCGGGTTTTAACATTCTTCTGGTGACAGGCACGAAAGGATTTTTGGCGTGTCCGGCGATTGATGTGGAGGCGTGCGAGGGATACGGCGTTGCGGCGGCATTGGTGGAGAGCACGCCGGAAAATCCTATCGGGACATTAGAGCGTTTCGCCGAGCGCAGGGTTACAAAGGCAAATGCAAAGGCCCGAGCGCTGGGGATAAAAGAGGGTATGGATGTGAGGGACGCCTTTGCGCTTATAGCGTGAAGCTTTGCGGAAATCGATACGAATCGGGAAAGGAAAAACAAATATGAATATTAAAAAATGTTTTCCGGCATTATGGATTTTAACTACAATTTTATGCGTTTTGGCTTTCGGGCAGGTGCAATCGCCAGTTACCGAAGATAAACCTTCGCCAGCGGTGAGGATTAATCCTGCAATGGCGGACATCGACAGCTTATACATCGATATTGTCGCATCCTACAGCGACTTTAGCAACGACGGCCAATTTCTCGGAAAGCTCCAATCCGAAATCGAGCAGAGAATTGCTCAGGCGGGCGTCAATATTTATTCCGGGCCGGTCCTTGTAAATACCGAGCCGGCAAACATTCCGGTTCTGAAGGTTAACATAGAAACGTTCGAACTCGGAGATTTACAGCAAAATATGTACCGCATTCAAACATCGCTATTGGTGGGAATTTATCCGGCACAGGCGCCTTCAGTGCTTTTTAAGGTCGATGTCTGGAGCAGGGTTGCGACGGTGCAGGCGGCATCAGCGGAGAAGACGCCTGCTGCGGTTGCCGATCTGGTCATAAAGCAGGTCGATGCTTTTGTTGAGGATTATCGAGCAGCGAATCCCCAGAGCAGCCAAGCCGCAGGCTCTTTGGCAAAGAGAATTATTCCGGTGACGGTAAGCAGGGAAAGAGTGCGGCCGGCACCGAAACAGGCGACTTTGGAAAACCATTTTGTTGCATCAAAAAACAGCAGGGTATTCCACAAACCCGGATGCAGCTCGGCGAAGAGAATCCTTGAGGAAAATATCGTGGTTTACAGCAGCAGAGAAGAGGCAATAAACTCCGGCAAAAGACCATGCAAAAGATGCAGCCCATAAGCGAACAATTGTCCGCACAGAATACGTTTTATTTTCAATCTGAATTGAACATCGCAAGCCGGTGAATCGATGAGATTACAACTGATAGTTTGTAAAGTGATGCGGAGAGAGGCTTATTTTTGTGCGGTACGCTCAAAGAATGTCATCGATATCGTTCTAATGAAGCAGGGTTTGCATGACGAACCGGATGCGCTTCGCAGCGAAGTTCGTAAAGCGCTCGAAAGTACCAGTGATTTTAAGGGGAGGGCTTATGATGCAACGCTTTTGGGATACGGTCTTTGCAGCAACGGCATTGTGGGGCTGAGCGCAAAGATTCCCATCGTTGTACCGCGGGGTCACGACTGTATTACACTGCTGCTCGGCTCAAAAGACAAATACCAGCAATACTTCGACACCCATCGCGGCGTTTACTGGTACAGCTGCGGCTGGATAGAGGGCGGTAATATGCCGGGTAGGCATCGCTATGAGCATACACTTAAAGAATATACTGAGAAGTATGGTAAGGATAATGCTGAATATCTAATGGAAACCGAGCAAGGCTGGCTGAAAGAATACAACTGGGCGGTCTATATCGACTGGGGTTTTCCGAATTCCGATAAGGACAAGGAATACACAAAGCAGTGCGCCGAATATCTCGGGTGGCAATACGACGAGCTTGAAGGTGACCCTTCTCTTATGCAAAGGCTTGTTGACGGCGACTGGAACGATAAGGAATTTTTAACTATTCAGCCGGGACAGAAAATTGCCGAAGACCTGACAAATCCGGGTATAATAACAGCCCAATAGGAACTAATTTTCAACCGGTCATGGGTTTAATCACAATCATAATTATAGCTGTTGGTTTGGCGATGGATGCTTTTGCCGTCTCTATCGTCAGCGGGATAGCGTACAAGAGGCTGGAAGTAAAACATGCCCTGCGGATAGCAGTTTTTTTCGGGGGCTTTCAGGCCTTTATGCCGCTGCTTGGGTATCTGGCTGCACTGAGCGTAAAAGAATACATAACAGGCTACGACCACTGGGTGGCCTTTGGGCTTTTAAGTGCGGTCGGCGGAAAAATGATTTATGAATCATTTAAAATCAAGACGACCAATGAAAATTTCAACCCGGCAAATATTTTCGTTCTCCTGGTTCTATCAGTCGCTACCAGCATAGACGCCCTTGCGGTCGGTGTTACACTTTCATTTATCACAAGTTCGGTCATTATCGCTGTGGCAATCATAGGCCTGGTAACGTTTGTCCTTTCGTATATAGGTGTTTTTATCGGCGGGCGGTTCGGGCACTTTTTCGAAAATAAAATCGAGGCCTTCGGGGGGCTGATTCTTATTTGTCTGGGGTTTAAAATACTGCTTGAACACCTAATTTATTAAGTTTTGTTAAATATTTATCAAACTTTTTCTTGCAATTATCTAACGTATCTATATACTTTGCTTTATGTCATTAGGCCAGATAATCAGGAAAAAACGGGAGCAGTTAAATCTGACGCTGGACGAAGTCAGCGGGCGGAGCGGCTTTTCCAAACCCTATCTTTCGACCATTGAAACCGGCAAGGTAAAAAACCCTCCGAGCGATGAGCTGCTGATAAAGCTCGAGAAGATACTTGAGTTCGAGAAGGGTATTCTGCTGCACATAGCTCATATGGAACGGCTGCCCTCTGATATTCGTCAGGAATACGAGTCGGCAGATGCGGAAAACCAAAAATGGCGGCAGCTTATCAAAAATATCATTCATCAAAAAACCGACGTAAGTCAGCTTGATATGCTTCTGGTCGAAAATCAACTGGACGGCGAAAAAGGTGGTTTGACTATCTCGGCGGGTCGACTTGTGCCGGTGATAAATAAAGTTGCAGCCGGTTATCCGAGTGATTTTAATGATTTGGATTATCCTGTGGGAGTGGCTGACGATTATGTCCGCTGTCCGGATTTACATGACATCAATGCCTTTGCAGTCAGGGTTGTAGGCGATTCGATGGAGCCGAAATTTTGCGAGGGCGATATAGTGATTTTCTCGCCCAGCGCCGAGGTACACAACGGCGACGATTGCTTCGTGCGTTTTGCAATGCCGCATGAAACGACTTTCAAAAGGGTCTTTTTCGAACCGGACGATAAAGTGCGCCTGCAGCCCCGAAACGAAAAGTATTCTCCAATGATAATTGAGGGCAAGCGCATCAACGGCCTTTACCGAGCCGTCATAAAACACGAAAAGCTGTAATAACAAAAGTTAATC
>Ga0307378_10008717_pt1 | contig 13416 bp, 8 predicted proteins | sample UN1MG_FD_202238 | JGI IMG/M metagenome (GOLD analysis project Ga0307378, IMG submission 202238) | Soil microbial communities from Risofladan, Vaasa, Finland - UN-1 | ecosystem: Environmental > Terrestrial > Soil > Coastal area > Acid sulfate soil | place: Finland: Risofladan, Vaasa | collected... | reverse complement strand
GTGCTGATTCTCGTGGTGCTCGTGGCGGTGATGTGGGCGAAATTGGCGGGAAACCGCGATGAAGCCGCCCCCGTCGGCGATCCGGCCGTCACCGATGTCGCCGCCAACGATTCCGGCACGCAGGGAAGCGAAACCCTGATAGTTCGGAATCCGGTCAACCCCGCCGACACTCCGCCGGCCGACGGCTATCGCCCGGGCGACGTCCCGTTCCGGAATACCGGCCGTGACGCCGGCTTGCCGCCCGCCAATACCAATGTCGGCGATACATCTGGCGACCCGCTAACCGGCAACACGACGAACACATCGGATACCTCCGGCCTCACCCCGCCCGCCCCCGCCGACCTCAAGGAGCTGTTCCTCGGCATGGACAAGGCTCCCATTGGCCCGGATCCGCTTAATGCCGTCGATGTGACACCCGCCGCGGTCTCCGATGGATCGAAAGAGCACATGGTGGCCAAGGGTGAGTCGCTCGCCGTAATCGCCAGGAAATACGGCACCACTTGGCAGGAAATCGCCGAGGCCAACAAGGCCACCCTTCCCCATCCCGCGAAGCTGAAGATCGGGCAGAAGCTCACGATCCCGCAGGCCGCTCCCAAGACGGAACCGGCCAAGACCGATGCGGTGCAGGGAACCGTGAAGTCCGATGAATCGAAGACGAGCCCGCCCGCCGCCGGCAAGACCTATACCGTGAAGCGCGGCGACACCTTGATCTCGATCTCGCGGGCCGCATACGGCAAGGCGGGCCTGTGGAAGGCCATCCTGAACGCCAACAAGGACAAGCTCCCCTCTGCCGAAAAGCTCCGCCCGGGGATGGTGCTCGCGCTGCCCGAGAAGCCGTAACCGCACGAAGAAGGGATGATGAGATGATGAGATGATGAGATGATGGGATGGGAAAAAACGCTGGGCGCGGTCTCTCTTCATCTCTTCATCTCTTCAGGGCTGCACCGTGCGGCCAAGCGCCACTTCCCACATTGCCAGGATGTTTTCCAGCCGCGAGCCGTTGTCCAGCTCCGTGGTCGAGCCGATGAAATAGCCGGGGCTGGCGATGCGGATGGCGTCGCGGCAGACGCTGCGAACCTGCTCCGGCGTGCCGTTCGCCATCAGTTGGCTGATGTCGATCCCGCCCGCGATGAAAATCCTGTCCCCGTACAGTCGTTTCACTTCCTTCAGATCCATCCCCGCCACCGTCTCGATGGGATTGAGGCCGTCGATCCCCGCTGCCAGCAGGTCCGGCATTATGTCCATCAGGTAGCCGTCGGAGTGGAAGAGGCACTTGACGCCGTGCTCGTGGAGTGCGTCGTTGATGCGCTTCAGCCGCGGGAAGAACTCACGGCGCAGCCAGGCGGGCGAATGCAGCAGCCGCCCCTTGCAGGCGATATCGCCATAGGGCAGAGCGCACGGGCTGACGCGGCGGTCGGCCACCGCATGGATCCGCTCGATCTCCCGGCACGTGTTCAGCTCGATGTACTCGCTGATCAGCTCGGGCAAGTCGGCGGCAAGATACGAAAACAACTCGAACCCCAGGCTGTAGCGCACCCAGTCGAGCCCCGGGCCGTATTCATAGATGATCACGGTGTCGTCGCCGAGGTAGCCGCGGAAGCGGTCGTGCGCCGAACGCCAACGATCGGCGTATTCCTTCGTGTCGACCGGCGTGCGCAGGCGCTCGATGGCAGTTCGCAGCCAGCGGCGGGCGCCGGCCTCGTCGGCGAAGGGCCGTTTGCGGATGCCGCCGCCGATCCAGCGGTCTTTCCGGTAGTGGATGAAGCCGTCGGAATCGGTCGTCTCGCCCGGCTCGGCCGGCCCGCAGATCATGCGGGTCATGTCGAGCACTTTCGCGGAGGCCTGCAGGCGGAGCTTCAGTCCGTCCTCCCCAACCGGCGGAAACCGGCCGACGAGGTATTCGATGGCGCCATCGTGGACGAGGATGTCGTAGATGGGCGTGCGGTCCGTCTCCTGAAGGTTCAGGGCGGCTTCCACCCGCTCGCGCTTGGTCATCTGCCTTGGCATTGCTTTGCTCAAATCTTTCCCTTGTTCCGCGCCAGTTCCGAGATCGGCAGGCCGGTGTCGTAATCGAGCTGCCACGGGAGGTAGCCGTCGGGCGGGCGCTGGCGGGTCATGCCGCCCTTGTCGAGGCCGTCGGTCCGCCACGGCCGCTGGTCCCACACGTAGCCGCGAAACGGATCGCGCGTGTCGTTCATCCAGTCGAGCAGGCGCTCGTGCAAGCGGTTGCGAACCGCCGCCTGCTCCGCCGAGACGATCAGGTTGGTCAGCTCGCCGGGATCCGATTCCAGGTCGTAGAGCTCGTCGGTCGACAGCAGGTTGACGACCAGCTTCCAGCGGCCATCCACGATGCAGCGGATGGGGATGAACCCGAGCATGCCGTCGTGGTCGATCTCGAACCGAGTGAACTCGATGAACACGGGCCGCCCCGTCGGGTTTTCGGGCGAATGCAGCTCGGGGGCAAGGCTGGTTCCTTCGAGGATCGGCGGGCGATCCAGTCCGGCCGCTTCCATGATCGTGGGAAGCACGTCGATGTGCGAAACCGGCCCGGAATGCGTTGCCCCCGCCCGCGTGATGCCCGGCCATCGCACGATGAGCGGGATTCGCGTGATCTCCTCGTACATCGCCGGGCCTTTGCTGGTGATCCCGTGGTTGAAGAACGAATGGCCGTGATCGGATGTATAGATGACGAGGGCGTCGGGCGCAAAACGATCGACGCCCGCCAGCACCCGGCCGATCTCGTCGTCGACGAACGTGTTGCATCCGAAGAACCCCTGTCCCTTGACGAAGCCATCGGCGCGGGCGCGCTCCCAACCCGCGTGGTGAGCAAGCGACCAGCGGCGCACGTGCGACGGCTTGCAGGCCAGGTTGTCGTGTACATTCGCCTTTACCGGGTGGCGGTGGTCGGCGTACATCCTGTTGAACGGCGCGGGGCACAGGCACGGGCCGTGCGGCTCGTCGTACGAGACCACCAGGAAGAAATCCTCCTCGTGATGCTTCTGCAGGAAATCGAGGGCGCGGTTCGTGCAGCGGCGGCCGTAGGTGAATTCCGCCGAGAAGCCCGGCTCGAGGCACGTCTCGTACTTCCGCGACCGGAGGCGGTCGGCATCCGACAGCTCCTCGAGATAGCATCTCATATCGTACCAGTAGGAGGGGTCCCAGCCGTCGGGGCAGCGCCCGTAGCCGAAGTAGTCGCCGCCGTCAAGGTGCCACTTGCCGATGTAGGCCGTGTGGATGCGACCACTGTGGTCGCCGCGACCGCCGCGGTCGCCGTTGTCGCGCAGACGCTGGCCGATGGTCTTGGTGTCTTCGTACATCGGCAGCGTGTTGGCCCAGCTTCCATTGCTGTGCGGGTAGGTGCCGGTGAACAGGGCGGCCCGCGCCGGCCCGCACACCGGCTGGCAGCAATATGCCCGCTCGAACAGTACGCCCTCGCCCGCCAGCCGGTCGATGTTGGGCGTCTTCAGCGGGTGGCTCGATCCGCCGTTATAGCAGCCAACCATCTCGATCGGCTGAGTGTCGGTCATGATGAGAACGATCTTGCGTGCTGTGTTTGCCATTTCCGTTCTTCCTGATAGGCCGTGATCTGAACCAACGCAAAGCATAGCGCGGACTCGGCCAGGAATCAAGTGCAAGATGGCTACTTGACTTTCCGAACCACTTGTGGTATAAGAGTACCAAGGTCAGGCGGAAGACGGAGAGCCGATCACCTATGACGAATTTCCTGTTCTGGAATCTGGCGGGGAAGGACCTCACGAAGCGGATTCGGCGGATAGCTGATTGCCATCAGGTCGACATCGTGGTTCTGGCCGAGAGCGACAGTTCGGACGATGACGTTCTTCTTGCGCTGAACGACAAGCCGCAACCGGATTTCTATGTCGCTCCGGGGCTGGCTTGCGAGAAGATCAGGGTCTTCACGAGGTTCGACCCCAGTTTCCTCGTGCTGGTTCACGAGACTGACGATCTGAGCATACGGATGCTGAGCTTGCCCGGGGCCATGGACGTTCTTGTGGCTGCAGTTCACATGCCGAGCAAAAGGGAATGGGATGACAAGAGCCAGGAGTTCCAGTGCACCGCCTTGGCTCAGGAGATCGAATACGCCGAGAATACGGTGGGGCACTCTCGGACGTTGCTTCTCGGCGACCTGAACATGAACCCATTTGAACCCGGCATGGTTGCCGCTGCCGGGCTGCACGGAGTCATGACTCGCGAGTTAGCGAAGCGGTTCTCGCGGAGAGTGAAGTCCAGAAGCTACAAGTTCTTCTACAACCCAATGTGGGGGTTCTTCGGCGACAAAGAGGATCATCCACCTGGCACGCACTACTATGGGAAATCCGTCCAGAAGGTCTTCTTCTGGAACATCTTCGATCAGGTACTGGTGCGTCCCGATCTTCTGTCCCGCTTCGACGTAAGGAGCCTTGCCATCCTGGACAATGATGGCATCGACACTCTTGTAGACCGTAGCGGCAGGCCTGACAAGAGAAAGGCATCAGACCATCTGCCAATCAAGTTCGGGCTGAACCTTATGATGAAAGGAAGCATTGAATGAACAAGAAGAGCCGAAAACCGCAGCCGGGCAAGGCCGTGCTGGACATGATCGACGCGAAAAAGAAGAGCCGAAAACCGCAGCCGGGCAAGGCCCTGCTGGAAGTGATCGACGCGGAGAAGAATCAAACGAAGGACCTGTGGCCGGACGACATCAAGACCATCAAAGTCAGGCCTCCTGTCGTGGCTCTTGAGGAGCAAGGAAAGATTCTTGGAAAGAAGACCAAGAACATGGTCCTGGGCAGAGCTCGCCAACTTCGGCTGCCGGACGCCACCCAGTTCCATTTCATCTTCCAGATTGAAGCTCCCACCTTGAGCTACTCTTTTGCTCTCCTGGAGATCAGATACGGTGCCAGCCTCTATCCAGTGCAAGTGAAACCGGCAACAGACATAGCACGTGAACTGGGGGAGCGTGAAGATAGCTGGATATCAGCGGAATCCGAAGAAGCTTTCCTCGAGATTCTGTCCAGGATTTTCAAAGCACAGCGGACACGCACGCTCATCGGTGCACTCCTTGCACAGATCGAGCACAAGATCACGGCCTGAACGGTGAGCATGGCTTCTTTTGTTGGTCTCAGGAAGGCCTACCCGTCAAGTCCGCGTTTCACTGCCACGCCACAAAATCCGGATTCTTCTCCGGAATCCGCGCCCCCACGCTCTCCCGCCATTCCACGAGCATGCCGTGCATCCTGCCGACAAGCTCCGGGTTCGCGTCGGCGATGTTGTGGTCCTCGCTGACGTCCTCGCGGAGGTTGTAGAGCTCCAGCCGGCCGTCCTCGAAGAACTCGATGAGCTTGAAGTCACCCATGCGCATCGAGCAGCCTGGTGTGCCGCCCTGGTTGCCGTAGTGCGGGTAGTGCCAATAGATCGCTTCGCGATCGAGCTCGTCGCCGCCGCGCAGCAGCGGCATCAGGCTCACGCCGTCGCAGTGCTGCTCGGGGATCGGATCCAGCCCCGCCGCTTCGAGCAGCGTGGGATAGAAATCGGGGCTGCTGACCGGCACGCTGCATGTGCTGCCGGGTTTGATGACGCCCTGCCACCGGACGATCAGCGGCTCGCGCGTGCCGCCCTCGTACATCCAGCCCTTGCCCTCGGCCAGCGGGCGATTCGACGTGGGCGAGCCTTCCGCCGTGGCGAGGCCCCCGTTGTCCGACGTGAATATCACCATCGTGTTCTCCGCCTGCCCGGTCTCGTCGAGCGCGTGCAGCACGCGGCCGATGTTCCAGTCCAGGTTTTCCACCATTGCGGCGTAGGCGGGATCGGACTGCACGAGCCGCCGCACGATGTGCTGCGTCTTCTTGTGCTCGCAGGGGAACGGCGGCCCTTCTTCGAGCACCTTCTGCTTGTCCAGCCCCAGGGCCTTCGCCTTGGCCTCGTACTTCGACACGAGATCCGGTTTCATCTGGATGGGAATGTGCACGGCATAGTGCCAGAGGTTGAGGAAGAAGGGCTTGCCGCGGTTCCCGCGGATCAGCGCGATCGCTTCCTCGGTGAGGCGGTCGGTCAGGTATTCGCCCCCGGGGCCGTCGGTGAGCGTGGGCATCTTCCACGGACTGAAGTAGCCGAATCGCGGCATGCCCCAGTCGCATCCGCCGATGTTCACGTCGAAGCCGTGACGCTCCGGCCAATACTGGCTCGATCCCAGGTGCCACTTGCCGACGTGCCACGTGGTGTAGCCGCCGGCTTTCAGCGCGCGGGCGAGGCAATGCTCCTCCAGCGGCAGGTACCGCGTATACTCCGGCTCGACAACCTTGCCCTTGGCTCGGCCGCCGATGAAATTGGTCACGCCCACGCGCGCCGGGTACTTCCCGGCCAATATGCTCGCTCGGGAAGGCGAGCATACCGGGCACGCCGCGTAGGCCTGTGTGAACTGCATGCCTCCCGCCGCCAGCCGGTCGAGGTTCGGCGTCTCGTAGAACGTGCTGCCGTAGCACGCCAGGTCCCGCCAACCCATGTCGTCGATCAGGATGAAAACGATATTCGGGCGCTTCATAGGCTATTCTTCCTTCTGCTGCTCGCACAAGCGGGTGATCGAGTCGCGGTTGAAGACGACCGGTGACGATTGCCGTCGGGCCTACGAGGGCGAACACGAGGTTCGCCCCTACGACCGGTATGATTGTTGGCGAGGCAAACGAGGGCGAACACAAGCTTCGCCCACGACATGTTTGACACGGGCAGTTCACCGCCGCGCGTGTTGCTCCCGCCACGCATTGAGCATCTTGACCGCCTCGAACCAGACCACGCTGAGCGCGCCGGCGCCGAAGCAGATGAGGATGTCGTTGACGTGCAGCACTTGGAACCTGAACAACTCGCGCAGCGGCGGCACGTACAGCACCAGCCACAGCACGATCAAGGCACCGCCGAGCACCCACCACACGGCAGCGTTGGGCGTGCGAACCATCGACACGATGGTGCGCGTCCACGAGCGGTTGGTGAGGATCAGCCCCAGGTTGGCTATGATGAGGGTGGTGAAGGTGAGGGCGCGGGCATCCTGCGGGTCCTGCCCGCGCCGCAGCGCTATCCCAAACACCAGCAGCACCGTGAACAGCACCACAATGCCCTGCAGCAGGCTGATCGACGCGGTCTGCCAGTTCAGCAGCGACTCCTTCGGGTCGCGCGGCCGACGCCGCATGATGTCGGGATCCGCGCGCTCTGCCTCGAACACGATCGAGCACGCCGGGTCGATGATCAGCTCCAGGAACACGATGTGCACGGGCAGCAGCACCAGCTCCCAACCCGCCAGCACGGGGATCAGCGACATCCCGGCGATCGGCACGTGGATGGCGAGGATGTAGGCGATCGCCTTCTTGATGTTGTCGAAGATTCGGCGGCCCATGCGAACCGCCCGCACGATGGATGAGAAATCGTCGTCGAGCAGGACGATTGCGGCGGCTTCGCGGGCGACGTCGGTGCCGCGGCCTCCCATTGCGATGCCGATGTGCGCGGCCTTGAGTGCGGGGGCGTCGTTCACGCCGTCGCCGGTCATCGCCACTATCTCGCCGTTGGCCTTCAAGGCGACCACCAGGCGCAGCTTCTGCTCGGGCACCACGCGGGCAAACACGTTGCAGGTTGTGATCCGGTGCCGCAGCTCGGCATCGTCCATCGTGTCGAGCTCCGGCCCGGTGACGCATTCGTCGGCAGGGGAAAGCCCGATCTGCCGGGCGATGTTGAGCGCCGTTGTGGGGTAGTCGCCGGTGATCATCACCACGCGCACGCCCGCGGTGTAGCATTCGGCGATGGCGTCGGGGACGGTCGGCCGCACCGGGTCGGCCAGGCCCACCAGCCCGAGGAACTGGAACGAGAACTCGTGCTGTTCGCCGGGAAGTTCGGGGGAGGGCGTGGGGGAATCCGGTTTCCTGCGGAAGGCGGCCTTGGCCACGCCGAGGACGCGCAGGCCTTCCGCCGCCATGGCGTCCACCTTGCCGGCAAGCTCGGCCACGCGCGTCGCGTCGAGATGGCACAGATCGAAGATCGCCTCCGGCGCGCCCTTCGCTGCGATCACGTAATCGCGGCCATCCGGCGACTGCCACACGTGCGAGACCGCCAGCAACTCCTCCGACAGCGGGTACTCGCGCACGGGCACCCAGTCTTCGTGCAGGTGCTCGGTGTCGGCCAGGTAGCGCACGCCCAGGCGCTTGAACGCCTTCTCCATGGGATCGAACGGATCGCGCTGGCTGGCCAGGATGCTGTATTCGACCACCTCGTGCCACGTTTCCGGGAGGGGTTGGTCCTTCTGATAGTCGACCTCGTGAAACTGCCCGCCCGCGTAGAGCCTGCTCACCGACATCTTGTTCATGGTGAGCGTGCCGGTCTTGTCGACGCACAGCACGGTGGCGGCTCCCAGCGTTTCAACGGCGGGCACCCGGCGGGTGAGCACGCGCAGGCGCGACATCCGCCACGCGCCCAGCGCCACGAAGATGGTGAGCACCACCGGGAATTCCTCCGGCAGCGTAGCCATCGCGAGCGTGAGGCCCGCCAGCAGGCCGTCGAGCCAATCGGCCCGCGTGACCGCGTAGACCACCACCACGATCACGCACAGGGCAAGGCCGAACAGCGCGAAGCTGCGGACCAACCGCCGCGTCTCCCGCTGCAGCGGCGAGCTTTCCGGCTCAAGCGTGCGCAGGGACTTCCCGATCTTGCCCATCTCGGTGTTCACCCCAACCGCCTGCACGCGGGCGATGCCCTTGCCCTTGACGATCAGCGTGCCGGAGAAGACGTAGGGGAGGCCCTCTCCGCCGGGTCGCCCCATGGCCTCCTGCCGGCCGTCGGCTCGCTTGCGCACCGGCACCGACTCGCCCGTCAGCAGCGATTCGTCGGCCATCAGGTTGGTACACGCCAGCAGCACGGCGTCGGCGGGCACGCGGTCGCCCTCCACCAGCACGAGGACATCGCCGCGCACGACTTCGCGTCCGGCGATTCGCTTCTGCTCGCCACCGCGGATCACCAGGGCGCGCGGGCTGGCAAGGTCGCGGAGCGCCTCCAGCGCACGCTCGGTCTTGCGCTCCTGGTAGAAGCTGATGCCTATCACCACGAAGACGAAGCCCAACAGCATCGCCGCGTCCGTCTTCTCCCCCAGCGTGAGGTAGATCGTGCCCGCAGCAATCAGCAGGATGAACATCGGCTCGCGCACCACGTCCCACGCGATGGCGAAGGTATTGCGTTTGCGGGCGGAGGGAATCTCGTTGCAGCCCTCCACGCGCAGTTTCGTTGCCGCTTCCTCGTTCGACAGCCCCCGGATGGTGCTGATGTCCAGCTCGTCGTTCTGCAAATGAGTCATCCTGACCACCTGTTTGTGTACGGCTCGGCGAGAACAGTCCTCAATATCGGGACATGTGGGTGAATGGCAATCACGGGGTTCACGGGCGCTTCTTGGGCAAGAAATGCTCCCGGAATAACGCAAACTGGCAAACACGTTCCAAAAAGCTCAAATCTGCCGCAAGCACAAGCGGGTTCTCCGGAAACCCCCCAGAACTGACCAGTAGGTCGCAGAAGATTTTGTCTAATGATCGCGAATGAAATCACAGTTGTCGCACCGGCCTTCTGCCAATGGATTGACAGTTGCGGCTCGAATGAGTTCCAATTAGCCGCAATCAGTTCCAATTAGTTCCAATCAGTTCCAATCGATCTCAATCACACGGATTTCCCCGATCATATGCCGCCATCAACTCCTGGAAGAAAATACGTGGTTCCCTTGGTGTTTCCTTGCTTTCTGAGCTTGTGATCCCGGCGCAGGCGGCGCAGGGCTACTTTGGCCTTGTTGTCGCTACCAAGCAACTCCCTGCATTCGCGCCTTGTGATCGAGCCATGCTCCTGCACGTATGTCAGAATCCTCTCCTCATCCGTTTGCGGTTTCACCGGCGACGGTGTCGGTGCCGCCGCCTTCGCGCGCAGCTTCTCGCCCGGGGTGTAGTAGGCCCAGCGCTTGGTGGAATGCTGGATCGCAAGCCCGCCCTCCACGAGCTGGCGCAGCTCGCGGGTGGCCATCGCCACGTCCACCGAGTTCAGCCGGCGGTAGTCGCTGTTCGTGACCCTGTCGTTCAGCCGCAGGTAGATCAGCGCCACGCGCTGGCGGTCGTTCAGCGGCAGGGAGGCAAACTGGTTCAGCCACGCCACCTCCTGCGGTCCCATCAGCGTGTGGGAGCGGAAGATGACCCAGAATGACACCCGCTTGTCGTCGAATATCGGTGGGCCGAGGTTGGCAGAGCGCATCGCCTCGACCATCGAGCGGATGCCGCTGCCGCGATTCTCCACGATGTGCAGGTCCTCCAGGATACGCATCAGCACACGGTTGCGGGTGGAGCTTTCCTCGTCCAGCGTGTCAACCGTCACCTTTCCGTAAAGGCCGCCCGGGCTTTGCACCTCCAGGCGGTCGGCGAAGAGGCGAATCTGGATGTAGCTGCCGCGCACGAGGTTGCTATAGTCGCGGTGGGCAACGGCGTTCACTATAGCCTCGCGCACTGCCTCCTCGGGATACTCGGGAATATCGCGCCGGAACAGCCCCTCGATCAGGCTGCTCTTCGCGAGGCGGGAGATCACGTAGTTCACCGTGTCGTCCACCATCTGCGGCAGCGGCCCCTCGAACTTCCGGTTGTCCATGAACCGCTCCCCGCGCGGGCCTTTCCCGTAGCCGGTGCCGAAGAACTGGAGAAAGGTGATGACCAGTTGCGGCTCGAAGTGCTGCGGGTCTTGGCCGAACACCAGCATGCCGGCCAGCGTGGGCCGGAGGACGTCATCGATTTCCCGGAGGATGTTCAGGTGCTTGAGGGCCTGGGGCAAGTCGTCGGCGAGCCGTGCGTTGGGGCGGGCGCGCCTGATCCGCTCAACATAGTCCTTCACGCGCTCCTCGTCGAGATCATCGAGCCTGGCTTCGCGCACCGGTTCCTTGTCGAACTCCGGCTGTGTGCGGGCGCTCATGTAGCCGAAGATTTCGTAGTCGGTCATGTGCCGGTCGGAGTTGCCCACCCGGATGTACGATCCCTTCTGGAAGCCTGCCGGCTTGTGGTAGCAGGGCTTGAGTTCCGGGTCGATCTCCTCGATCTCCACGGCTACCACGGTGCCATCGTCGAACTTCTCGACGGTGAACTCCGGCCGGATCGCCGGCTCCATGTCGGTGGCCGTGGTGCCGATGTCCTCCTGGAGGCGCTGCGGGTCGTGGACACCCACGATCTTGTAGCCTTGCATCTCGCCCACGCCGAAAATCATCACGCCCCCGGTGCCGTTGGCGAATGACGACATGGTTTCGTGCAGGGCCTTCGGTGTGCCCTCGTGGGCAGCCTTCACCTCGACGTTCGGCATCTCACAGGAGCGGTGCTCCTGAAGCTCGGTGATCAAAGCGAGAAGCTCATCGCGTGTCATTCCTCGTCCTCGTTTCAGCCGCCCTTGTCCGCTGTATACATGATATCGTAGGTGGCGGTGAAGCCCCACCCTTGCCCGCCGATGCCTTCCACTCCAATTGTAGCGGATGTCAGGAGCGGTTCAACAGTGAATTCGTCGGCGGAATTCAGCGGCGGAAGGTGCCGGAGCGGCGGTAGTCTTGCCGGGAGCGCCAGTCGGGCCGCCACCAGATCTGGGAGGCCTTGCTGCTGTCGCCCACGTCGCCGTCGTAGTCGTCCTGGGCGATGTTGAGGCGGAAGGTTTCCCAGGCGCCGCCCTGTTTGTCGTCCAGATACCGGGCGGGAATCGCGATCTCGGCCTCGAAGCCGGTGTCCGTGCGCAGGCACACCGCTTTCACCCCGGCCTTCGCCACGACCGGGCGGTGCGAGATCACCATGTCCTCCGCCGTCTCGCCCGGGCAGATGCCGATGAGCAGGAACGTGTCGGGGTTGCGAGGCTCCGCCCCGGCATCCGGTTGTGGAGGGCGGGCGTCGAAGCGGATTTCCAGCCCATCCTGGAACCACGGGCCGCTCGCCGGCTCAAACACGATGCGCTCGTCGGTCGCCTGGATGGCGACGTAGGCAAACTCGTCGTCGTACGCGGTTGCGAAGCGGAACGAGCTGTCGGCCGGCCCCTTCCAGTTCTTCGAGTTGAACGCGATGTCGGCCGCATCATTGCAGGCGTAGGGAAACTCGGTCCATTCGTCGAGGTGGCCGTCCACGATCACCGGCTGAATCCGATGAGGGCAATCGAAGATGGCGTCGATCGCGAACCGGTGCGTCCCGTCGACGTCCAGCGGCTGCCGGCCTGGAAGCTGATAGCTGGCCGACCAGTCCATCATCAGTGGGGGAATATCGTCGACGGAGGCGGACTTGTCGGCCCGCAGCTCGACCTCGATCGGCATGCTCGACCGTGCGGGCACTGTGCGCTCGAACCGGGCAGGTTTGGGCGTGAGCCGGGAATGCTTCGCAAACTCCGCCAGGAGCTCGAGCGGGCCGTCGCTCAGGTTCGTGAGCCTGATCTGCAGCGTGCCGTGCTCGAAAACCGGCTGCTCACAGAACAGCGCTTCGGGCCCCAGGGCCGATCCGTCGAAGAGGGCATCCACCAGTTCCGCCGTGCGTTCGGTCCGCACGTTCTCGTCCCAGATGCCGTCAAGCATCAGGTTCGAGAGCCGCGGGCCGTCGCCCTCCATCGACACCCACATGATGTGGTCGAACAGGCCGTGGGACGGGCCGGTGAGCGCGCTCACGGCACCGGTTGTGGCCAGCACGAAGTAGCGGCGGTTGAAGCGCCTTGATTTCATGTACTGGTGGAGGTGGCCCGCGAAGACGGTGTACGGCCGGCCCTGCAGCAGCTTCTCAATTGCCAGCCAGCCCGGGTCCTCCGGCTCCATCCACAGCGGCCGGTGCATGAAGGCAAACGTCCACCGCACCCCCGCGTGCTGAGCCAGCGTCTGCCTGAAATACGCCACCTGCTCCGGGCTGATTCCGAGGCCGTCCATCTCCTCCGTGTTCAGGCACATGAAGAGAACGTTGCGGTAGGTGAAATGGTAATACGACCTGCCGAACCGCTGCGTCCAGATGCGCTCCATCACGTCGTTCGTGCGGCCGTGGTTGCCGGGCACGTAGTAGAAGGGCATGGTGAGCGGGGCCACGATCGCCTCGAACTCGTCCCACATCCTGTCGATCTCGACCTCGTCGTCGGTATCGCCTTCAACGAGATCGCCGACGGAAACCACGAAGTCGGGGTCGAGGAGGTTGACTTTCCTGATGGCGTCGGCAAACACGCCGCGTCGATGGCCGCCGGTGCGGTCCGACACGATTGCGAAGTGGAAGCGACCGTCGTTTCCGTTCGGATCGGGGTCGGTCCACGGTTTGGGGGTGTCGGTGTGAGGGTCGTCTGCTGAAGCGCTGCGCGTGGCCGTGCACACGACGACCACGAGAGCGATGAGCGCGGCACATCGCAGGTACTTCATGATCAGCTTTCTCCCGTCTGGAT
>Ga0307378_10008715_pt1 | contig 13419 bp, 9 predicted proteins | sample UN1MG_FD_202238 | JGI IMG/M metagenome (GOLD analysis project Ga0307378, IMG submission 202238) | Soil microbial communities from Risofladan, Vaasa, Finland - UN-1 | ecosystem: Environmental > Terrestrial > Soil > Coastal area > Acid sulfate soil | place: Finland: Risofladan, Vaasa | collected... | reverse complement strand
AAATCTTGTAGACCTGCGTGGCGACTGCCGCGCAGAACGCATTGACCCCCATGACTGCGATTGTGAACAGGCCCTTTGCGACGGTGGACCAAAATCCGTCCAAGGATCTGTTTGCCACCAGCGGTGAACCGAGATTGATCGAAGGAGCGATGAAGCTAGATCTCTCCCCATCCTCGTCCACTTGCCTCCTGTAAACGTGTGGCCCCTTCTCTAAGAGCAGTGCAAACATTCTCCGCGTCGTCCTCTTCCCCTGATTCGGTAATGATCCCGAACGCCAGCTCCCTCTGGACGTTCAGTATTGCTACTACGGTGAAACCGGAACCCTCCTCTTGCTTGGCTGGTGTATCATTCCGTTTAGTAGGATACGGGGTGGTTTCGTGCATGGTTCTTACGTGACTTATGCCCCTTATTGGTGAGTGCCGTGGAGACGTTCTTTTACGACTCGCAGTTCAATCGGATGAAAAAGGATGTCGCAGAGTCCCTGCGGCAAATGTTGGCGGTCGAGACCGTCCGCCGACGCATCCACGTCAACGATGTGTGGGTCGATGACAACCTCGACTCCTCGGACTTCGAGTCCCAGAAGAAGGCGGTCAAGAGCGACCGAACCTGGGGCGTGCCCGTCTACGCATCCCTTGACCTGTACGACAAGACCACGGGTAAGAAGCTCTCCTCGGCGAAGAAGATCCGGGTTGCCACGCTCCCCAAAGACACCCGCATGGGCAGCTTCATCGTCAATGGGAAGCACTACCAGGTAAGCAACCAGCTTCGACGTAAGCCTGGCGTATATGTCCTAGAGCGAGAAAACAAGGAATTCGAAGCCCAGTTCTCTGTGCCGGGGAAGCAGTTCTCTGTCCGGATGGACGACAAGCAGCGGTTCATGGTCCACATCGGGCAATCGGATCAGCCCCTGTATCCGCTGCTGTCCCGGATGGGGGTCAGTGATGGCGCACTGGCAAAGGCCTGGGGCGAAGATGTCCTTCACGCCAACAAGGCGGTCAAGGCAAAGCGGGGTGACTCCTCGATCAAACAGATCGCCAAAAAGCTCACCGGCGAAGACTACGAGTCCGCCGACATTGCAGCGAGCGACCTGCGCGACCACCTCGAGAAGGTAGAGGTCTCTGCTGACGTCACCCAGCAAACTCTAGGGAAGGCGTACAAGAACGTTTCGACAGGACTGTTGGTTCACGCCTCGAAGGACCTGATGCGCGTCCAGCGTGGCGATCGAGAGCCGGACGAGGCGCAGTCCATCGAGTTCAAGACCGTGATGTCTGTCGCCGACTTCGTCAAAGAGCGGCTCGACACCCACAGCCAGAAGTTCCGTAGCCGGATCATCGGCCGCATGTCCGGGCGCTCTGCGTCGCAGGGACCGCCCGATGACATCAGGGAAGTCATCAGCTCAAACGAAGTCACCCCCATCTTCGAGAGCTTCTTCACGCAAACCGACCTGTCGAGCACGCCCGATCAAATCAACCCGATTCACATGCTCAACGGACTGTCGAGCGTGACCATTCGGGGCGAGGGCGGCATCAAGTCCGAGCACGGCATCAAGGAAAGTGAGCGCGCACTCCATCCTTCTCATCTTGGGTTCATCGACCCGATTCACACACCGGACTCCGGCAAGATCGGAACGACGATGCACCTTGCGGCGGGTGCGCAGAAGACCGACGGCAACGAGCTCGCCACGGTCGCCATCGACCCCAGAGGGGGGCCGGGCAAGTACTTGACGCCTGCAACGGTTCGAAAGCACGTCGTCGCACTTCCGGATCAGTGGGATCGAGAGAAGAAGAAGTTCATCGGCAAAAAGGTGCAGGCCATGGTGAATGGCTCCGTGTCCATGGTGAACGCCAAGGACGTGGACTACGTCATCGCCGACCCCAAGCAGGCGTTCTCCTTTGCTGCGAACACAATTCCCTTCCTTCCCTCCACGCAGGGAAACCGTTCGCAGATGTCCGCGAAGATGACCGAGCAAGCGCTCCCACTTGCAGAGCGGGAAGCGCCCTTGGTTCAGACCAAGATCGGCCGGGGCACCTGGGAGGGAATGATCGGGGATGGGTTCTCCCTCAAGTCGAAGGAGGACGGTGTTGTCACCTCGGTGACCAGTAAGGCCATCAAGGTTCAACACGGGGGTGGCGTTTCGACCTACAAGCTGGCGGACAATTATCCGCTGAACCAAAAGTCGTTCATCCACCAGGAGTCATCGGTCAAGGAAGGCGACAAGGTCAAGGCGGGCGAGGTCTTGGCCGACAGCAACTTCACGCGGGATGGCAAGCTGGCGATCGGTACCAACCTTCGGGCGGCGTACATCCCCTACAAGGGATACAACTTCGAAGACGGCATCGTGATCACAGAGAGTGCGGCGAAGAAGCTGACCAGTGAGCACATGTATCAGTACGGCGAGAAGCTCAGTGGAGACGCCGAGTTTTCGCTGAACTCCTACATGGGCTGGAAGGCCGGCGACCTAACCATCGACCAGCAAGGGAAGCTGGACAAGGAAGGTATCGTTCGCAAGGGGCAAATCGTCGAGCGTGGCGACCCGCTGTGGGTGGGGGTTCGCGAGAACATCTTGGATCCCGAGTCCATCGTGATGTCCCGCTACACGAAGATGCAGCCCAAGCGTGCCTTCAAGAAGGAATGGGACCACGACTACAAGGGAAAGGTCATCGACGTCGTTCGCACGGGGAACAACGTCAAGCTGTACATCAAGACGATGGAGCCGGCGCAGATCGGGGATAAGCTTTCGAACAGAGAAGCAGCCAAGGGCATCATCACGAAGGTGATTCCGGACGGGGAAGCGCCGAAGACAGCAGACGGAGAGCCCGTCGAGATCCTGCTCAACCCGCACGGCATTGTCAGCCGCATCAATCCGTCCCAGATGCTGGAGACCGCAGCATCGAAGGTCGCGGAGAAGACCGGGAAGCCGTACGTTGTCGACAACTTCTCAGGAGAGAACTACGTCAAGAGCGTTAGCGCTGCGCTCAAGAAGGCCGGCATCACCGATACAGAGGAACTGTTCGACGCCAACGGAAAGCTTCTTGGCAACGTGATGGTCGGCAAGCAGTACACCCTCAAACTCGCCAAGCAAGCCACGTCCCAGTTCTCGGCGCGAGCCACGGGTCGGTACGATACGGACCGCTCCCCGAGCAAGGGCGGCGATGACGGCGCCAAGGCACTCGACCTGCTGACCATGTACTCGATGCTGGCGCACGGGAGTCGGGCCAACCTGCGAGAGATGGCGACCTACAAGGGAAGCCAGAACCAGGAGTTTTGGCATTGGCTCGAAGCAGGGTCGAAGTTCGGTCGCCTGCAGCCGCCCCCTGAGCCGACGTTCGCCTACAGGAAGTTCGAGGCATACCTGAAGGGGGCGGGCGTGGACGTCAAGCGCAAGGGGTCCGAGATGGTTCTCGCCCCCATGACCACGAAGGAGGTCGAGAAGATCAGCGCCGGTGCTGTCAAGGAGCCGCTGTTCCTTCGCGCCAAAGATCTCCAGAAGATCAAGGGTGGACTGTTTGACCCGATCATTCACGGCGCCGACGAGGACAACTGGTCTCACTACAACCTGTCCGAGCCCGTGCCAAACCCGGTCTTCGAAGACCCCATCAAGAAGCTCACGGGGTTGACGGATCAGCAGTTCACGGACCTCACCTTCGGCAAGTCGTACTACGACCCCAAGACCGGCGAATTCAATACGGACCGCCTGGGTCTGACGGGTGGGCACGCGATCAAGCGGCTACTCAAGGATGTCAATCTCGATGAGATTGAGAAGGAGTGGACGGAGAAGATCTCCAAGACCCGCTCGCCCACGAAGCGCAACGAGGGGAACAAGATCCTTCGCTACACCCGCGCCCTGAAGGAGAACAAGCTCAAGCCTGCGGATGCGTACGTACTCGAGAAGCTCCCCATCCTTCCGCCGAAGTACCGTCCAGTCTACCCACTTCCGAACGGGGACCTTGGTTACTCGCAGGTCAACAACCTCTACCGTGACGTTGGGCTCATCAACAACGAGCTCAAGTGGCAAAATTCGATGGCCTTCATCCCGGACAGCGCCCGTCAGGAGCTGCGCGAGAACCTGTACGAAGGGGTCAAGGCGCTCACTGGGATCAAGGGCTCAAAGCCCATCGCGTTCTACCAGCCGCAGCGTCGCCCGAAGGGGTTCATCAGTGAGATCAAGGGCGACCCAGCCAAGACGGGCTTCTACCAGAACAAGGTTTTGCGTCGGACACAGGAGCTTGTGGGCCGAGGAACGATCATTCCTGAGCCCAAGCTTGGCGTGGACGAGGTAGGTCTTCCCGAGACGATGGCGTGGGAGATCTTCCGCCCCTTCGTCGTTCGCGACCTGGTTGGCAGCGGCATGGATCCCAACGATGCGGTAACGGCCGTGGAGGATAAGTCCCCCACGGCTCGAGCAGCCCTCGATGCGGTGATGCACGAGCGGCCCGTGATGCTGAACCGGGCGCCGTCGCTGCACAAGTTTTCGATCATGGCGTTCAAGCCTAAGATCACAGACGGCAAGGCCATCAAAATTCCGCCGCTCATCGTCAAGGGGTTCAACGCTGACTTCGACGGTGACACCATGACCGTACACGTTCCCATCCTCGATGATGCTGTCGAGGAAGCGAAGAAGATGTTCCCGTCAAAGAACCTGTACAACCCTGGAACGGGTGAGATGGTCATCACCCCAATGAACGAGGCAGCGCTGGGTCTCTACCAGCTCTCGAAGACGCCCGAAGGACGCAAGCAGATCGACGGGGCGCTCCCGAAGGGGATGCAAGACCAGTACGGCGTGCTCGACAAGAAAGGGCTCAAGGGTCTAATCAGCGGGCTGGCCAAGGACACCCCGCAGGGATACGGAAAGGCGGTGGACTCCCTCAAAGCAATGGGAGACAAGCACACGTACGATACCGGCTTCACTGTAGGGCTCAAGGATTTGATGCCTGCGATTCACGGCGAAAAGCGTGTGACGTCCGATCTGACCGCAGCCCTTGGCAAGCTCGACACATCCAAGCGGAGTCAACGGGACAAGGCCATTTTACTGATTCGCGACGCCGACATGGAACTTCAGAAATCCATGAAGACGTCGCTTCGTGGCCAGGACAATAACTTCTTCCAGATGGTCGACTCGGGCGCCCGCGGAAACATGGGGCAGCTCAAGCAGATCGTCTCGTCCCCCATGCTCGTGGACGACCACCAGGGGAATCCGTCGCCGATTCCGATCATGTCCTCCTACGCCAACGGGCTGGGGTTCTCGGACTACTGGTCGGCGCTCTACGGCGCCCGCCGGGTCGCCATGGACAAGCAGCTTCAGACCCAAAAGCCCGGTGCATTCGCCAAGGACATCATGGCCTCGGCGGTGTCAACGGTCATCTCTGGGTCGGATTGCGGCACGAAGCGTGGCATCAAGATGGATATCGGGTCCAGGGATGTCGAAGACCGCTTCACGTCCGGCGACATCAAAGTAGGGAACACCGTCATCGCCTCTGCGGGTACGGCCGTGACGTCTTCCCTTCTATCAACCCTGCGGGACCGGGGCGTCAAAGAGATCGGCATCCGTTCTCCGATCACCTGCTCTCAGCCCAAGGGTTTGTGCGCCAAATGCTATGGGTTGGATGATGAAGGAAATGAGCCCGTCATCGGGGAGAACGTGGGAGCCATCTCGGCCACCGCTTTGTCCGAACCATTAACTCAGATGACACTACGAACGTTCCACAGCGGCGGTCTGTCTGGATCCCGTACCGCCATCAGCGGTTACGACAAGGTCGACAAACTGCTGAAGCTGCACCAGGTCCGCGCAGGAAAGGCGGTCCTCGCTCAAAAGGGCGGGACGATCGAGAAGAAGGAACGAGCCCCTGGCGGCGTGGGCGTGAACCTGTGGATCGGCGGCGACAAGCACTACGTCCCTGCCGGTGCCCGCCTTGAGTACAAGGTCGGCGCCACGGTGAAAAAGGGCGACAAGCTCACCGACGGATTGATTCAGCCGCAAGAGTTAGCTGAGCTCAAGGGGATGATTCCTGCGCAGGAGTACATCGTCGACGAGGTTCAGAAATCGTATCTAGCGGAAGGTGTAAACCTCAAGCGGCGGGCGGTCGAGACGGTCGTCCGTAGCTTCGGCAACGTGTCGAGAGTGATTGACCCAGGGGACAGCCTGATGATTCCCCACGACATAATGCCGTACACGATGGCCGAGGACTTCAACAACAAAAGCCTTGGCTCGCTTTCGCTCAAGAAGGCCCTCGGGAAAGTGCTTCGCGAGGACGTGGGTGAGCTCAAGCAGGGAACCAAGATCGATGACGCCGTTGCCAAGGCTCTCCGTGGACTGGGTCGCACCGAGGTGAAGGTCTCGCCCAGTCCGATCATTCACAAGCCGGTGCTCACGGGTATCACTCGAATCCCGCTGATGTCTGACGACTGGATGGCGCAGATGGGATACCAGGAGCTCGAGGACTCGATCGTGACCGGCGCACGAAAGGGCAGCAAGAGCAACCTTCACAGCTACCACCCGGTGCCGGCGTTTGCGTATGGCGCCGAATTTGGCGATGAGTTCCTGGGCGCCAAGGACGGAAAATACTGATGAGCAATCCACGCCGACTGGTTCACGAACTGCACGAGAAGCAGGCATCCCCTCTGCTGACCATCGCTCGTGCCTTCATGCTTCAGAAGCACGCCAACGCACAGCTCAAGCCGCAGGGTGCGCTCCGGAACAGCATGGCGGTCGCCTATGCGGCAACGCCGCCCAAGCCGAAGAGCACACTCCCCAAGGGACCGAACGCAGTGAAGCCCTCCCCCTCCGGAGTCAGGGTGACCCTCCCGTCCAAAGCCCGCTTCTACAACGACCAGTCCAAGGCAAACCTGGGGTACTCCGGAAACCGGATGGGCGTTCCGAACGGCTAAGAAGAAAGCAGCCGGACTGGGAGATCCGGCGGCTTTCGGGTACGAGGTTTTGGGCTCTCGTCAGTATTGGAGTGCCATTAGGTACAGGGCCCAAAATCCGCGTGAGAGGCGCGGGAAAGGTACGCCTCTCTTACTTTACTTATGCCGATTTCGAGTGGGTGGTTGGCCAAAGAAATCCAACGCATGCAGTGTCGACACCCTTGGCCCCGAGCTCCACGCAAGACTTGTCGTGGTCTTCGCCGTCGCCATCCATCGGCGACGTGACGAACCACTGGCACTCTTTGCACCGAAGGTCGGCGCCCGAGAGGATTCCGTCCCGGTAGTCCTGGGTCGCTTCCTTCAGGTTCGAACACTTGCTAAGCGTTCGGTCCCGAAGGCGAGCTCGAGCCTCGGGCTCCAAGTCTTTGAGGTCGAGGCGCTGCGTGACGAGGTAGTCGGCGAATGACTGGACGTCGTCGAACACCATGACGATTCCTTCCCGGCGAAGCAGCTTGCGGAACTCTCGCATATCCCCGCTACGTAAAACCTGCCCGGCTTTTCGGATTGCCTTGGGAGACCGCTTGAGCGATTCCTCGAACTGCCGGGTTCGGTCCTGTAGGAGCTCCTTGAGCCCCTTGGTCAACTCCTTCTTCATTTGTTGACGGCTCCGTTTGTGATCAGCACTTCGTGCACGTGCATGTACGGCGCTCCGTACCTGCTTACAAATATGGTTTTGTCCTTGAGGGTTTGGATGTCCTTCCAGAGCAGCTTGAGCATCCATTTCCTGAGCGGCCACATGAAGTAGTAGTAACTCTTCGTGAATTGGTCGAGGACGTGGTCGATCTGTTCTTGCATGACGCTCCCATAGCGCCAGTAGTTGACCGCGAAGCTCATCAGGTACCCCCGCCGCTCGATGTTGCGCCGGCCAATGGACGGCCATGGCAATGCGAAGACGAAGAACACCAGCGCCCATAGCATAGGCGTCCAGAGGAACGCGAAGAACGCCAGCAGCGAGAGCGCTGCGAAGACTTGAGGGGATGCGTAGGCAAGCTTGTAGGCCCAGCGCCCTCGTTCCTTTTCCTCCCAGAGGTGGACGTACTCGTGGGCCAATATCTTGAAGGCCCGCATCGGGTTTTCCATCATCCAGGAATGGGAAGGGAAGTACACGTGTGGGTAGAACGTAGTCGTGTACTTCGACATGAACGCTCGGTTGAAAGGGAGAACCCATCGCAAGATGAATCCGAGCAGCTTCTGGGAGAAGTGTTCGTCCTTGTACTGGATATTGAAGTTAGGAATGTTGCGGCTACAAACGCCGATCATCCCCTGAAGCAACTGCTGTGGGTTTGCCATTCAATCCTCCATGACTAAGAAGATGAGGTGCGACCTCATCTTCAGTACAGCTTACTGCGAGATCACCTGGTTCTCGATGTACCGGTATAGCTTCCGAGCACCTACACGCTGCAGGCGAGTGATCTCGTTAGCGATTCCCTGGTCTGGACATCGTTTCAGAATCATCTCATGCGATCCGAGAATGTCCTTTGCGTCGTCAACGGTGAAGATGACTTCACTTTTTTCGCCGCCGAAGCCAGATGCCATCTCCAACGCCGTCGACACTTGCTCCGGAGAGATGTCGTGGTGTTTTGGCATTGGCACAAAGGCCGTTCGGAGTGAGGCGAGGATGCCGGGAACGATCTCCCATTCCGCCCGAATCATCTCTCGAGGCCCGTAGATGCAGACCTCCTCATCGCACACAACAACGCGAATCCCCCTTCTGGTCGTGATGACGTTTTGTCGCTGGTCCTGGCTGGGCCCTTCGACATTTACGGCTCGCTCCTTGGTCTCCATCGATGCCATGTACATCTTGATGAACGGCCAATATTCCGCAACGAGTTGCCCCATGGCATCAGCCGCAACTTGCTCCATGCGGTCAATCCAGTATGAATACAGCACTTTCCCCTCCAGCAATGTTTGGTCTAGCTAGAACACCCCGGCGCTAGTGACTAGAACGGAATGTCGTCGTCGGGGTGTCCGCCTCCTCCACGGCTACCGGGCGAACCGTCGCTGGCCGTGCTCTTCGAGTTCGGATCGCCGCCGAGGAACTGGATGTCGCGAGCTTTGATCTCGGTCGTGTACCGTTTGTTGCCTTCCTTGTCGTCCCAGGACCGCGTCGCCAGCTTGCCCTCGACGTAGATCTGCCGCCCCTTCTTGAGGTACTTGGCGCAGTTCTCCGCCATCTTTCCCCAGACGACGATGCGATGCCATTCGGTGCTTTCCTGCTTCTGGCCCGCCTTGTCGGTCCAACTCTCGTTGGTCGCAAGCCTCAGGTCGCACACCGCGTCTCCGCTGGGGACGTGCTTCAGCTCCGGGTCCGCACCGAGATTCCCGATGAGGATGACCTTGTTGATTCCGCCTGCCATTAGAATTCCTCCGTGTAAGGTTTCACTAAACGACTTATACCCGGAGGGTCTGAGTGCTTTTCTGAGACGGCCCAAATGCTGGTAAGGTAAGGGGGAACAATGGTCGAAATGGACAGCCTGCACGCCGGATCAGATGTCGGAAGCGACCTGATTGACGACTTCTTCACCGGCGGAATGTGGGAAGGCGGGCTTCCCGATGGACCCGTACTCATCGGACGCATCCAGCAGGAGGCCCGCTCTGCACCGGGCCAAAAAGCGACCAGCAAGCAAACGCTCTATTCTGTTCGAACCAACCAGGGACACGTCATCCCTGACTGCATCCTGCTAAGTCAGTCCTCATACGGCTCCTTCACGAAGAACAAGTTCTCCCCAGACCGTCAGCCAGGTCAGCACTCCAAGCCCTATCCAGGAGCCCTGTGCGTGATCGTGACGGCCAACGGAGGTGCCGCGTTCATCATCGGCTTCTTCAATCCGCCGACGACAATCGAAACCGAGAACGACGAGTTCACGACCGAAACAAATCCAGGCGCCGTCGAAGACACCGAAGCTCGTAGCCCCGGCGACTGGATCGTCAGAACCGAGGATGCCTCCATCAACGTCAAGCGGATGGGGGCCGTCGTCATTGAGTCGGGCGCCTCCATCCGGGTAACGATGAACCCTCGGGATGGAACCCACTTCTCCCAGGCTCGAACGCGGATCGATATCGCGGAAGGCTACTCCAGTCGCCAAGGACGGATCAGGAACACCTCCCCCGAATCCCTGTCGCAATACGACTACTACGACAAAATCCTACAGAGAGGGCGAACCTCTCTTCGGGTTACTGTCAAAAACGGGGAAGTAAGCGGCTCCGTTCGACGGGAAGTTTCGCTCACGAACGTGAACTATCTGACACCGTCGAGCCCCATCGAAACCCTGCTTTCACGGGATCGGCTGCTTGACGATGGCGGCTGGATCTCTGAGGGGCCCAAGTACCAGTGGGGCGGCTCCGGAGCCGATGAGCCCATCGTCCTCGGTAACGCCCTGGTCACAATCCTCAAGAGGCTCTCCTCCATCATCAAGCAGATCAAAGTACCGACTGCCTGGGGGCCGTCCGGTGTTCCGCTTCCACCCACGCCGGTGAACTTGACCCAGCTCGAGAACGACTTGGACGACATTCTCTCCGAATACATGTTCACCACGAAATCCCCCGCAAACCTGAGTCTTCCCTAGTGCCACTCGCCGCCGCCATCCCCACGCTGGCCAACGGATTCCTTCCGTTGTTCGAGCCAGGGCAGGCCACCACCGCGGGCGCTGCCAGAGTTTGGGCGAATGCGTACTTCAGCTACACGGTCCTCGGGAATGTGATTCCTCCGCCCCCGAAGAAGAACCTACTCGAAGCGGCACTCACCGCGGCCTTCAACCCCGAGCTCAACGGAGGCGGCCGGTCACTGTTCCTGCAGGCGCTCACTTCCTACTGGCTCGGGATTCCTGCCACCGTTCCCCCAGGAACCGTGTCAATCTTCATACCTTCCGGTAGTATAGATAGCAGCGCAGCCAGCGATGCCACCCCGCAACAACAAGCAAAGGCATTGGCTGATCTGATTCACCAATTGACGATAAGATCGGCAAAGGTGGTTCCTACAGTGCCAGGGCCCCCCGTACCCGTCACCTAGAGGCGATGTCATGAACCTGTTCTCCGAAGACCCGCAGTTCCGGCGAGCTCAATACCAGAAGCTTTCAGACAACGTCTCTGAGTGGCAAGAAGAGATCTCTCGTCTGGTTGATGAGTCCCTCCCCACCGACATGAATCTCGACTCGGTCGTTCGGTTCCAGAAGGTCGACAACGAGAAGGGGTACGGCGTCGGATCGGTTGTTGTTCGAAACAGCGACTCGGGGACGTCCATTGGAATCCCGGTCATCATCAAGGCGTGGCACCTGGCTCCGCTTGACCTCTTCTTCAAGGACGACAAGGTCTTTCCGTTGAACGAGGAGAACCTGGCCAAGGCGTTCTATCACGCCGGCCTGGGCGTCGGACTCGCGCCACGGAAGCCACCGCCGCAGCTTGCAGACGACGGTTCCATCGATACCCGCTATCCGCCGATGGGCGGGAAGTACACCTACGCTTCGGTCCAGGGTTTCGTCCATGGGCTTCGGGGTACGACGGCGCCCGAGGATGTGGCCCACTTCAAGCTGGCCGTACAACAGACGCCCAGCGTGCTGGCGAAGGTGGCCCGTAGCGGAAACCTTGCTCGCTTCAAGAAGTTCGCATCGGCCGTTGCCGAAGCGCGGGATCGTACAGACAAGGACGACGAAGTCGACAAGCTCCGCGCCATCAAGACGCTCACGGTCAAGAAAGATGGGCCGAACGAGTATCGGATGTACGCCAACTCGCACGACCTCTTCGACCCCGTGCTGGTGGATGCCGACCGTGGGTCCGTCGAGAAGTTTCTACACCTGCAGGAGGCAAGGTTTTCGCGGAACGTCGCCGACCTGATGAACGACGTGGACAAAAACGGTGAGACCACGGTGTCGCTGCCTGAGTCCCCATACGGAAAGGAAGTCCTGCTCGATGAGGAGCCAGACGCACCCAAGGGCAAAGGGTTCCCGCACCTAAGCATCGACGGCGGCGAGCAGGGGCACAAGCATTCGCCGTTCGTGTTCGACCCGAAGGGGGACAGCCGGGGCGTCGAGAATGCGGAGAAGTTCGGGCGCTACGGTGTTCGCGACCGGGACGGCGTTCTCATTCGCGGATTCGTGATCCCCAACGTGGTGTCGTTCGACGGGGGGACGGTTGGCGAGAAGATCTTCCTTGGCGCCTCAACGGCGGCATTCCAGGGCCGCATCGCCGGCATTCCGCTCAACGACGAGAAGAACTTCGAACTACCGGGTGGCGTGCCAGAGACGGGCCAGACGGGCGTGCTCGTGTTCCAGGATGGCAAGAAGGCGTTCTCGACTGCGCCGTTCCAGGTCACCAACGTGAGCGTCTTTCGAGGAGCTCGCGGCATTGGCGTGATGGACTACAAGGGTGAGAAGTCGAACCTGATCTTCTCCCCCCTGGTCGACGGCATCATCAAGCTCGACAAGTCCGACAAGCTCTCCCCGTTGATGGGGCCAGGCAAGAACTACATGGTGTCCTCGAAGATGACCTTCGTGCGGATGCCGAGGATGTCCCATGTCTCCGATAGCTCGGATGCCTTCCTGAAGAAGGCGCAGGCGGAGTACCTGGACTCGGCGAAACTCACCGTCTCCCAGGCAAATGGTCGGTACATTTTCCGCTCCAACGCCCTGTCGAAGTACGCCGGCATGAACTTCGACTTCAACTCGCTGCCGCGCCACGAGGCGGCATTCTTGTTGGCGTCGTGGGGGCTGGGCCAGAACAAGATCGCCATGGCGCTCGACGGACTCAAGGACCGAATCTGCCTGGAGGTTCATCACCTTCGCTGGCCAGACCGGTACCGGGAGAAGATTGCCACCCCCGCGGTGTCCGGCTTCATCTCCGAAATGAAGCCGCCGATGACAGAGCTGGTGAAGGTTGCAGCTTTGCTCGAAGACGCCGATTCGGTGGACATGGTGCTCTCGCTGGGGTTCCTCAACTCAGAAAACCTGGCGCGGTTCTCTGGCGCCCGGGAGATGCTGCAGCAGACGGTCAACGGGCTGTCGAAGCTCCTCCTGGCCGCCCGCCTCGGACTCGAAGACATCAACGAGGACGCCATCAAGAGCGCCCTGACCCACCTTGAGCGAGTCCTCACCGGTCTGCGCAAGGTCAAGATGCTCTCCAAGTCGGACAGCAAGACGGCAGCCGACGCCAGCAGCATGAGATTTCTCTCTGCGGTGGCCGGCTAAGATCCCACCAAGTATTGTGTTTTGCGGTACCCATACGAACGATTCATCACCTTCCTGCTCTCCAGGAAGGTTGATGTCAACGAAGTCTTCGAGCACATAGACCTTCCGCAGGTCGGGCTCTTGGGGCTTGCAGATCGCAGGGAGCGGATCCGAGAGTCCGCACCCCCTGCCCTGCTTCGTTACATGAAAGACCCATCCAAAAAGATGGTCTTTCGTGATGGGATTTTGGCGTGGGCCAACGACCGCGGCGTACTAGAGCTTTGGGAGCGACAGCGTGAGTTCGGTCGGAAGATCGACAGCGGCCTGGAGGGTGCGT